>Ga0070698_100008135_pt1 | contig 11337 bp, 9 predicted proteins | sample KBSK1502metaG_FD_65477 | JGI IMG/M metagenome (GOLD analysis project Ga0070698, IMG submission 65477) | Corn, switchgrass and miscanthus rhizosphere microbial communities from Kellogg Biological Station, Michigan, USA - KBS K1-50-2 metaG | ecosystem: Host-associated > Plants > Roots >...
GAGCGAAATCAGTGTAGCCCAAGCTTGTAGTCGATCTGCGGCGGATCGCTCTATTCGCATCATCGAGGTCTGGGTAAAGAGAGCGATCTTGGCGAATCTACACACCAAGGGAGCGTGAACCGACTGCCGCGTGCGGCGAGACCCGATCTGCTGCGAGAGTGGGAGACCCATTACGTGCCCATCGAGCAGACGGTCGTTGGCTCGAGATCGAGCAACTCGGTCGATCGTTCGCGGGCTAGCCCTGCGTGTGCTGGTAGGAGGCCAGCCGTCCCTGTTTCAGGGTGACGATCACTCCCTGCAGGACTCCCTGCACGTACTCGCTCCCGGGATTGAAGGTCTGGGTCCGGCCGATCCGGAAGCGGCCGCCCGACTCGTGGATGTGGCCGTGGAGCCCGACGAGCGGCTGGCACCGCTCGATCGCCTCTTTCACCGCCAGGCTGCCGCCGCCGGTCGTCACGAACCGGCCGCCTTCCCGGATCGGCCGCGGAAGCTCGCCGGGGACGACCTTCAGCTTGAGGCAGGTGTCGATCGGGGTGTCCTTGGGCGGACAATGGAGATTGAAGACGCACCGCGCGACGTCAGGGACGTCGGCCACGGCGGACTCGATCGCCGCGGCGATCTCGTCCTCGCTCGCCTCACGCGGCGTGTCCCACGGCGTGACGGTCGAGAGCCCGACAGTGATCATCGTGTGCTCGCCGTCGAGATCGACCAGGCGCCCCTCGCTCGCGACGACCTGCTCGCCGTCGTGCCGGTCCAGCGTCTCCAACACCGCCGGCTCGTCGTCGTTGCCGCCGGTCATGTACAGGCGAACGCCGGTCCCGGCGAGTCGTTCCTCGGCGAGCGTGAGCCACTCCGCCAGTCGCAACGACGCCAGCTCGTGGAACAGGCCGTGCTTCGCGAGCGGATCCGCTTCGACGGCCACGTGCTCCTCGCGGTCGAAGACCTTCCAGTAGAAGCCCGGCAGCTCGACGGCGCGAGTGAATTCGCCCAACCCCTGCCGGCCGAACTCCTCGTCGCGGTCCTGGAAGCGGGCTCGGAACGTGCCGCCGTCCCTGATGATCGGCACCAGCGCCTTGCCCATCAGGTCACCGCCGAAGACGAGGACATCGACGCCGTAGAAATCCGCGGCCTTCAGGAACTTCTTGAAGACGACCTGTGAGCCGTGGATGTCAGCCGCGTAGAGCACGCGGGTCGGACGTCCCCTGGTTCGGAGCACGGGCTGCCTCCTTCAGGGGAAGCATCCCGCATATGGGCCGAAGGAAGGGCGGCCCCGGAGGGCCACCCTTCGAGCGCTCGGAGATCCCGGTCGCTACTCGACCGGGATCTCCTTGTGGATCGCGCTCAGGTCGATCCCCTGGCTCTTCCGCACGAACTTGGCGACCACGTAGATCACGAGCGCCAGGACGTACATCGAGACCATGAACCACAGTGAGTCGGGGACGTTGACCGCGTAGAGATTGCCGTCGGGCGAGTTGTACGGCGGCCAGAGCCACTTGTACAGGTTGTAGCCGAGGAACAGAGCCGACAGCGCGCCCGTCACGGTGATCAAGGGGATCCCGGCGACCTTATACCGTGCCATCGCCGAGGCCTCGTACAAGCGCTTCTTGCGCCACGGCAACAGCATCGCCGCGATCGCGGTCCCGAAGAACGTGACCGCGATCACCAACACCGCGTCGATGATCCAGGTCTTCATCACCGTCGTGAAGGCGTAGAACGCGCTCACGATGATCGACGGCACCAGCATGAGGATCAGCGCCCACACGGGGACGTGTCGCCGCTCGGAGACGTCCGCGACCTTCTCCGGCAGGATCCGGTCGAAGGCGGCCGCGAAGATGACGCGGGTCGACGACAGGAACAGCGTTCCCGCCCAGCCCAGGAACCATGCACCGAACGCGAGCACGAGCAGCGCGCCGATCAGATCGTTGTGGAAGAACATCCCCACGAGTAGCGGTGGGTATGTCCAGACCGGCGTGGGTCCAGGACTATCGGTGTAGCCGTAGAAGTAGTTGATGAAGTTCACGTTCCCCGCGTTGAAGAAGTCCCATCCGAAGAACTTCGACGAGAGCACCAGGAACACCGCTGCGATCGCGATGGTGACCCACAGGCCCCACATCATGCCGCTCATCACGCGCTTGAAGTCGCTCGCCCCCCGGACCTCGCCGTAGAGGGTGGAACCCCAGTTCGGCCAGAGGATCCAGAAGCACAGGAACGGGATGATCAACATGCTCTTGCCGAAGAACGGGGTGAGCCCGATATCGGCCGGGAGGGCAGCGCCGCCGCCAGCGAACGTGATCGTGTCTCGATAGGCGTTCCCCGTCGTGCCGAACAGGTTGCCGGCTTCCTGGTTGAACGCTGACTCGAACCCCGCCTTGGAGCCGAACAGCATCACCAGGAACACCACCGCCAGCGCCACCAAGCCGATGTAGAAGCAGACCTTCTGGATCCTGGCGTATCCCTCCATGCCCAGGGAGACGAGGTAGCCGGCGAGGAGGGCGGTGACCACGCAGATCGTGAACAGACCGATGTCCTTGCCGAGGAACGTGAGCAGGCCGTCCATGCCGAGGAACGCCGCCAGAGGCTGAAGCACCTCGACGTTCAGGATGCTCGCGTAGATCGGCGTCCAGTACCACAGGATGAACCACCAGCCGGTCACCGATAGGACGAACGCGAGCCCGCCCCCGAACACCCGGCTCTGCCACACGTAGTCGCCTCCAGCGCGCGGCATGATGGAGATCAGCCCGGCGTACGTCACGACGATGCACGAGATGAACAGCCCGGAGATCACCAGCGCCGGGAGCACTTGACCTTCAGGGACGTAGCCGATGACCGCCAGGCTGAAGAACAAGCCCAGCGTGACGAAGTTGACCGACATGAAGGAGTAGAGGAACGCGTCGAACTTCGACCATCCCTTGACCAGACCGGTCGCCTTCCGCAGGAACAAGGTAGGAGCTTCGCCTACCGCTGCCATCCTGACCCCCTCCCAGAGGTGTCCGAACGGCCGTCTAGCCGTTCACCAGTTGGTAGTTCTTGACCTTCCGCTTCTTCTCATCGATGTTCACGACCGCCGCCTGCAGGATCCCTTCCTCGTAGGAGCTGCCGGGGTTCAGCGCCAAGGTCTTCCCGATCCGGGTCGCTCCCTTGCTCTCGTGGATATGACCATGCAGCGACAGCAACGGCTGGAATCGCTTGATCGACTCGTGCACCGAGGTGGATCCGACGGGCCTGATCGCCTGGCCCCCCGACACATAGGTGAGATCTGGGTTCAGCGCCGGGGCGTTGTCGAGCTTGGAACCGTACGGCGGCGCGTGGAAGTTGAAGATCGTCGTCTCCGGATCGGTGGCCCCCTCGAGTGCTCGATCGATCCGGACGGCGAGCTCGGGCTCCTCCTCCTCGCGGAAGGTGTGCCATGGCGTCGGATTCGTCCAACCCATCGAGACCATGGTGAAGTCGCCGAGCTGGATCGGGTGGTCCTCGTCGCCCGTCTCCACGACCCGGGCGCCGGAGAGCAGGTCGTCGATCTCGAACATGTCGTCGTTCGCGGGGCAGGCGATGACGCGGATCCCGGTGTTGGCGAGCTTCTCCTCGGCCATCGCGATCCAGCGCTCGGTGCCGTCGAGCATGACCTCCTTGAAACGCTTGTCGACGAGCACCTCGTCCTCCTGCATCGCGACGTATTCCTGGTCCGAGACCCTGATCGGGTAGTACCCGCGGTTCATGACGCGCTTCTCGAACTCGACGATCGCATCCTCGGACTCGAGGGTGTCTCGGTGGTCCTGGAGGGAGGCCTCCCAGGTGCCGTTCGCGCGCTGGACGATGGGCACCATCGCCTTGCCGGTGACGTCGCCCCCGAGGATGACGACGTCTGCGCCGTAGAACGACCCGGCGTTCAGGAACTTCTTCCAGCAGATCTCCGACCCGTGGAGGTCGGTCACGAAGAAGATCTTCACCGGGGGAATCTTCCGCCGAGGACCACCGGAGCGCAAGCCAGCGATCCCCCGCCGGTGGGTGACCCGTCCATCAGTGCCCGACCTCCTCCGGGAGCTGGTACCACTGGACGCGATCGCCGACCTTCGCCCGCATCTTCCACTTCAGCGGCTTGGGGACCTCGTCACACCACCCGCGGAGCACACGTGCCTGCGATCCCGGGTCGTAGAGACGGGCATCCGGCACCAGGTCGCTGTGCTCCTCCTCGGCGAAGTGGGCAACCTTGTCGAGGTTCATCGTGACGGTCCGCCACCATCCCCAATCGCCGGCCACGACCCGCCCGATGCGATCGAGGCCGATCGTCTTCGCTTCGTCGCCGGAGGCGACCTCGTATGCGGACAGCAGATGCGAGATGTCGTGCACGTCCTTCTCGTTGAGCTCCACGACCTGCAGCTTGGTCAGGAGGAGGTCCGCGATGTCGAGCGTGTCCGGAAGGCGGTCGATGCGGTCGGCGAAGTCCAAGACGTGACACATGTTGAGCCGGTCCATGATCACGTCCACCGACGTCTTCCCGTCCGCCGTGGTGAAGTACATCTGCCGGTCGCCGTGCAGGGTGTTGAAGCGTTGGTCGCCGAGGAATCCCCGTTCGGCGAAGAACGCGATCACATCCTTTTTCTTCGAGGAGACACAGGCGAAGTCCATGTCCTGGTCGTCTCGAGCCCGGTGGGGGAAGAGCGGGCACAGGAGCCGGACGGCCTGGCCGCCGAGGAGCTTCAGCGGGATCCCGCGGGCGTTCGCGTCTCGAACGACCGCGACGGAGACCTCGAAGGGATCGGCGGAAGCAGGCGTCGGCCCGTCCATGCGCCAGCACGCTAGCGCAGTTCCTGCGCGTGCGCGTCACGGTCGATCTGGGGGAAACTGTCGCCCGATGGAGCGGGCGTTCGACTACGTGATCATCGGCGGTGGTTCGGCCGGCTCCGTGCTCGCCAACCGGCTCACGACGGACCCGTCGAACCGAGTGTTGGTCCTGGAAGCCGGCCGCCCCGACTACATCTGGGATGTCTTCATCCACATGCCCGCGGCGCTCACCTATCCGATCGGATGGAGTTGGTACGACTGGAAGTACGAGTCCGAACCCGAGCCGCACATGGGTGGGCGCCGGATCTATCACGCGCGCGGGAAGGTTCTCGGAGGATCGAGCAGCATCAACGGGATGATCTTCCAGCGCGGCAATCCCCTTGACTACCAGCGCTGGGCCTCCGACCCGGGGATGGAGACCTGGGACTTCGCCCATTGCCTCCCGTACTTCAAGCGCATGGAGAGCTGTCTCGCCGCGGAACCGGCGGATGAGTACCGAGGCCACAGCGGACCGCTCGTCCTCGAGCGCGGACCTGCCAAGAGCCCCCTGTTCGGCGCGTTCTTCGAAGCCGTCCAGCAGGCCGGCTATCCGCTGACCGACGACGTGAACGGCTACCGACAGGAAGGCTTCGCACCCTTCGACCGGAACGTGCATCGCGGGCGCCGTCTGTCCGCCGCCCGCGCGTATCTGCACCCGGTCTCGAGCAGGCCGAACCTCGATGTGCGAACGCGCGCGTTCGTCAACAAGATCGTCTTCGAAGGGAACCGAGCGGTCGGGGTCGAGTACGTGCGTGGAGGAGGTCCGGTTCGACGGGTCCACGCCGGCGAGGTGATCTTGTGCGGAGGCGCGATCAACGCGCCTCAGACCCTGCAGCTCTCCGGGGTCGGGAACGCGAACGAGCTCCGCGCGCTCGGTGTCGAGGTGGTCCACGACGTCCCGGGGGTGGGTGAGCACCTCCAGGATCATCTCGAGGTCTACGTCCAGCACTCCTGCACCCAGCCCGTGTCCGTCGCCCCCGGCCTGAAGCACTGGCGGAAGCCGTTCATCGGCGCGCAGTGGCTGTTCTTCCGCTCCGGTCTGGGAGCCACGAATCACTTCGAAGCGGGCGGCTTCGTCCGGAGCAACGACGAGGTCGCCTACCCAAACCTGATGTTCCACTTCCTCCCGGTCGCGGTCCGCTACGACGGCTCGGCACCCGCCGGCGACCACGGCTACCAAGTGCACATCGGACCGATGTACTCCGATGCGCGCGGATCGGTGAAGATCGTGAGCACCGATCCGCGCGCACACCCCGCCCTTCGATTCAACTATCTGTCGACGGATCAGGACCGGCGGGAATGGGTCGAGGCGATCAGGGTCGCTCGATCGATCCTCTCGCAGCCGGCGTTCGGGCCGTTCGACGACGGCGAGCTCTCGCCAGGGCCGGAGGTGGAGACGGATGAGCAGATCCTGGACTGGGTGCGCCGGGACGGCGAGACCGCGCTGCACCCGTCGTGCACCTGCCGCATGGGGGTCGACGACCTTTCGGTCCTCGACCCCCTCACGATGAAGGTGCACGGGTTGGAGGGGCTCCGCGTGGTGGACGCCTCGGCGATGCCGTACGTCACGAACGGCAACATCTACGCGCCGGTGATGATGCTCGCGGAGAAGGCGGCCGACCTGATCCTGGGGAACACGCCGCTCGAACCGGAGAAGGTCGAGTTCTACCGCCACCAGGTGTGAGGGCGGAGTCCCGGTTGAGCCCCCAAGCGGCGCGTCCCATACTCGGCCGATGCCGCCCAGCCGCCGAACCGCGACGGTCCTGTTCCTCGACATCGTCGGTTCGACGCGGATCGCCTCGGACCTGGGCGATGCTCGGTTCCGCGAGCTGATCTCGAGGTTCAATCGGATCGTCGGCGTCGGCCTCCGGCGCAACGGAGGACGAGAGGAGGATCGAGCGGGGGACGGATTCTTCGCCACGTTCGCCGAGCCGGCCCAGGCGATCACCTGTGCCTGCCGGCTCTCGGAAGAGGTCCGCGAGCTTGGCATCGAGATCCGGATCGGGATCCACACCGGCGAGACCGAACGGGTCGACGGGAAGACGCAAGGGATCGCGGTGGTGATCGGTGCGCGTGCCATGTCCCTCGCAGCCGCCGGAGACATCCTCGTGTCGAACACCACGAAGGAACTCGCGACCGGTGCCGGATTCTCTTTCGAGGACTTCTCCGCTCATGAGCTGAAGGGCGTACCGGGTGTCTGGCAGTTGTGGGCGGTGACCGGTGCCCACGGAACCCCGCGTCCCGGGCCGATGCTGGCTGCGGATGCCGCCGAACGCCTCCGGGCGATCGACGGTCCTCGACCCGAAAGAGGCAACCGCCGACGCATCGTGATCGCCGGGCTGGCATCTGCTGCCGTCGTTGCAGGCGGGCTCACACTCCTGCTTCGCAGCGAGGAGACTCCCGGGCAGCAGACCCAGCCAACGGCTCCCGAGCACGGGACGCTCATCGAGATCGACCCGGCGGGCCACGCGGTGTCGAAGATCCCGCTCCGGCCGCTCCAGCTGGCCAGGACCAATCGACACACACCGCATCCCCTGGTCTTCGGACAGGGTGGCGTCTGGGTGATCCGACGGGATCAGCTCATCCAAGTGGATCCCATCGACGGCGAGGAGGTCGGGCGGGCGGCGACCGGCAGAGGCAATCCCGTCTCGATCAACATCGCGTCCGGATACGACGCGATCTGGTTGATGACGGACAGGGAGTTGCTGCGGGTCAATCCTGCGACACGGGAGGTTCGAGCCGTCGTGTTCCTGCAGCGTGGACCCGCCCTCTCCTGGACGACCGATGTGACCGTCGGTGCCGGCTATGTGTGGGCCGCGACATCCGACGGTGAGCTCATCCGATTCGATCCTCGCACGAGTGACGTTGCCCGCACGAGGCTGTCGTCATCGATCGATGCGATCGCCGCGGGAACGGGAGCCGTGTGGGTGAGCGACCTCCTCGTCGGGACCGTCACTCGCCTTGACCCGGACACGATGGAACCGGATGAACCCCTCGAGATCCCGGACGGTGCCGACGCCCTGGTCATGGACGGCCCCGATCTCTGGATCCTTTCTCGAACCGCCGGGTTGCTCACACCCTTCATCGACGGGCAGATGAAACCGCAGATCCGCGTCGGGGAGGATCCCACCTCGCTTGCAGCCGGGATGGGAGCGATCTGGGTGGGCGACGAGGACGGCATCATCCGCAGGATCGACAGCGAGACGCGTCAGGTCGAGGAGCTGTCGATGAAGGCTCCGATCCGGGCCCTGGCGATCTCCGAGGACACCGACACCCTCTGGGTGGACATCGCCTGAGTCCAGACGTCAGCCGAGACCGAGGAGGAGCAGGCCTCCGATCACCAGGACGACCCCGATCACCTGGTTCGTCACCATCCGCTCCTTGAACACGATCACGGAGAGGGTGATGGCGATCAACGGGAACACGGCGCTCGCGGCGAGCACGATCGAGTTGAGCCCGCGCTCCGAGCCGGCGGAGAACGTGACGACCCCCAGGATGTCGGCGGCGCCGGCGAGGAGCGCGATCCCCAGGCCGGCGCCGAGACGCACCCGGGACAGCTCCCGCCGGAACACGACGACGAGGGGGAGATAGAAGGCGATCTGCGCGACCCTCGAACCCCACAGACCGACGATCCATCCCGCGCGATCGGAGATCCAGCCGAGGAGGAACCCCGCGACCCCGAAGCTGATCGCCGCCACGATGGCCCACGGGAGGCCGGGCACGTGGTTCTCGATGCCGTGCCGGAGCTTCTTGAGGTCGGTGGACACCAGGGCCACGCCCACGACCGCGATCCCCGCCCCCGCGAGGGCGAGCCCGGTCGGGCGTTCGCCGAGCACGATCATCGCCAGCGCGACCCCGACCACCGCATAGCCGGCGCCTATCGGCGAGACCACTGCGACAGGTCCCAGCTCGAGCGCCTTGTAGTGCGTCGTGTACGCGAACGCGGCGAACGCTCCGTTCAGCACGACGAGCCAGATGTCGGACCGCAAGGGCTCGATGGATTCCCCGGCCGCCACGAGCACCACCGTCATGACCACCGCCGAGAGCAGCTGGCCCGCGAGCACCGCGCTGATCGAGCCGATCCGGCGGCCCGAGAGGGCACCGAAGAAGTCGGCGAAACCCCACCCAAGGGCGGCGAAAAGCCCGAAGATCATCAGGCGTCGCCGCGGAACGCAGCGTCGCGCCAGGCGATCGCGGCCTTGAGTCCCTGTTCCGTCGTGATCCTGCGGAACTCGTCGCGAGCGGGCAGGTTCGCCGTCTCGATCTCCACGTCGAGCTCGGTGTTCGCCGCCATCGCCTCGCGGAACCCGGCCACATCCCACACCTTGTTCACCGCGCGCTTCGTCGCCTGGACCACGAAGGGCTCGTTCTTCGCGATCTCCTCCGCGAGCTTCAGGGTCGCATCGTCCAGCTCGTCGCGGGCGACGACCCGATTGACGAGCCCGATCCGAAGCGCCTCCTGGGCCGGGATCCGATCCTCGCCCGAGAAGAGCAGCTCCTTCGCCGCGCGGACGCCCACCACCCACGGCAGGAGCATCGAGACGACCCCCGAGCCGAACCGGACGTCGACGTAGCCGAAGTACGCGTCGTCCGCCGCGATCGCCAGATCACAGGCGAGCATGAGATCCGTGCCTCCCGCGAGGCAGTAGGAGTGGATGCTCGCGATCACCGGTTTCGGGTGATCCAAGAACTTGAGCATCTCCTCGGTCGAGTGCCTGAGGTCTTCGCGCCATCGGGCAGCATCAAGAACGCCTCCGGTCGCGTCCTCATTGAGGTCGTACCCGGCGCAGAAGGCGCGCCCGGCGCCCCGGAGGATCAGGACGCGGACCTCGGCGTCGCCAGCGGCCTCGTCGAGGGCGCTCGACAACGCGTCGACCAGGTCCTTGTTGAGCGCGTTCAGCGACCCGGGGCGATTCATCGTGAGTCGCCGAACCGGACCGAGATCCTCGACCAGCAGGACAGGTTCGCTCACATCTTCTCCCTCCGGCGGGTTTCGCGAGGCGAGTGGAGTCACATCCTCGCAACCCCGCGAGCCCGTTGGCTCGTATCCCCTCCGGGAGGCCCGGCCGCCGCTGTCTTGCGTGTTCCCCAGCGGCTGGGATAGCCTCCTGAACCGGCGTTCAATCTATAGGGAGGGTGTCATGGTCTTCCACCCGCGCGATCCGAACCACCGGCCCGTTTCGAGGCGGGATTTCCTCAGGCGGTCACTCGCGGCGGGGGTAGCCCTCCCGACGTCGGCCGCGATCTTGGCGGCATGCGGGAATGACGGAGCGAATCCCCCCGACCAGGGCGGTGAAGACCTGGTCCCACGATTCGGCACCTTGGACAAGCCGGTCACCCTGCAGACCTACGAGGACAACGCGCCCATCGACTCCAACCTGGAGCCGGAGTCGGGCCCGCTCGTCATCTACAACTGGGAGCAATACATCTGGAAGCGAGTCCTCAAGGACTTCGGCAAGAAATACGGCGTCGAGGTCAAGTACGAGACCTTCTACAACATGGAGGAGGCCATCCAGAAGTTCAAGTCGGGGGAGGTCGACTACGACGTCTTCTTCCCGACGCTCGACTACGTCCCCAAGCTCGTGGCCGCCAAGCTCATCCAGCCCCTGAACCACGACTACATCCCGAACACCAAGAACCTGTGGCCACAGATGCAGGATCCCTACTACGACCAGGGGTCGCAGTACACGCTCCCGTACACGATCTACACCACCGGCATCGCCTGGCGGACCGACATCGTTCCGATGGAGGTCGCCGACGTGGAGGCGATGGCCAACCCGTACGAGATCTTCTGGAACGCCGACTACGCGGGGAAGGTGGGGATCTACGACGTCTACCGCGAAGCGCTTTCGCTCGGGATGTACCGGGACCTCGCCGACCAGACGAACCTGGACGAAAGCGACCCTGCGGTGATCAACAAGGCGAAGGACCGACTGATCGAGCTGAACAACCTCGTGGACGTCAAGACGACGATCGATGGGGCGTACTCGGGCCTGCCCGAGGGCAAGTTCGGGCTTCATCAATCCTGGTCCGGTGATATCCAGGCCGGTCCCTGGTACGCGAACGACCCGAAGAAAGAGTCCCCCCTCCTGCAGTACTACTGGCCCGCGCGCGGGGGTTTCGGGGGCACCATCGACAACGACACGTACGCGATCCCGACGAACGCGAAGAACCCGGTCCTCGCGCACCTGTTCCTGAACTTCATGATGGACGAGTTCAACGCGATCAAGAACTGGACGTGGACGGGCTATCAAGTGCCGTTCAACGCGGTCGACCCGGCAACGATCTTCGAGAAGAGCTACCCGGGACTCGAAGGCTGGTTCGTCTGGGATTACGAGGCCCCGGCCGGCAAGCACTGGGACAACCTCAAGTCGACCATCGTGAGCGAGCAGGACTTCGACATCGGGAAGCGCGCCACTGGACTTCCGGTCGACACCGACTCGATCTGGCAGAACGCCTACGCGGAGTTCAAGGCGGGCTAACCTCCGGAAGATGCCGACACCGGAGGGCGGGATC
>Ga0070698_100008136_pt1 | contig 11336 bp, 10 predicted proteins | sample KBSK1502metaG_FD_65477 | JGI IMG/M metagenome (GOLD analysis project Ga0070698, IMG submission 65477) | Corn, switchgrass and miscanthus rhizosphere microbial communities from Kellogg Biological Station, Michigan, USA - KBS K1-50-2 metaG | ecosystem: Host-associated > Plants > Roots >...
GTTTGAAGAACTGGATGCCGAAGTCATCTCCATTGATCCGCTAAAGTTTGTTGACACCAAGCCGTATCCCCAGCGGCTAACGCAGGCGCAATCTCTTTCCGGACTACCGGAAGCGATAATCAACGGGCGCGGCAAGGTGGGCGATCATTTGGCCTTGGCCGCCGCGATGGACATGTCGTTTATCGGTGGCTCGATGGGATCGGCGGTCGGCGAGAAGGTTACGCGCCTGATCGAACGCGGTTTGAGAGAGCATGGCGCGGTTATAGTCTTTGCCACCTCCGGCGGCGCGCGCATGCAGGAGGGCGCCCTCTCACTGATGCAGATGGCAAAAATTTCTGCCGCCCTGGCTGAACTAGACCAGGCACGACTGCCCTTTATCTCAATCTTGACTGATCCAACTACGGGCGGCGTTACTGCCAGCTTTGCCATGCTGGGAGATGTCATCATCGCTGAACCGAAAGCGCTCATCGGTTTTGCCGGACCACGCGTGATCGAACAGACCATACGGCAAAAGCTGCCAAAGGATTTTCAAAAATCCGAATTTCTGCTCGAACACGGCATGATTGACGCAATCGTCGATCGCCGCGAGATGCGAGACTACATTATCAAACTGCTCAACTTCATGCTGAACCCGGAAATCTCCAGCAGCTCAGAGATGGAACGCCTGCGTACTCGCGCAACGTCCGGTAGATAGCAATCCGCCCGAAGTCCGCAAAAAAACATTTTCCATTTGTCATTTGGCATTTCTCATCTGTCATTGATCGCGATAGTCATAAGTCCTACACGTAGCGATCATCTGGTTGCCGATTATTTCCTCAGATGTTAATCATATCGCCGAATGAACTTTGCCGAAGCGAACCAGTACCTGCTTAGTCTCGGCCACGAGACTCTGGCCATCAAACTTGGACTCAGAAATATCGAGTTACTACTGGAATGTCTCGGTGACCCGCAAAAATCTTACAAGTCAGTACAGATAGCCGGCACAAACGGGAAAGGCTCGACGGCCGCGATGCTTGAGTCCATTTGCCGCGCCGCCGGAATTTCCGTCGGTCTCTACACCTCGCCGCATCTGGTTTCAATCACAGAGCGAATAAAGATTGGCGGCGATGAAATCAGCAAAGACGCGTTCGCAAGATTTGCGAGCGAGGTCAGACTAGCTGCGGAGCGTCTGGTGGCAAGCGAGAACCTGAAGGCCCTGCCAACGTTTTTTGAACACCTAACAGCGATCGCGCTGCTCGCTTTCAGGCAGGCAGGGGTGGAGTTGGCGATTCTCGAGACCGGACTCGGGGGTCGCCTCGATGCGACCACGGCAGTCCGTGCCGGGACGGTCGCAATCACGCCCATCTCGCTCGATCATCAGGAATACCTGGGGGAAACTCTCAGTGAAGTAGCTGCTGAAAAGGCCGCCATCATTCGCCCGGATAGTAATGTAGTGGTTTCGCCTCAAACGGAAGTTGTGCGCCGCGTCATTCTCGAGCGCTGCCGGGAATGCGGCGTGACGCCCGCATGGGCAACTGAAAACATCTCTGACGCGGAGCTTAACTGCGTTCGCACTTTCCGCACTGAAAAAGACAGCTACGAGAAGATTGGGCTGGCGCTGCGTGGCGCACACCAACTGACGAACGCCGCGACCGCCATTGCGCTTGCGGAAACGCTCAGATCCGAAGGGTTCGTAATCGGCCACGACGCCATCATTGAAGGTTTGAGTAACGCCAGGCATCCGGGCCGTTTGGAAACATTTCAAGCCTCCAATGACGATGCCGGGAAGGTTTTTGTTCTACTTGATGGCGCCCACAATCCTGCCGGTGCGGAGGCGTTACGCATTTATCTGGAGCACACTCGACACCTGAAGAACACTCCAATCACAATCGTATTTGGAGCGATGGCTGATAAGCAGCTTGACGAAATGGCTGCGACCCTTTTTCCAATCGCCGGCCAACTGATTCTGACTCAAGCGCGCAATCCACGGTTTGCAAGAGTCGAAGATCTGCAGCGGTTGGCGGAGAAATATGCGCCTCAGAGTTCCAGCGAAATGATCCTTGAGAGTAATTCCGCCATCGAGCGCGCGATTTCCTCGAGCGCCCCAAACGGCGCTATCTGCGTTACCGGATCTCTCTATCTGGTCGGCGAGGTGAGAGGATGGTTGGCAGATCGTTATGGGAGGGCCGGTAAGTTTAGTTAAACCGTAGGCTCTTGTTAGTTTCGGTCGATTTGAAACGAGATAAACATGGATACTTCAGACAAACTCCCGGGCGAATTGCCAAAGGTGATTGAAAGTAAAACTCTTTTCCGTGGTCGCATTTTCGAAGTCACGGTCGACACGGTAAGTGAAGGCGAAAAAACCTACCCGCGTGAGGTGGTGCATCATCCCGGCAGCGCGGTCATCGTTCCCGTATTTGACGATGGCACGATCGCACTGGTGCGCCAGTATAGACACCCGGCCGTTCGTTACCTGCTGGAAGCTCCGGCTGGGACCCTGAGGCGCGGCGAGGCCCCGGAAGAGGGCGCGAAGCGCGAGCTGGAGGAAGAGCTCGGTGTAGTGTCGGGTCGACTGGAAAAGCTATCTGAATTCTTTGTCTCGCCGGGGTTCTGCGAAGAGAAAATGTGGGTTTACCTGGCAACTGAGCTGACAGAAACTGCGCAGCAACTCGACGACGATGAAGTCCTCACAGTGGTCCGAATTCCCTTCTCGCAGGCCTTGAGCATGATTACCACCGGCGAAATAGAAGACGCTAAAACCATAATTGGCGTGATGCTGGCGGCGCCGCGAGTCGGTCCTTCAATGTTGGAAGCTGCTTATCCGGCTGTGTGAGGCGGGCCTTTCCTGATTGACCACTTGGAAACAACTTCATACACTCGGTGCCACAGTGTCCACCAACGAGCCGGCTTCGCCAGACAGACCCCTGATTGATGCGTACCCGCATCCTTCAGATCAGCAACCCATCCAACCAGCGCCAGCAGAAATAAATCCGGACGATCCACCCTGGGGAGTAGGTTGGGCCGTGCTCGTATTTGTTACTAGTCTGGTGTTACTGGTCGTCATGCAGATTGCTGTGGCCGTGCCCTACGTAGTTTACAAAACCACGTCGGGCGGTTCGACGGCCGGACTGGAAAAGGATCCGACGCTCATCCTCTATTCGATTTTAGGCGTGGTGCCGGCGCATATTCTGACGTTCCTGATAGTTTGGTTTCTGGTTTCGAATCGGGGCCGGCGGCCTTTCTGGCAGACACTCGGCTGGAGTTTCCCGAAGAATTTTGGGCTTGGAAAAACTATCGCGCTCGCAGTCGTGCTGCTGGGCGTGGGCGTGCTATTCACGCAGTTTCTGGGCGGCAAGGAAACGGCCCTGGATCAAATCATCAACAGTTCTTTGAAAGCACGTTTTGCTACGGCTTTCCTGGCGTTCGCGACAGCGCCGTTGGTGGAAGAACTGATCTTTCGCGGCGTGCTCTATCCGGCGCTGCAACGGGCCATAGGAATGATCGCTGCGGTCGCGATAGTAACGATACTGTTTGCCGGTATTCACGTGTTTCAGTATTTCGATAATTTCGGTGTCGTCGCCGTAATCACGATGTTGAGCCTTTCTCTGACTCTGCTTCGCGCATACACCGGGCGCCTCTTGCCTTCGTTCGTACTCCATCTCGTTTTTAACGGCATCCAGGCAGCTTTCCTGATAGTGCAGCCTTTCGTGGGAAAATTATCACCCGATAGCAAGCCTGCCGTCGGGTTTTTCATCCATCAGCTTTCAAGACTTTTCATTTAGCCATGGACTGCGAGGTCGTTGTAGTTGGCGGCGGCATTGGCGGGCTAACAGTCGCCGCCTTGCTGGCGCAAAGGGGTGCGGACGTTTGTCTATTGGAACGAGAGTCAAACATAGGAGGCTGCGCAGCCAGCTTTGAAACATTTGGCTACAGTTTTGAGCAGGGCTACGGTCTCTTCACCGGATGGGAATCCGACGGGATCCATCAACGGGTGTTCTCCGAGTTGCCAGTCGATCCTCCCGAAGTTCGCCGACTGGAGCCGAGCTACGTCGTTCGTCTTCCCGATCACTCTGACATTGCTCTGGTTGGCGATAAGGAACAGTTTGAACAAAGTCTGCGCCAGACTTTTCCGGAGTGTGCCGAGGAGGCCGTTGGTTTCTATCACAAACTTGAGTCGATAGGCGGAGCGTTGCGGCACGCTCTTAGAAGGGAGCCGGCACTGCTGTCAATCTCAAAGTCGCGGCGCGCCTACAATCTCCTCCCCGAGGGCCGGATGGCCGCCGAAATACTTCGGTCAGGGAAGCAATCAACTCTCGAGCAGCTCGACAAAGTCTCGATGCGATTTCGACGTTTCGTGGATGTGCAATTGCAGATGCTAGCCCAGGCGCCCAGCAAGGATGTGCCCTATCTGCACGCGGCACTCGCGCTTACTACAGCGCGAGAAGACATGTTTGCCCTGCGCGGCGGCGCTGCCGGGCTGGCTCGGAAACTGGCCGAGTCGATAAAACGCAGTGGCGGCAGAATTCGCCTGGACACACCGGTACTCAGACTGTCTTACGATTCGACCGGGGCGGCGGCCGGAGTCGATTTGCTGAGCGGCGAGACCGTGACTGCTTCGAAAGCCGTCGTCAGCAACCTCACTGTCTGGGACACATATGGAAAGCTGGTCGGTCTCAACCGCACGCCGGCTGAGGTACGAAAACAGCTTAACAAGCTTCGTGGGTGGGGCGCGTATTTTCTCTACCTGGGGTTGGACGAAACTGCAGAAGATCCATTGGCTGCGGACCACGTTCTCGCGCTCAGTGATTGGCAGGGCGAGGAGCCTTACGATGCGGAGACAAACCAACTGATGTTTACCGCTGCGCCATCCTGGGACGCGAGGGCACCCAATGGAAAAAGAGCTGTGACTGTTCACTTTTTCACCGAGGTCGATGAATGGTTCACGTTTCACAAGGACGAAACTGAACTCGAGGACAGGGATCAGCAGATGCTGGAACGGTGTTGGCAGCGACTGCACGAGGCCATGCCGGAGTTGGGCAGTCGCATTGAGGTTATCGACACAGCGACCCCTCGAAGTTTTTATGACCTCACTCGACGCAAGCTTGGGATGGTTGGCGGCGTCATTCCCTCCGCAGAAGACTTTTGGACCGACGTGACCGGCCACGACACCGTCGTACCGAACCTCTTTATCATCAGCGATACCACGAGCCTCGGCGGTATCGAGGACCTTACGCGCACGGCCTTGCTGCTGGCCAACAAGCTAATCGACCATTAATGCCCTAAATATGGCAAGAAACCTCTGGACAGAGTCTATTGTCTAGTGTATACATGCAACAGACAATATGTACATCACGATTGACGAGCGCGACAAACGGCCCCTGTATCAGCAGGTGGTGGATGAAATCAAAGCCCTCATTGCCGGCGGGGAATTGCCTGAAGGGTCTTCTCTGCCCCCAGTCCGTCAAGTGGCCGCCGATCTGGGCGTTAACCTCAATACAATCGCTTACGCCTACCGGCAACTGCAAAAACAGGGACTGGTGAAGGTCAGGCACGGCGCTGGGGCAGTGGTGACTTCACGCCTGCTGCGCGAACCCACAGAGGAACAGCTCCTCAGTCAACTGGGAACGGCCCTTACACATTTGGCTCTCGCTGGATTGAAGTTGTCGGAGGTAAGAGTCCTGGTAGAAAAGGAACTGACCCGGCTCTTCAAAGAGGGTGATCAGTCATAAGACTTGCTTTAGATTTATGGCAATTGTTCCCTGGGCGCTCGTGTTCGGACGACCGGCGAGCGAGTTTGTCCGCCCTGTCCCGAGCCTGGAGAGGCGGAGGGTCCTGTTCGTCGATCAGCGGAACCTACATTACCTTGCCTAACTCCCCCGCCAAGGCTTCCACCGTAACCCCATGATCCGAATCCGCCTGCGAAAATTGAGCGGGAATAGCCTCCTCCGTACGGCGAACCATAACTACCATAGTAAGGAATGAACGTGTAGCAATTGGATCGAGCTGAATATAGCCAGAAACCAAAGCCACGATGCCTGAAACGGCTACGGGAAAACCAGTCGTCATTGAAGCTGCTCGCTAGAGCCGTGAGCGTCCTGTCGTTGACCCGGCCGTTCTCTTTTGCCAGCGCTTGCGACCGGTCTTTGCTCCAACCGTCGAGGGCGTCGACCTGTTTCTTATCGGCCTTTTCCAACTTAGCTACGGAAAACGAATTACCGCTGAACACGACCTTGTTTCCACCGTTGACCTTCGTGTGCGAGCCTTCCAACATCACACGGCCCTTCCTCACGATGAGTTCGGTGTTATCGCCGGGTACGACGCTGACTCTATAAAGTCCACGTCGAACGATGGACATGCGTGTGTGTGGTGTCGTAATTCCAATAAACAACTCCTCATCGTCCGAGCCAGTGACTTCAACGATGGCAGTTCCTTTAATTAAACGAAGCTCCAGGTTTTCGAGGGAGTTGTCGGACAACTCAAACTCAGAATTCTCACCCACACGCAGATAGGATCCCGGATTCAGCAGCATTTCAACGCGACCATCGACTCCTGTCTTAACCAAATCCCCAGCTTCCAGATCCTCTTTGATCGTGAGCTGCTGCCATTCGCCATTGCCATGGGGCAGCATCGAGGCGCGCCCGGTTACGGCGTTAACTCCGCCAGCCTTGGCGGAAATAACAAACTTTTCCCGGTTCTGAGTAAAGGCAATAAGAGGAAAGGCGAGAACCAATGAGGTAACAAAAAACATTGGTGCGAAAGTAGGTCGTGCTTTTCTCATGGAGTTTATCCTTTGATTCGACCCGGTTAAAGCTAGTGTGCCTGGGGAGGGCCTAATTATAGTCCTATCGATGGCATTTACAAGCTTTTCCCGTCCACGCAGCGTTCAGGCAGGCCAGCCCATCAATTTGGCAGGTTCTTCGAGTAGTAGCCCTGTTTGGTGCGAGCAGTGACATCCTGTCGATCGTGAATTTGCACCGTGACTGAACGCCATTTTCCATCTCGCGAGGTATTGGAAGGACGATACCCGATGCTGTAGATCCGCCCCAGGTCGCCGATCACCTGCTGGTAGACATCGTCCAAATCCTTCACCTCGTTAGCTCGATAAAAGCGGCTACCGGAAGTCGAGGCGAGTTGTCCTAACTGTTCTCGTGCGATCGCATACGCGCTATGCGGCGTGCGCGTGCGTTGGAAGACCTCTTCTTCAGTATCGAGGTAAATGGGGAAAACAATTACCTCCGAGTCTCGTACCATCCGCAACAATTCATCGAAGCTGGTTTGAGAGCCGTCGCCGAAAACATCAGGCAGGGCATTGTCTACGCCATCCGTCATGACGACTACCGCGCTGCGGCGCAAAGGGTTTCCTGAAGCATTGAGAATGGCAAGCACATAACGCAAAGAGTCCCAAAACTTTGTGCCGCCGTTCGGTTTTTCAATATCGTCGATTTGGTCCCTAAGAAGTCGACGATCCTGCGTCAGAGGACAAACAACCTGAAGGACGTCAGTAAAAGTAACGACTGAAACCCGGTCGACGGGGCGAGTCGCATCAACGAATCTTTTGGCCGACTTCTTGATGAGCTTGAGCTTATCCCTGGTGGATCCTGACAAGTCGAGCAGCAACACCAGATCAAAAGGAGTATTGGCGGCTGCAAAAAAAGCGATGTCCTGCGGCGTTCCGTCCTCCAGCACCAGAAAGTCTTTCTGCTGCAGTTCCACCGAAGGATTCTGAGGATTCAAACTAACTACACTGACCTTTAGATCAACCAGATCGGAGTCGACGCGTATCGTTTCAACCTGTTCGGGTGATTGGCACAAACAAGCCAGCGGAACGAATAGGGAGAACAGTAGACCGAGGATCCTGGTTCGATGTAATCGCATGTGAACTGCGGCAGGCCGCTCAATTTGCATAGTATCCACGTTTGCCGCGCGCAACTGCTGAAGGGCGGGAAACGACATTCACTCGTATCGCTCGCCACTTGCCATCGCGAGTCTTGTCCGTAGGACGGTAAGCAAGACTGTAAACCGTGCCCAGGTCGGCAACTACGCGCTCATAGGCGCCGGCCAGGTCTTCAAGACGTTTGACTTCGTAGAAGACGCCGCCGCCCGTGTCGGCCAGTTCTTTCATGCGGTCATATCCGGCATCAAAAGCTTCAGGCTGTGTGTCCTTCTCGTTCAAGGCCTCATAAAACGTATCAAGCCAGAGGGTGTAAACCACACCGTCAAACTCGCCGACGCGGCTGAGCAAATCGGCATAAGGCAGTGCCGAACCATCGCCCTGAACGCCGGGAACACTGCCATCGAGACCGTCACTCATCACAATGATTGCCGTTCGGCGCCGGCTCTTCGCGTCTTTAAGTGACTGGTTAGCAGCAAAGTCAATCGCGTCGTAGAGTTTCGTATCGCCGGCGGCAGTGTCAATGGCGCTAATCCGTTGGTGCAGAGTCTCCCGATCGAGCGTCAAGGGAGAAACAACCGTTGCTTGGCCGGCAAACGTGATCACTCCAATACGATCTGAGGGACGAGCGGCATCGACGAAGCGCAGCGCCGCTGCCCGAATTAGTTTAAGGACATCGCGTGTCGAACCTGACAGATCAATTACGAGCAGTAGATCGAACGGAGCTGACGAGGAATCAAACTGAAGGATTTGTTGCGGCGCGCCGTTTTCAAAAAGTCGGAAGTCAGATTGCGTTAGGCCAACCACGCCGCGATTGGTGTCCCTATCGATGACGCTAAGGTTCAGCGTTGCCAACTGAGAATCGACGCGCACAATATCGCCTTCGTCTACATCCTGAGCGTCTAAGGAAGGGGCGGGCGTGCCGGCTGCTTTGGTAGGAACTTCCGACAGCGCTGGCTCCAGCGACTTTCTGATTACAGGTTCAACTCCGAGATCGCGAGAATTGGTTAGCACTGAAAGGGTGATGTTTCCCGACTCGGAATTAAGCCTCAATGTTCGTACGCCGTTACCTAGCCGCGTCTGAAGCAAGTGACCGTTCTCACTCAATGACTGCGACAGCGCAGACTTGACTGACCCCTTCGTGGCTCGGGCAACGATATCCGCATTTGCCGACTCGGGAAGTTCAACGGCCAGGTCGCCCGCGGAAGACTTGATTGTTACGGACGACGGAAGACCTGTCAGCGTAACTCCCCCATTGCCGGTTTCAATCTCCACTCGGGCACTTTCCGGAAACTTAACGCTGAGGTCGATGGGAGTAATTTGGGCGCCCGGCCTTCTCCTCACGCGAATCGTAAAGCCCTGGTTTCCGTTCTCAATAACCACCGAAGAAAGCTTCGATCTGCCTGCCTCTCCACTGGCGGTGACGTAAACGTATTTTTGGCTCCAGCTTTCGGCCGCGACTCTGCCAAGATCGTTTTCGATCCGCAACCGGCCACCAGTTGGAAACTCCAATTGCAACCCCTGGGAGGCTTCAATTCCGGCTGTTTGAGCGAAAACGGTCAGGGCCAGGAGCGGAAGGAAGAGCGCTGCGATTAGACGTTTGACTGGGCACTGGACCATCATGAAATATGAAAATGGATCTGAAATTCCGGGGAGAGCACCTGGGAAACTTGCCAATCCTACCCTAGAAATTTGCCCGGGTGTTAGCGCAGGATTATCTTTCTATCATATCAAGCATCGAGTCGTCGTCATTTGCGGGAGCTGCGTCCGGCACGGGCGTCGAGCCGCCCAGGGCTCCCAGGCGTAACAAGAGGTTCCCAGCGTTTGTGGCATAAGGCATTGCGCTTTCCTGCGTCAGAACACCACTCCGAATCATCTTTTCGATAACACCGTCGAATGTTTGCATGCCATCCTGATCACCCTGCTCCATCGCGTCGATAAGCGATTTGCCTTCCGACTCACCTTTCTCAATGTACTCACGTGTACGCATCGTTGACTTAAGAATCTCGATGGCTGCTACTCGCCCTTTCCCGTCGGGCCGCGGAATAAGGCGCTGCGAAACGATGTAACGAAAAGACTGCGCAATTCGGGTTCGTATCACTCGCTCTTCATTCTTGGGAAACACCCCGATAATTCTGTCTATCGTCTTGGAAGCGTCGATGGTGTGCAGTGTCGACAAAACCAGGTGGCCGGTTTCGGCAGCTTCGAGGGCTACTTCGATCGTCTCCCGGTCGCGCATTTCGCCAACCAGAATAACTTTAGGGGCCTGGCGCAGCGCCGCGCGCAATGCAATCGCGAAACTCGGCGTGTCTGAATGAAGCTCACGTTGGTGAATCGTGCACATCTTATGACCGTGGAGAAACTCGATTGGATCCTCGATGGTAACAACGTGGAATGCCTGGGTTTCATTGATCAGATCAATAACAGCAGCAAGGGTAGAACTTTTGCCACTCCCGGTCGGCCCGGTGACCAGCACGATCCCATTCTTGATGTCGACGATCTCCTTCAACTGCGCGGGCAAATTGAAGTCGTTGAAGTTAGGCGGATTGGTAGGAATTACCCGCATTACAATGGCGTAAGTTCCACGCTGTTTGAAGATATTCACACGGAATCGCGCTTCGCCAGGAACACTAAACGAAAGGTCAGCCGATCCACTTTTTTCCAGACTCTCATTTGCGCTCATGTGGTTGCCGATTATCACTTTCGCCATGCCAGCTGTGTGGGCAGGCGTAAGCTTTTCCAGCCCCGGAAAGCGGACGGGTTGCAGTTTGCCGGCGAGCTCGACCTGTGGGGGCCGGCCGGGCGAAAAAAGCAAATCGCTGACTTTATCCGAGGCCTTCAACATTTGCCGCAGTACTGCCATGAAGTTTAGCGGCTGAGGCGTGGTAGTTGGAGGTTCCAGCGTGATTGGGTTACTCATTTTCTATTTTGGAACTTTTTCCGGCTCACTACGTCCAACGATGTGTAGCGGCCCGTATATTAAATAGTTTTACCGAACGAACGCGAGGTGCGTCGCGTACATCAAAGCATCGATAGTGTGCAGCTCTTTGAAAGCAGCACACTCAAACTCGCGAAGGAGGCGTTAAGAACATGGCAACCTACAGAGACCCTGTTAGCTGCTTTGCACCACTGGAAGTTCTCGAGCGCCTGCTGGAAATTCGCGCTGAAGCGGGCTTCGCTCCCGCCGTTTATCTCCTTTCAACCGATGACCTGGCAGACTATCTCGATGCGTTTGGCTTTGACGTCTATGCATTTTCTGAGGCTGAAACCAGGTTTCACTTCGGAGACTATCGCGCGCCAATGGCGCCGGGCGGTGATCATGCCCACTGTTCTCTGACAGCGCATTAGGAGCAGTGGGCAGTTTCAAGATAATACTCTACCTCCTGCCCACTCTCCGTCTGCACACTGCCCACTGCACACTACCCCTCACAACGCTTTGATCACAAAGAACGTGACGTCGTCAGTA
>Ga0070698_100008137_pt1 | contig 11336 bp, 8 predicted proteins | sample KBSK1502metaG_FD_65477 | JGI IMG/M metagenome (GOLD analysis project Ga0070698, IMG submission 65477) | Corn, switchgrass and miscanthus rhizosphere microbial communities from Kellogg Biological Station, Michigan, USA - KBS K1-50-2 metaG | ecosystem: Host-associated > Plants > Roots >...
GCGGATCCCGGCATCGCATCGGGTCCGGCGGGCCTGCCGCGGAACTACATGGCGCCGGCCGTCAACGTGCGCGCGGTCGAAGAGGCGCGTCAACGGCGCGCGCGCGCCGCGGCTGCCGGCCGCACCTACGACGAGCAGGTGGCCTTTGAACGCCGCAATGCCGCCGGCGGGGGCGCTGCGCCCGGCGGACGGCTGATCGATCCCGCCGACGACGACACGCTCGTGCAGGCGGGGCTCGTCGGCCGCGGCGGCGGCGGGCTGACGGCGCTGGTGTTCGCCGCCCGCGAGGGCGACGTCGAATCGGCGAAGGCGCTGCTCGATGGCGGCGCGAAGGTCAACCAGACGACCGAGTACGGCTGGACGCCGCTGCTGACCGCGATCAACAACCGGAACTACGCGCTCGCGCAGCTGCTCGTTGATCGCGGCGCCGACGTGAACATGCCGAACAAGGGCGGCTGGACGCCGCTCTACATCGCCACCGACAACCGCAACATCGAGGGGGGCGACTACCCGGTCCCGAAGCCCGACCTCGATCACCTGGAAATCATCAGGTCGCTGCTGAAGCACGGGGCGGACCCGAACGCACACATCCGCGAAAACACGCTCACGCGGACGATCTTCACCATGCAGTGGTTCTTCGAGGACGGCGCGACCGCGTTCGTGCGCGCCGCGCAGTCGAGCGACACGGAGCTGATGAAGCTGCTGCTGGAATACAAGGCCGATCCGTTTCTGGCGACCGCCAACGGCGACACCGCGCTGACGGCGGCCGGCGGCATCGGCTGGGTGGAAGGCGTCACGTACGAACGGTCGCCGCAGGCGAACGTCGACGCGATTCGCCTGCTGCTCGACCTCGGGCTCGACCCGAACGGCGCCAACAACGAGGGGCGCACGCCGCTGATGGGCGCCGCGCTCAAGGGGCGCAACGCGGCGATCCAGCTGCTCGTGGACCGCGGGGCGAAGCTCGATACCTACGATCGCGGCAGCCGCGACACCGACAAGGTCGGCTCGGCGGCCGCGGGACACCTGTGGCAGGCGCTCGATTACGCCGAAGGGCTCGTGCGCGTCGGCGTCCAGTCGGCCACCGCCTATCCTGAGACCGCCGCGCTCATCCGGCGCCTGCTGAAGGAGCGCGGCCTTCCCGTACCACCCGAGAACCGCAACATCCTGTCGATCTGCGTCGTCTCGCTGTGCCAGTAGGGGCCCGCACGCGCACGCCGTTTCGTGGTTTCCATTTCATCGGGAGGAGTTGTTTATGCCGCACCGACATGTTTCCCCCGTACTCCTCGCAACTGGTATCGCCCTGTTTGTCGCCGCCGGGTCCAGCGTCCTCATCGTCTCGGCGGCTCGCACGCACTTCAACGGCAAGCACGCTCTGAGCTTCACCAAGGGCGATCCCGACCAGGACGCCATCGGCAGCGAGCCGGCGGACACGGCGGAAGGGCGCGCGGCGGCGCTGCGCGCCTATCCGGCGGCCGTCGATGAGATTCCGCTCGACGCGACGCTCAACGCGCAGAGCGCGTTTGCGTCGATCAAGGCCCAATCGGGCGCCGGGAGTGGTGTGTGGCAGTTGATCGGACCGAGCAAGGCCACGTATCCGGGCGTGCTCAACTTCCTCGGCGATCACGATCAATACGTCGCCTCGGGGCGCATCACCGCGCTCGCCATCGGCCCGTCCTGCACTGCGGCGAACTGTACGATCTACCTCGGAGCGGCGGGAGGCGGGGTGTGGCGGACCACCAAGGCGCTCGGCGGCGCCAACTGGGACTTCATCTCCGGCAGCCTGGCGAGCAATGCGATCGGCACGATCACCGTGGATCCGAGCGATCCCTCCGGCCGGACGGTCTTTGTCGGCACCGGCGAGGCGAACGCGTCGGGTGATTCCGAAGCGGGCATGGGCATCTACAAGTCCACCAACGGCGGCAACACGTGGACGCTGCTGGCCGGCAGCGTCTCGCCGGCGTCGAACTTCCAGGGGCGCGCCATCAGCGGCATCGTGATCGCGCCCAACGGCAGCATCCTCGTCGGCGTCGCGCGCGGCGTCCGCGGCTACGCCGGCAACACGGGCGGGGCGACGACGAACCCGCCGCCGGCGACGGTGCCGGCGCCGTTCGGCCTCTACCGCTCGACCGATGGCGGCGCGTCGTTCACGCAAATCTGGAACGGCGCCGGTTCGGTTCGCGGCGTGAATCACGTCGAGCTCGATCCGAACAACCCGGCGACGATCTACGCCGCGGCGTTTCAGGTAGGCGTGTGGCGCTCGACGAACAACGGCGCCACCTTCGCGCAGATCAAGGCGCCGCTGAATGCCACGCTCAACACCGATCGCGCGGAGTTCGCGGTCAACGCGCTGCCGGGCGGAAAGACGCGCATGTACGTCGGCGTCGGCAACTCCGATGACGCGCCGCCCAATCGCGCGCGGGTCTTCCGCACCGACGACGCCGCGGGCGCCGCGGTGTTCGCCGACATCACCACGGCGCAGAACATCGGCTACTGCACCGCGCAGTGCTGGTACGACAACTTCGTGGTCTCGCCGGCGGGGTTCCCCGATGTCGTCTACCTCGGCGGCTCGTTCAGCTACGACGAGCTCGGCGCGGAATCGAACGGCCGCGGCGTCCTCCTGTCGATGGACGGCGGCTTCAGCTTCACCGATCAGACGCAGGACGGTGATGCGAACCAGGCCGAGGCGATTCACCCCGATCAGCACGCGCTCGTGCTCATCCCGAACGAGCCGTTCCGGTATTTCGAGGGGTCCGATGGCGGCATCGTGCGGGTCGAGGGCGGCTTCGCCGACGTCTCGTACAAGTGCGACAGCCGCGGCCTGAATGCCGCGAGCCTGGCGTTGTGCAAGAGCCTGCTCTCCATCGTGCCGAATTCGATCACGCACATCAACGACGGGCTGTCCACGCTGCAGTTCAACAGCCTCTCCGTCTCGAGCCAGCGGCCGCAGAACAACGCGCAGGCCGGCACGCAGGACAACGGCACGTTCCAGTACACGGGATCGCCGACGGTGTGGTTCCAGGAGATCTACGGCGACGGCGGCCAGTCCGGCTTCAACGTCCTGGACGACAGCCTGCGGTTCAACACGTTCTTCGGCCAGGCGTCGGACGTCAACTTCCGCAACGGCGATCCCACGAAGTGGGTGGTCGCGACCGGTCCAATCGTGTCGAGCCCGGAGGGCTCGAACTTCTACCCGCCGATCGTCGCGGACCCGAACCCCTCGCGCGCGGGCTCGATCTTCCAGGGCTCGCAGAGCGTCTGGCGAACCCAGGACTGGGGCGGCGACCAGGCGTTCCTCGAAGCGAACTGCCCGGAGTTCACGACGTCGGCCGCCAATTCGGCGTGCGGTGACTTCGTTCGGATCGGTCCCGCAGGCGCCACCGACCTGACGGCGGCGTCCTACGGCACGCGCGCCGGCGGGTTCGTGTCGCGCATCGCGCGGGCGCCCGGCAACACGGGAACGATCTGGGTGTCGACGAATACGGGACGCCTGTTCATTTCGGACAACGCGGATGCGCCCGCGAGCGCCGTCGTCTGGCAGCGGCTCGATTTGTCGGCGGCGAACGACCCCGGCCGGTTCATCTCCGGCATCTCCGTCGATCCCGCGAACCCCAATCGCGCGCTGGTCTCGTACGGCGGCTACAACTTCAACACGCCGGCGCAGCCGGGTCACGTGTTCGAGGTCGTTCGCACGGGTCCCGCGACGGCAACGTGGACGAACCTCGACGCCGGCACCGGTCCGCTCGGTGATTTGCCGGTGACCGATCTCGTGTTCGATGCGCCCGGCAACGCGCTGTACGCGTCGACGGACTTCGGCGTGCTCAAGAAGGCGCTGCCGGCCGGCGCGTGGACCGTTGCCGCGTCAGGCATGCCGCAGGTGGAGGTGGCGAACCTGACGATTGTGTCCGGCAGTCGCCTCCTGTATGCCGCGACGCACGGACGCAGCATCTGGGCGCTGAAGCTGCCGTAGAATTCCGGCTCGAGGTCCCGCGTCGCCCGCGGGCCTGGTTTAACCACGAAGCGCACGAAGATCACGAAGAAAAATGAACTTCTTCGTGTTCTTCGCGTCCTTCGTGGTGTTTATGATTCACCCGTCGAATCTCTGTGGAGGCTGTGATGACATCAAAGAGCCGCGTGCTGGTCGGGTTGGCGCTGGCCGCCGCGTTTTGTCTGGGATGGAGTGCCGGGCTGGCACAGCAGGCACGGAAACCGATCATGATGACGCGCATCTACACCGGCGCCGATGGCCTGAGCCACTCCGAACGCGTCGAAATGAAGCTGACGCCGAACGGGACCAACGGCATGAAAGCGACGGGCGTGGAATTCAGCAGCCGGCCCGCAGCGCCCGCCGGCGACTGGCACACGGGCCCGCGACGCCAGTTCGTGATCACGCTGAGCGGCCGGGCGGAGCTCGAGGTGGCCAACGGCCAGAAGGTCCCGATCGAGCCGGGGAACATCAACCTGATCGAGGACACGACGGGCAAGGGACACATCACCCACAACATCGCGGATCGCATCGTCGTCACGGTCCCGCTGGAGGATCAGACCGTCACCCATACGGCCACGACGAAGTGAGCCCGGGCGGCGATGGCGTGGAGCCTCGCTAGTGCTGGGGTCGTTCCCGGTCATCGCGTTCGTCGGGACGGCCGATCCCGGGCGCGCGAAGGCGTTCTACGCCGGCACGCTGGGTCTTCGCCTGACCGGCGAAGACCCCTTCGCGCTTGTCTTCGATGCTGGCGGCACGAGCGGACGGGAACACGCTCTCGTTGACCGAGTTCCCCGCATCTAGGGTTCTGAACCCCCTGAACCCCCTGAACCCTCTGAACCCAGATCCGCGTAACATCACGGCATGAGCACTGAACAGAACAAGGTGGCCGTCCGCCGCTTCATCGACGAGGTGTTCGTGAAGGGCAATGCGGACGGCGTCGACAAGCTCGTGACGCACGATTTCACGCCGCACAGCTGGGGGAAGATGCCGGCCGGCGTCGAGCCGCTGAAGCAGGCCATCCGCCGCGTGCACGCGGGGCTGTCGGACGTCCGGTTCAAGATTGAAGACATGATCGCCGAGGACGACAAGGTGGCGGTGCGCGTGACCGCGCACGCGAAGCAGCAGGGCGAGTTCATGGGGACGCCGGCGTCGGGCAAGGAGTACACGATCTCCGAGACGCACATCTTCCACATGCGCGACGGCAAGGTGGCGGAGCACTGGCGCGACGCCGACATGCTCGGGCTGATGCAGCAGATCGGGGCACTCCCGGAAGCGAAGACCATGAAGGGGTGAAGTTGATCTTCGCGCCCTTCGCGTCCTTCGTGGTTTTCCTCTTCGTGTTCTCGACCGCGGCCTTCGCACAGCGCTTCGATGCCGGCGGGCAGATTGCCGCCACGCATTCGAGCGAGTTCGACAGCGGCGACGTCGGGTTCGGCGGGCGGTTCGCGTGGCATCCGATCGATCTGGTTGGCGTCGAGGCCGAGATGAACGTCTATCCGCGCACGTTCCCGTCCTCCCGCAGTGTCGCGTTCAGCAGCGGCCGCGTCGAGGGCCTCTTCGGCGTCACCGCCGGCGCGCGGTTCGCCCGCGTCCGTCCGTTCGCGAAGCTGCGGCCCGGGTTCCTGACGTTCCGCCGCCAGTCGATTGCCTGCATCCTGATCTTTCCTCCGCCGCTGTCGTGTCAGCTCGCGGCGGGACGCACGGTCTTCGCGCTCGATATCGGCGGCGGCGTCGAGCTGTTCCCGGCGGCGCGAGCCGTTGTCCGCATCGACGCGGGCGATCGCGTCGTGAAATATCCAGGACCCTCGTTCCGCAACGGCCGCGCCACGCAGGAGTCGTTCTTCAGCCACGACTTCCGGTTCACCGCAGGAGCAGGGGTGAGGTTCTAGCGCGATGCCGTTTCGCGCGCCAGCAACCGTCGTCATCGGCTTGATCGCGGTGATCGCCGTGGCCAGTGCGTCTCTGGCGATCGGATGGCGCGCGTCGCGCGCGACGATCGACGCCGGCTTCTGGTGGGACGATGGCCCGTTCGTGCTCTCAGTGGATGACGCGACGAAGATTGGGGGCGCCCTGAACGCCGCCGAGCTGGCGCGCGTGCAGCAGATCTCACGCGCCGAGGTCGAGCGCGCGTACGCCGATCTCCGCATCAACGTCACCGATGATCGTGGCGCGTTCTGGCGCGTCGCGGTCGTTGGCGCACCTCTCACGACCACTCGAAACCGCATCACCTCCCCGTTTTCAGCGGCCGGGGAATCGCGCGTCTTCGGACCACTGGGGGGCTCGGGATCCGTCGCGTTCGTGATGCTCGCGCACAACGCGATCGAGTACGCGCCCGACGGAGCGTCGCGTGCCCGGATCATCGACGGCATCGGGCGGGGGATCGGGCGCGCCGCCGTTCACGAGCTCGCGCACCAGGCGCTCGGCCTCGACAACGTGCGGCTGATCGACAATCGCACCGACGAGCACAGCTACGAGCACGCGAACGCGGATCGTCCGTCGCAGTACTACGGCGATCTCCGATGGACGACAGCCTGGCCCGTGCTGGAAGCAAGGTTTGGGAAGTAGCCAATGATCTTCGCGTGGCTGTGGCCCATGTGAGCTAAAATCGCCGCACCTTCGCAGAGGAGAGTTCTCATGCGTTATGTCAGCTTTGGCCTGGTCGTCGCGCTCCTGGCGCTGCCATCGGCGGTCGATGCGCGCGTCAAGAAGATCGTCATCGAGAAGAAGGTGTCGCCGGCCTTCGACGCCGCGACCTTCGGTCCATCGGGTCAGTACGAGACGATTGCCGGCCGGGCGTTCGGCGAGCTCGACCCGAACGACCCGCGCAACGCGATCATCACCGACATCAAGCTCGCGCCGAGAAACGCCGCCGGCAAGGTGGAGTACGTCGCCAGCTTCTTCCTGGTGAAGCCGATCGACATGTCGAAGGCGAGCCGCCTGATGTGGCAGGACGTCCCCAATCGCGGCGGCCGCGTCACGATCAATCCCGCTGAACGCAACTACGGCGACATCGGATTGAGCAGCGGCTGGCAGGGCGACAACTCGGGGCGCACCGCGCCCGGCCCCGACAACGACTGGGTGATCGTGCCGATCGCGAAGAACGCCGACGGCTCGCCGATCAGCGGCCTCGTCATCGGCCGCATCGTCAACGCGAGCGGCCCGAACTCGCAGCAGATGATCGTCAACGCGAACCCGGTGCCCTACAAGCCGGCGACGCTCGACACGACGAAGGCGACGCTGGTGACGCACACCGGCGAAACGACGGACGGAAAGATCATCGGCGAGCAGAAGGTCGCGGCGAGCGACTGGGCGTGGGCCAAGTGCAGCGCCGACAACCCGTTCCCCGGCACGCCCGACCCGACGCAGGTCTGCGTCAAGGGCGGCTTCAACCCGAAGCTGCTCTACCAGGTGGTCTTCACGTCGAACGACGACTACGTGCTCGGCATCGGCTTCGCCGCCTTCAGCGACGTCGCCTCGTTCTTCAAGTACGCGACGAAGGACGATGAGGGGACGGCGAACCCGGTCGCCGGCCAGGTGCAGTGGGTCGTCAGCCGCGGCAGCTCGCAGTCGGGCAACATGCTCCGCCAGCTGATCGCGCTCGGCTTCACGCAGGACGAGTCGAAGCGCCAGGTGTACGACGGCGCGTGGCCGATCATCGCGGGCAAGCGCATCTCGCTCAACGTCCGCTACGCGCTGCCGGACGGCGCGCAGAAGCTGTACGAGTCTGGCGGCGAGGGCGCGCAGTGGTGGGGCGACTGGCCCGACCCGGTGCGCGGCCTGCCCGCGAAGGGGATGCTCGATCGCTGCACCGCGAGCAAGACGTGCCCGAAGATCATGGAGCACTACGGCTCCGCGGAAGCGTGGGCGCTGAACCTCAGTCCCGCGCTCGTCGGCACGGGCGCCGACAAGGACATCCCGCTGCCCGCGAACGTGCGGCGCTACTACATCCCGAGCACGCAGCATGGCGGCGGGCGCGGCGGCTTCAGCGTCATCCCGGAAGCGCCGCCCATGTGCCCGGGGCCGAACTTCGGCACCGGCATCCTCGCGGCCAACCCGGTCCCGCACACCGAGACGGTCAACGCGCTGCGCTTCCACATGCGCAACTGGGTGATGAAGGACGTCGCGCCGCCGGCGAGCAAGTACCCGACGCTGGCGGGTGGCTACCTCGTCGATCCGACGAAGGCGGCGGTCGGCTTCCCGACGATCCCGGGCCTGCCGGCCGATGCGCCGAACGGCCTGATCAGCGCGGGGCTCGATTACGACTGGGGCCCGGAGTTCAACTACGTTGACGGGTCCGGCGTGCGCACGAAGATCCCGCCGACGGTCAAGCACGTGCTCAAGGCGAAGGTGCCGCGCAGCGACGCCGACGGCAACGAGCTTGGCGGCGTGCCGGTCGTGCTGCGCGACGCACCGCTCGGCACCTATCTTGGCTGGAACATCGTCGCGAGCGGCTTCCACCAGGGGAAGATCTGCAACTACGCGGCGGGCATGATTCCGTTCGCGCGGACGAAGGCCGAGCGGATGGCGAACAACGATCCGCGCCTGTCGCTCGAGGAGCGGTATCGCGATCACGCCGGGTACGTCGAGGCGGTGAAGGCCGCGTCGGCCAAGGCGGTGTCGGAGGGATTCCTCCTGCAGGCGGACGCGGAAAGGCTGATCCAGCAGGCAGCGGCGAGCAACGTGCTCGCGCCGCAGGCAACAGCCAGCAACCAGATCGGCCGATAGCTCCCTTATGACACGCCGGGTGGCTGTCGTCATAGCGACCGTCGCGGCGGCGCTGGTGCTGGGCACCGGCGTCGCCTCGGCGACTGAGCGCCCGTTCTCGGCCTCCCTCACCGGCAACGCCACCCTTTCGGGCACCGGCGATCCCTGCGTCCTTCAGAACAACGAGACCGCGACCGGTATCGGCACCCACGTGGGACGGTTCATGTGGGAGAGCGAGGAATTCGCGAACTTCTGCGCAAACCCGGGCGGCGTCGCCGTCATCGGGTCGTTCATGATCACCGCCGCCAACGGCGACCTCCTCTTCGGCGTCTACACGACGCTCGGGGAGTTCGACTCGGCCGGCAACCTGATACTCCACGGGACCTACGAGCTCGACGGCGGGACCGGGCGGTTCGCCGACGCGACCGGCAGCGGCGACCTCGACGCCATCGGCTTCCTTACGCCCGGCCTGCCCGTTTTCGGCAGTTTCACCGGCACGATCGATTTTTAGCGGATTCAGGCCGGGATTCGGGATCCAGATCCGGGATCCGATCTGCCCACCACTGCCCACTGCCGACTGCCCACTGCGATCTGGCACGAAAGGCGGGACATGTGGGAGACTTCCGCATCCTTGTTGGAGTCTCCAGATGAGTGTTTTCACCCTCAAAGTTAACGGGCAGTCCCATACCGTGGACGTGGACCCGACGACGCCGCTGTTGTACGTCCTCAGCGACGATCTGGCCCTGAAAGGGCCGAAATTCGGGTGCGGGCTCGGCCAGTGCGGCTCCTGCACCGCCATCGTCAACGGACGCGCGGTGCGCAGCTGCCGGACGCCGGTCAGCACCGTGAACGGCGCCACGATCGTGACGCTCGAAGGCCTCGGCACGCCCGAGAAGCCGCACCCAATCCAGAAAGCCTTCATCGACGCACAGGCCGCCCAGTGCGGCTTCTGCCTCAACGGCGTGATTCTCACCGCCAAGGCGTTCCTCGATCAGAATCCGAAAGCGAACGACGAGCAGATTCACCAGGCGATGTCGACGGTGCTCTGCCGGTGCTTCAGCACCACGCGCATGATGATCGCCATCAAGAAGTACGCAATGGAGCGTGCGTGATGAAGAACAAGCCACAGCACGTCCACGGCGAAGACTTGAACCTGACCGACGCCGCCATCGCCGCGCTGCGCGAGCACGGCTTCTCACGCCGCCAGTTTCTGAAGGGATCGGGCGCGCTCGTCGTCGCCTTCAGCGTCGCGGAGCTCGCGGACCGGCTCGGCGTCGCGCCGGAGAAGATGCTGGCGCAGGGCGGCAACACGCCGCAGGGGCTCGACTCGTGGATTGCGATCGGCGCGGACGGCAACGTGGTCGTCTACACGGGACGCGCCGACATGGGCCAGGGCACCTACACCGTGCAGTATCAGCTGGCGGCGGAGGAGCTGTCGGTTCCGATGAGCCGTATCCGGCTCGTGGAATGCGATACCGGGATGACGCCCGACCAGGGGACCTCCTCCGGCAGCCAGTGCCACCCGGTGAACTTCAACCACGAGAACCTCGCGCAGGCGTGCGCGACGGCGCGCGAGGCGCTCGTCGCGATGGCCGCGACCAAGCTCGGTGCGTCCGCCAGCGACCTCAGCGTCGCTGACGGCATGGTGAGGCACAAGTCGGACGCGACGAAGAAGGTCAGCTACGGCGAGCTCGTCGGCGGCAAGCACTTCGACATGACGATCAAGAAGGACGCGAAACGGAAGGCGGTTCAGGACTGGACGATCCTCGGCCGCTCGGTGCCGCGCGTCGAGATGCCCGCGCTGGCGACGGGCCGCTTCGAGCACGTGCACAACGTGCGCGTGCCGGGCATGGTGCACGGCCGCATGGTGCGCCCGCCGTCGATCGGCGCGACGCTCGCGAGCGTCGACGAGAGCTCCGTTGCGGGCATGCCGGGCAACGTCAAGGTGGTCGTCAAGAAGAACCTCGTCGGCGTCGTCGCCGACAAGCCGTGGCAGGCGCTGCAGGCGGCGGAGAAGCTGAAGGTCACGTGGACGCCCGGACCCGCCCTTCCGAGTCAGCGGGACTTCTATGGCTATCTCCGCAATCACCCCGGGCGCCGCGACGCGCTCCAGGTCAACTCGAAGGACGTCGAGGCGAAGCTCCAGGGCGCGGCGACGCGCGTGAAAGCGACCTACCTGCATCCGTACCAGATGCACGGCTCGCTCGGCAGCTCGTGCGCGGTCGCGGACGTCAAGGGATCGAACGCGACGGTCTGGTCGTCCACGCAGGCGGTCTTTCCGCTGCGGAGCACGACCGCGATGGTGCTGGGGCTGCAACCGCAGAACATCCGCGTGATTTACGTACGCGGCTCGGGCTGCTACGGCCTCAACGGGGCCGACGCGGTCGCCTACGACGCCGCGGTCCTCTCGCAGGCGGTCGGCAAGCCGGTGCGCGTGCAGCTCACGCGCAAGGACGAGATGGTGTGGGGCGAGAACTACGGCCTGCCGTTCGTGGTCGATCAGCAGGTCGGGCTCGACGCCGGCGGCAACATCGTCGCGTGGGATTACGAGACGTGGTCAGCCTCGCTCGGCAACCGTCCCGGCAACAACGCGCCGGGCAACGTGGCCTCGGGGATGCTGCTTGGCTTCGCGCCGGCGGCGGTCGCG
>Ga0070698_100008138_pt1 | contig 11336 bp, 7 predicted proteins | sample KBSK1502metaG_FD_65477 | JGI IMG/M metagenome (GOLD analysis project Ga0070698, IMG submission 65477) | Corn, switchgrass and miscanthus rhizosphere microbial communities from Kellogg Biological Station, Michigan, USA - KBS K1-50-2 metaG | ecosystem: Host-associated > Plants > Roots >...
TCGGGATAGCGCTGGCGTTTTATCGCTCGTACCTGGCGTGTGCGCTCTTCGTCTTTGTCGCAATCATGTGGCTCATCCCTGACCGCCGCATCGAACGAAAGATCGTGGAGTAGGTAATCACAAGAGGCACAAGAACATTGATTAATTTTCGTCGTTGCCCTTTTTCCTTTTGCCTTGTCCTTTTGTGCCTCTTTGTGGCTTAAGGTTGGACCTGGACGTTGCCACCGCCGTGAGCGATGTCTACGAACGAGTAAGAGGACAGCGGAAAACTTTGACACCCGATGACTTTGCTCTGATTTGACGGAATGCCAACATCGTCAGAGCGCTCTGCATCTGTCGCCAACCAACTCAACGTCGCACCGATATCATCATCGCGTTCCGAATCTTTTGGCGTCCAGCCCGACGCGGGATTCTGATAAACGCCCCACGTCAGTTTGTCGAGACCAGGAGCATTAATGCCTTCGCCGTTGTCCTCGACTACGAGCAGCACACGGAAACCAATCGCCGTGAGCACGTTCGACTCAACGATGACTCCGCTCATCACCGCACGATTTCCCTCGATTCTCAAACAATCAAACGAAGCGCGCACCGACGCACCAGTCGTGGGCGCGTTTGGATTCGGCGGAGCATCCGGATCCGCCACAGGCGACGCATCGGGATCAGTGAAAGTCATCTCACCGACCGTGCGACCGTTGTTCAGCACTCTCGCGTTGAAATTCAGGTACTTCGGTTGGCCGTCATTGATGCCAAACTGAAAAGAACCGGTAGCGGATGGTCCATCAGCGCCTGCAAAACTCAAGCTGGGCAAAGCTAAAGACACCGACACGAGTAGAAAGATCGAAGCACAGATAGTGCCTTTCATGGGAGGAACTCCTTTGGGCCAGAATTCTTGTAGGGCTGCTTATAGCGGGTGTCTGTACCGAAGTCAATGGCGGCGACACGCCGTAAATTCGCGGCGTTGTTATCCGCCGCCAACTATGCTACGAATTTCGCATGTCAAGCTTATTGTTGATGACATTTCTGTTGTTTACGTTCCAGGGCGGCAGTATTAAGGGCAAGGTTGTTGCGGACATTCCCGACCAACGCAGACCTCTGCCGGGCGTTGTTGTTAATCTGACCAGTGACCGGCTGCGCGACCAGAAACTTCAGACAGTCACCGATTCGGAAGGCGAGTACGTTTTCAGCGGTCTCATCGCCGGCGACTACGTCGTGTCCATCGAGTTTACGGGCTTCCAGAAGTACGAGAAGAAGCTCAGCGTGCAAATCGACGCGACCGTCGAACATAACGCGCTGCTTCAGCCGGTGCCGTTGACCGAGTCAGTAACCGTCACCGACGATCGCACTGACGCAAACAAAACCGAGTCGACGACTCCCTCAACCATCACGACACAAAACTTGCGGGACGCGCCGCTGATCGATCAAAAGTTTCAAGACGCGCTGCCACTGTTGCCGGGTGTGCTCCGTGGGCCGGACGGCAACCTCAATATCAAAGGCACACGCCCGACCCAAAGCGGCATTCTTGTTTCAAGTCTTAACGTAACGGATCCCGTTACGGGAGCGCCGGCAATCGAGTTACCGCTTGAAGCGGTGGACACTGTGCAAGTTCATTCGAATCCGTATTCATCTGAGTACGGCAAATTCACCGGCGCAGTAACAACGATCGAGACGCGTTCGGGCACGAACGACTTGCGTTATTTAGTGACCGGCGTGTTGCCGCGGCCGCGGTGGCGTGACGGCAAACTCTTCGGCATCGGCGCAGCAACGCCGCGTATCGCAGTTGGCGGTCCAATCAAGAAAGACAAGCTCTTCTTTTTTCAAAGCCTCGAATACCGGTTCGTGCGTACCAACGTGCCGAGCCTTGAAAACCTCGACGAGCGACAGCGCGATATCCAGCGCGAAAGTTTCGACTCCTTTTCACGCCTCGATTACGTGATCAATTCCAGCAATCGTCTGACCGGAAGTGTTTCAATCTTTCCGCAGAAGTTCGACTACTTCAATCTCAACACATTCAATCCGTCAGACACGACTGCGAACTTTCACCAGCGCGGCTGGTTTCTGGCGCTTAACGAACAGGCGACGTTCAAATCGGGCGCGTTGTTGCAATCGAGCTTCAGTGCGAAACAGTTTGACGGCGACATCTTCGGCAATAGCGCGGCGCCATACGAGATCACGCCGGAGCGAAACTTCGGCGGTTGGTTCAACCGGCAACATCGCGAAAGCCGGCGCTACGAACTGCTCGAGGTTTATCACTTCCGTCCGCAAGCATGGCGCGGCTCGCACGCGTTCAAGACTGGTCTGAACTTTAGCCACACTTCGTTTACCGGCAGCGACCGCAGTGTGCCGGTGACGATTCTTCGCGCGGATGGCGCCAGGTATCAGTTGATCGAATTCACCGGTGACGGCGATCTCGAACGCAATCAAAACGAGTTCTCAGCTTTTCTACAGGACAAGTGGATTCTCAATAAACGCCTCGTACTCGATCTCGGCCTGCGTTACGATCGCGATCAAATCGGGAAGCAAAACAACTTAACGCCGAGGCTCGGTTTGGTGATTGCGCCCACCGGCTCCGATCGCACGATCATTCGCGGCGGCGTCGGCCTCTTCTACGATAAGATTCCGCTGAACGTTGGTTCGTTTGAACAGTATCAGGATCTCGTCGTCACGACCTTCGCGAACGACGGCGTCACGGTTGTTGACGGTCCGCGCATCTTTCAGAATAGGTCGCCGGACGAATTGGAGAACCCGTACAGTCTTGCCTGGAACCTCCAGGTGGACCATCAGTTAACTGAGCGCCTGTTGCTGCGGCTTGGCTACGAAGAGCGCAGCACGCGCCGGGATTTCGTTCTCGAACCAGTCGCGATTCAAGCGACCAGCGATGAGGGCTTGCTTTTATTGCAGAACTCAGGAAGATCTCGCTATCGAGAACTTCAGGCGGTCGCCCGATTTCGTTTTCAGGAAGCGCGAAACATCTATTTGTCGTACGTTCGTTCGCAGGCGCGCGGCAACCTGAACGATTTCAACACCTACTTCGGCAACCAGAAACATGCCGTGATTCGGCCTGACGAGTACGGAAAACAACCTTACGATGTACCGAACCGGCTATTATTCTGGGGTGAGTTCGCGTTGCCGTGGGACGTGGTTGCGACGCCCGTGGTGGATTGGCACAGCGGCTTTCCTTTTTCGATCGTGAACGAGCAGCAGGATTTTGTCGGCGCGCGCAATGAAGGCGGCCGGTTCCCGCAGTTGCTCACGTTTGATCTGCTGGTGACAAAAGGACTGACGATTCCCTTCCGCGGAAAGAAATACAAGGGCCGCGCGGGAATGACGATCTTCAACATCACAAACCACTGGAATCCGCGCGACGTGCAGAACAACGTGGACAGCAAACAGCTCGGGACATTCTTCAACAGTGCCGACCGCGGCGTGCGATTGAAGTTCGAGTTTGTGAAGTATTGATCCGTGTTCTATCCGTGAATATTTCTTTTCCCTCGGAGCTACCAATGCGAACCTTCTTAGCCCTTGCTCTACTCTGCTCTTTTTCTGTGTTATCTGCGGCGCAAACGCTACCCAGCGAAACACCCACAAAATTCGAACCAACCAACGTAGACTTCAACTACACGCGCCGCGAAGCCATGATCCCCATGCGCGACGGCGTAAAACTTCATACCGTAATTCTCGTTCCTAAAGGCGTGCGCAACGCCCCGATTCTCTTAACTCGCACGCCATACAACGCAAACGAACTCACAAGTCATAGCAACAGCTCCGATCTCGGTTCCGCCTTGTTCGGTTACGACAACGCAACAGACGTTATCGTCGAAGGCGGATACATTCGCGTCGTTCAGGACGTCCGCGGTAAATACGGTTCCGAAGGCGACTACGTGATGAACCGTCCGGTGCGCGGTCCACAGAACCCGACAAACGTGGACCATCCCACCGACACCTACGACACGATCGACTGGCTCGTCAAAAACACTCCTGAAAGCAACGGCCGCGTCGGCATTCTAGGAATTTCATACGACGGATTTCTGCCGCTGATGGCGTTGATCAATCCGCATCCCGCGCTGAAAGTTTCAGTGCCGATGAATCCAATGGTTGATGGCTGGAGAGGCGACGACTGGTTTCACTGGGGCGCATTTCGCCAGGAGGGCAGCCTGAATTACATCTACGATCAGGAAGCGACGCGCGCCAACGACATCACCTGGTGGACCAGCCACTACGATGACTACGACATGTTCATGGAGGCAGGCTCGGCCGGTGAGCTCGGGCGTCGCCGCGGTCTCGAACAAGTCGGTTTCTGGCGAAAGATTCTCGAGCATCCGAGCTACGATGCTTACTGGCGCGATCAAGCGGTAGACCAGATTCTCGCCAAAGAACCGTTGAAGGTGCCGGTGATGCTGGTCCATAGCCTATGGGACCAGGAAGACATTTACGGTGACATCGCCGTTTACAAAGCTATTGAGCCGAAAGATGCGAACAACGACAAAGTGTTTCTGGTTCTTGGACCGTGGCATCACGGCCAGGAGATCCGCGACGGGAGTGCGCTCGGCGCAATCAAATTCGGCAGCGACACTGCGCTGACGTTTCGCCGCGACATCCTGCGCCCGTTTCTCGATCAATACCTGAAAGAAGGCGCGCCTAAGGCGAACATTGCGCCGGTAGTCGCGTTTGAGACTGGCACAAATCGTTGGCACAACCTCTCTGCGTGGCCGATGGGCTGTGAGAAGGGATGCACGGTCAAACCGACGCCGCTTTATCTCACAGCCGGACTGAAGGCGAGCTTCACTCCAAATACGAAAGCGCCGGGTTACGAGGAGTACACCTCCGATCCCGCGAAGCCGGTTCCTTATCGCGCGCGCCCAATCGACATGACGAGTTGGTCGCGTTGGCTCGTAGACGATCAGCGCGAGGCTTCGGGGCGTCCTGACGTGCTGGCTTTCACCTCTGACGTTCTGACCCAGCCCGTAAAGATCAGCGGTGAACCGATTGCAAACTTGATGGCTTCAACCAGCGGCACCGATTCCGATTGGGTCGTTAAACTAATCGACGTCTATCCGGATCAAGTTGCGGGTCAACCAAACATGGGCGGTTATCAGTTGATGATCTCTGCCGATGTGTTTCGCGGCCGCTATCGCGAGAGTTTGGAGTTTGCTAAACCAATCACGTCAAACACTCCTTTGCTGTATCGCTTTGGCTTGCCGACAGCGAATCACGTTTTTCTCCCGGGCCATCGCATAATGGTCCAGATTCAGTCGAGCTGGTTTCCGCTTTACGATCGAAACCCTCAGACATTTGTAAAGAGTATTTTCTGGGCCAAGCCCGAGGATTACCGCAAAGCGACGCAGCGAATCTACAACGCTCCCGGGCAGGCGAGTTTTATCGAGCTGCCGCTCGTCACTAAATGAGGAGTTGAGAAAATGAAACTTCACCCATGTCTCCCGCTCGCTGCGCTTCTGATTCTTGCGTCATTTGTGGCGCCGCTGTTCAAAGATGACATTACTAAAGAACTGATCACGTTCAACGGCAAGACACGCCCTTACTATCTCTACGTACCGTCAACGCTGAAAGCCGGGACGCCGGCGCCGCTCATCATTATGTTGCACGGCTCAAACCGCACGGGCGTCACACTCGTAGAGAAGTGGAAAGACTACGCGAAGAAAGAAGGAATTATTATCGCCGGCCCAGACGCCACCAACTTGCGCGGATGGTCCTCACCGATCGACGGTCCCGATTATCTTCACGCACTTGTCGAAGAACTGAAGACCAAGTACGCGATTAATCCGCGACGCGTATATCTGTTTGGGCATTCAGCCGGCGCTTGTTTCGCGCTGCACATGTCGTTGATGGAGTCGCAGTACTTCGCTGCAACCGCTATTCACGCCGGCGCACTCACTACCGAAGAATACGAATTGATCAGGTTGGCGAAACGAAAGATACCGATTTCCATTCAGGTGGGCGACAGCGACCAGTTCTTTCCACTCCAGCCGGTTCGCGCCACCAGAGATGCTTTGAAAGCAGCACAGATTCCAGTGGATCTTATTGAGATCCCGAACCACGATCACTGGTATTACGATTCAGCTTCAAAGTTCAATCAAACTGCGTGGGAGTTTTTGAAGAAGTACGAGCTCGATGCCGAGCCGCACTATCAGAAGTACAACTGGAATTAGGTTTTCATTTCCAACCCCAGGAGCCTACTATGCCAAGACTTCGAGTGGTCTTGATCGTTCTGTGTCTGACTGCCTTACTAACCGCATATCAACCTTCGACAGCAACACCATCATCCGCAATCAACGACTACAAGGCGGCAGTCATGGCCGACGTGGCGTCGATGGCGAAGCAGTCGCAAGTGATGGTTGACATGGTCTTCAGTTTTGGTGAACTCGGATTCCAGGAAGTCGAGACTTCGAAGTATCTCACCGGCATTCTCGAAAAAGAGGGTTTCAAGATTGAACGCGGCATCGCTGGAATTCCGACTGCATGGATCGCAACGTGGGGTTCAGGCAAACCAGTCATCGCGCTCGGATCTGACGTCGATTGCATCCCGCAGGCCTCACAAAAACCCGGCGTCGCTTACCACGATCCGTTGATTGAAGGTGCACCCGGACACGGAGAAGGTCACAACTCCGGCGTGCCGCTAAACATCACGGCCGCCATTGCCGTCAAACGACAAATGGAACGCGCGAAGCTACCCGGCACAATCAAAATCTGGCCGGGCGTAGCGGAAGAACTCGTTGCCGGTAAGGCTTTCTTTGTGCGCGCTGGCGTTTTCAAAGACGTCGACGTGGTCCTGTTCACGCATGTTGGCAACAATCTCAACACTTCATGGGGCCAGGCAGCAGCGACTGGTCTGGTGTCTGTTGAATACACGTTCAAAGGCGAGAGCGCTCACGCGGCCGGCGCGCCTTGGCAGGGACGAAGTGCGTTGGACGCAGTCGAGTTAATGGATATCGGTTGGAACTTCCGGCGCGAACACTTGCGACTACAACAACGATCTCATTACGTGATCACCAACGGCGGCGATCAACCAAACGTCGTACCGCGTCTGGCCAGTGTTTGGTACTACTTCCGCGAACTCGATTACGATCACATCATGCAGTTGCGTGAAATCGGCGACGCGATGGCCGAAGGCGCGGCAAAGATGACGAACACAACTGTCACGTCACGTGTCCTGGGTTCCGCCTGGCCGCAACACTTCAACCGGCCCGTTGCAGAAGCGATGTACGAGAACATCAAACAGATAGGACTGCCGCAGTGGAGTGAAGCAGATCAAACACTCGCGAAAGCTTTGCAACGAGAACTGAAAGCGCGCGAGCAGGGCCTCGCGAAGGAATTGATGCCGCTCGCCGGGCCAGTCGCGGAAGAGCAACGAAATCGCGGCGGGTCAGACGACATCGGCGACGTTTCGTGGAATGTTCCGACCGTCTCCTTGCGCTATCCGTCGAATATTCCCGGACTGCCCGGTCACAACTGGACCGACGCGATCGCGATGGCTACGCCTATCGCGCACAAAGGTGTAACCGCAGGCGCGAAGGTTGTAGCCATGACGGTCATCGATCTATTGACGAAACCCGAATTGGTGGAACAGGCATGGAAGTATTACCGTGAGGTGCAGACGAAGGATACAAAGTATCAACCGCTGATCTCGGCGAGCGACAACCCGCCGATCTGGTTGAACAAGCGAATAATGGATGCTTACCGCAACGAGATGCGGAAGTACTACTACAACCCGGCTAAGTACGACACGTATCTCGAACAGTTGGGGATCAAGTACCCGACAGTGAGATGACGGTGCCGTCGTTAAAGACCAACGATCCATCGCGCATGATTGGCGGTTTGAAATTGCCGGCTACGGACTTGGTCCACCTCGGTTTTCTCGTCTGCTGAGCCATGCGCACGAGATAACCGGTGTTGTCGGCCTGATAGAGCAGGAGCAGATCTCCGTCGTGTTCGAAAAAGTAAATTCGACTGACGCGGCCTCTGGCGCCGCTTTTCAAATGGAAGACCTTCTTTCGTGCCTTGATGTACACCTCGCCCATGCCGTCGAAGCGAATGGTGTAGTTTCCGATGGAAGTTGAAAACAGGTAAAAGGCTCGTGCCTCTGGCTCGCCGATCCGCCTCGCCAGCACAAACGGCGACATCTCTTCGTCGTCATCGCGGCCATAAGCCGGAATCGCCGCAAACGTAACCGCCAGTACGCCCAAGCAGACCAATACAAAGTTCTTCACAACTTGTTTCTCCTTTGGCGGGGCGGTGAGGTATAGTCAGTTTACTACACGGGGCGTACCGCCACCAGACCAATGTGAATGGCAGCCTGATGCTTTGCCTGCAACGTCAAATGCGAGTCATCCTGCTCCTCGTCATTGCTTTCTTGTCGTGTGTCTCCGCACTGGCGCAGGACGAACGGGGAAAGGTGAAGTCGGCACATGCGGGCAACTCGTTGGAAGAGTTAAATGACAAGCAGCGGGTGTTGCTCGTAGTCTTCAGGTCGCGCGTTATTGACGTCAGCAATCGTGAGCGGGCAATCATCGAAGACGTTCTGAAAGCCGATCCAGTGCCGCGAGGGCGCAACCGGTGGGTCTACACTCAACTCGCCAGGAAGCTGAATAAGTACGCACAGAAGTACAGAAGTATAACAGCGGCCGAAGGACTCGCCGACGCTGAATACGTCATCTATTTCAACGTCGTCGAGTATCGCAAAATTCTCGACGCGGTTTATCCCTACGGCGAGTTGTTTGTGATCGTGAAAGGTTCGCCGGAGCAGTTGAAGCCACCTCGCATTGTCTGGCGGGCGAACAAGGTGCTGTTTGTCGGTGACGCCATCGGCGATCTCATCAAAGAACTAAAAGCAGTCCGCGGCGAAGGCTGATCTGTTGTTTTTGCAACGCACTCACCGCCTTAACGTGTAAGCGTCTGGCCAGGATTTACGGGCGATGTTCAGCGGGCGAAGTCTGAAACCTTTTGCTGGCCGGATTCACTTACGTCAGTGAAGTTGCTCCAGGCTGATAGTCCCACCAAGCCTTAAAACTGCGGGGGCCGTTAGATGCTGATTACAATTCTGCGTTGCGCAATTCTCGCTTGCGTTATCAGCGTGCCTGTCCTGGCCCAACAAACCACGGGCACACTCCGAGGCACAGTAACAGACCAGCTCGATAGTCTCGTCGTGGGCGCGACTGTCACGGTGCGCAACGCGAATGGCGGTGTCACGAGTGCGAAAACCAATTCTTCAGGTGTTTATGAATTCAAACGACTTGCGCCCGGTTCGTACGACCTGAAAGTCATTTCACCCGGCTTCAACACGTACGAGGAGAAAGTTGAAGTACGAACACGCGAAACTGTCACGCTGAACGCCCAACTCAGCGTTGCCTTTGAAGAGCAGCAGGTCACAGTCGACGATAGAAACATCAGCACTGATTCAGACAACAACGCAGGCGCGGTAGTTTTGCGCGGCCGCGATCTCGAAGCACTGCCAAACGATCCGGACGCACTTGCGGCTGCTCTCCAAGCACTCGCCGGGCCGTCCGATCCCGACACTGGCGGCGGCGCTCAAGTTAAAGTCGACGGCTTCTCCAACGGCCAGATTCCACCTAAAGAGTCCATTCGTGAGGTTCGCATTAATAACAATCCGTTCTCCGCGGAGAACGAGTTTCCCGGTTGGGGCGGAATCGAGATCTTTACGCAGCCCGGCGCCGACAAGTGGCACGGCTCGTTGAGTTCTGATTTCAACGACGAAAGCCTGAACTCGCGTAATCCATACACCGCGCGACGTGCTCCGTATCAACAACGCTCTTATGGTGTGGGTCTGAGTGGTCCAATCATCGCCAAACGCGCGTCGTTCTCAACATACTTTGGACGATATCTCAGCGACGCGAACTCCGTTGTCAATGCCACGACCCTTGATCCAGTCACCCTGCAACCAGTCAGAATCAACCAGGCGTTCGTAACGCCGAGCAAAAACACTTACGGCAACGCTCGCGTTGATTTCAAGATCAACAAGAAACACACGCTCGTCGGCAGCGTGAACTCGGACATCTACACACAGGATCTACAAGGCATCGGCGATTTTTCACTGCCCACGCGCGCTTATCGCGGACGGCGAAATAACCTCGCGCTTCAGATCACCGAGACTGCAATGATCAACGAAAAGACCGTCAACGAGACGCGCTTTCAGTGGATTCGCAGTCGCTTTACTCAGAAAAGTGTTCTCGACGCGTTTGCTTTGAACGTTATCGATTCTTTCTTTGGCGGCGGCTCGCAGGTGGGCAATTCTTCCAGGACAGAGCAGCGGCTCGAACTACAGAACTTTACTTCGTGGTCCAAGGGAAATCATTTTCTGAAAGCCGGCGGACGGTTGCGACACGTGGGCATCGATAGCTTGTCGCCCGGAAACTTCGGCGGCACGTACACGTTCGCGGGAGGACTTGGCCCACGATTGGACGCAAATAATCAGATCGTACTCGGACCCAACGGCCAGCCGGAAGTTATTGAAGTCAGCAGTCTCGAACGCTATCGTCGCACACTCGTGTTTCAACGCGCGGGAATGTCACCCGCGGCGATTAGATTGCTCGGCGGTGGCGCAACACAGTTTTCGATCGCGGGCGGAGATCCCGACGCCGTGGTTAAGCAGACGGACGTCTCGTTCTACATTCAGGACGAATGGAAGATAAGACCCAACTTCACGTTGTCGCCGGGACTGCGTTACGAGAACCAGAGCAACATCGACAGCAATTACGATTGGGCGCCGCGCATCGCGTTCGCATGGTCACCAATGTTGGGCCACAAGAAAGCGCCGGCTGCCGAACCGGCAAAAGGAACTAATACACCCGGAACGGCCGGAGCTGCTGCCCAGCCCACCGCAAAGCCGGCGCCTGCGCCGCCTCCGGGACCACCGAAGACGGTCATCCGAGGCGCGGCCGGATTTTTCTACAACCGCGTTTCCGAAGATCTCTCGCTGCAAGTGCTCAGGTTTGACGGCGTCCATCAACAACAGTTCTTGGTCACGGATCCAGCGGTGTTGAATCTCTTTCCGGCGATACCGCCAGTTGATCTGCTCGACGATTTTGCGCAACCACAAGTTCGCCGCGTGTTCGCGGACGATCTTCGCACAGCGCGTTCACTGCGAGCGATGTTCGTGGTCGAACGCGTACTGCCGAAAAACATCAGGCTCTCAGTTGCTTATTCCCATTCGCGAACAAGCCGTTCGCAAAGGACCGTCAACATCAATGCGCCACTCGGCGGAACGTTCATTCCCGGCCTGCCCAACAGCGGTGTGCGGCCTCTCGGAAACCAAGCCGGAAACATCTTCGAATACCAGCCGACAGGCAGAGTGGTGGGCAACACAC
>Ga0070698_100008139_pt1 | contig 11336 bp, 8 predicted proteins | sample KBSK1502metaG_FD_65477 | JGI IMG/M metagenome (GOLD analysis project Ga0070698, IMG submission 65477) | Corn, switchgrass and miscanthus rhizosphere microbial communities from Kellogg Biological Station, Michigan, USA - KBS K1-50-2 metaG | ecosystem: Host-associated > Plants > Roots >...
CAGCTTTTCGCTGACACTCGACTGGCGACCTGTCGAAGAGGCTTACGACGAGAAGTGGCTTCGAAAAGGCGTCAAACTTACCTCAATACAGGTCAAGATAATTGATCTCGCAAGAGAACAGGGAGGCGTGACGCTTCCAACACTGTGCAATAGCCTCGGCATGACGCCGGAGTCCATGAAAAGAGCCACAAATCATCTCGTGGTTCAGGCGGTGCTTGAGCCATCTGGCGAGCGGTATGTGATTGCTCCGCATTGGAGAGAAATCTCGTGACGCGACGCTCGAAAAAGACCGGCGACCTCTTCATCGAGGGATCAGGGCAGCTCCGTTTGATTGACAAATCTGCGGAGCAGCAGACGCTGGAGAAGGAAAAGGTCGAATGCCTCGGGATGACGTTCGACAGCGAAGACGCGCGCAGGACTTACTTTACCGATCGGCTGCAGGAGAAGCTGGCTGATCCCGAGTTTCGCAATACCCCCGGTTTCCCCAAGGGGACTGCCGAGGACATCATTCGCATGTCCGATCCGCCTTGGTACACGGCATGCCCCAATCCTTTTCTCGCGGACTTCGTGCGCGTCTACGGTAAGCCCTACGATCCTAAAGAATCCTACGAGCGCGATCCGTTTGCGGTCGACACGAGCGTGGGAAAGACCGATGCGCTCTATAAGGCGCATGGCTACCACACGAAGGTGCCGCATCTCGCGATCGTCCCTTCGATCCTCCACTACACGGAGCCGGATGATATCGTGTTGGATGGTTTCGCCGGCTCAGGCATGACGGGCGTTGCCGCTCAATGGTGCGGTTCGGCGCCGGCTGCGTATCGCAAACAGCTCGAGACCGAGTGGGTGAAACAGGGACTGCCAAAGCCGAAATGGGGTGCACGACGGGCCATCCTGAACGACCTTGGACCGGCGGCCACCTTCATCGCCGCAAACTACACATTGCCCTTCGACGTAAAGGCGTTCTCAAAGGAAGCGGAACGCATTCTTTCCGAGGTTCAGAAGGAACTCGGCTGGATGTACGAAACGCTTCACACAGACGGAAAGTCGAAGGGAGCTATCAATTTCACAGTGTGGAGCGAGATATTCAGCTGTCCAAATTGCGGCGGCGAAATAAATTTCGTCAAAGAAGCTCTAAATCCCGTCACCAAAAAAGTTCGCAGTAACTTCCCTTGCCCTCACTGTTCAGCGGAATTGAAGAAGGACGCGCTCGATCGCATCTTCGACTCTGCCCTTGACCCAGCCACGGACCAGCATTGGAAAAAGGTGCGATTTCGTCCGGCCCTTATAAATTACAGCGTCGGAAGAACAACCTACGAAAAGTCGCCTACTTCAAACGATTTGAAGATTGTTGAGCAAATTGGCGCACTTCCCGTGCCGGCGGATTTGCCTGTTGTCCCGTTCCCTATTGCGAATATGTACCATGGATCGCGAATCGCACCCAAAGGGTTCACATATGTGCATCACCTCTTCTTGCCGCGGATCGCACATACACTCGCATTATTCTGGAGGAAGGCGCGAGAATTTCATGACCCGTCCCTTAGTCTGATTTTACGGTTTTGGGTCGATAGTCATATTCTTAATCTCTCAATTCAGAACAGGTATCGGCCCGAAGTAAGTTTCCCGTACAATCCGTTGAGCGGCGTCTATTACGTTGCCTCAATGGTAAGCGAGGCGTCCCCGTTCACCGCCTATTGGAACAAAGCCAAGAGGATCAGCACCGCGTTCGTTCAGCAGGGTGCCACCAAGGGAAACTCTATAACGAGCACTGGTACTGCCAGTACGCTTGGCATTCCAAGCAATTCAGTAGACTACATTTTTACAGACCCACCGTTTGGGTCCAACATATTCTATGCGGATCTAAATTTTCTTGTTGAAGCTTGGCATCGCGTCGTAACGAACGCGAGCACAGAGGCAATCGTCGATTCATTCAAAGGAAAAGGCATCCTAGACTACCAAGCGCTAATGCGCGCTTGCTTTGAGGAATATACCCGAGTCCTCAAGCCTGGTCGCTGGATGACGGTTGTCTTCAGCAATTCGGCAAATGCCGTTTGGCGAGCCATACAGGAAGCGCTGGGGACCGCTGGCTTCGTTGTCGCGGACGTTAGAACACTAGACAAGCAGCAGGGCTCCTATCGGCAAGTTACGAGCACCGCAGTGAAGCAGGACCTCGTCATCTCCGCCTACAAGCCGACCGAAGCTTTGGCTAAGCGCTTTGCGCTAGGGGCGTCGTCGCCAGAAAACGCTTGGGCCTTCGTGACCGAGCATCTTGGTCACGTCCCCATTTTCTTCAGCGTGGAAGGTGTTGCCGATGTGATCGCCGAACGTATTGCGCAGCTGCTTCACGATCGAATGGTCGCCTTCCATGTGCAGCGCCAACTCTCGGTACCGCTTTCCACCGCGGAGTTTCTGAGTGGCTTGAACCAGCGCTATCCCGAGCGTGACGGCATGTACTTCCTGCCGACGCAGGTCGCCGAGTATGACCGCAAACGAAACACGGCTGCCGCGCTACGCCAGCTAAACCTCTTCGTCATCGATGAGGCGAGCGCCATTCAGTGGGTGCGTCGCGAACTTCGGAGCAAGCCGCGTAGCTTCCAGGACCTCCAGCCCGCGTTCATGCGCGAAATTCAGAACTGGGCAAAGCACGAGCAAACCGTCGAGCTCAAAGAAATCCTGCGGCAGAACTGCATCCATTACGACGGCAATGGCCCGGTGCCGAGCCAGATCCATTCGTACCTGTCCACGAATTTCAAAGAGCTGCGCAATCTCGCCAAGGATGATCCCGCACTGACCGCCAAGGCGGCAGATCGCTGGTATATGCCCGATCCAGGAAAGCAGGGTGATCTGGAGAAGCTGCGCGAGAAGGCGCTGCTGACGGAGTTCGAGACCTACAAGCAGGCGAAGGAGCGAAAACTAAAGCTGTTCCGCACCGAAGCGGTGCGTGCTGGCTTCAAGGCCGCCTATGATGGGCAGGACTACAAGAACATCGTGATGGTCGCGGCAAAGCTGCCGGAAAACGTCCTGCAGGAGGACGAAAAGCTGTTGATGTACTACGACGTCGCAAGCATGCGTCTCGGTGATGAGTGAGGTGATGCATGCAGACGGGCGAGTGGTGGCACAGCATCGATCATGATGAACCCTGCCGCGTCGTCGATACCTACACGCTGTGGGGACAAGCGACCTGCCTGGTCTGGCTGCCGCGGCGGGGGACTGCCGTCCGGGTGCAGCAGAAGCGTCTCGCCCCCCTGAAATTGGGCGAGTCGCATCTCCTCGACCGACTTTCCTATGTCAGCGCCGCCGCGCGCATCTCCGACTCTCTGGAGCGGGACGCGTTGGTCGCCCCGTTGGAAGGCACAGTCATCCCGCTGCCCCACCAGTTGCTCACTCTGCAGCGGGCGATCTCCGGGGACCGCATTCGATATTTGCTCGCCGACGAGGTGGGGCTCGGCAAGACGATCGAAGCTGGTCTTATCCTGCGTGAACTGAAGATTCGCGGGCTCGTGAAGAGAATCTTGGTCGTCGCCCCTGCTGGATTGGTCTTGCAGTGGCAGTCGGAAATGAAGAGCCACTTCAATGAGGACTTCCGGCTCATCCTTCCAGGCAGCCTCAGCGCACTCCGTCAGGCCGGCGCCATCGACGAGAACGAAAACCTGTGGCGTATGCACCAACAGGTCATCTGTCCACTCGACTCGGTGAAGCCCATCGACTCCCGCCGCGGCTGGAGCCAGGAGCAACTGGCCCGCTACAATCGCGAACGCTTCGAAGACCTGGTCTCGGCCGGATGGGATCTGATCATCATCGACGAGGCTCATCGTATTGGTGGTAGCACCGAGCAGGTCGCCCGCTTCAAGCTGGGCGACGCACTCTCACAGGCGGCGCCATACCTATTGTTGCTGTCGGCGACGCCGCACCAAGGTAAGTCGGATGCCTTCCGCAGGCTGATCAGATTTCTCGACCCGGATGCCCTTCCGGGCGACGACGCGATCTCACGCGAAGCTGTCGCTCCTTTCGTCATCCGCACTGAGAAGCGCCGCGCGATCGACACCGAAGGGAGTCCGCTGTTCAAACCGCGCTTCACGCAGCTGGTGAAGATCGAATGGGGTTCCGCCCACACGGAGCAACGCGCAATCTATGACGCCGTAACAGAATACGTTCGTGACGGTTACAACCGCGCAATGAAAGAAAAACAGACCGCGGTCGGATTCCTGATGATCCTGATGCAGCGGCTGATCACGTCGAGTACCGCTGCGATCCGTACCTCCCTGGAACGAAGACTGGCTGTCCTCGAATTGCCTCGGGGCCAGCTTTCGCTATTCCCCGAGGATGTCGGCGAGGATTGGTCCTCACTGGACGGCCAGCAGCAGCTCGACATCATCCTGAGGACGCGCCTGAAGGGTCTCAAGGATGAGCGCAAGGAGGTCGAGCTTCTGCTGTCAGCAGCTCGCCGGTGCGAAGCTAGTGGTCCGGACGTCAAGGCCGAAGCGCTGCTCGAACACATCCAACAGCAACAGCGCGAGGAGAATGACCCGGCTCTGAAGGTTTTGATCTTCACGGAGTTCGTTCCCACCCAGGTGATGCTGGCCGAGTTCCTCGAGCGTCGTGGTTTCACCGTCGTGTCGCTCAATGGCGCGATGGACTTGGATGAACGGCGGCAAGCACAGCGTCGCTTCGCTGCTGACGCGCAGATCATGATCTCCACCGACGCCGGCGGCGAGGGCCTGAACCTTCAGTTCTGCCACGTGATCGTGAACTACGACCTTCCGTGGAACCCGATGAAGATCGAGCAGCGAATCGGCCGCGTCGACCGTATTGGACAAAAGCACATCGTGCGGGCTATGAATTTTGCGCTCGAAGGGACCGTCGAGCTTCGTGTCCGGGACGTGTTGGAAGAGAAACTCGCACGGATTCTCGAAGAGTTCGGAGTCGACAAGCTCGCTGACGTGCTCGATTCCGAAGAAGGTGGCGTCTCATTTGAGGAGCTGTTTGCTCAGGCGATCATCGCGCCTGAGGAGGCTGAGCGGCGCGCATCGGCTTTGGCTGATGAGATCCGCCGACGGGCGGAGGAAGCCCGAGCGGGTTCAAGACTGCTCAGCGCAACCGAGCAGTTGGACCCTTCAGCGGCACAGAAGATTGCAAGCCATCAGATGCCATATTGGACCGAGCGGATGACCCTCGGCTATCTGCGCAGCCAGGAGTCAGCGGGCGCGTCCGTCAAGCCGGCCGTCATCGGCCACGATCTTCGCTGGCCCAATGGCGATACATGCCTCGCGGCGGTGTTTAACCGTGGCGACGCCGATCGGCCGGGCGCCACGCTGATTTCCCTTGAAGACGACCGCGTCCGAGGACTGACGACGAGTCAGCCCGTTCACGCACCCAGTCAACCGATCCCCTCCATCGCCATCCCGGACGTATCCGACAAGACAAGTGGGTTCTGGTCATTGTGGCGGATCAGCCTGCACGCCGCTGGCGAGCGAGAGCAGCGATTCCTTGCGCTTTTCCTGGCGGAAGACGGCCGCGTGTTTGGGCCAACGGCGCGCACAATCTGGGAAAGGCTGATCGACCTTCCCGACGGCATGAGCCAAGCGGGTGAGGAGATTTCAGGCTCCGCTGCGGTGAAGGCGTTTGATGCCAGCCGCAAGGCTGCAGAGGCGCAGGGTGCCGCGGTATTTGAGGAGCTGGCGTCGGTTCATCAGAAGGGCATCATGCGTGAGCGCAAGAAGGGCGCGCACGCATTCTCATCGCGTCGGCGTGCCATCGAGCGGCTCGGGTTACCCCAAGTCCGGGCTCACCGCCTTCGGATCTTGGAGGATGAAGAGCAGGTATGCTCTCGAGAGCTTGCTTTGCGGGAAGCCGCGCTCCCTGATCTCACCGCCGTCCTCATGGTTCGGGTAGCGCCAACGGGAGACAGCGCATGAGTGGCTCGTCACCTGGCGGCACATGGCGCGAGCCTATTCTGGCTCAGTTCAGTCGTGACATCGCCAGTGTCGCGCGCCTCACCGTGGTGGCGGATCCTGACGAGTTACTGACCGAGCCGGGAATTGTTGACGGTATCCGCCAGCGCGGATTCGAGATCGTACCCTTCGAGGATCACGTCGCATTTCGATACGCCTATGAGCGACGCTTCCGGGAGGTCTGGGACAACGGCAGCGATACGAACCTCGTCGTCGTCCTGCGCGCGGCTCGCTCGGACATCAGCGGACTTCCCTTTGACCTGCTTCAGCATGCGGAGCGCGACCGACGGTTGCTTTCATTCAGTCTCGGGGAGCTGTTCCCTTCGCTCGCTCCTCATCCTCTTTCCGAACTCGATCGGGGCGAGCTCAATGCCGTGTCGGCTGCCCAGCAGCTTTTCAAGCCAGAGCCTATGGGTGAGAACGCGACGCGGGACTTTCTTCTGCGAAACGTGTTTCGACTCGATCCCGCCCAGATCCAAAGCGATGCGGACCTGCTCCGCGCCCTTTTGCGGCGCCACTACAGCGGCAAGGTGGTTCCAAGGTCGCTGGACGACCGATTGATCCATCTGCTGCGGTCCACGGGGCGATGGCACGATTGGCCGCTTGATCACATTCTGCCCAGCCGCGCGGCCTTTCTGGAATTCCTGCAAGAGAGGTGGCCGATCTTCGTGCAGCATCGTCTAGGCTCGGAGAAGGGTGGATTGCGCGAGGCGCCCGAGCCCTATGACTTGCGATTCTCAGGTCCTAAGCACCTCCCTTTCGATCACGACGACGTTCGGGTCTACATCGACAATCTCTTCACGGACGGGTTGCTTACTCCGACAAACAGCGTTCCGCGCTCGCGCGTTGAAGGAAGCTGGATTGCTGTCGGCGTAGCCGGATCCACATCCGTCGACCAGACATCGCGCTTTCGAAAACTCCTGGACCTACTGCAGTCCAGTGGTGCGTCGGCGACCAGCGATCATCATGCGTGGATTCAGACAGCAACTCGATGGGCCGAGATCGTTGCTGTGCGTTGGTCGCTGCAAGGAGAAGTGGCGCAAGAGGACCAGGACCGCTTCCGGGCGGCGCACCAATTGCTTGAGCAAAAGTTTCAGGAATGGATGATGGCGCATTACGCGTCTTTGCACAGTCTCTCCTTCTTGCCGCGGCCCGTCATGCTCCATCAAATTCCGAAGTACATGGCCCATCGTCTCGCAACGAAGGGAACAGCGGAAAAGCTCGCCGTCATTGTCATAGACGGTTTGGCTATGGATCAGTGGGCCGCGGTTCGGCAGGAGATGCCGCCTGGAAAATGGTCAACGGAAGAATTCGGCGTCTTTGCATGGGTCCCGACACTGACGTCTGTTTCGCGGCAATCCATCTTTGTGGGTGATCCTCCATTCTTTTTTGGGCAAAGCCTCGGTAGTACCGGTAAGGAAGGACAATATTGGTCGCGCTTTTGGGAAGACCGTGGTTTTCGCAAGAGTGACGCCATCTATGCCTGCCAAGGCACTCAGGAGATCGACGACGCGTTTGCCGTCCGCCTCACCACGGAAATCGACGGCACGTCCTGCAGAGTAGCCGGCGTCGTGGTTGGCACTGTCGATCAGATGCTGCATGGCACGGTCACAGGAACAGATGGTTTACACGCCGGAGTAAGGCACTGGGCTCAACGTGGCACTATTTGGAGGCTAATACAGAGCCTTTTGGACCGCGACTTTGAAGTTCTTCTCACAGCAGATCATGGGAACGTCGAGGGTGTGGGCATTGGGAAGCCCAACGTCGGAGTTACCGCGGATGAGCGTGGAGAACGCGTCCACGTATTCTCCGACGCTCTCCTGCGCTCGAACGTGGCGGCCAAGTACGCAGGAACAGTCGAGTGGCCAAACATTGGCCTGCCTGAAGATTATTTTGCCTTGATCGCTCCGTCTCTGCGAGCCTTTATAGGGGAAGGTAGGCGGACCGTTGCACATGGCGGACTCTGCCTGGAGGAAGTCGTTGTTCCTTTTGTCACCTTAGCAAGACTGCATTGAATATGTCCGCTGAATCGAGAATCGGGTTCGATCGCACCGTCCGCTCGGAATGGCTGGATGCGGCTGTCGCATCCGTCTTGCGAGGCGAGTCACCGGAGACGACCCGCAAGTTTCTGTGGGATTTTCTCGAAGGCGTGGAGCTTGGGACAACTAACAACAGCGGGCGGGGTAAGACGCTCACCGTTCTGACGCGTATCTGGGTTTCGGTTCCTGTTGAGGTCGGTCCTTTGAGAGACGTAGCCCTTAAGTGCATTAGATCGGCGTCGAGTGAACAGAGGATTTGCGTCCATTGGGCAATGACGGCCGCAACACACCGCTTTTTCTTCGATGTAGCTTCTAGCGTCGGCAGACTGCTCAAGTTGCATGGGTCTGCAAATCGATCACAAATCAAGCGCCGAATGACCGACGCGTGGGGGGATCGCTCGACTTTAGAGCGAACGATACAGCATGTTCTGCGTTCGCTTGGTCAATGGGGATTGCTCCGCACCGGACCTGAGCATGGCTCGTTAGTTGGCCCCACAAAGCGAATTCAAGTAAATGAAGAATTTAGTCAGCTCTTTTTGCATGCGGTTCTTCTTGCACAAGGAAGGGCCGGATCGTTTTCTCAGCTTACCGATCATCCCGCTCTTTTCGCTTTCGCGCTTAATCTGTCTCGCGACTCATTGAGCGAGAATCCATTATTCCAAGTGCATCGGCAGGGTGACCAATCGGAACTTATCGAGCTAAGGCATCCCCGAAGTGGGCCATTGAAGTGGATGGCCGTCGCATAGCGTCCCTCCGCGGTACGCGGTAAGGCTTCATTGGACTGCAGCCTCCGGCCCGCCAAGAAGCTGCAGCGCTCGGCGGGCGCCATCTGCGCGCTGTGCCAGAGCATTTTCGCGCACAAGCCTACTCCACCACCATCCCGGCCTCTTTCACGATCGCCGCATATCGCTTGCGCTCAGCCTCGATGAAGGCCGCGAACTCCGCCGACGTGCTCGCCACCACGTCCCCGCCCTGCTGCGCCACCACGGACTTCGCCCCCTCCGTCGCCGCCGCCCGCTTCGCCTCCGCCGCGATCTTCTCCACCAGCTCCGCCGGCATACCCTTGGGCCCGACCAGCCCGTACCAGGCGACCGACTGGTAGCCCGGCACGCCTGCTTCGGCGACGGTCGGCAGCTCGGGATAGAACCTGCTGCGCCCGGCCGAGCTCACGGCGAGCGCGCGCATCTTGCCCGAGGTGATCAGGTCCCTGGAGTTGGGCTGGGTGATCATGAGCTGGACGTTGCCCGCCATCAGGTCGAGCTGCGCGGGGTTGCCGCCCTTGTAGGCGACGTGGGTCATCCGGAGGCCGGTCCTGTGCTCGAGCAGCGCGCCGGCGAGATGCTGGCTGGAGCCGTTGCCGCCCGAGGCATAGGTGATGGGCGGCTGCGCCGTCTTCGCGAGCTGGATCAGCTCGGTTAGCGTGTTGGCCTTCACCGCGGGGTGGATCAGCACGAGCTGCGGGAAGGTGGCCATCAGGCTGATCGGGGTGAAGTCCGCGCTGCCGTCGTAGGGCAGGCTCTTGTAGATCAGCGGATTGATGGCGTGGCCCATCGCCACCATCGAGAGAGTGGTGCCGTCGGCAGGGGACTTGGCGACGATCTCGCCCGCCACCACGCCGTTGGCGCCGGGCCGGTTGTCGGCGACCACGGGCTGGCGCCAGGCCTCGGCCATGTGCTGGCCGACCGCGCGTGCCAGCAGGTCGGTGGTGCCGCCGGCGGAGAAGGGGATGACCATGCGGATCTGCTTGTCCGGCCACGGGGACTGGGCGCGGACGATCGACGGGGCGGCGACGACTAAGGCGGCTGCGCCTTTCAGGAAACTCCTGCAGGGGCGGGCTGGCGGGAGGCTGGCCGGGGGCGTAGGCTCGACGGCGGCAGCAAGCCCGCGCCCGTCTCCGCGCCCTTCTCCGTGCCCCTTCCCGGCGAAAAGAGCCCGGCGAAAAGAGTCGGAGGCAAGCCGGAACCGGCGAGGGCTGCCCACGTTACCGAGGGTTAGGCGCATTCCAGCGCCTGCCAAGGCCACTGTCTCGGGGCCGAGCATCGAGGCAGGGAGCGTAGCCCATGATTACAGACGGCCCACTGCACAACTACCAGTATTGGCATGAGCGCGCCGTGGAAGCCCGCGCGCGGTCCGATGAAATGCACGACGCGCACGCCAAGGCCACGATGCTGAACATTGCGGTCATGTACGACCGGATGGCCGACCGCGCCGCCCACCGGGAAGGCGCGACGAAGTAGGCGGGCCGTTCAAGCCACCCGCCGCCGCGGACGGCCGCCCTTGCGGCCGTTGGCCCGCGCCGCGGCAGCCTTGGCCGGCGACTTTGCCCGCCCGGCACGGCGCGCCAGCTCCGACGCCATCCAGGCCCGCGTGCCAAAGAGGCCCATCAGCAGGCCCGGCACGGTGAAATCGGCATCGAGCGCCCGCCAATGCAGGCCATGGCCGGCGCCCAGGATCTCGATATCGGCCAGTTCGGCATCGCTGGCGCGCGCCAGGCCCTGCAGCGAGCGCGCCGGAAAGACGAAGCTGCAGCCATTGGTGAGATCGACGAGCACCCGCCCGCTGCGGCGGTCGTAGCGCACGCGTGCCGCGCGCGGCTCGCTGAGCGCGCGCCGCCGGCCGCGCGCCAGCGCGCCATCGATCTCGCGGTCCATCTCGGCCTTCGGCCAGCGCCTGGTCATGTCGATCCTTCCTGCGAGCCGTGAACGCGGCGCCAGGCCGCGAGCAGCTTGGCCCGTTCAGCCAGCGTCTCGAGCATCGCGCGGCGCAGGTTGGCGCGGTCGAAGCCGCGCGCCCACACCAGCGACGGCCGTCCGCCCGGCGGTCCAAGAAGAAGCTTCGCCTCGCCGCGACCCGAAAAGAGGTGGACATGCGGCGGGCCATGATCATCGAGAAAGACGACGAAACGCAGGTTTCCGGCACGATGGACGGTCGGTTTGCAAGAATAACCCATCTGATGGGTTATTCAAGGACCCCATCGACGGGGATGCTATCGGCTGAGCCGCGGCGATGGCGGGCAACAACACCATGGCCGACAGGATGAGGCCGAACGTCCTGCGCTTCATGGTTGCACAGGCGGCCACCGACCGGGCCTTTCTGTCACGCGTTCAGGCCGCCGTGAACAGACCTGACTCCGCGGGGAAATTGCCGTTTGTGGGCGTGATCCTGATCCGCCCCCCCGGTGCCACTGTCGCCGGAGGCGCCAGCCACAACCAGGCGCCGGCGCCGACGCCGATGGGCACTCCCGCCGCCAACGGCACGAAGGGGCCCCCGCCGTTGGAGAACGCAATATCCACCTGGTTGAAGAGCGGATTGTTGTATTGAACGTTCCACGTGATGTTGAACGGGTTGC
>Ga0070698_100008140_pt1 | contig 11335 bp, 10 predicted proteins | sample KBSK1502metaG_FD_65477 | JGI IMG/M metagenome (GOLD analysis project Ga0070698, IMG submission 65477) | Corn, switchgrass and miscanthus rhizosphere microbial communities from Kellogg Biological Station, Michigan, USA - KBS K1-50-2 metaG | ecosystem: Host-associated > Plants > Roots >...
CTCAACCTGACCTGCTACTTCCCCTGCCGGGTGAAGGACGAGGTGATCGCGGTCCTCGGAGTCGGGCGCAAGGACGGCCTCGACCCCCTCAACAGCGAAGAGACGGACATCCTGCAGACCCTGGCCGCGCAGGCGGGCACCGCCATCATGAACGGGCGGCTCTATCAGCGGCTGCGTGAGAAGGCGGAAGAACTCCAGGGGCTCACCGTGTACAACGAGAACATCCTGGAGAGCATCGACTCCGGGATGCTCGTGCTCGACCTCGAGGGCCAGGTGGTGCGCTGGAACCGGGCCATGGAGGGGCTCTACGGAAAGAGCCGGGAGGACGTGCTCGGGCACAGCATGGACGACATCCTTCCCCAGTCCTTCCTGGAGGCCCTGCGGGGCAGCCTGGTGCTGGGCGGCCGCGAGGAGATCGCCCACATCTACAAGCTGCACCTGCCCACCGCCGACGGCCGGGGACTGATGGTCAACGTCTCCGTGGCCCCGTTCCAGCTCGGCTCCGGGGAGCGCTGCGGCACCGTGCTGATCCTGGACGACATCACCGCCCGGGTTCGCCTGGAGGAGCAGCTCCAGCACTCGGAGAAGATGGCCTCCATCGGCATCCTCGCCGCCGGGGTGGCCCACGAGGTGAACACGCCCCTGGCCGGCATCTCCTCCTACACCCAGATCCTGAAGGGCCTCATCGAGTCCCGGGACCCGCGGGCGGCCCTGCTCGACAAGATCGAGAAGCAGAGCTTCCGCGCGGCCAAGATCATCAACAACCTGCTGAACTTCTCCCGCTCGTCGGGGGCCGAGATGGAGCGCCTCGACGTGAACAAGACCCTGATGGACGTGCTCTCCCTGATCGAGCACCAGCTCGCGGGGTCGAAGATCCGCGTCCGCAAGGAGCTCTCCTCGGACCTGCCGCCCGTGCGGGGCAACGAGAACCGCATCCAGCAGGTCTTCTTCAACCTGATCCTGAACGCCCGCGACGCCATGCCTCGGGGGGGCTGGCTGACCCTCACCACCTCGGCCGACGACGACACCGTGATTGTTGAGGTGAGCGACACCGGGGTGGGGATCAAGCGCGAGGACATCAAGCGGATCTACGACCCCTTCTTCACCACCAAGGGGATCGGCCGCGGCACCGGCCTCGGCCTCTCGGTGTCCTACGGGATCGTCCAGGAGCACGGGGGCGCGATCTTCGTGGACAGCGTCCCCGGCCAGGGGACCACCTTCCAGGTGGCCCTCCCCGCCCAGGCCCCCGCCGAAGCCGCCCGCGAGGTGAGATGAGCCAGGAGTCCATCCTCGTCGTCGACGACGAGGAGGTGATGCGCGACGTGCTGGGCAGCCTCCTGACCCAGGCGGGGTTCCAGGTGTCGCTGGCGGAGAACGGCCCCCAGGGGCTGGCCCTGGCCCGGAAGGGCGACGTGGACGCCGCCATCGTGGACGTGATGCTGCCCGACATGGGCGGGCTCGAGGTCCTGGAGGAGCTCAAGAAGACGGACCCCGACCTCGTGGTCCTGATGATCACCGCCTTCGCCTCGGTGGAGACCGCGATCACCGCCATGAAGAAGGGGGCCTTCGACTACGTGGCCAAGCCCTTCAAGCACGAGGAGCTGCTGCACATCCTGCGCAACGGCCTCAACCAGCGCCGGCTGCAGGACGAGAACCGCCAGCTCCGCACCGCCCTCAAGGACCAGGGGCGGTTCATGGAGATCGTGGGCAAGAGCCAGCGCATGCTCCAGGTCTTCGGCCTCGTCTCCCAGGCCGCCCCCTCCCGCTCCACCATCCTGGTGGTCGGGGAGAGCGGGACGGGCAAGGAGCTGGTGGCCAAGGCCATCCACACGAACAGCCCGCGCAAGGACCGGCCCTTCGTGGTGGTGAACTCGGGAAGCCTTCCCCCCGACCTCCTGGAGTCGAACCTGTTCGGGCACGTGAAGGGCGCGTTCACGGGCGCGGTCTACGCGAAGAAGGGGCTGTTCGAGCTGGCCGACAAGGGGACCCTGTTCTTCGACGAGATCGGCAACATCCCCCTGGAGACCCAGGCCAAGCTCCTGCGCGTGATGCAGGAGCGCGAGTTCATGCGCCTGGGAGGGGTCGACACCATCAAGGTCGACGTGCGGGTGGTGGCCGCGACCAACGTGGACCTGAAGCGCGCGGTGGACGAGGGCCGCTTCCGCGAGGACCTCTACTACCGGCTGAACGTGATCGCGGTCCAGATCCCGCCCCTCCGCCATCGCAAGGAGGACATCCCGGCCCTGGTCAACCACTTCGTGGACAAGTACTCGAAGGAGAACATCAAGCCCGTGGAGGGGGTGACCTCCGAGGTCCTGCAGGCCTTCATGGACTACGACTGGCCCGGCAACGTGCGCGAGCTGGAGAACGTGATCGAGCGCGGAGTGGTCCTCACCACCGACGGGCGCATCGGCCGCGACCTGATCCCCGACCACGTGCGCAGCAGCCCCACCTTCCACATCCCCCACGTGGCGGTGCCCCCCGAGGGGATCAGCCTGCGCGAGGTCATCGCGAGCTTCGAACGCCGCCTCATCGAGTCGACCCTCGAGTCCACGGGGGGCGTCCAGAAGGACGCGGCGAGGCTCCTCGGCCTGAAGCCGACCACCCTCAACGAGATGATCAAGCGCCACAACATCGTGCTCCCCCGCGACCGCGAGCGGAGGACCTTGAAGGAGATCGAGACCGCGGTGGCGGCCAAGACGACCTCCGCCTGACGCTTTCGTCGGTCCTCACATCCGCTCCCCCGCCTTCCCGTTCCGCACGCGCCTTGACATCACCGGATGACCTTGATAGCCTCACCCGAGCTAATTGGTGGTAATCACGGGATTTAGCGTCGGTTCCGTGAGGATACCGGCTATTCCATGGCCTTCCAGGGCTCTCTCGCCGAGCTTCACCTACCGGACATCATTCAACTCGTCAGCGTCAGCGGGAAGACCGGCGTCTTCCACCTGACCGACGGCACCCTCCGGGGCCAGATCTTCCTGCACGACGGGAAGATCATCCACGCCGAGCTCGAGGACACCGCGGGCGAGGAGGCGGTCTACGCGCTCGCGATCTGGCGGCAGGGCGAGTTCCGCTTCGACCCCGGAGTGCCCACCGATCAGCACACGATCAACAAGAGCAACACCAACCTCCTCATGGAGGCGGCGCGCCGGCTCGACGAGTGGCGCGTGCTCTCCAAGAAGGTTCCCTCGGTGGACCTGGTCCCGGAGTTCGTGGTCCAGGAGAACCGCGAGGGCCAGATCAACCTCAACACCAGCGAGTGGCTGATCCTCTCCAAGATCGACGGCCAGCGGAGCCTGAAGGCGATCGCGCAGGCCTCGGGTCTTTCCGTCTTCGACGCGGCCAAGATGCTCTACGGCCTCATCACCACCAACCTGATCCGGCTCAAGGAGCCGGTGGCCCCGCATCCCCCCCGGCCGAACTCCGGGCCCGGCCTCCCGCCCGTCAAGGCCTCGACCTCGGACCCCGCTCCTCCCGGCGGGCGCGCCGCCAACCCCGTTCCGGGCGCGGCCGTGCCTCCCCATGCCGCGTCGCTCCTCAACCGGCTGGGGCGAATGCGCGACGAGTGCATCGCCCTCCTCGGCCCGGTGGGCGAGAGCGTGGTGACCAAGCACTACCTGAAGGCCCGGGCCGAGATCGAGCGGGGGGCGGGGGCGGAAGCCCTGGAGGACGCGGTGCAGCAGATCGCCCGCGCGGCCGCGATCCTCAAGGGTCCCTCCGCCCACGACGCGATCCTGGAGCAGCTCAAGAACCTGCGCTAGCCACCGCTTCGATGAGCGACCGGTAGCGCTCGATGACCGCGTCCCAGCGATAGCTCTGCCGGACGTAGGCGCGGCCGTTCGCGCCGAGAGCCTCGCGCAGGGGCTCCTCCCGGACGAGCAGATCGAGGGCCTCCACGAAGTCGTCGGCATCCCGGTACCAGAGGCCCCCGTTCGAGCGCCGGCAGTGGTCGAGGAGCACCGCCGAGCGCGCGGTGGCGAGGGCCGGAGTGCCGAGGGCCATCCCTTCGAGGAGGACGATGGAAAGGCTCTCGTAGGGGCTCGGACAGATCACGGCCCGGGCCCCGGCCAGGGCGGCCGCCTTCTCCTCCTCGGACAGGTAGCCGAGGTACCGGACGCCGGGCTCCCGCGGCTCGGGCATGGCGAGCCGGCCGATGAGCACGAGGCTCGCCCCCCCCGGCACCTCCCGGCGGTAGCGGCCGTAGTGGGCCAGCATCTCCGCGCAGCCCTTGCCGGCGTCGATGCGGCCGGCGTAGAGCGCGAAGGGCCGGTCCAGGTCGTACCGGATCCGGAAGCCTTCCACGTCGGGTTCCGGGGGTGTCTCCACGCCCATGCCGGCCACCAGCGCGGGCCGGTCGCCCAACGAGAAGCGCGAGCGGACGAGCGCCTCCTCGGGCGCCGTCAGGAAGCCGAAGGCGCGGGCGCGGGAGAACACCTCGGCGTAGACGCGGAAGCGAAGCGGCGGCTCGTCGTGGGTGGTGGGCACGAGGACCGATCGCTCGGGCGCCGCCCGCAGCCCCGCGTAGGTCGGGTAGTAGAGGTAGGTGAAGAACACGACCGCCGCGAAGCGCGCGCGCTCCGCGGCCAGGGCCTCCACCAGCCGCGGCGCGTAGGGCCCCTGGCGGCGCAGGAAGAGCTGCTCCTCCTCGTCGCTCGTCTCACGACCGTAGAGGGGCTCCGCGAACGCGTTGAAGGCCGCGAGGTCGCGCTCCTCCTCGACGGGGAAGCGGCGGACCCGGACCCCGGCGAGGGTCTCTTCCCCCGCCGGGAGCTCGTTGCGCCAGGTCACGTAGTCGCGGGCGCAGGTCGTGTAGACGGTGACGTCGTAGAAGGCCGCGAGCCGCTCGGCCACCGAGCGGGCCAGGGACTCCGATCCGCCGGCGATGTCCGCGCCGTAGCGCTGGACGACGATCGCCAGGGGCGGCCGCTCGCTCACAGCGAGTCCAGGTAGCCCCGCAGGGCCCCCTCCACCGCCGGGGGCGCGAACGCGGGAAGGCGCCGGTCCTGGCCCGCGAGCACCGCCTCGCGCAGGGCGCGGTCCGTCACCAGGAGGTGGGCGGCCTCCGCCACCTCGGCCAGCCTCTTCTCCGTGAACTGCACGCCGGCCCCCCCGAGGGTATGAGGGACCGCGGTCGCGGAGTAGGCGAGCACGGGCACCCGCATCAGCATCGACTCCACGAGCGGAACGCCGAAGCCCTCGTGCTCGCTCATGCTCACGAACAGGTGGGCGGCGGCGTAGCCCGCGAGCAGGTCGTCGTGGTCCACGTGGCCGAGGAAGACCACGTCCCACGGGGTGAACCCCTCCTCGTAGGCGAAGGCCTGAAGGGCCTCGAAGTAGTGGCCCCGCCGCGGGAGCTTGCCCACCAGGAGCAGCCGCGCGTCGGGGGCGATGAAGCGGCGCCAGTAGCTCAGCAGCCGGATCAGGTCTTCCTGCCGCTTGTTCGGGGTCAGGCGGCCCACGAACAGGAGGTTGGTGGTGCCGTCCTCGAGCAGCCGGCGGAGCACCGGGTTCGGGGCTTCGCGGTAGCGGCGGAAGTCCAGGTAGATGGGGAGCACGCCCGTGCGCGGAAAGCCCAGGGACTCGAGCTCGCGGCGGCTCCACTCGCTGTCCGCCAGGCCGAGGTCCACGTGCCCGGCCAGGCTGCCCAGCTCCTCCTGCCCGAGGGCGCAGATCCGCGCCATGTCGGGGTCGTCCTCGAGGAAGAAGCGCGGGGGGGTGATGTTGTGGTGCAGGAGGATGCGGCGGCCCCGGTGCGCCTTGAGGGCCGGGGTCAAGGGCGAGGGGAGCGCGTAGTGGAGGATCACGAGGTCGTCCTTCGATCCCGCCTTCCACTCCGAGAACGGCCGCCCGTCACCCACGAGGTCGGCGTCCAGCTCGAGGGCATAGACGTCCGCGCGATGGCCCCAGGAACGGAACGCGTCGCGCATGAGGCGGGCGGAGTCCCCTATGGCATCCCCGCGGTGGAGGGCGGGGACCCACTGGTCGATTCTCATGCGAGCACGGGGCGCAGGCGCTCCAGGAGCAACGCGCCGAAGTCGGTCCCGCGGATCTCGCGCACGGCGCGGGCCTGGGTGGCGAGCACGCTCGTGCGCAGCCTCCCGTCGGTCAGGACATCGCCGATGAGCTCGGCCACCACCTCGGGCCGCTTCTCCCGCAGGAGGATCCCCCCGCCCTTGAGGGTCTCCCGCACCGCCCCCGCGTCGTAGGCGATGACGGGAAGCCCGAAGACCATCGCCTCCTGGAGGGGCACGCAGAAGCCCTCGTGCTCGGAGAGGCACAGGTAGAGGTCGGCCACCCGGTAGTAGCCGTAGAGGTCGTCGTCGTCCACCTGCCCGGTGAAGACGACCTCGTCGAGGCGCAGGTCGTCGACCAGGTCCAGCAGCCGCTCGAGGTACCGCTCGTGGCCACGGTAATCGCCCACGAGGAGGAGCCGGCTCACCGGGTTCACGTAGCGCTGGTAGGCGGCGAACACGCGGACGAGGTCGTCGATCTTCTTGTTGGGGATGATCCGGCCCACGAACAGGAGGTTGGTCCTTGTGTCGCCGTAGAGCCGCCGGACCACCGGCGACGGCGGCCGCTCGTAGGCGGGAAGGTCGAGAACGATGGGCAGCACACCGGTCTTCGCGTAGCCCGCCTCTTCGAGCTCGCGGCGGTTGAACTCGCTGTCTCCCAGGGCGAGCTCGGTGCGGGGGGCGAAAGCGGCGAGCTCGCGACGCCCGTGGTAGCAGAGGCCGGCCAGATGGGGGTGGAAGCCCATGAAGAAGCGGGCGGGCGTGATGTTGTGGTAGATCGAGACCAGCCGGTCGGGCGCGTGGTAGATGAGCCGCCCCGCCGCGCTTCCGATCGAGAAGTGGAAGAGGCAGACCGTCTCCGGCGACGAAGCCTGCGGGTATTCCCAGAGGGGCCGGGCGAGGTGGGCCACCCGCGGGTGGACCTTCTCCGCGAAGATGTCCGAGGCGTACCCGGCGGCCCGGAGGTGCTTCTGGATGGCCAGGGCCTCGTTGCCGATCGCGTCCCCGTAGGAGAGCGCGGCCAGGAGCTGGTGGACCTGCCTCATGCCGCCTCGTCCTCGCGGCGCAGCCGGCCGAGGAGGTCGAGGTATTTTCCCTCCACCACCGGCCAGGCGTAGTTCGCTTCGAAATAGCGCCGGCCGTTCTCCCCCAGGGACCGGCGCAGGCGAGCGTCTCCCTCGAGCAAGGCCAGGGCCTCCCGGAACTCGTCATAGGTGGCGTAGTAGAGGCCCCCGTTCGCGCGCTTGCACTGGCCGCGGAGGACCGCACACTTGGCGTTGACGAGCACCGGCCGCTCCGCCCACCACGCCTCGAGGGTGGCCATGGACAGGCTCTCCAGGGGGGAGGGGAGCACGAAGATCGATGAGGCGGCCAGGGCGTCCCACTTCTCCTGGTCGGGCTGAAATCCCAGGGCGAGGATCCCCTCGTCCGCGGGCACCTCGCTCAGGCTCCTGCCGATGAGGACGAGCCGAAGCGACGAGCCGGTCTCCCGGCGGTAGCGCCGGAAGAATTCGACGAGCTGCGGACAGCCCTTGTTCCGGTCGATGCGGCCGACGTAGAGCAGGAACGGGCCCGGGAGACGGTGACGGACCCGAAAGCCCGCCGGATCCATGCGCTCGGGCAGCTCCGAGCCGACCCCGACCACCTCGCCCAGCACGCCCTGGTTGCCGGAAGCCCGCTGGATCATCCGACGCTCCTCGACGCTGTTGTAGACGAGCGCGCGCGGCCGGCGGAAGAACGGGGGGAAGAGGGGCAGGAGGTAGACCCCGTCGTCCTCGGCGGTGGGCACCAGCACCGCCCGGTCGGGCACGGCGTTGAGGCCGTGCCAGGTCGTCCAGTAACGGTAGGAGAAGAAGAGGACGAAATCCCAGTCCTCGCGCCGGCGCCGCAGGTGCTCCACGAGTCGCGGGCAGAACGGCCCCTGCTCGTCGAGCCAGGCGCGGGAATCCTCCTCGGAGGCTCGGCCGACGGCTTCGGGGTCGAAGCCGCCCGGCTCCTCCCGGGCCACCTCACCGAGGACGCGGGCGGTGAGGGCCGAGAAGCGCTCGACGTCGCGCGTCCGCTCGACCGCGAAGCGCCGCACGGGGATGCCGTTGAGCACCTCCTCGCCCTCGGGGTGGCGGTTGGCCCAGGTGAGGTAGTCGGAGGCACAGGTGGTGAGCACCGTGACCGAGGCGTGCCGGGCCAGGTGCTGGGCCACCAGCCGGCAGTGGTACTCGGCGCCCCCGGCGATGTCCAGGCCGTAGCGCTGGACCACGAGCGCAAGCCGCATTTATTCTTGGGGGGGCTTCCCGTCCTCGTCCCGGTACACCACCATCGACTCGAGGGTCTTCTCGCGTCGGGCCAGGAGCTCGAGCCGCCCCTGGAGCTGCAGGTTCCGGTTCTTCAGCTCTTGCGCCTCCAGGTTCAGGCGGGTCAGCTCCAGGGTGAGGTTGTGGAAGAGGTGGACGTAATAGCGGTTGAGGTCGGCCTGGCGGGAGAGGGCGAAGATCATGGGGTTGGGATTCCAGAAGAGCTTCTGGAGCGGCTTGAGCAGCCGGCGGATCCGCTCCAGGACCTGGCCCACCGCACCCCGGCTGCTCCTGTAGATCGTCTCGGTGTCGAACGGGAAGTTCCAGCGGTGGGTCTCCGATCGAAAGTCGGCGAGGAGCTCGCTCGAGAAGTCGTGGGCCTCGAGCACCGCGTCGAGTCGCCGGTCCGCGATCGCTCGGATCTCCTCCTCGGTGTAGAGCCCCTTCTTCTTCTCCTCGATGCGCTTGCGGATCGCGGCCATGATGGCCTCGACATCGACGTCCTTCGTGTTGATCTGGAAGCTCATGGTTACCGGGCGCGGGGCATGGGGACGCCCCCCGCGGTATAGACGATGAGGACGATGGACAGGGCCCAGAGGGCCACGTCCACGAGGAGGGGGCGGTCGGTGAGCAGCAGATCGGTGGGGCTGCCTCCCTGGTCTCTCCGATGCACGAGGTAAAGATAGCGGAAGATGCCGTAGAGCACGAAAGGGATCGTCCAGGCCAGGCGGTCGGTCCGGTACTTCTCCACCGTCTCCGGGGCCATGGTGTAGAAGGCGTAGGCCATGAGGCAGGAGGCGGTGACAACGGAGATCATCTGGTCCAGCAGGTACGGGCTGTACTCGGCCAGGATCGGGCGGTGGCCCGAGGCGACGTCGTTGAGCGAGGTCAGCTCGTGGCGCCGCTTGGCCAGGGCCAGGAAGAGCGCGAGCAGGATCGTGCAGACGATCAGCCAGTCACTGAACTGGACGGAGATCGCGAGCGCCCCCGCCACCCCCCGCAGCAGGAAGCCCAGGCTGATCGAGAGCACGTCCACGATCACGATCTCCTTGAGCCGGAACGAGTAAGCCAGGTTGAGGAGCACGTACAGAAGGGCCACCAGGGCGAAATCGCGCCCCAGGATCCAGGAGAGGGCAAGGCAGAGAAGACCCAGGGCGCCCGCGAGCGCCCGCGCGGCCCGCGGGGGGAGGGCGCCGCTGGCCAGGGGCCGGAGACGCTTCCGCGGATGGAGGCGGTCGCGGGCCAGGTCGGTGATGTCGTTGATCACGTAGACGGTGCCCGAAAGGCCGCAGAAGATCCCGAACGCGAGCAGCGCGCGCAGGAAGGCCTCGCGCTCGAAGAGGTGCTTCGACAGGGCGAGGGCCGCGAAGACCAGCAGGTTCTTGGTCCACTGGTGCGGCCGGAGCGAAACCAGGATGGCGCGGATCACGCGGACACTCCACCGCGCCGGCCCCCTCGTGGAGAGGGGCGCCTAGAAGCTCTTGACGGCCTCGGCCTCGGAGTCGTAGGTCTCGAAGACGGTGAGGAGCTTGGTGATGGACAAGAGGTCCTGGATCTTCTTCGTGAGGTTGAGCAGCTTCAGCTTGCCGCCCTTGCGGCTCACCGTCGTGTAGCAGCGCACGATCTCGCCGAGGCCCGCCGAATCCACGTAGGGCACGTCGGCCAGGTTGAGCAGGATCTTCGTCTTGCCCCCGTCGACCAGCTTGGTGACGGCATCCCGGAGGGCGTCGTCACCTTCGCCGATGAGGATCTTTCCATGGAGGTCCAAGATGGTGACGTCGCTGGCCTGGCGCTCGACGATCTTCATGGCGGCTTTCTCCTAGCAGCGGAGTCGTTTACGAAGAGGCCGTACGCTATCACAGCCTTTCGCCGACTGTCAACGGAATGGCCGGGTTTGCGGTTCGCGCGCTCCTTCGTTTGTGCTAGCGTTCCCCCTCCACGACCATGGATTTCCTCGGGCGACTCCGGCAGGACGCCGCCGCCTCCCCCCGCCGGATCGTCCTCCCCGAAGGGACCGAGCCGCGCACCCTGGAGGCGGGGATCCGGGCCGCGCGGGAGGGCATCGCGCGGGTCACCCTGCTCGGACCGCGGGATCAGGTCCAGGCCCGGGCGGCCGCGAGCGGCCTCGAGCTCGGGGGGGTGGAGGTCCTGCCCGTGCCCGACGAAGGACCGGAGGTCGATGCCGCCCTCCGGGCCTACCTCGAGCGGTCGCGGGCCAAGGGCATCGGCGAGTCCGAGGCGCGGGAGCACGTTCGGGATCCCCTCGTCTGGGGAGCCCTGCAGGTGTCGGCCGGACGCTACGACGGGTTCGTGGCGGGGGCCGAAGCCACCACCGCGCGCACCCTGCGCGCCGCCCTGCGCGGGATCGGCGTCCGGCCCGGCGTGTTCCGCGTCTCGTCGTTCATGCTGATGGTGACCCCCCGGCCGGAGCTGGGCGAGAAGGGGGTGCTCGTCTTCGCGGACTGCGGGGTCAACCCGGAGCCCACCCCCCGCGAGCTGGCCGAGATCGCGGTCCTCACCGCGGAGAGCGCCCGCACGTTCCTCGCAGAGCCGCCCCGGGTGGCCCTGCTCTCCTTCTCCACCCGCGGCAGCGCCGACCACCCGCGCTCGCGCAAGGTGACGGAAGCGCTGCGGATCGTCCGCGCCCAGGCCCCCGACCTGCTGGTCGACGGCGAGCTGCAGGTGGACGCGGCCCTCGTCCCCGAGGTGGGCGCCCGCAAGGCCCCGGGCAGCACCGTGGCCGGCCGCGCGAACGTGCTCGTGTTCCCGGACCTCGACTCCGGCAACATCGGCTACAAGCTGGTGGAGCGGATCGCGGGGGCGCGGGCGATCGGGCCGATCCTGCAGGGGCTCGCGCGGCCCGGCAACGACCTTTCGCGGGGCTGCTCGGTGGACGACATCGTGGACGTCATCGCGGTCACGGCCCTGCAGGCGAAACGATGACGCCGCCCGCCGAGCCCGGGCGGAGTCAGTCGGAGGCTTCGATCAGGCGCTGACCGACTTGCGCTGCTGGAAGCACTCCTTGCAGTA
>Ga0070698_100008142_pt1 | contig 11335 bp, 10 predicted proteins | sample KBSK1502metaG_FD_65477 | JGI IMG/M metagenome (GOLD analysis project Ga0070698, IMG submission 65477) | Corn, switchgrass and miscanthus rhizosphere microbial communities from Kellogg Biological Station, Michigan, USA - KBS K1-50-2 metaG | ecosystem: Host-associated > Plants > Roots >...
GGTCGCCGTACCAGTAGAGCGGCCGGTAGAGCAGGGTCTGGAAGTCGCTGGTGTTGGTCACGGTGAAGTACTGGCCGGACACCAGCGGGAAGATGTAGGTAGGCGGCGTCAGCGGCTGCTCGGCGAAGTACGCGATGCCGCCCCGGACCGGCGGGCCGGCTCCCGGGGAGCCGCCGCCGTTCGCGCCGGGTGAGGCGCAGGCGGCGAGGACGATGGCGAGCGACACGCCGAGCACCGCGACTCTGCCGCGATGACCGCTGAAACGACTGACTGCTGATACGGCTGCGGTCATCGCGCCTGCCTCCCTACGCCGGCATTACCCGGTCCAGGTTCAAACGGTCGGTGGCGCGCAGGCCGCGTGGCCAGCCACCCTCTCAGCCCGGTCCGCCCGAGCTCCCGTGTTGTTGTGTCTTTATGTTAACCGGCCGGCCACTTTTCGCAGCGTGCCAGAGACAATCAGATCAAAGGAGAACGGCGGCCGGATCAGGCCGAAGTAGGCCTGCTCGGCCTTCAGCCACTCGTCGTCCCATTCGGAGGGCGTCGTCTGGGCGCGCAGCCGCCGCAGGCGTTCCGGCTCGGGGGTGTCGACGAACACCGACCGGTCGACGAGATCCGACAGCTCGGGCGAGGCGGCGAACACGCCCTCCAGCACGATCAGCGGCCCGGGCGTTACGCGAACTATGCCGTCGAGCCCCCTACCGCGCTCCCAGTCGAAGCGGCAGAACTCGGCGGCGTGCCCGGCGCGGAGCGGCTCGAGCGCCTCGGCCCGCAGCCGGCGCCAGTCGTAGTAGCCACTCAGCCCCGGCTCGCGCGGCGCCGCGGGATCGAAGAAATCGTCGGTGTGGACCAGTGTCGCGCCGGTCGACTCGGCGACGGCCGCGGCGATCGTCGACTTGCCCGCGGCGCCGTGCCCGTCAAGCGCGATCACCAGCACCTGGGCACCGTGCCCGGCGCGCCACCCGGCCGCCGCGCTGATCACCCGGCGCGCCGCCGGCTGGCCGAGGCTACCGGGATTGGGCATCGGGAGACAGCGCCGGCCGGGGGTCGGCAGCCCCGGCGTCCGCGGCCAGGGCGTCTGCCGCCGCGGTGCCGTCGGCCGCGGCGCTCTCCGCCACGGCGCCGTGCGCCACGGCGCTCTCCGCCGCGGTGCCGTCAGCCAGCGGGCCCCGGTCACGGAGCGCGAACGGGAGCCGGATCGCGGCGATCCAGATCAGCGTCGCGTCGCTGACGTGGACCCAGACCAGGCCTGCAGGCAGCCCGCTGAAGTACTGGGCGTACCCGATGACTCCCTGCGCGCCGACCAGCGCGAGCAGCACCCAGCCCAGCCTGACCGCGAGCCGCGGCGCGCGGGTCAGCCGGAGGCCGAGGACCAGCGCGATCGCGAGCCCGGCCAGCAGCCAGCCGATGTCGGCGTGGAACTGGGTGACGCCGCTGAGCGACAGGTGGAAGCGCGGGATCAGCCGGCCGTCCGGGAGCCTGCCGCCGGCCAGCGGCCCGGTGCCGGTCACGACGGTCCCGGCGACGATCATGACGCCGAGCACGGCCACGGCGCCGAACGCGAACAGCCGCAGCTCACGTGCGACCAGCAGCCGGGCGGGGCCCCGGCCCTCGGCGCACCGCACGTAGAGCGCCACCGCGGCCGCCACCAGGGCCATGGAGAACACGAAATGGAACGAGACCCAGATCGGGTCCAGGTTGGTCAGCACGACGATGCCGCCCAGAACGGCCTGGCCCACGATCCCGGCCGGCTGCGCCGAGGCCAGCCAGACCAGGTCGGCGCGGCGCCGGCCATCGGGGCGGTACCGCCAGGCCGCGACCCAGACCATCACGGCGATCACGAAGATCGCGACGGTCACCAGCCGGTTCCCGAACTCGACCCAGCGGTGGATGAGCGGGTCGCCCGTGGCTCCGGACGCGACGATGCTGGTGGCTGTGCACCTCGGCCAGTCCGGGCAGCCCAGGCCGGACTGGCTCAGCCGTACCCCGGCACCGGTCATGATGATCCCGGCGGAGGCCACCACGCCCGCCAGCGCGATCCGCCGCATCGAGGCCGGCGACGGCGCGAGCACCGCCTGGGCCAGCCGCCAGGCCCAGCCGCGCGCTCCCGGCGCGCGCGGGCCGGCGCTGTCACGGGCGACAGCGCTCCGGGCGGCGAGGTGGCCAGGCACGGATCCCATGGTAGGGGCCTCCGCATCCAGCCGAGCGCTGGCCAGCCGAGAGGCCCGGCCCGCTAGGGAGGCGGCGGGGGAGGTGCGCCCTCCGCCGCCGGGCCCGGCTCGGCGGCGCCGCGGGCCGCGCCCGCGCAGGCCACCATCACGCAGGCGATCGCCGCCCATTCTCTCGCCGCGAGCGCCTCGCTGAGCAGCACAAGTCCGACGAGCGCGGCGACGGCGGGCTCCAGGCTCATCCAGATGCCGAACACCCGCGCCGGGATCCGCCGCAGCGCCTCCAGCTCCAGCCGGTACGGGATGACCGAGGACAGCAGCCCGACCGCGGCCCCGGTGCCGAGCACCCCCAGCCGCAGCACGCCGCCGTGCCCGCCCGATCCCTGCGCGACCGCGGCGGGCGTCACCACGATCGCGCCGATCACCATCGCGATGACCAGCCCGGACGAGCCTCGGAAGCGCCGCCCGGTGGACGCGCTCAGCACGATGTAGGCGGCCCAGCCGCCGGCGGAGACCAGCGCGAACGCGACGCCGACCACCGCCGTGCCGGCCCCGCCTGCCGGTCCGCCGTGGGCGGCCAGGCTGCTCCAGCCGTTGCTGAGCAGCGCCACGCCGGTTCCGGCCAGGCCCACCCAGGCCAGGTCGATCAGCCGCCGCGAGGACGCCACGGCGACCGCCAGCGGCCCGAGGAACTCGATGGTGACCGCGATGCCGAGCGGAATCCGGGCGAACGACTGGTAGATCGAGTAGTTCATGATCCCGAGCGTCGCGCCGAACGCCACCGCGACCGCCGCGTCCCGCCAGGCCCGCTCGGCCGCCAGGCCGCGGAGCGAGCGGGCGAGCTCTCGGCCGCCGAACGCCGCCACGATCAGCGCGCTGGACCAGAGCCGCAGCCCGGTCATTACCGCGGGAGTCACCTGGCCGAACATCCGCCCGGCCAGGCCGGCGCCGACCTGCACCGGGACGATGCTGCAGACGACGAGCGCCGAGGGCGGCACCACGCGCATGTGGCGGCTGCCGCTCGTGGCCCCGGCGGGCCGGCGGAACAACAGCGATCGAGTGACGGTGACGGCGGTGCTCCCGCCTATTCCCAGCGGAACGTGCGCACCGCGAGGGCGATCCCCGCGGCCGCCCAGGCGGCGAGGGCCAGCAGGTCACGCACTGGCAGCCCGCTGCCGAGCTGCAGCACAGCGCGCAGGCCGTCGGAGAGCGCCCCGGCCGGCAGCAGCCTGAGCACGGGCTGCGCACCGGCCGGGAACTTGGTCAGCGGGAACACCACGCCGCCGATGCCGAGCATCACCAGGTACACCAGATTCGCGGCGGCCAGAGTGGCCTCGGCCCGCAGCGTTCCGGCCATCAGCAGCGCCAGGCCGCTGAACGCCGCCGTGGCCGCGACCATCAGCAGCACCGCCCACACGACCGCGGCCGCGCCGCCGCGCGGATGCCAGCCGAGCGCCAGGCCCACCGCAATGATCACGATCGCCTGCAGCGCCTCGACCACCAGCACGGTGAGCGTCTTGGCCGCGATCAGGCCGCGACGCGACAGCGGGGTCGCGCCGAGCCGCTTGAGCACCCCGTACCGGCGCTCGAACCCGGTGGCGATCGCCTGGCTGGTGAAGGCGGTGGACATCACGGCCAGCGCCAGGATGCCAGGGGCGAGGAAGTCGATCCTGCTGCCCGGGGGCGGGTAGCTGACCAGGTCCTCCCGGCTGAACGCGGTGAGCAGCAGCACCGGGATGATCAGCGTCAGCAGCAGCTGCTCCCCGTTGCGCAGCAGTGTCCGCAGCTCGAGGCCCGTCTGGGCGCCGATCATCCGCGGCAGCGGCGCCGCGCCAGGCGCCGGGGCCGGCCAGTCCTGGGTCTTCTCGGTACCGCCCCGGGGGGCCACTCCGCTCCCTGGGGACACCCCAGACCCCGATGGCCCCAGACCCCCCCGCCCGGTCAAGAGCGCAGCTCCCGCCCGGTGAGCTCGAGGAAGACATCCTCCAGGGTCCGGCTCTCGATCTGCAGGCTCTGCGCGAGCACGCCGTGCTCGGCGCACCAGGCGGTGACCGCGGCGACGAGCTGGGGGTCGACCCGGTCGTGCACCTCGACCACGTAGTAGCCGGCCGGCGACTCCTTGGCCGCGCTGCCGGGCGGAAGCGCGGCGAGCAGGCTGTCGGTGTCCAGGCCGGGCTCGGCCCGGAACCTGAGCTGGCCCGCGGTGCCGGTGAGCTCGGCCGGTGTGCCTTCCGCGACCAGGCTGCCGTGGTCGACGACGACGACCCGGTCGGCGAGGCGCTCGGCTTCCTCCATGTAGTGCGTGGTCAGTATGACCCCGGTCCCGGCCGCGCGCAGTCCCGCGATCAGGTTCCAGGTCGCGTGCCTGGCCTGCGGGTCGAGCCCGGCTGTGGGCTCGTCGAGGAACACGAGCTCTGGGCGGCCGATCACGGCTGCGGCGAGCGACAGCCGCTGCTGCTGGCCGCCGGATAGCCGCCGGAACGAGGTGCGGACGCAACCGGTGAGCCCGAGCCGGTCCAGCAGCAGGCCGGGGTCGATCGGGCGGGCGTGGAAGCTGGCCATCACCCGCAGGTACTCTCCGGCTCTGGCCGTGGTCGGGATCCCGCCCGACTGCAGCATCACGCCGACCTTCGGCCGCAGGGCCCGGGCATCCCGGACCGGGTCCAGCCCGAGCACCCGGACGGAGCCCTCATCCGGCCGCCGGTAGCCCTCGCAGATCTCGATCGTGGTGGTCTTCCCCGCGCCGTTCGGGCCCAGGATCGCGGTCACCTGCGAACGCTCGGCCTGCAGCGACAGGCCCGCCACCGCGACCGTGCGCCCGTAGTGCTTGACCAGGCCGCTGATCTCGACGGCCGGAGCGGCGGAACACACGCACGCGAGTCTACGGGGCGCGCCGCCGCCGCCGGGCGATTGCGCCCGCGGCGAAGGGCCCCAGGGATAACCCGTACGTCGTGGTCGGCCCGGACGACGTGGTTGCTAGGCGCGGGCGGTTTGGCGGGCGTGGGCGCGGGCGGCGGCGACCAGGGCGCGGAACAGGCTGGGGTCGTCGCCGGCCTCGGGGTGCCACTGGACGGCTACCACGAACTGGCTGCCGCCGTCGGCCTCGAAGGCCTCGATCGTGCCGTCCGCCGCCCAGGCGGTGGCGGTGAGCCCCCGGCCCAGGCCGTCGACCGCCTGGTGGTGATGGGTGGGCGTGCTGATGGCCGACCCGGCCTCTGCCCCCAGGATCGCGCTCAGCAAGCTTCCCGGCGCCACCCGCACCTCGTGCTCCCCGAACGCTCCCGGTACCGGGGCGTGCCCGTCGTTGCCGACGACCTCGGGCAGGTGCTGGTGCAGGCTGCCGCCCCGGGCCACGTTGATGACCTGCATGCCCCGGCAGATGCCGAGGACCGGAAGCCGCAGCGACATGGCCGCGTCCAGCAGCGCGAACTCGGCGGCATCGCGCTCCCCGCGCACGCTCGTGAGGTGGACCGACGGCTCCGCGCCGTAGCGCGCCGGGTCGATATCGCCGCCTCCGGAGAGCATGAGCCCGTCCAGCCGGGCCAGCGCGTCGCCGATGCCCGGCTCGGGCGGCAGCAGCACGGGGATCCCGCCCGCCGCCGTGACCGCGTCGGCGTAGCGGCGCGGCAGCACCACGGCCTCCCGTTCCCAGACGCCCCAGCGCGCCAGCTCGCAGTAGGCGCTGACCCCGATGACCGGGGCGCCGTTCAAAGAAAACTCCACGCTACAAGGGTGTCACGTAGGCACCGGAGATCCCGCCGTCCACCAGGAACTGCGAGGCCGTGATGAACGATGCGTCGTCGCTGGCCAGGAACGCCACCGCGGCGGCGATCTCCTCAGGCTCGGCGAACCGGCCCAGCGGGACGTGCACGAGCCGTCGGGCCGCGCGACCGGGGTCCTTGGCGAACAGCTCGCGCAGCAGCGGGGTGTTCACCGGGCCCGGGCATAGCGCGTTGACCCTGATGCCCTCCCGGGCGAACTGCACGCCGAGCTCGCGGCTCATGGCCAGCACCCCGCCCTTGGAGGCCGTGTACGAGACCTGCGAGGTCGCCGCGCCCATCACCGCGACGAACGACGCGGTGTTGATCACCGAGCCCCTGCCCTGCCGCTGCATGTACGGGATCACGTGCTTGCAGCACAGGTACACCGAGGTCAGGTTGACCTCCTGGACCCGCCGCCAGGCGTCCAGGCCGGTGGACAGGATCGAGTCGTCCTCGGGCGGCGAGATGCCCGCGTTGTGGAACGCGACGTCGATGCGCCCGTGGCGCTGCGCGACCGACTCGTACATTCGCTGCACGTCGTCCTCGCTGGACACGTCCGCCGCGATGAACGTCCCGCCGGCCTGCTCGGCGGCGGCCTTGCCCGCCGCCTCGTCGATGTCGACCGCCACGACGACCGCGCCCTCGGCCGCGAGCCTGCGCGCGCTGGCCAGGCCGATGCCGCTGCCAGCCCCGGTGACGACCGCGACCCGGTCCTGCAAGCGCTGCAAGCGAGGGCTCCCCTCAGTCGGTGGCGATGAAGACGTTCTTGATCTCGGTGAACGCGTCCGGCGCGTCGGGCCCGAGCTCGCGGCCGAGGCCGGATTGCTTGAACCCGCCGAACGGGGTCCAGTAGCGCACCGACGAGTGCGAGTTCACCGACAGGTTGCCGGTCTCCACGGCCCGCGCCACGCGGATCGCGCGGCCCACGTCCCTCGTCCAGATCGACCCGGACAGGCCGTACGGCGTGTCGTTCGCGATCGCGACCGCGTCGGCCTCGTCCTCGAACGGGGTCACGGTCACCACCGGCCCGAAGACCTCCTCGGTGTAGGCCGGGTCGTCGGCGCCGACCGGCGCGAGCACGGTCGGCGGGAACCAGAAGCCGGGCCCGTCCGGCGCGCTGCCGCGGAACGCGACCGGGGCGCCCGCGGGCACGTAGGAGGCGACGTGCTCCCGGTGCGCCGCCGAGATCAGCGGGCCCATCTCGGTCTCGGCCGAGGCCGGGTCGCCGACCGCTACGTTCTTCACCGCAGGCTCGAGCAGCTCCATGAACCGGTCCAGCACCGAGCGCTGCACCAGGATCCGGGACCGTGCGCAGCAGTCCTGCCCCGCGTTGTCGAACACCGCGTACGGCGCGGTCGCCGCGGCCCGCTCCAGGTCGGCGTCGGCGAGCACGATGTTGGCGCTCTTGCCGCCGAGCTCCAGCGTGAGCCGCTTGACCTGCCGGGCGCACCCGGCCATGATCTCGCGGCCGACCTCGGTGGAGCCGGTGAAGACGATCTTCCGCACACCGGGATGGTCGACCAGCCGCTGGCCGACCACGCTGCCCTTGCCCGGCAGCACCTGGAACACCCCGTCCGGCAGGCCGGCCTCGGCGGCGAGCTCGCCGATCCTGATCGCGGTCAGCGGCGTCAGCTCGGCCGGCTTGGCGACGACCGCGCAGCCCGCGGCCAGCGCGGGCGCCATCCCCCAGGCCAGGATCGGCATCGGGAAGTTCCACGGGACGATCAGGCCGACCACGCCGACCGGCTCGTGGAACGTGACGTTGAGCCCGCCGGGCACCGGGATCTGCTTGCCGATCAGGCGCTCCGGCGCGGCCGAGTAGTACAGCAGAACGTCACGGACGTGCCCGGCCTCCCACCGCGCCTGGCCCAGCGGATGCCCCGACCCCGCCACCTCCAGGCCGGCCAGCTCGTCGACGTGCGCGTCCACCGTGGCCGCGAACGCGCGCAGCAGGCCGGCCCGGTCTCCGGGCGAGACCGACCGCCACCGCTGCTGGGCCGCCGCGGCCCGGGCGATCGCGGCATCGGCCTCCTCGGCGGAGGCCTGGGTTACCGTGGTGACGGCCTGTTCGGTGGCGGGATTCAGCACCGTAAACTGCGACATAATTCCTTTTCCTTAACGATACCGGCGGGGCAGGGCGCTACAGACGCTCGAAGCAGCGCCTCAGTTCCCAGTCGGTGACGGCGGCGTCGTAGGCGGCCAGCTCGACCCGCGCGTAGTTGACATAGTGCTCCACCACCTCGGCACCGAACGCCTGGCGGGCCAGGTCGCTCTTCTGCCACAGCTCGAGCGCGTCGCGCAGCGTGTGCGGGACCCTGGCGCTGGTATCGAGGTAGGCGTTGCCCTCCACCGCGGGCTCCAGCGGCAGCTCGTGGTCGATCCCGTGCAAACCCGCCGCGATCATGGCGGCCACGGCCAGGTAGGGGTTCACGTCGCCGCCGGGGACCCGGTTCTCCGCCCGGAGCGACGGGCCGTGCCCGACCAGGCGCAGGGCGCAGGTCCGGTTGTCCGGCCCCCAGCGGACGGCGGTGGGCGCGAAGCTGCCCGGCACGTAGCGCTTGTAGGAGTTGACATTCGGCGCGTAGCAGAGCGTCAGCTCCCGCATCGCGTACAGCTGGCCGGCCAGGAAGTGCTCGCCGAGCTTGGAGAGCCCGTACGGGCGGTCACCGGCCAGCACGGGGGCGCCGTCCTCGCCGCGGCCGCGCAGCGAGAGGTGGATGTGGCAGGAGTTGCCCTCACGGTCGTTCGGCTTGGCCATGAACGTGATGCTGCTGCCGTCCTGGGCCGCGATCTCCTTGGCGCCGGTCTTGTAGATCGAGTGGTTGTCGCACGTGGTGACGGCCTCGGCGTAGCGGAACGCGATCTCGTGCTGGCCGAGGTTGCACTCGCCCTTGGCCGACTCGACGTACAGGCCTGCCCCGGCCATCTCGTTGCGGATCCGGCGCAGCAGCGGCTCGATCCGCGAGGTGCCGAGGATCGAGTAGTCCACGTTGTACTGGTTGGCCGGCACGAGGTCGCGGTAGTTCTTCGCCGCGGCCTGCTCGTAGGTGTCCCGGTAGACCACGAACTCCAGCTCGGTGCCCACCATCGCGGCCCACCCGCGCTCGGCCAGCCGCGCCGTCTGGGCCTTGAGTATCTGCCGCGGCGAGGCCACGACCGGCGCGCCGTCCAGCCAGGTCAGGTCGGCGATGACCATGGCCGTGCTGGGGTGCCAGGGGATGCGGCGCAGCGTGGTCATGTCGGGGGCCAGCACGAAGTCGCCGTACCCGCGATCCCAGGACGACATCGCGTACCCGTCCACGGTGTTCATGTCCACGTCCACCGCGAGCAGGTAGTTGCAGCCCTCGGAGTAGTGCTCAGCCACCTCGTCCAGGAAGAACTCGGCCGACAGCCGCTTGCCCTGCAGGCGCCCCTGCATGTCGGTGAACGCGAGCACGACCGTGTCGACCTCGCCCTCGCCGACCTCGACCCGGAGCCGCTCCAGGGTCAGCATGCCGCGCTGGTGGGTGTACGGCCCGTGGCCCCGGTAGATCGGCATTGGTTATGTGTCCCGCTCACCTCATGCCGAGAGTTCGTGCTCGATCTCGGCTAGTTCCTCGGCCGTACCCTGGATCCGCGGGCCGGTGAACCAGTGCCGGGCCGAGACCAGCCAGTAGATCCCGGCGAACCCGACCACGGCCACGACGGCGACCACGGCGTAGTTGAACGTGGTCCAGTTGATCGGGCTGGCCTGCGGCAGCATGAACAGGACCGTGATGATCACCACCCAGGTCACCGCGATGATCCCAATCGGCTTGCTCCACCGGCCCAGGTGCCAGGGGCCGCGCGCGAAGCGGTCGCCCAGGCGCAGCCGCAGGAAGGTCGGCATCACATAGGCGATATAGAGGCCGATGACCGCGATGGAGGTGACGGCCGCGTAGGCCGTGCTGTTTGCCAGGTACGGAAGGCCGAGGATCAGCGCCCCGACCGCCGCCAGCCAGATCGCGTTGGTCGGTGTTCTGGTCCGCTTGTTCACCCGGTGCCAGAAGGCCGAGCCCGGCAGCGCCCCGTCGCGGGAGAACGCGTAGATCATCCGCGAGTTCGCGGTCACCGAGGACATGCCGCAGAACAGCTGCGCGCCGATCGCGATGAGCAGCAGCAGCTTGCCGACGGCCGACCCGGCGGCGTCGATGAAGATCTGGGCGGGCGGCACTCCCGTCCCGGATGTGCGCTCGGGCTCGTAGTGCTGGATCGCGAAGGTGATCCCGATCAGCAGGATCCAGCCGGCGATCAGCGATACGAGGATCGAGCTCACGATGCCGCGCGGGCCGCTGCGGGCGGCATCATGAGTTTCCTCGGTCATGTGCGCGGAGGCGTCGTAGCCCGTGAACGTGTACTGCGCCAGCAGCAGACCGATCAGCACGACGTAGAGCGTGCCGACGCCGAGCCCGGTGTCGTTGACGTAGTGCCCGAAGACGAAGCTCGCCGACTGGTGGTGCGCCGGCTTGATGGCCAGCACCCCGACGATGATCAGCACGCCGAGGATGTGCCACCACACGCTGATGTCGTTCAGCAGCGCGACCAGGCGGATGCCGAACTGGTTCAGCAGGCCGTGCACCAGCAGAACGATGGCGTAGATCAGGATCGTCACCCAGTGCGCGGTGCTCCAGCCCCACTGCAGGGCGCCGAACGCGTTGATGAAGAACGCCGCGCCGAAGTCGATGCCCGCCGTCACCGCCACCTGACCGAGGAAGTTGAACCAGCCAGTGAACCAGGACCAGGCGGGCCCGTTCCGGGGAGCCAGCTTGGCCGACCAGTAGTAAAGGCCGCCGGCGGTCGGGTAGCTGGAGCAGACCTCGGCCATGGCCAGGCCGACGAACAGGGTCATGATGCCGACGAACGGCCAGCCCCAGACGATGACGGCGGGGCCGCCGGTCGCCATGCCGAAGCCGTACAGGGTCAGGCAGCCGGACAGGATCGAGATGATCGTGAAGGAGACGGCGAAGTTGGAGAACCCCGACATCCGCCTGCGCAGCTCCTGGGCGTAGCCCATCCGGTGCAGGGTCTCTTCGTCGCTGCTGAGCGGCGCTGATTGCTCGTTGATCGCCACGGCGTGCTCCCCCCTCGGGACGGGTTTGCGTAAGCACTGCAGGTACGTAAGCACTGCAGGTACTTGTGCGGACACTATGGGTATGTGCCGCCGGAACGATGGCCGGCCGCCACTTAATGGTTTAATATCAAACCAATGATGGACGCGTCGCGGTAAATGTTCAAGACCCCGGCCGTGAGTTTCGGACACGCGCCTCATGGGCCCCGGCGGAGACCATCCGCCACACGCGCCCCACGAGCGCCGGCGCGCGGGTGGGGGGGACCCGCGCGCCGGGGGCGCGCGGGTCGTAGAGTCGGCGCGACAGTGCTGGCCAGGCCGGG
>Ga0070698_100008143_pt1 | contig 11334 bp, 11 predicted proteins | sample KBSK1502metaG_FD_65477 | JGI IMG/M metagenome (GOLD analysis project Ga0070698, IMG submission 65477) | Corn, switchgrass and miscanthus rhizosphere microbial communities from Kellogg Biological Station, Michigan, USA - KBS K1-50-2 metaG | ecosystem: Host-associated > Plants > Roots >...
CGCTCCAACCAAAATTGTCCAAGCAGAACCTCAATCTCCCTGCCCCCTCTATAGCTTCGCGTCCTCTGTGTCTCTGTGGTGAATTCCCCTCTCCGTGCTCTCTAAATCCCCCCTCCATGCTCTCTCTATGCGGTACCCGCCGGACAGCGCGTCTGCGGCAGCGAGATGCCATGCTTCCGAAGGAGTTCCCAAAAGGCGCGCCGATTCTTCCCGGCAGCGTGCGCAGCGCGAGTAATGTTTCCGCCATGGCGATTGAGCATTGTTTGCAAATAACCGAGCTCGAAATCTCGGATAACCTGTGCCTTGAGAGCGCGAAAGGACCCATCCTTGAACGGCTCCGGCGGTCCTGGCTGCAACGCAAGATCTTCAACCTGGATCTCAGCTCCTTGTGAGAGTACCAGGGCGCGAATAAGGACGTTTTCGAGTTCGCGTACGTTGCCCGGCCACCGATACGCAGCCATGCAATCGAGTGCCTCAAGAAACAAGGCCGTTTTCTATCAGGTCGGCTCGTCTGGTCCCTTTCCAAAATGGGCTGCGGCGCCCCGCTGCAACGCAAGTGTGCATGCGACGGAACGGCAGGAGCCGAAGGTGAGTGCGAGGAGTGTAAGAGGAAAAAGACCTTGCAGCGGGGGGAGCCGGCTCTGCCGCTCCGGAGGTAGTTCCACCCATCGTGCACGAGGTATTGCGCTCGCCGGGGCGCCCGCTCGACGCAGCCACTCGAGCCTTTTTCGAGCCGCGCTTGGGTTACGACTTCGGTAGGGTGCGAATACACGCGGATGCTGGAGCCGCAGAATCCGCGCGGAGTATCAATGCGCGGGCGTACACTGTAGGGACTCACATTGCTTTTGACAGTGGGCAGTTCAGCCCGAATAACGCCGCCGGAAGGTGTCTGCTGGCCCATGAACTGGCGCACGTTGCACAGCAGGGCCGCACTTCGACCAAGCCAAGACCTGTTATCTCCAGTCCGGAAGACATTTGCGAACGTGCGGCGGGCGCGATAGCCGAAAGCGTGGCAAGCGGTGCGCGGCACGAAGTTACTGCCTCACACGAAGTAGCGCTGGTTCAACGCCAGTTGCCGAACAAGCAACAGATTAAGGAAGGAGCAATTGATATTCAGCGGCGAGGCGGTCTAGCTGGTCTGGAAGCTGCGGAGGTAGCTTGGCGAAGCAAAGGACTTGCAGAAAAGCTAGAGCGCGAATCTCACCTTGACGGCGATATTAATGGCCCCGCGGACGCCTTTCGCCATTGCGTGCTAAGTTGCCTGATTACGGCTGGCACGGACGCGCGCACGGCCAAGATAATCACTGAGACTCACGAGGAGCAGGTACCCAATAAGCCGAATGAAACGAAGATGGATCTGCACAACAATGAAATCGGCATAGCGTGTGGGCACGAGTCAGGGCGGGGCGCACAGCCATTTTTTAGGAAGCTCCCGGCTATTTATCACGCTCCGACAAAGGATGAAATTGATCGCTGCGTGAGATGCACCTGGCAAAAGCTGGCTTCCGGACTGCTTTGGGTGATTCCTGACTGGGACAAAGGCGCCGCTGCTACAGGCGACCCGATTCCCGAGAAATGGGAGAAGCCTGTCGCGGGCAAGCCCCAAATTCCAACAGTTGCTGTCGAGGATCTGCCCAAGGCGCCGACCCCGACGGTGAACGTGGAAGATTTGCCGAGGGCACCGGTCAACGTTGAGGACCTACCCAAGGCCAAGTGACCGTTTCAAATTTGACGAAGGTTCGGGACAGCGGCGAGTGAAGCCCTATCCCGCGGATCCACCTGCAGGATTGCGCCAGGGTAACCAAACCGATATTGGCGCCCCGACACAAGACCGATTGCAGTCAGGGCTGTCTTACCGACGTATTGGAACGTGCCACCTTGCTGCTGAACCAACGATTGCGCTATGCCCGCAGCATTCGCCGGATTATCCGCCTGGCGAACGGGAATCGCCGAAGTCCCCATCTGCTGCCTTCTTTGTCCGCAACACGCCATTGTCTTGCTCCACGTCTGGATCCTCGACGAACAGCGCCTGAGTGGCCCTCGGTGCTGCGTTCGTGACTCGTTCTAATAATATAGCGGCGGCAGAAAGCGAAGGCCACAACAAAGCGCGCTCCGAAAAACTTTTACCGATTAAACAAGCAATCGGCGCTGCCACCCAGACACTCAGGCAATAAAAGCAATCGAGAAGCTTTCCCAAAAAACCCTCGCCCACCGAACGCCGTAACTGAATGACGATGTCCCTTGGACCATCTTCTGCATTAAGAAAATGAGTGATACGCCAGACAGTAAGCGTGCCAAGCAGCAGCCGGTAAAATTTCATTTTAACCCACAAGTGTGCGGTCGAATATCCAGAAATCTTCGGCGGCGGGGTTCGCAGATCCTTACTGTCCAATGAAACATAGATATGCCGCTTCTATTTGCATGACAGTTTTACTTGGTTGTCGTCTAGCCGTTTTTCCGGTTCTAATCCGTTAGTATAAACTACCGACTTATAGCAAAATAACGGTACATCATCCTTAGCAAAGCGAAAGGGGGTTACTTCTATGTTCGGATCCGATATCCATTTCATAGACTGGCTATGAAACAGCGATTCTCACTCGCATTGTAACAGGATTATACAAAAATATACATTTTCGGTGTAGTTAATATTCACGACCTTATTCCTTTAATTGCATGTGATTGAGCAAAAAACGATTTCGTCTTTGACGATACAGGCGCCTCACGTGAAGTTGCAATAGCCATGCTGACACGTGAGTCACCAAGGCAGCTAAAGCAACCCGTGAAAGAGGCCGTCGGCGCCCCCACCGCTCACCTCATTCAGCGCCAATTTGCCGCTTTGGGAGCAAGTGCCACCCCGATCTCCTTTGCACAGATCCCGGTCCTGGCACCGGAGGAGCGTAGCCCGACCACCCCATTGCCCCATCCCGAGCTGCATCTTCCCATCCAGCGCAATCACGTAACTGCCACAATGCCAAGCGAAGCGCCGCCCATTGTCCACGAAGTATTGGCTTCGCCCGGCCAGCCTCTGGATGCCAGCACGCGCACGTTTATGGAGTCGTGCTTCGGCCACGACTTCAGCCGGGTGCGCGTGCATACGGATGCCAAAGCCGTCGAGTCAGCGCAGGCGCTTAACGCCCGCGCGTACACGGTTGGAAGTGCTGTCGTGTTTGGATGTGGCCACTTCGCGCCATCAACCTCTCCGGGCCAGCTACTGATCGCCCACGAGTTGTCGCACACCATCCAGCAGTCACCCGCCGAAATTCCGGATACCGGCGCGTTGACCATCGTGCCTTCCGGACATCCAACCGAACGCGAGGCGGATGCGGCCGCCCATTTAATCATCGCGGGACGCTCCGCCGAGCACCTCTTCCAAGGAAGCACGAGAGCGCCGACTTCGCGAACGCCGCAGGCACCCGCGCTACAGCTCCAACCGGAGCCGACATCTGCTGGGTCCGCTCCGCAGTCGTTCCGCGCAGACTGGACGGGTTCATTGCTCGAAAGGATACCCTGCAGTCTCAGTTGGACCTCAAAGCGAGCACCCTCCAGTTCACGACCACGGTGGTGGGGATCTACAGCAATGACGCTTTCAAGCAATGGCAAGCGTGGAAGGGCGAGATAAAGAACATTGCGGATGCCAGCTTCAACCTCAAGCAAGAGATTATGAACGCCATCGTCGAAGCAAAACTCATTGTTCAACCAAACGGGCGCGCGCTTGAGGAAGAGGCGCTGCGCGTCGCTGATAGAGCCGGGTTCATCTTTGTGGACGCGACGAGAACCGGCGTCCCGAGATCCACAACCGTCAGCGTGATTGAGCGCGTGGACACAGTGACCTTTGTGACCGCGGGCGTGGTCAAGGGCAAGAGCCTTGAACTTCAGGAATGGCTGGACAAGATCAAGGCCGACTATGAAGCGGCCTCGAAGCAGGCAGCAAAGGGGAATAAGCCTCGCACATCGGGATCCCTGCCACCGGATTCCACCGGGGTCATCGCCCGATAGACGGGGTCATGTCTCAATTTTCAACATTCGTTCCTGCCTGTCTATAATAGATCCTAACGAAAGCTAACCACCCGAGGAAAGATAAACACATGGCTAACCCATCACCATCCCAACATTCCGTTACGTAGGGAGCCCTTCCTCCTTGGCGTAATGGGGCACAACGGGCACTTTGCGCAGGAGGCCCGATGGGAGTAACTCCTGCAATTCCTTCGATGCATTCTCGATTGTTACAACGCACATGCGCATGCGGCGGCACGCCCGGCCCGACCGGTGAGTGCGAAGAATGTCGCAAAAAACGACTCCAACGCAAACCTTGGAACTCGGAGGTCGAAACTCGGAACGATTCTGCGGTTCCGCCCATCGTTCACGAAGTGCTACGGTCGCCCAGTGACCCGCTCGACCCAGCCGGCCGTGCATTTATGGAATCGCGTTTCGGCCATGATTTCAGCCAAGTTCGCGTCCACACCGATGCGCGTGCCGCAGAGTCCGCACGAGCGGTCAATGCACTCGCCTATACGGTCGGAACGAATCTAGTTTTCGCCGCGCGAAAATATTCACCGCGGGAAGCATCGGGACGACAATTGTTGGCTCATGAATTAGCGCACGTTGTTCAGCAGGGTGTAGCGCATCCGCCCATTACCGGGGACTTCCCCGTCGGTTCGCCGAACGAACCGGCCGAGCGGGAAGCGGACGCAGTGGCGCACCGTATCGAATGCGACAAGTGCCGCAGGAAACGCCTCTCGCACGGGATTGGGCCCGCCACGGTACCCCCGATTGTGCACGAGGTGCTCCTGTCGTCTGGTCAGCCGTTGGACGCCGCTACGCGCAATCTCATGGAACCGCGCTTTGGGCACCAGTTTAGCCGAGTGAAGGTCGATAAGGACCAAAGAATACATTCAACATTAACCGTGAGCCAACCGAATGACGAATCGGAGAGAGAAGCCGATCAGACAGCGGACAGAGTGTGCAATCGCTCGCAGCCGCCTCTATCCTCTATGCTACCCTCCGAGCAACCCCCTTCCAGACAGCGCCGGGGATTTGATTTCAGCTACGTGAGGGTGCACACCGACCCTAAGGCGGCGGCCGCGGTACACGCGGTCAATGCTGAGGCCTTTGCTGTGAACCATCACATCGTCTTCGGAGCTGGTCGCTACGCTCCCGGTACCAGCGAGGGACAGCGTTCACTAGCACATGAGTTGGCTCATGTCGTACAACAACCGAAGAGAATACCTGATTTACGGCGAAAGCTCAGGGTTGACCCGAACCATCCCACTGCAGCGCCGCCGAGCGATCCGGCAGCATCGCTAACGAGCGCACAGCGATTTTCGATGATGGACAGCTTAATCCAAGGCCTGTGCGATCAATTTGAGGTCGACAGCAGCACCGGCGAAGTGCGATCGAAGAGCCACCCGGGCTTGGACAGGTCCGCATTGGCGGGGGGAGCCAAGCCAACGGGCTGCTGTTGCCTCGCCATTCTTACTGATCCTTCGGCCAACGTCTGGACGATTGAAGTCAGTCAGGTTATCGGTGCGGAAACTCTTCTTGGAAGCCACCAGGTAATACTCAATCCTACCACCACACCAGTGGAGTTTGGATCCTTTACCACATCAGGCACGCTAGCTTTTCAGGGCGCGGTACCGGCAGCGGGACATGAGCTTTGCGGCCATGCGGCCATTGATGAAATCGGTGCCCACCCGCCGCAGCAGGACCGAACCACAACCGATGTACACGATCCGACCGTCCGCATCGAAAACCTGATTTCTTCCGAGCAGGGCGTCCCCCCATCCGAATTGCGAGGACTCGCCGCATCCGGGCCGCACCGAGGGGAGTCTGTCGATCGCATTACGATACAGAATTACCCATTCAACGTGAGCGAAATCCCGGCCGGTGAGCAAAGTAAGATTCAATTCGCGGCGGCGTACATTATCGAGAACAACGAGTTTGTCGATGTACTCGGCCACAGTGATAGCGTCGGTTCGAACACGGCAAAGCAGTCCATCAGTGACCTGCGCGCGAGCAAGGTTCAAGCGGCCTTAATCGCAGCCAACGTTCCACCAACGATATCAAAGCCTCCTCTGACAAATGTTCCTCGCTTTAGCCGCGTCGAGGGGTTGAGCGACACACATCCGCCGCCGCCGCCACTTGACACGATTCAGGGCAATTGGAGACGCGTCGACATTCTAATGGCGGGGTTCCCGGCAGGCGCACAAAAACCGCCGACTGGAACACCCACCACGGTGACCCCTCACATTCAGAAACCCAACGTGCCTTCGCTCAAAGCTTCGGGAGATCCGTGCGTGCGCCTCCTCGTGGGAGGAGCGTATCCATGACGGGGTCATGTCTCAATTTTCAACATTCGTGAGACAATGGACCAGGGCAAAGACCTTGTGAAGTGCCTTCGCCTGGACCAGCACGGTGCATCCGGCCGGCGGGACAGCAAGCGAGAGTGACTGGTATGAAACGGATTCTGGAATTACCGCCGCTCACGAGTTCGGACATATGCTCGGGAACCCCGATGAATATAACATCCCCGGAACGTTGGCCGAGATTCCGCAGACCGGTGAGTTTGCGAGCCTGACGCCGAGCGAACGCTCGCGCACCTCAGTTGAAGGAATCTACGGCCGCGGCCGACCGGCGGTGCCGGGCGGCTATAGTTTACCGACCATCATGGGAGCAAGCCAGGAAGGTCCGCGTCCAACGACCGTCGAGCTTCGCCATGTGCAGAACATCGTCTCCTGGTACAACGCCAATTTCAAGCCACCCGGCGAACCTTCTTACCGTCCGGTTTTTCGTTGAGATCAAGGACGGCGCGCCCAGCGACTGGGAATACGCTCCAAAACATTTTCGCGAAATTCCTGAAACTTCGAGGGCGCTTTTCCCGTTGTACGGGGGTTGAAGATCGTCAATCAAAAATCAGAAACAACTAGTTCCTGCGAAGATCCTAACAAAAGCTAACCATTTAATAGAGAATAAATATATGTCAAACCCATCACCCTCCCGAGCTTCCACTGCCAAATCGGCAACTCCTGTTCCGCTGGACCGATACGAGTGCACGCTTGTGGTGGATATCAAGGGGCAAGGGGATTTCACCGCCTTACAGCCAGCCATCGCCAAATTGCGGGCCACTGGCGGGAAAATCTTCGTCAAGGCGGGCGTCTATCCGCTCACCAGCACGATCCAGATCAGCCAAAGTAACGTTCACATCCAGGGCGAAGGGATGGGCATCACCATCTTCGCGGCGGACAGCACGATGACGGGAGATACTCCTGCCCTGGAGGTGCATAACTCTGCGGTTGGCACAGCGCGACCGCTCGTGGCTGATACGGCGCGAGGAGATACCTCATTGAAAGTTTCTCCAGCCGATACCGCGTCTTTCAAAGTCGGCGATTACGTTCTTCTGTTTTCTGATAAGGAAATCGATACCGAGGAGACGGGAAAACATGCCGGGGAAGTCAAACAGATTATAACCATCGATTCGACCTCCGGCGTGGTCGCCTTCGATGACCAGATCTTCGATACTTACACTCAGGCGGATTCTGCCCAACTCGTGCAAATCACGATGCTGCAGAATATCACGCTATCGGATTTCTCGATCACAACCAATGCTACTTCTTCGACGCTGAAGCGAGGTTTCACTCACTTTCGGTTTGTCGAGAACCTCCAGATTCAACGGATCGAGGTCCATGATGCCTATAATACCGGCATTCACCCACAGTCGGTGCGCAACGCCAAGATTTCCGACTGTTATGTCCACCATATCAGCGATATAACTCCGCCCCAACGCGAACACTACGGAATTGTGGTCGGCGGGGCATCGCAGAATGTCAGTATTAGCGGTTGCCGGTTTTCTCACACCCGGCATGCAGTGACCACAGGCGGCAGCAGCGGCCAGTTCGAGAACGGCGTCCAACGCAATATTGTCGTGGCTAACTGCACGTCGATGCTCACAGATACTGCGCATTTCGATACGCACCAGCCGGTCGAAAATATTACATTTGTCGGCTGTGTTGCCATTGGCGGGATGCCCGCTAGCTCCGAGGCTTATGGTTTCCAGATGCGCGGCCGAAGCTGCTCGATTATTGGATGTTCGGTGCTCCAGGCCGTCGGTCGAGGCATCATGCTCTTTGGCCCGGTCTCAAGCGGAGCGTTGGTCGTTGGCAACATGATCGCAAATGTAAAAGCGATCGGAGGCAAAAACGGGATCGGGATCTACGTCGCCGGGCCGGAAACTCCCGACTGGCCAGGAACCTCCAACCATACGATTAACGGGAACGTCATCAAGAATTGCGAGGGATCTGCCATTGGCAATGGCGGATTAAACAACGACACCGTGATTAGCGGAAATGTGATCGAGAACACGAATTCCGTTGTGTCAGCGGCAGCCATTCAGTTGACCGATGCCGCCCGTATTCTTATCACCGGAAACAGTATCACAGAGACCGCGTTGAATCCCGCAATTGCCATGGCCGGCAGTTCCGACAACTGGCAGATGTTCCAGAACTCTTTCAGCGCCACAGGCCCTAATCCAGTGTCGCTTAGCCGAAGTGGTTCGGCGGTAGCAAATAATTCCGGATACAACCCGGTTGGCAATATCACTAATCCATGGCCTGCACACGGTGGAGAATTGACAAACAACGTTGCCGCTGGGAGCCCCAGTCCCCAGAGCGGAACCTCCTACACGGTCCGGCACAGCGCCAAGACCATCGTTGTTAGCGGCGGCCACGTGTCGCAAATTGCGATCAACGGTATCAACAGCGGACTAACAGCCGGAGTATTCAAGCTAGGACTCGGCGAAACTATTGCCGTAACTTACGACCCGCTGGTTCCTACGACCGCGGTCTTTGCCGACTGAGGGCGAAATCTTTTAACAATGAAGGCCCGACACGCTCGCGGATGGAAGCGCAGATGTTTTCGCCTGCTTTCTCCTTGGTGGCTCGAGGATCGAGCCGCACAACCGCAAGTCGACATTTGGAATTTCGGAGGCTAAAAAGGGAAAAGAACTCACAATACAAAGTCTATGTTCCCCTATGACCCAGTTCTTGGCGCCGCTGTTAGGACCACACCGCAATCCATCGTCGACGTGTTGCAAACTTTGCAGATGATTGAAGCCACCTGTATCGATGGTGATGGCCTGAAGTGGTTTAACTGGCTGTACCTCCAGGTCACGCAAGCGGTAGAAACGCGCGTCGCTTCCGGTGGATTTCGCGCCGCCGCGTGGCTTGCTGAGCTCGATGTGCAATTTGCTCGCTTGTATTTTGGCGCCTTGGAAGGGGCGCTCTCGCGCAGTTCAACTCCAGACTGTTGGCGAACCGTGTTCGACCGCCGGAATCAAACCTCAATCGCTCGCATTCAATTCGCTTTGGCGGGTATCAATGCCCACATTAACCACGATCTGCCGGAAGCTATTGTCGCGACCTGCGAGGCCACGACCACCGTCCCAAAGCACGGCTCGCCGCAATACACAGACTATACTTCGCTCAATACTACCCTTGACTCTTTAATTGAATCCGCAAAACAGACGTTGCATGTCCGCCTTCTTGGCGATGCGCTTCCGCCCGCTTCTCACCTGGAGGATCTGGTCGCCGCGTGGGGAATGGGTCGCGCCCGGGAAACGGCGTGGAGCAATGCGGAAGTACTTTGCAGCGACACAGGTTGGGTTTGGCACCTTCGCCAGGAACCTCCGCTTGATTCGAGATTAATGGGTACTCTTGACGGCCTCACAACCCTCACCAACAAAGCTCTGCTCATCCCCGTCCCCTGATTGTATTTGCTGATTAATGGCCGCTGATGTCCCAATGTCGGCACTCCGCGCACATATCTCATGGGGACGCGAAAAATGCCGTGCACTAAAAACGGAACTTGACCGGTATTTGCTCGCTACCGTTTGAGATGATCGCTTCGAACTCCTTCGGATCCGAATTCGGGTGCACCTCTACAATCCGGAAGTTCTTTCTGTTAGGTTGGGAAGTGATCCTCTGTACCTCATTCGTCTCGACATTTTGGACATAGATCACATCCTTTCCGTTATCATTGAGCCAGCTGACAAGCACAAGCTTACTAGAGCCACCGGCCTGCGGCTGTGGAATCGCTTGAGGGGCTGGTGCAGCCGCCTGAGCAGCTTGCGGAGCCGCCGGAGAAACAAACTTCAACGGATCAGTTCGCATTTCTGCCTGCCCGTTTGACCCTTGCGCAGCCATTCCCGGTTTATCTTCTGCAGCGGTCGAACCGTAATTGCTATTAGAGTACCCGGTATTAGGGTTATCCGTCGACCGGGAGTTACCTTGGTTAATCACTACTACAAGCGGCCCAGGGGTAGTGGTGCGCCTGGAATATTGCGGTTGCACCGGCGCCGCCGAATCGCTCCCATAATTATACTCGTCATCCGGTCCGTAATCCAAATAGGAAGTATCCCAGGGATAGTAGTCTGAGCCGTAATAAGGATACCAGTAAACCGGCCAGATAAACTGTTGAGCAAAGAAACGATGGTCGCGACGATGGAAAAAACGGTTTTGATGGAATGTAAAGTCGCGACGAATTCCACGTCCCATTGTAAAAGCCGGGCCGGCATTGCGAGCAATGAACCGACCATGAAAACCGCCGCCTCGGAATCCCCCGCCAAGAGGGGCAGCGGAAGACGTGGCCGACATCGCAAAGAAAACGCTTCCCGCGAAGCCCGCAAGGAATAGGAACATTCTCACGTTGTCGAACCTCTTTTTTCCTGGCTCTGTGCAAGGGCGCCGCGCGTAAGATTGCGTTTTGCGTGGTCGTTCATCCACTTGAGCAAAAATCAAACAAATCCTATTCAAACCTACGATACCTGGAATGGTTAGGCAAATTTGGACTGGTCACGGGCGGTCGCCGTTAAAGGTCCGAGCAAATCCCCGGTACGAGGTTCCATCGTCGCAGCCAGGAATGGACGCCATTGCTGGCCGATTCTGGAGGGTGTCCGCTCCGTCGGCGCCGTGAAACGGTGTCAATTTACGGCCGGCAACGGCTGCGAGGGACCGCAGCCCTCCAGGCCTGCGCCGATCATCGTTGCCACCAACGGATGGGCCATTGCTGGCCGATTCCCTGGAGGGCGTCCGCTCCGTCGGCGCCGTGAAGCGGTGTCAATCTACGGCCGGCAACGGCTGCGAGGGACCGTAGCCCTCCAGGCCGCCACAGATCATCGTTGCCACGAACGGATGGGCCATTGCTGGCCGGTTCCCTGGAGGGCGCCCGCTCCGTCGGCGCCGTGAAGCGGTGTCAATTTACGGCCGGCAACGGCTGCGAGGGACCGCAGCCCTCCAGGCCTGCGCCGATCATCGTTGCCACCAACGGATGGGCCATTGCTGGCCG
>Ga0070698_100008146_pt1 | contig 11333 bp, 11 predicted proteins | sample KBSK1502metaG_FD_65477 | JGI IMG/M metagenome (GOLD analysis project Ga0070698, IMG submission 65477) | Corn, switchgrass and miscanthus rhizosphere microbial communities from Kellogg Biological Station, Michigan, USA - KBS K1-50-2 metaG | ecosystem: Host-associated > Plants > Roots >...
GTCGGGCTCGGCCATCAGCGCGCGCATGATCTCGACCAGCCGACGCTGGCCACCGCTGAGATCACCCGCATAGTCGTTGGCCAGCTTGTCCAGGCCGAACCGGCGCAGGATATCCGTGGCCCGCGCGATCGCAGCAGCCTCGTCCCCGCGCCAGTACCGCCTACCGGCAACCGCGCCACGGAAGGAGTCCCCGCGGTTACCCGGAGCGGCCGAGAGCAGGTTCTCCATCACGGTGAGCCGCTTGAACTCACTCGCCAGCTGGAACGTCCTGACCAGCCCCATCCTGGCCCGGCGGAACGCTGGTAGCGCCGTGATGTCCTGGCCGTTGTAGAGGATCGTCCCCGCCGATGGGCGGTCGGTACCAGCGAGCAGCGCCAGCAGCGTGGACTTGCCCGCGCCGTTCGGGCCGATGAGCCCGGTTAGCGTGGCCCGTCGCACCGTGAACGTCACATCGGAGACCGCTTGCACGCCGCCGAAATCGCGGCTCAGGCCTACGGCCTGCAGGATGTCATCGCCGCCTGCCGCGCCCGGCGCGCCCTTCCTGGCCCTGGCCACCTCGCCCCGGGTTAGCAGGCCCTGGCCGTCGTTGCCTGATGCGGCCGGGACGGCCGGTGGTTCGCCCGCCCGCCCCGCCGCGGGCGCGGGCACGGTGATGAGCCGCTTGCGTTCCGGCAGCACGCCCTGGGGCCGGAACCAGAGGAACAGCACGATCAGCAGCCCGATCGCCACCCACTGCAGCGAAGGCAGCAGGTTCGGCGGCAGGCTCGGGTTGGAATTCGTGATGAGCCGTGTCACCTCCTCGAACCCGACCGGGACCAGGATCGCGCCCAGCATGGCGCCGCGGTGGTTGCCGGCGCCGCCGATGATCACCGCCGCGAAAAGCACGATGGTCTCCGCGTAGCTCCACGCGGCTGGGGACCACACGCTGATGAAGCTGACCAGCACGCCCCCGGACAGCCCCGCGATCGCCCCGCCGAGCACCAGCATGCCGGTCCGCAGTGACACCAGGTTCTTGCCCAGCGAGTCCGCCACCTTGTCGTTGTCCCGCATTGCCCGCAATGTGCGGCCGTAGGGCGACTCGGTGATGCGCCGGAGGAACATGTAGACGCCAGCGGCAAGAACTATGACGGCGGCGACAAAGACCCACCGGTAGGTGGTCGATGACAGGATGAAGATCCCTGACTGCAATGGCCCGGGCACCTGGGCCACGCCCGCGTCGCCGTTGAACAGCGGGCGGTAGTCCGTCACCAGCAGGTTCAGCAGCACGGCGGTCACCAGCAGGCCGATCGCAGCGAAGTCGCCGCGCAGCCGGCGGCCGACCAGGAAGGTGAAGGGCAGCGCGAGCAGCGCACCCGCCAGCGCCGCGCCGATCAGGGGCATCGGGAAGGGCAGGTGCAGGCCGCCGATGTAGATCTGGTAGCCGCCATTGGCAGTGTCGGGTGGCAATGCGAGGCTCGCGGCGACGTAGGCCCCGGCAGCCTGGAAGATGATGAAGCCGAAGTTCGTGACACCGGCGACGCCGAACTGCTGGTTCAGCCCGAGGCAGGCGATCACGTCCACCGCGCCGTAGACGAGCAGCGTTATGAGGTAAAACATCGGCCCCTGCCTACGCTCGGGCTCGCGCGCCGAGCAGCCCGGTCGGCCGCAGAGCGAGCATCGCGAGCAACGCCACGAACGCGATCACGTACTTGTAATTGGGCTGGATATAGGCCGCGCTGACCTCGGTCCCGAGGCCGATGACGAGCGCGCCAATCATCGCGCCGTAGGCGTCCCCCGGCCCGCCGAGGAACACCGCGGCCAGGATGAGGATCAGGAACAGATCGTCGCTGGTGGGGCCGAAGCTGCCGATGTCGATCGCGAAGACGGCGCCGGCCAGGCCGCATAGCCCGCCGGTGATGGCCCAGGTAATCGTGATGACCCGGCTGGCCCTGATCCCGCAGTTGCGGGCCAGCGTACGGTTGGCGGCGGTGGCCCGCATCGCCTTGCCGAGCCTGCTGTAGCGCAGCAGTACGTGCACAGCCGCCATCACGGCCACGCTGATCGCGATGATCACTATCTGCACGGTTGTCAGGACCAGGCCGCCAGCCCGGAATGTGCGGCCCTGGCCCATGGAGTAGGAGACGTTGACGCCGCCGACCACGGCCTGGATGCCGAACTCGATGATGAGGGCCATCCCGAGCGAGACGATCACCAGCGTGATCGGCGACGACCCGCGCCGCTGGAACGGCGCGTAGACGGCCAGATTCAGCAGCACCGACAGGACCGAGCAGGCAGCCATCGCGGCTGCCAGCCCGATCCAGACCGAGACGCCGGCCTGGTTGACCCAGTACGCGACGAATGCCCCTGCGGTCATGACCGCCGCGAACGCCAGGTTGAGCACGTCGGTGACAGCGAACTGCAGCGTGAAGCCCACCGACGCGATGGCCAGGACTGCCGAGGTGATCAGCCCGAAACCGACGGAAGCGAGAAACAGGCTCACCGGTGCATTACTCCCGCCCGCTCAGGGCTCCCCGCTGAGGGGAGCCCTGAGCCTCGTGCGAACATGACCGGCCGCGGATCATCTGGATACTGCGCGGAGCTGAGCTGCGGTGATATTGCCCGTCACCTGCACCGCGCCGGCGGGGCTGTAGGTGTCAACCTGGAAGATGCCCGGTGAGTCGTGGTACGCGTCGAAGCTGGTCGGTCCGCCCGGCCCGACGTAGCGGATCTGCTTGCCCGCATTGAGCTCGGCCACCCCCTGGGCGAAGGAACTCACGGTCACGGCACCCGGCACGCCGTTGCCGATCGTCGCGATCCAGGGCTTCCACTTGGCAGTGTCCGTGCTGTGGGCGGCGACCATGGCCAGAGCGGCCAGGTTGATCCCGTCATACAGATGCACGGCTCCCGGCGCGGTGAAGTAGGTGGTGAAGTTACCGGTCTGCGCACCGTTGACCTTGCCCTTGACCGCGAGCAGGGCCTGGCTGAACGCATTGTAGGCCGGGCCGCTGGTGGCCGTGACCAGGTTGTCGGCGTGGAAGTTGGCCGAGAACGCCGCCGCACCGATCGCGCTTGCCGACGCCTGGTAGAACGCCGGCGAGATGGCCGCGGAGGTACCGATGATCGGGATCACCTTGCCGCCATTCAGCTGCTTAATCTCCGAGAACAGGGTCGGGTCGGCGGACCCGAGCGCCTCCGTCATGATCGCATCGGGATGCGCGGACACGATCTTCTGCGCCTCGGTGCGGAAGGTGGTCGCGTGCAGGTCCAGCGTCTCGTTGGCGACCAGTGTCAGGTCGGCCTTCTGGATCGAGGCGACCGCTGGCTGGACGAAGGTCTGCGACCCGATGTCGTTACCGAAGGCCAGCGCGATCCGCTTGTACCCGAGTTGCTGGGCGATCACGACCATCGCATAGGACTCGGCGAGGTCGGGGGGCACCAGCCGGTAGAAGTAGTCGTACTTGACGTTATCGAACTCTGACTGACCCGTCATGCAGAACATCACGGTCTTGTTGGCGTTGAGGACCGGGACGACAGCGGCGGCCTCGTCCGAGGTGCAGCCGATGACCAGGGCCAGGCCCTTCGTGTTGGCAATCAGGCTGCCGACCGCGGGCACGGCATCTGCGGGATCGCCCCTAGTGTCTGCCGAGGTACAGGCCAGCTTGTGGCCGAGCACGCCCCCGGCATTGTTAATGGCCTGCACCGCGCCATCGCAGGAGACCAGGTATGTCGGGCCGAGCGCCGCGTCGACGCCGCTGAACGGGGCGACGTCAGCGACGGTGAGCGTCGAGCCGGACGCCACGCTGGAACTGCTGGAACTGCTGGAACTGCTGGAACTGCCGGAACTGCCGGAACTGCTGCTGCTGCATGCTGCGAGCGCGGCGGCCAGCGCGATCGCGACCGCCATCGAGCAGGCCCTGAACAACCGGCCGTAACGGCTGGTCTTGTGTCCTTCGTTGCCCGCGGCAGATGCCGCGCAGCCGGCGGATTCGCACATCGCTGTCACCTCTATGACTGCGTTCGACGAGTGGATGCGGGCTCAGAACCCGCTGGGTGTCTGGCTACCTGGCCGCCACCGCCAGTCGCTGCGGTCGCCTTCTTCAGCGACCACCCTGTTGCGGATGGTGCCCACGCTCTCAATGGTGATCTCGATAGTGTCGCCCGGCTCCAGCCAGACCGGCGGCTGCCGGGCGAAGCCGACACCGCCGGGAGTACCGGTCGCGATGACATCGCCTGGCGCAAGCCGCGTGAACGACGAGAAGAACTCAATGGCGCTAGGCACGTCGACGATCATCTGCGACGTGCGCGCCGATTGCATGACCTGGCCATTCAGCGTCGTGGTGAGGGCAATGTCGGAGACGTCCACCTCGTCGGCCGTCACCAGTTCGGGACCGATAGGCATGCTGCCCTCGAAGTTCTTGCCGGCCGTCCACTGCGTTCCTGCACGCTGCCAGTCGCGCGCCGAGGCGTCGTTGAGCACGACGTAGCCCGCTATGGCGTCAAGCGCCTTACCCGCCGGGATGTAGCGGCCGCCCGTGCCGATCACGACGCCGAGCTCTCCCTCGTAGTCGAACCGGTTGGTCAGGGCCGGCCTGACCAGGTCGGCGTATGGCGAGAGAACGCTGTCGGCACCGCGCACGAACGCCTCCGGCCAGGTAGGTACCTGCCTGCCGCCCTCCAGCGCGTGCTCGGCGTAGTTCACGCCCAGGCAGAGGATGCGACGTGGTTCCGGGACCGCTGGCCCGAAGTCAGCGGCATCGTAGCTGGTGCCATCGCGGTCGAGCAGCCCGCGGATCGTGTCCAGGGCCGGCGGTCCGGCCTCTAGCAGCAAGCCGACCGAGGACAGCAGCGGGTCTCCCGTGGCATCAGCCACATCGACATAGCCGGAACGCGCCTTCACGTGGAGCCGGAGTCCGCGGGAGGTGGCGATGGTCGCGAGCCGCACGCCCAGCCTCCCATTCCGTTCGGCGTCCGTTCGGCGTCAAAGGCCGAATTGGTTGGACTTGGTTAATTGGTTGAGCATAGGTCGACGGCCCAAAACGGGTCAAGAGGGGATGGATGGTTCGACAGGTAAAGATCTAGTCACAGAATTTGTTTGATTGGTAGAATTGGTCAGCGAGCGGCCTGGCCGCAGAGTGGAGGGCGTGAAGTGGCGGAGGCGCAGCGGTCAGTACCGGACACGCCAACAGGATCCGCGGCTGGGAAACCGCAAACGCAGCGGGGGCTGCGGCTGGCCGAGCGGATACTGGCTGAGTCATTGCGGGCCGGGCTGGGTCCCGGCGGCCGCCTGCCAACGGAACGGCGACTCGCACTGGACCTGGGCATGACCCGCTCATCGGTCCGGCATGCACTGGCGATACTCGAGGCACAAGGGCGCATCTCGCGCGAGGTGGGACGAGGCACCTTCCTGCAGTCCGACCTGCTGCCGCCAGTGCTGTCCGGCTCCATGGCGCAAAACCACGGGGCGTGGCAAGCTCAGGGACAGCGGGAAGCGGATGCGGTCTGGACCGACCAGGGTGGCGCCACCGTGCCGGGCACGGCCGTGCCATGGCTGCCGGAGCGAGGCGGTTCCGCTGTGGCGGCCTTCGCCCCCGCGGACGTGATGGCGATTAGGCGGCTGTTCGAGCCGCCCGCGATGTCGCTCGCGGTTGCATGGGCCACCTCGGCTGACCTGGAGGAGATGGATCGCTGCCTGGCGGGCGGGGACCGGGCCGCCAGCTACGAGGAGTTCGAGGCGTGGGATCTTGCCCTGCACCGCTGCATCATCGCCGCCAGCCACAGCCCGCTGCTCGCTACCCTCTACGAGGTAATCGAGACGGCACGCCACGGGCAGGTCTGGGGCGACCTCAAGCGCCGCAGTGCCTCACAGGAGCGCAGGCAGGAATACCAGATCGATCACCACGAGCTGGTCGCCGCGCTGCGGGCCCGCGATCCGGCCCGGGCGATGGAGGCGATGCGGCTGCACCTGGCACGAGTCTCCGGCCACCTGAACGCGACCGACCCGACGGCGGCCATCACCTGGCGATGAGGCCCCGGTCGGCTTCATCATCTTCCAACCGAGGTGTCCGGGCGAGGGGTCGTCGAGCGAGAGGGAGCGGACAGGTGCGGGTGTATCCCGGGGCTCAGCTCCAGCGTGCTCGCCATCCGCTGGAGCAACGCGACCATGGTGTGCCGTTCGCTCGGGGTGAGGCCCTGCCCGATCTCGCCGTCCAAGACGGGGATCAGCTTGTTGACGCGGGCGACAAGGGCAGATCCGGCGCGGGTCAGGCGCACGTCAAACGCCCGTCTGTCCCGCTGGCTCCGGTGCCGTCGGACCCAGCCCGCCGCCTCCATGTCGTCGATCAGGCCCACCATGTTGTTGCGGTGGATCCCGAGCGCGTCCGCCAGTTGCTGCTGGGTCTGACCGCCCGCGCTGTCGAGGTTGCTCAGGACCCCGAAGGCGCGCGGGGAAACACCCAGCGGTGCCAGCCGCTCGGCGAACATCTGAGCCGAACGGGCACCGACCTGCGACACCAGGAAGGACAGGGACCCGGCGTACGGCGTCGGCTGATGCTCGCTCACAGGGCCAGTATAGGCACCACTGATGATTGTCATATATAGTGACAATCACTGACTGGGCACGTTTGACGGGGAGAGCCATGAAGATCGCCGTTATAGGAGCGACAGGACGCACCGGCCTGCAGGCCGTAGAGCAGGCGCTAGCGCGAGGACACCACGTGACGGCGCTCGCCCGCCACCCCGAGGCCTTGCCCGGGCGCCAGGGCATGGTCAGCGCCGCCGCCGACGTGCTCGACCGCGCCGGCCTCGCCGGACCGCTGGCCGGGGCCGATGCCATCGTCTCGACGCTCGGGATCGGGGCGTCCAGAGCGCCCACCGTGGTCTACTCCGAAGGGACCGCGAACGTCCTTCACGCGATGGCCGCCCACGGGATCAGGAAGCTCGCGGTCGTCTCCGCCACCCCGGCCGGTCCCCGCGCGGAGCAGCCGTTTCTGCAGCGACGCCTGGCCATGCCGATCCTGGACCGCGTGTTCGGCGCCACCTACGACGACATGCGCCGGATGGAGGCGCTGCTGCGCGGCAGTGATCTCGACTGGGTCTGCCTGCGCCCCCCTCGGCTCGTCAGCAAGAAGGCGACCGGCCGCTACCGTCTGGACGCCAGCCGGCCCCTGCCGAAGGCACGGAGCATCACCTGCGCCGACCTGGCCACCGCCCTGCTGGACTCACTCGACCGCCCCGACCTCTACCGCCGCGCCGCCTACGTCGCCAACTGACCCTGACTCATTCAGGACGCGTCGGCGGCCCAGCTCGACCTCGCGGCGACGGGCCATGGATCCGCGGTCAGCGTCGCCGAGCGCCCCATCACCCGTTCGGCACCATCTCTTGTCTCGCCGGGTGCGGCGGACGACGCCGTGGTGCCCCGCACGGCGGACGCGGGACGAGATTTCGGCGGCGTGTTCGGCGACCCGGTGATCGTGATGGCCGAAGGCACCGTCCTCGCGACCGGGACGATGGCGGCCCTGCGGGCTCGTACCGAGGTGGTGGACACCAGCGCGAATCTTGTCAGTGACGTCCGGTGAGCAGGGCGGCCACGAGCTCGCGGCGGCTGCGGACGCCGAACTTGCCGAACGCCGCGGTCAGGTGTTCCTGGACGGTGTGGGCGGAAATGTGCAGGTCCCGGACGATCTGGCGGGTGGAATGCCCTTTGATGACCAGGGCAACGACACGGGATTGCGCATCGGTGAGACCGTAGGCGCTGAGCAGCAGAGAGCTGATCTGCGTCACGGGAGCGGGCTCGATCACGATGCCGATCTGCGGCTCGGGCGGACCGCGCAAACGGGAGGCGTGTAGGGAGAGCCACCGTCCGGCGCGGCTCCGGAGCCGGACGGTGGCCGGCGGCTGCGGAGGAGCAGGACTCTCTTCAAGCCGGGCCAGCCTGGCCGCGGCGGCGTACACGGCCAACGGCAGCTCGCTCCGGCCTGGCCAGTCAGCCTCGTCGATCTCCGCGAGCCACTGCTCGGCCTCCGGGTTCATGGACATGACAGCCAGGTCCTGGTCAAGCACGATGATGCCGGGGGCGCCAGGCCCAGCGGTAACCGCTGCCGTCGGTCCAATGGTGATGGCCCGCCGCAGGCCTTCGGCCACGTGCGGAGCGATACGCCGGATGAGGTCGACCTCCCGGCCGTCGAATCCGTGCGACGCGTCTTCCCGGTGCAGGCACAGCACACCCCAGCACCCCTTGTTGCTGGTGATGAGGGCGGCGCGGAGCTCATCACCGAGGCCAAGCGGACGCAAGATCTCGACATAGCGAGCACTGGCGGGCCGATGACCGCGGGTGGCCCGGTCGAGCGAGCCGACCGGGTCGGCGGACTCCGCCAGCGCGGCAAACTTATTGACATCTTCGCGGCCGAACTCGTTATCCAGGAAGAGCGGCGTTGCGGCGCCCAGCGGTTCGTCGGCTACGGCCGAGGTGAACAGCAAGGTCACGGGGTCCACGGTGGCGAAGAACGCGGCGTCCACCGGCAGAATCCGGCGTAGCCGGCCCAGTACCTCCTGGCGCAGCCCAGAGGCGTCCAGCCCGGCGTAACAACGGCCGATAAGGGCTGTGGCCTGGCGTTCTAGCGCCGCCTCCGACATAGCACGACCATACTCCGGAACCTGGCGAGTGACGGTCAGGGCAGGTTCACCAGTCCAAGCTGACGCAGGAGGCCGAGTTCGTCGAGGCGTCCCCAGCGCTCCACGATGCGGCCATCGCGGACGCGCCAGATGTTGATCCCGGGCAGGCTGACGGTACGGCCCGAGGCGGGCACGCCGAAGATTGCACCCTGCTGCGTGCCGCTCGCCGTGAAGTGCTCGACGACCAGATCACCCTCTCCGACGACGATGCCCATCTCGCTGTGCCAGTCGGGGAAGGCGGCGCGGAACGTGGCCCCGGCCGCTCGCATTCCTTCCCGGTCGGCCGTTACGCCGAGCGGCGGGTCGTGGTTGACGAAGTCCTCGGCGAGGTATTCGTCGACGGCGCCGAGGTCACCCTTGGTGAACAGGGCGTCGATGAACGAGGTGACGGTGTTCTTGTTTTGGTTAATAGCGTCCATGACCGCAGTCTGCGGCCTGCGGTGAGCCTGGGGTACCCCAACAACTTGGGGTTTCTTGCTCCTCGTAGCTCAACGGATCAGCGAGCGGACAGTGCACGACAAGCTGGCCGTTCAGGCCTGCGCGTTCACCTTCGGCTAGACCGAAGCGAAATATGCTGTGGAGGTATGTTCCACAATGGCTCGTTTGCCTCGTTCAGCGACCCGGGACGGCAACGGCTGGCTGCTCCAGGAAGTAAACCAGCGGACTCCGGACTGTGACCGGACGCGCGTCCGATCCGGTCGGCATGACGCCGCGTGCGGGCCAGCCGATCGCGCCGGGCATTCACGCTGATGCGTGATGTGATCCGCGCGGGGCGAGACCTGGCGCGGACCGCTCCGCGAAATGGTCGCGATCGTCACGGCGGACCTGGTGATTGTCGGCGCGACTGCCGCGGTGGCAGTTCTTTCGAGAGGAGATCCCATGCAACTGACATTTGATTCCGCGAGCGATCTGGCGCGAGCCCTTCGGCGCGCGGCGGACGCACACGGTCGGCACGAGCAGCAGACCGGGCACGCGGACCCGGACTGGCCGAACTGGTACGCCCAGTACCTCGAACGAGAGCAGGCCGGAGCCGAGCATGAGCCCACCCTCCCGGCCCGTCTCGGTGGCGCGACGGTGCCCGTGGCGGTTGTTACCAGCCGCACCGAGGCGGAACTGATCGTCGGCATGCTGCGCAACAACGACTTGACAGCAGCTGTGTCAGCAGACGATGCCGGAGGACAGGAACCGGAGCTGCAGGTGCAGGGTGTTCGCGTGCTGGTTGCCCCCTCCGATGAAGCCTCGGCGCGCCGGCTCCTAGCCGCCGCCGATGAGACCCCTTAGCGGTGTCGCCGGAGGGAAGCCATGCACCATCGAGTCCTGGATCGCCTCCACCACCGCACCGAGCGGGGTGTAGTGGCTGACGTCTTGCAGCACGCCCGGCAGGAGCTGTACCCAAGCGGGCCGGGGAGGTAGGTCAGCGCGATAACGCGCGCGGTCCTCGCCGGAGCGAGGATGGAGGCTATCGCGGGCGCGCTCGGCAACAGCCTTCAAGTGGCGTTCGACCGCTGGCACGAGTGGGCGTCACGGCACCGCGACTTCATCGTCAACGGCAAGCCCGGGATCACCGAGGACGAGTACGAGGAAGTCTCGCGGCGGTTCGCCGCCGTGGGCATCAAGCCCTGACGCAAACCTCGCGACGTTGAGCATGGCCCGGGTCGTGCTTTTCACGTCGCGGGCGCGCCAGCGTTACTGGTTGGCCGACTGCCCAGCGATCTAATCTTGATTGGGAGAGAGATCAACTTCAAGATTACCGCAGTAAATTCGAATGAATTAGCATTGATCTTATAAGCTGCAAGAAGATAACGATAATCTCGGCGAGGATAGTGATCCCAAGTGTAGCGATGATCAGCAAGGCACGCCTTCCCGTCTAATCTCTCCTGCGGTTACTGACGGCTGGCTCTCCAGGGCACGCGTCTTTGCCGCCTGAAACGAGACGGGCCTCCGTAGGTTCGTCGTGTCCATTGACCGTTGAGAGGAAATGTCATGGTGGTGCCGCTTGCTGTCCGCTCGGTGATCGCGGTTGTCGGCGCTCTGCTCGTGCTTACTGCGTGGGGCAGCGTCATCGGCACGCTGATTGTGCCGCGTCCGGCCGGCGGCTGGCTGACACGCTGGGTTGACCGCATCATCAACGCGGCGTTTCGCGTGGTCACCAGCGGCATCGCCGACCATAAGCGGCGCGACCGGGTGCTCGCCGCGCAGGCGGCCGCGATCCTGCTCGCGCAGCTGGTGGCCTGGCTAGGGATCTTCTTCGTCGGCTATTCGCTGCTGCTGTGGCCGTTCGTCGATAGCGGGCTGGGATCGGCGTTCAGCATGGCCAGCCCGGGGGTGTTCGGCCCCAACGCGGCCGTGGGCAACGCGGAGAAGGTGCTCGCCGATCTTGCGGCGTTCACGGCGCTGGTAGCCGTCACGCTGCAGATCGCGTACCTGCCGACCCTGTACTCGGAGTTCAACCGGCGAGAGAACGAGGTGTCGCTGCTGAATGCCCGGGCCGGGGTTCCCTCCTGGGGGCCAGAGCTGCTGGCGCGCACCCATTACGCGCTGGGATCGGGAGCATCCACCATCGACACTCTGCCCGATCTCTACGCGCAGTGGGAGAGCTGGGCTGCTGACGTCGCGGAGAGCCACACGACTTACCTGCCGCTGGTGCGGTTCCGTTCCCCCAGGCCGCTGTCGTCGTGGGTGAC
>Ga0070698_100008147_pt1 | contig 11331 bp, 9 predicted proteins | sample KBSK1502metaG_FD_65477 | JGI IMG/M metagenome (GOLD analysis project Ga0070698, IMG submission 65477) | Corn, switchgrass and miscanthus rhizosphere microbial communities from Kellogg Biological Station, Michigan, USA - KBS K1-50-2 metaG | ecosystem: Host-associated > Plants > Roots >...
TCGTGCGCGTCGTTGCCGGACTGGTCTCCGGAAAGGTGAGCGTGTCGCAGCTCGGCGGTCCCATCACCATCGGGCGGGTGTCCGTGGAAGCGGCACGGTACGGTTTCCAGACGCTGCTTTCACTGGTCGCGTTCCTGAGCATCAACGTCGCGGTCCTGAACCTGCTGCCGATCCCGATCCTCGACGGGGGTCAGATTCTCATGAACGTGGCGGAGGGCGTGAAGGGCAGCGCGTTCAGTGCGCGGACCCGAGAGTACATCATGCGCGCCGGGCTCGTCGCGATCGCGCTGCTATTTGCGCTGGTGATGTTCAACGACGTGAAAGGGCTGCTCGGGATTTTCTTTTGAGACCGGGGCGCTTGGTTGTGAGTGCTCGCTGCTGGGCCTGCGTGCTGGGACTGGTGCTGGGTGCTGGTACAGCCCAAGCGCAGTCTCGCGGTATCAGGTTCGAGATCACACAGGTCGGGGACACCATGTTCCGCTTTCCCCGAGGTACGGCCGGCTGGCTCAAGCCGAAAACAACGGGCATCGTGGTTGATCCTCGACGAAGGGATGCGCTGGTCGCGAGGTTTCAGGTCATGCGCGTCGACTCAGGCCTGGTGACCGCACAGGTGACTGGTCTGACCACACGCATCGCGATCGAACACATCGCCGTGCTCCATGAACCGCCCAAGCCCTGGTACCGCGGGATCACCTTCTGGGCGGGAACGGTCTTCGGTGTCGTGATCGGTGCACTGATTGCAGGCGGCTAGGCCCGCAGACGGAACGTCACTGGCAGATCAGCGAGAGACCCGTTCGCTGTACGATTTCGCCGGCGAAAATCTCGATGGTTTCAGTGTACGGCGCGCAGTCTTGCTTCCGTACCTGCAGAGTGTATTTGCCGACAGGGAATACCTTCGGACTGCTCATCGGCAGTAGGACTTCTCTTGGCTCGTCGCTGGAGCCTAGTGGTTGCATGGAATACCAAATCGGTCCTGGAACGATCGTGCGGCCGTCTTTCTTGCCCACAAAGTCGATCTGTATCCTTCCACATGGTTGAGGATCCAGCGTGACCAGGGAAACCGCGCCGGCGCGCACCGTCGCAACCCTGATCTTGGTTGCCGAAGGACAGTCTTCGTATGGAGTCGGGAAGATCGCGCGGACGTTGTACGGCCCCGGCGCCAGGCTGTCACGGCGTGAGTCTCCGGTTCCAACGTTCGTTTCTCCTATCATGACCCGCGCATCCGGTGGCGCGGTGACAAGGATCGAACCGAACTGAGAGCCCGCAGTGGAAATCGGCGGCCTGCCTCTGCCGGTCGTTGTGCCTTTGCCCGGCGGGAGCGAGTTGACCGGAGCGGGCGGGCCGCCAATGACGCCCATGGTGTCGAGGCCCGCGAGCCCGGTCGAATCGATCGGCAGTGAATCCGTCGCGGCACTGGACATGCCGATCAAGCTGCCTAACGATGGATACGCCACAACGGCCGCGATGGCCACGACCAGCGTGGCGACCGCCGCGCCGGACCAGAGCCGTCGCCGCGACACCGGCTGCGCGACCTGTTTGCTGGATATTCGCGCACCAGACGTTGAGGGCGTCGACAGCACGGTGACCGTGTTGGCCGACGATGGGTCCTTCCGTGACTGGAGAAGTCCCTGGATCGCGTCGGCCAGCAACTCGCCCGTGGCCGGGCGATCGTCGGCCGACTTTGCCATGCATTGCAGTACGATGGCTTCGAATTCCGGCGACAACGCCGGATTCACCGTGCGCGGTGCGGGAGGCGGCTCCTCTACGTGTTGGCGCGCGATCTCGTACCAGTCTTCGCCCTCGAAGGGCAATCGCCCTGTCGCCGCCCTGAACAGCGTGACGCCGAGCGAATACAGATCGGCCCGACCATCGAGCGGCTTCGCTCGCGCCTGCTCTGGTGCGAAGTACTGCGGCGTGCCCACCACCATGTTGGTGCCGGTCTGGTTGGTGTAACCAGAGAGAGCGCGCGCGATTCCGAAGTCCGCCACCACAGCGTTGCCGTGCGTGTCGAACAGAATGTTGTCGACTTTGATGTCGCGATGGATGACACCCTCGCGGTGCGCGAATCCCAGCGCGCGCGCCACGTCGACACCAACCCTGAGCACATAATCCTCGGGCAACGACGCCGTGGTTTCCAACCGGTTTGCCAGGCCGGACGGCAGGTAATCCATGACGAAGTAGACCGCTTCTTTCTCGCGGCCCACCGCGTAGATCTTGATGATGTTCGGGTGCCGCAGCCGAGCCGCGGTAGCGGCCTCGCGCTTGAACCGGTCGACCACGGCCTGGTCGCCGGCGAACTGCGGCTTCAGGACTTTGATCGCGACCGGGATTTCCAGCTCGGGATCGTAGCCCTTAAAGACCCACGCGAAGCCGCCCGACCCGAGCAGACTCTCGATCCGGTACTTCCCCAACGACTGACCGAGGTAGCGTTCGGGCACTCAGGGCACGCCTTTACATGGGATAGCGGAGCCAGTAAATTGCTGTGCTCCAAAGGACTTACGTAATCGCGACGCGGGATGCGCGGAGAATATACCTCATGAGTTTTGAAAAGGCACCGACGATCGCCAAGTACCGGGCGAATGCCACGGATACGGGATCGGCTCCGGTGCAGATCGCGCTCCTTACCGAGCGGATCAACTACCTGGGCGCCCACTTCAAGGGCCACGTAAAGGACAACCACAGCCGCCGGGGTCTCCTCAAGATGGTTGGCAAGCGCCGCCGTCTCCTGACGTACCTCAAGCGCAACGATGTTGAGCGGTATCGCCAGATCATCACGGATCTTGGCCTCCGCCACTAACACGCATCGGGTAATGGATTCGCGCGGGCATGAGCACTCGGCCCGCGCGTTTTGCGTTTCCCGCTAGCGTTCCCCTAGCCACGCTCCGGGCGCACACTGCGTCCGCTCGCAGCGAAAGAGAGTAGAAAACAGAATGCAACGTATCGAAAAAGTCTTCGCCGGACGGCGCCTCATCATCGAGACCGGGCGCATGGCGAAGCAGGCTGCCGGAAGCGCCGTTGTCACCTTTGGTGACACCATGGTCCTGGCAGCGGTCACGATCAGCGACAAGGAGAGCGCGCTCGGCTTCTTCCCGCTCCTCGTCGAATACCGCGAGAAAACCTACGCCGCGGGGAAGATTCCCGGCGGCTTCATCAAGCGGGAAGGTCGGCCCCACGATCACGAGATCCTGGCGGCACGCATCATCGACCGGTCGATACGACCGCTCTTCCCCGAGGGCTTCAAGAACGAAGTCCAGGTCTACGTTTACGTCATTTCCGGCGACCAGGAAAATGACTCCGACGTCCTTGGGCTCCTCGCGGCCTCGTACGCGCTCAGCGCGTCGAAGATTCCATGGAACGGACCGCTCGCTGGCGTACGCGTGGGACGCGTCCAGGAAAAATGGGTGCTCAACCCCACCTTCCAGCAACTCGCTTACAGCGACATCGAAGTCGTCGTGGCCGGCACCGCGGACTCGATCAACATGGTCGAAGGCGGCTGCCTTGAAGTCAGTGAAGCCGACGTGCTCGAGGCACTTACCCTTGGCCACAAGGGCATCAAGGAACTGATCGGCTTCCAGCAGGAACTTCTCAAGCAGGCGGGGTCGACGCCAAAGATGCCGTGGACGAAGGCCGCGCCGCCGGCTGACCTGGTCGCTCGCATCAAGGCGGACGCTGAGGCGAAGATCGTCGCCGCGATCAACCAGAAGGACAAGCACACGCGCATCCAGGCGGTCGAAGAAGCCAAGAAAGCCGTCGCTTCCGTCCTCGTGGGCGAAAAGCCGGAGTGGGCATCCATGGTGGGCGGCCAGCTCGAAGAAATCGAATACAACGCGCTTCGCTCGCAGGTGCTCGACACGGGCAAGCGTGTCGACGGACGGTCGCCGACCGAGGTGCGCGCGATCTCGATCGACAGCAGCGTCCTGCCTCGCGCCCACGGTTCCGCGCTCTTTACGCGCGGACAGACGCAGGCCCTGGTGACGTGTACGTTAGGCACGGCCGACGACGTGCAGCGCCTGGACTCCATCAAGGACTCCGGCGAGGTCAACAAGACCTTCATGCTGCACTACAATTTCCCGCCGTTCTCCACGGGTGAAGTACGCCCGATGCGCGGAACGAGCCGCCGGGAAATCGGCCACGGGAACCTGGCCGAGCGCGCCCTGCAGGGCGTGTTGCCACCGTTCGAGGAGTTCCCGTACACGATTCGCATTGTCTCTGACGTCCTCGAGTCGAACGGCTCGTCGTCCATGGCGTCGGTCTGCGGTGGTTCGCTCGCGCTGTTCGACGCCGGCGTGAAGATTCGCTCGGCGGTTGCGGGCGTCGCGATGGGATTGATCAAGGAAGGCTCGAAGTACGCGATCCTGACCGACATCCTCGGGACCGAGGATCACCTGGGCGACATGGACTTCAAGGTTGCCGGGACAGAAACGGGCATCACCTCGATCCAGATGGACATCAAGATCGAGGGGCTGGACCTGAACATCATGAAGGAAGCGATGGCTCAGGCGCGTGAAGGTCGCCTGCACATTCTGGGCGAGATGAAGAAGGCGCTCGCTGAACCGCGCGCAGACCTGTCACCGTACGCCCCGCGTATCGTGACGATGCAGATCAACCCGGAGAAGATCGGCGACCTGATCGGACCGAAGGGCAAGACGATCCGCGGCATCCAGGAGGAAACGGGCGCCGAGCTGACGGTCGACGATTCCGGCACGGTGACCATTGCCGCCGTTGGTGGCGAAGCGATGGAGCGTGCGCGGCAGATGGTGGCCGCGATCACCGCCGAGCCCGAGGTTGGCGGGATTTACGAAGGCACAGTCAAGAGTACAACCGCTTTTGGTGCGTTCATAGAGATTATGCCCGGTACGGAAGCCCTCCTCCATATCTCCGAGATGCGTCACCAGCGCACCGAGAAGACAGAGGACGTGGTGAAGAAGGGCGATCATGTGAAGGTGAAGCTCATCGATCGCGACGAGCGCGGACGTCTCCGATTGTCGATGAAAGCGCTGACGCCGAAACCCGAGGCACCTGCGTCTCCCGCTGGAGAGCCCACGCCGTCGGGCGAAGTCGAAGCTGTAGGAGCCGCCGCCGGGTCATCGGATCGACCAGAAGGTGATGACGGTGGCCATCGCGAACGCCCACGTGGCGATCGTCCGCGCCGTGGCGGTGGTGGTGGCCGCGGAGGTCGTGGCGGCCGGGAGTAATTGAGTGCCTTCGCGTGGGTTGATTTCGGCAACGTCGATCGCCGGTCACTCCGCGGAGGCCGGCTCGGTCGGCTCAGGCTTTCGGCGCACGGTCCTCGACAACGGCCTGACGGTTGTGTCGGAGTACATGCCGAGCGTGCGCTCGGTGGCGCTTGGCGTCTGGGTGCGGAGGGCGTCCGTCCACGAGCAGCGCGACCAGATGGGCGTGTCGCATTTCCTCGAACACCTCGTGTTCAAGGGGACGGAGCGCCGGAGCGCGCGCGAGATCGCGCTCTCGCTGGAGAGCCTTGGCGGCTCGCTCGACGCGTTCACGTCGCGCGAGCATACGTCATTTCAGGCGCGCGTGCTCGACGAGCACCTGCCCCAGGCGGCAGACGTCCTCTGTGACCTGATCTTCCGGCCGGCGTTGCGGGAGAGCGACCTCACGCTCGAGCGGAACGTCGTCCTCGAGGAGATCGCGATGGTCGAGGACACGCCGGACGACCTCGTGTTCGAGCTGCATAACGAGGCGCTCTGGGGTAGTCATCCCTACGGGTACGCGATTCTTGGCACTCGTGAGACCATCGGCGGAATGCCGGTGGAGGCGCTGCGGACGCTGCATGGGTCGGCGTACCGTCCCCAGCACATGGTGGTGGCGGCCGCGGGGCGTGTCGAGCACGACGCGCTCCTCGACGTCCTGGCCCGCACGGGTTGGGACACCTTGCGTGGTGGCGAGACGCAAGAACCTGTGGTCCCCGTTCCGGTGGCGGAGCCGCCAACGCGGCGCCACATCGATCGTGAAGGGCACCAGACGCACCTCGTCCTCGGCAGCCCGTCGATTTCCTATGGCGATCCGCGACGGTACGCCGTGTCGCTGATCGGGCTGATGCTGGGAGGGGGCATGTCCTCGCGACTCTTCCAGCGTGTGCGGGAAGAGCTTGGGCTGGCGTACTCCGTATATGCGTTCCAGTCCTTCCATCACGACTCTGGCCTGCAGGGCGTATACGCCGGCACGTCGCCGGAGACCGCCGGCCGGGCCCTCGACGAAATCTTCGATGAGCTGACCCGGATTTCGGCCGAGGGCTTCCCGGCCGACGAAATCGAGGCCGGCAAGAACATGCTCAAAGGGCAGCTGACCCTGTCGCTGGAATCGCCCGCGTCGCGCATGTTTCGCGTGGCTTCGTCCGCGCTGTACGGCGAGCCGTACCAGACGCTGGACGAAACACTCACCCGGATTGACGGCATCACCTCGGAGCAGGTTGCCGAGGCCTGCCACGAACTCTTTGCTCCGGAACGACAGACGGTCGTCACGCTCGGCCGCTCCGGCGACCTTCCCTGAACCTTTTCGCTGGCCGCTACCTAACGACTATGCAGATCGGCGTACCGAAGGAAATCAAGACGAACGAAAACCGCATCGCGCTGGTCCCGGCCGGGGCCGAAGCACTGGTCGCTGCGGGGCACCAGGTGATGGTGGAAAAGAGCGCGGGGGAGGGGAGCGGGTTCGAGGACGCCCAATATGTCGCGGCCGGCGCGAAGATCGGCGCCGACGCCGATGCGGTCTGGGCCGCCTCGGACATGATCATGAAGGTGAAGGAGCCGATCGCGGTCGAGTGGAAGCGCATGAGACCCGGCCAGCTGATCTTCACCTATTTCCATTTCGCGGCCGATGAGGAGCTGACGCGCGCGCACCTGAAGAGCGGCGCCGTGTGCGTGGCGTACGAGACGGTCGAGTTGCCGAACCGCGAGCTCCCGCTGCTGATCCCGATGTCCGAAGTGGCCGGCCGCATGGCGGTGCAGGCAGGCGCGAAATACCTGGAGAAGATCCACGGCGGGCGCGGCGTGTTGTTAGGCGGCGTTCCCGGTGTGGCTCCGGCCAAAGTCGTGATCCTGGGAGGTGGCATCGTCGGCATCAACGCGGCGAAGGTGGCGGCCGGCATGGGCGCCCGGGTCGTGATCATCGACCTGTCGCTCGAGCGGTTGCGGTATCTCTCGGACGTGATGCCGGCCAACGTGCAGCTCATTCACTCGAACCGGCACAACATCCTGGACGCGATCGAGCAGGCCGATGTGGTGGTTGGCGGCGTGCTGATAACGGGCGCGAAGGCACCCAAGCTGGTCCGGCGCGAGGACCTGAAGCGGATGAAGCCCGGCTCGGTGATCGTCGACGTCGCCGTGGACCAGGGCGGTTGCGTAGAGACGATCAAGCCGACCACACACGAAGACCCGACGTACGTCGTGGACGGCGTGATCCACTATGGCGTGGCAAACATGCCGGGTGGTGTTCCTCGCACCTCCACGCTTGCCCTGACGAATGCGACGCTGCCTTACGCAGCGCAGCTGGCGGGGAAGGGGTGGAAGCGCGCGTTGCGCGAGAACGACGCGCTGCTCAAGGGCCTGAACATCGTCGATGGGAAGGTCACGTACCCCGGCGTTGCAGAGGCTTTTGGTATGGAGCTACACGATCCCGCGAAACTGCTTGGCTGAGTCGTGAGAACTGGATGCTGGAGCTGGAGGCTGGAACGGGAGCTGGAAGTCGCGGGCGTCCCGTTCTAGTATCGAGCTCCAGCCCCCAGTCCCAGCTCAAGCACCCAGTTCTCACCACTCAGCATTCACGAATGCTCGTTCGCATAACGCGTCTCCCCTCGAATCCGGACCTTCCCCTCCCGGCGCGACAGACCGCTCACGCCGCAGGCTACGACGTCGCGTCGTCTGAACCGGATTTCGTACTGGCGGTTGGTGAGCGACGCGCGATTGCGACGGGACTCGTCTTCGAGCTTCCGGAAGGATTCGAGATGCAGGTTCGGCCGCGGTCCGGATTGGCGTTGAAGCACGGCATCACGCTGCCTAACGCGCCAGGCACCATCGACGCGGACTATCGCGGTGAGCTGAAGGTGATCCTGCAGAACGGTGGGGGCCAGCCGGTCACCATCCGCCGCGGTGAGCGCATTGCCCAGCTGGTGTTCGCGCGACATGAGTCGCCGTCGCTCGTCGAAACCGACCTCGTTGGAGAGACCGCCCGTGGTACCGGCGGGTTCGGCTCTACGGGACGGTAACGCCTAGCACGTTAGGGTTTTGAAGCCGGAACCTCTTCGGAGGGAGTCCGTCGCTGAAGGCAAGGCGATTATGCTGATAGGTCAAGACACTCTGAGCGCGGAGGCGCGCCGACGCAGCGCCGAGGCGAACAGAGGAAGTCATTGTTGGTCTTCCATTCTGACGCCTTTGTAACTCGACACAAACCGGCTCGATACCTGCTTCCAGTAATCCGGGCCCGAGCGCGGTGTGAACACGCGGTGCTGCGCCGATTACGTCACGCGTTATTTCATGGTGTCATTTGTCATTGTAGTGCATTGCCGTCACACCTCGGCGATACTCCGTGCTACCTCGGCGCGCCTCCGCGTTCATGAGGTTTTCCGCCTTACTTGTCGCTTAGATCACCCACTCGACCGGGGGAGAGCCCAAAAAAAACGAAGCCGGTTGGCTTCGGTCTTCGGGCCATCGCCTCGTGCCTCGATCGCTCAGGGCCGGCCGCCAGTGGTGCGCGGCCGGGCCCAGAGCCGACCAGAGGTTACTTGCGGAAGTACACCAGAACATCGCCACCGTCGAGAATGTCGACGGCAATGACGTCCTTGGCTTCCGGTTTGTCCTTATGCCCAGCGAGGGCGACCGTGTAGGCCATGTTCTTCGCGATCGCTGCGCGGAGTGCAGATATGGCGTCTTTGTGCTGCTCGAGCGCAGCCTTAACGGGCTCGTCGTTGTCGGCCCCAATGACCGTGCTGGCGTCGATGATCCGGATGTCGGTTGCGGTGACGGTGCGTGCGCCGATCTTTTCAGTGGCCGCCGGGGTCGCTGCAAGCGACGCAATGAGCGACGCATACGAAGGCGACCGCGCCAGTGCCCCAGGGCGCGTCAGCGTGTCCTGAGCGCCGGCGGAGTCGGCGAGAAAGGCCGTGGCCGCGATGCAAAGCGATCCTATAAGCAGGATGCGTTTCATGTCCCCACTCCGTGAAAGACCGCAGGGCCCCTGCTGCGGCGCGAACCGCGTCGAGACGGCATCGGGGCCTGAGATGCCAAGCGATCATGCGTCCGCGCATCCCGTCGCGCTGCGACCCACGTCACCGCGCATGGTTATCGTTAGGCGGGCGGGACAGTACCGACCAGCGACCTGCAAACAACGACCACCACGCACCAATCAGCGACGAACGATGGACGGATCGGCGGCTCAGCATTACGGTGTTCATTGCCTTCACGACGTCGACGATCCTCGCGCCGGACGTGCCGGTCGCTGATCGCAGGTCGCTGACACTTTTGTGCCCTAAACCCCCACTCACGCGTCTTTGGGTGGTCCTCCAGCAGTGCGTCAACCGAACCGTCTAGGTTGTGGAAAGCCAATGTCTTGCGACACTGATAGGGCGTTACTAGCTTACGCGGCGTCCGTCCCCATCCGTTTGCTGGCTTCCGACGCGTCTGACGCGTCTCCTGCTCCATAAATGCGCTGGCCATTCTTCCAGGCGGGGGGGTTCTTCCCCGCTAACGCAATCGCCGTAGACCTCGGTACCGCCAACACGCTCATCTACGTGAAGGGCGAAGGAATCGTCCTCAACGAGCCTTCGGTTGTCGCGATCGATCGCGAAACGAAGCGGGTAAAGGGCGTCGGACTGGAAGCGAAGCGGATGCTTGGCCGCACGCCCGACGGTGTCATCGCGGTTCGCCCGATGAAAGACGGCGTCATCGCCGACTTCGACGTCACGGAGAAGATGCTCCGCTACTTCCTGGAGCTCATCATCCGGAACCGGATGTTCAAGATCAAGCCGCGCGTCATCGTCTGCGTGCCGTCCGGCATCACGGAAGTGGAGAAACGCGCCGTCCGCGACTCGGCGTTAGGCGCCGGTGCCAAGGAAGTGTTCATGGTGGCCGAGCCGATGGCCGCCGCGATCGGCGTCGGGTTGCCGATCGAAACGCCCACCGGCAACATGGTTATCGACATCGGCGGTGGCACGACGGAAATCGCGGTTATCGCGCTCTCCGGCATCGTCTCCGATACCTCCATCCGCACCGGCGGCGATGAACTGGACACCGCGATCGTCCAGTTCATGCGCAAGAATTACAACCTGCTGATCGGTGAACCCACGGCCGAGCAGATCAAGGTCAGCATCGGATCGGCGGCACCGGTGGGTGACGAGAAGGAAATGGACGTGAAGGGGCGCGACCTGGTCTCGGGCATTCCCAAGACCGTGCGTGTGCACTCGTCGGAAATTCGCGAAGCGATCCAGGAGCCCATCCAGCAGATCGTCGACGCGGTGCGCCGCGCCCTCGAAATCACGCCGCCGGAACTGGCGTCGGACATCGTGGATCGCGGCATCGTGATGACAGGTGGCGGTGCGCTTATCCGGGGACTGGACCTGGTCCTGCACCAGGAAACAGGCCTCCCGATCCACGTCGACGAAGATCCGCTGACCTGTGTCGTTCGCGGCTGTGGCCGCATCCTCGACGACGAGGAGAAGTACTGGTCAGTCCTGCAGACCTGAAATCACCGTGGCGCGAGCCAGCCGCTCAGGCGCCCGCGCGGATTCGGTGGTGCTTACCGCCTGCCTCATCGCGTCCCTCCTGGCCCTGTTCCTCCCGCAGTCGGCGCGACTGTCCGTAGCGGGCTCGATCCGCGAGACCGTCGTCGGACCACTCATCCGCGTGCAGGTGCAAGCCGAGCGTGCGCGCGGCGCGTTCCTCGTCAGGGATATCAACGCGGCTCGCCTCGACAGCCTCGTCCTGCGGAACTCGGAACTGCGCGACATGGAGCTCGAGAACGAGCGACTGCGCGCCCTCCTTGGCCTCGGCGCGCGACTCCGCACGAGGTTTGTCGCGGCGGAAGCGTTGCATCGGCCGGAGCTTGGCGATGCGCATACGGTGCTCGTCACCGCCGGCGCGCGGGCCGGCGTCGTTGAGCGCTCAGCCGTCGTGGCTCCGGAAGGGTTGATTGGCATGGTCATCGGTGTTGAGCAGGAGACCAGCACGGCGCTTCTGTGGACTCATCCCGACTTTGCCGTCAGCGCCATGAGCGCCGACGGACACGTTTTCGGGTTCATCAAGCCGCATCTCGGCGAGGCCGCCGATCGGTTCCTGCTCGAGTTGCAAGGTGTGGCGTTCCGTGACTCGCTCGCCC
>Ga0070698_100008148_pt1 | contig 11329 bp, 7 predicted proteins | sample KBSK1502metaG_FD_65477 | JGI IMG/M metagenome (GOLD analysis project Ga0070698, IMG submission 65477) | Corn, switchgrass and miscanthus rhizosphere microbial communities from Kellogg Biological Station, Michigan, USA - KBS K1-50-2 metaG | ecosystem: Host-associated > Plants > Roots >...
GAGCGCGGTCAGCACCAACAAGCCGCAGCCGAGCGCGATCACGATCGCACCGGAGCCCGTTCCGAAATCATGCAGCTTGTTCGCCATCGCGACGACGGCCGCGTTCGCGACATCCGCGCTCGGCGCGGCCCGATCGATCTCGTCGTAGATCTCTTTCTTGCCGGTGCCGAGGACAAGCGACGACAGGCCGAGCGTCACGACCGCGATGCCGAGCACCGCGGCGAGAATGCCGCGATGTGGCCGCTGATGGCGAGGCTGCAGCAGTGCGAGCACGATGATGGCGATGCCCGCGCCGAGCGCGATCATCCCGTGCACGGTCGTGATGCCGCGAATGGTGCCGCTACCGATCTCGAGGACGTTCGGTGGCACGCCGACGAGCCACGGTAGAAACGTGCTGATGACGACGAGGAGCGCACCGGTAACGAGCGCGATCCGAGTCCAGTGCATGCGGCCGATGGAGGAATTGTTTGCGACGGGTTCGATGATCATGACGCCGGCGGAAGAGCACTCCGCGTGCCGCGCCGCGCATCAACGAATCCGCGACGTTTGCCGCCCGCGTGCGCGGTGCACCGCAAGTGCTGCAACTGATGCAGGCACGACATCGTGTCGCGATCTGTGCGCGATTTGACGTCAGTCGCCCGATGCGACGACCGGCAGCTTGAACGTCGTCACCGTGCCGCGGTCGATGCCGATCGCGATCGTGGTGCCCGCCTTGTGGTTTGCGATGAGCGTCATCGCGCCGGCGGGAAGCAGCCCCGCCACCGATGCGCCATCGATCGTGACGACGCGGTCGCCCGCCTTGATTCCCTGCTTCTCGGCGACGCTGTTCGGCGCGACCCAGTTGACGACGATCGGTAGCGTCAGCGGGCGAATGCGGATACCGGCGTCGCCCGCGGTCTGCGTCTTGATGCGCACGGCGTAAATCTCAACGTTCGCCGCGGCACCTTTTGCGACGTCGACATCGGTTCCCGCGACCGTCAGCCCGGGCGTGCTCTGCGGAAAGCAGAACACGCGCACCTTGCCGATCGGCGATGCCATCGCGAAGTGACCCCTGGCATCGGGAAACGACATCTGCGATTCGTCGTTCGGCGCGCCGCCCATCTCGCCACCCATCGAGAGGTTCGCATCGCAGCGATAGCCGGTGAGCGGCGTCTTCGTGCCGAACTCGTAGATGGTGCCTTCGACCTTGCCGACACCGCGGCTCGTCAGCGTGACCTTCGCGGTTTGACCTGACTTGATCTCGACGGAGGCACCGTCCGTCTCGCCACCTGCCTTCGCTTCGATCGCGTACTTGCCGGGGCGCAGGCCGGTCTGCCAGAAACGTGCGCCTTCGATGATCGGACTGCCGCCGATGAAGAGATCCGTCGTGAGCGTGCGCAAGAAGACCTGTGGTGTGCTCGAGAAGCCGACGAGCGTGCCTTCAATCGCGCCGGGACGAACGAGCTTGACGGTCACCTGCACCGCGCCGGCGTTGACGTTCATGACGTCACCTTCGCCGCCATCCCACGCGTGCGCGTGAAGGTTGTACGTGCCACGCGCCAGGGTTTTGATCACGAACGTGCCGTCGGCGGTGCTCATGATCGATGGCAAGTCGACACCACCTTTGCCGCGCCCGACAGCTTCGACGTGAACATCGGCAACCGGGCCGCCGACATCGTCGACGACGGTGCCGCTGATCGTGAACGTCTCGTATTTGATCGCGAGCTTCGCGCCGGTCACGATGCCGTCCTTCGGCACCTTGATCACGAACGGATCGCCGGCGGCCGGCTCGAACGGCTGACCCGCCATCGGCGATGGATAAACGCTCGCGCGATAGTCGCCACCTGACATCGAGCCGGCATCGAATTCGCCTTTTGCGTTCGTCATCGACTCACCCATGTCGCCGTCGTCGTTGATCAGGCGCACGTACACCGCGGGCACGGGCTTGCTGCTTTCGTCGACGACGACGCCCTTCACCCGGCCCGCGAATTCGAGCTCGATATCGACCAGCTTGTCCTCGCCGGCCGCGACCTTGAGGCCTAGAACCGGCTTGAACGCTTTGTGCTCCACGCTCGATGCGAAGAACTGCTGCTCGCCTGGCTTGATCCCTTCGACGCGGTACGCGCCCGTCGAGTCGGCGCGGACCTGACCGGGAATCGAGGGGCCCATCACGATGCCGTCTTTGACCGGCTGACCTTTGCGCGCCTTGACCGCAAGCACCTTCGGCGCGAGCACTTCGTATGGCATCGCTTGGAGGTTGACCTGGCCGGCGGGCACACCCTGCAGCGTAAACGTGCCATCGGGTTGCGAGACGGCCGCCGCCGAAACAGGACCGAGCATCGCGATGACCTTGGCACCGCCGACCGGCTGCGCGGCCATCACGACGGTGCCGCTCACGCGCGCGGCAGCGCTGACGACGACGATCGTGTCGCGCGTCGCGGTGCCGGCTTTGACCATCGCATCGACAGGTGCTTTCGTCGTGAGACCATCGGCGCGCGCGACGAGGCGGTAGTGGCCTGGCGAGAGGCCGGGGATACGGAATCGACCGTCCGCTTCGCTGATCGCCCAGCCGCTCGCGATGTGATGCGGGCCTTCGCCGGGATCAGGAATCGCGAGCACGCCCGCGCCCGCGACGGGCCTGCGATCCTCGGTGACGACCTGGCCGACGAGGACGGCCTCGGGAACGAGCACGAAGTCATAGTGCAGCTCGCCGTTGATGCTCACGACGACGGCGACGGTCCCGTAGCCATCGGCCTCGACGCGCACGAGCTGCGTCGGCGGCCCGTTCGTCGGCTCGACGCAGACGCTGTATTCGCCCTTTTCGTCGCTCTCTCCGCCTGCGAGACCCGCGACGCGTAACCGCGCCTTCGCGATCGCGCCGCCGCTCGCGTCGAGCACGGCGCCGAACAGACGCGAGCTGCACGCGCCGAGCTCGAGCACGAGCTGATCAGTCTTCGCCTTCGGATCGGCGACGATCACCGTTTGCGCGACCGGCTTGCGACCCGCCGCCTCGGCGCTGACGTTGAACCACGCCGCCGGGCGCGGGCCGAAGTCGAACGTGCCGTCAGCGCCGGTCTTGGCTTCGGCGAGCTGCTGCAAGATGGCGAAGTCCGCCTCGACCGCGAGCCGCACGATCGCGCCTGCCACGGGCTTGCCCTCGAAGACGACCTTGCCCGCGATCTTGCGCGGCTTGACGCCGAACTGCGTGAACCACGCCGGAACATCGTCGATCTTTTGCGACGCCGCACCGACGGTCGCGTGGTTCGACGTCGCTGCCGCATGCGCGCCGTTCTGCTTCGCGGGGTCGCGTCCGCAATGCCTGCGGGTGACGAGAAACGCGACCACGAGCACACCCACGATGGCCCCGACCACCGCTGCTTTCTTCATGCCGACAGGATACCTGACCAAATATTTTGCAACGCGACGGTCTTTTGCCAACTGGAACTGGCGAATCGGTGCCGCGCGGCAGGGCCGAACGTGTACATTGCGCCGCCATGCCAGGTTTGACAATCGTCGGCACCGGTCGCTACGTCCCCGGCGAGCCGGTCACGAACGAGATGCTCGCGCGCGTGATGGATACGAGCGACGAATGGATCCGTCAGCGAACGGGAATCGCGCAGCGTCACTTCGCGCCCGAGGGCGTCGGCGCGAGTGACCTCGCCGTGATCGCGAGCCAGCGCGCGATTGCGTCGGCTGGCCTCACGCCCGCCGATATCGATTACATCATCTTCGCGACGATGACGCCGGACCTGCCATTCCCGGGCCCGGGCGGACTGCTCGGTGCCAAGCTCGGCATTCACGGCGTGCCGGCACTCGACATTCGCCAGCAGTGCTGCGCGATGCCGTACGCGTTCCAGGTTGCCGATGGGCTCGTCGCGACCGGCACCGCGAGCACGGTGCTCATCGTCGGCGCCGAGGCGCACGCTGGTTTCATGCCGTGGGAAAACTGGGACGCGCTTGCCGGCGATGGCAGCGAAGTCTCCGAGGTCCAGCGCGATCGCGCGACGCGGCACCGCGGTCTCGCCGTGCTGTTCGGCGATGGCGCGGGTGCGTTCGTGATGCGCAAGCACGCGCTGCCCGATCACGGGCTGCTCGGTACGATCACACGCAGCGACGGCCGCGGCGCGAAGTTGATCTATATCGAGGGCGGCGGCTTCACGCGTCGGCCACACTGGGCACAGTGGATGCTCGAGGAAGAGCTCCACATTCCGCGCATGGCGGGTCGCGATCTGTTCAAGACGGCGGTCACGAAGCTGCCGGAAGTCGTCCGCGAATTATGTGCGCGCCACGGCGTCGCGCTCGAGCAGATCGATTGGTTCTTCGCGCACCAAGCCAACGATCGGATCAACAACGCGGTCCGCGAAGCGCTGCGTGTCCCTGCGCGCAAGGTGCCGTCGAACATCGCGCGCTACGGCAATACATCTGCGGCGACGATCCCGATTCTCGTCGACGAGCTCAGCGAGCAGCGCGTGCTCGCGCCCGGTCAGCTCGTTTGCTTCCTCGCGCTCGGTGCTGGCCTGCACTGGGGCGCATCGCTGATGCGCCTATAGCGCCGCCGCTCGCGGCGCGAAGTCGATCTCGAGAGGTGGCGTAGGAAAGCCGGCGACGACGGGCAGCGTCGCGCCTGCAAGGTTCTTCGCGATGCACGCGCGCAGCGCCGGCGCCGCATCTGCATCGAGGAACACGCTGCTCGCTGTGACCTTGCCGCTGCCATCGAGCTCGACGCGGGCGAACGCTCGCTTCGATTTGCCGGCACTGCTCTGACACGCCGTCGCGACGGTCGCTGCGAGCTTGTGCGATGCCATGAATGCGTTCATCGCGGCGTTTTGTGGCGACGATCCTCCGTCGCGATCTTCGGCGTCATCGCTCGTAGCATCTTCGATGCGTGCGAGCTGCTTCGCGAGCTGATGCGCTTGGGCGTGCAGCCTCGTTACCTCGCTCGAGTCGCCGGTGCCCTTCGCAAACCGCGCGCGGTTCGCAGCGAGTGCCGACGCTGTTCCTTTGTCGGCGAGTGCGATCGCCTGATCCTCGACGCGTAACGCCTCCGCCTTGTCACCGTGCACGTGATAGCACTCGGCAAGCGTATCGAGCAGATTCGGATCCTTCGAGCTGGCCAGCACGCGCTTCGCGGCGTCAAGCGCCTCGTCCTTCGCGCCCGCCGCGAGCGCGATATAGAGCAGGCCATTGATCGTTGCCGGCTCGGCGTACATCGAAAGCACGGCAGACATCACCACGTGAACGTCGCGGGCACGCGCGCCGGAGTCGACGGTTGCGATCGCGAGATCTCGCGCGCTGATCTTGTCGGGCATCAAGCGAGCGAGCGCGAGCTTTTCGTCGACGAGCTCGGCTCTCCATTTCGCAACTCGTCGCAACCGTGTCGACGAAAGGCGCGCCTCCTGCTGGTCGGCTGCGTTCGCCGTTCGATCGGCGAGCACGGCATCGAGCTGAACGAGCGCATCCTGCACGAGGTCGCGACTGGCGAACCAGCGCGCAGCTTTGAGTCGCAGCGCGTTGTCGTGTGGCTTTGCCGCGAGCTGCGCGCGAAGGTCTGCTTCGCTCTGCGCTGTCGTCTCGGCGGCATCGATCAGCGACAAGAATTGCTCGACGCCATCACCTTCGAGCCCATCCTGCGTCACTCGCGCAACGCCGTCTTTATCGAGCACGAGAAACGTCGGGAACGACGACACGTGAAAGCGCTCGGCGGCTGCGGTGCCTGGCGCCGCTTCGGCGTCGTAGCGAACGAACGTGATGCGGTCGAGCGCGGCCTTCACGCGAGCGTTCGTTAGGGTGCTCTTTTCGAACACCTGGCAGGGCTTGCACCATGCCGTGTAGAACTCGACGATGAGCGGCTTGTGGTCTTTGTTTGCGCGCTCGATCGCCGCTTCGATCGGCGGCGGCGCGCCGTGCGCCGGCGCTGGCGCGGTTGCGGCTGTCTTCGTCGGCGGAGGTGCGCTTTTCGGCGGATCCTCTTTCGAGCTACATGCGGCCACGAGCAACGTGAGAAGGGTCAGCCAGCGCATCGTGTGGATGGGACCACGGAACTCCGTCGAGCGTGCACGGTTGTTATGAGCTGTGAGCAGGGTAGCTGTGAACGCGCATGCCCTTGTCGTGCAAGGAGACGCGCGTCGCCTAGCGTCGGCGTAGCCACGCGGCGAGTGCGGCGCGGTCTTTCTCCGAGAGCTCGACGCCGGCGGGCGGCATCGTGCGCGTCTCGACGACGCGATCGACGAGCTCCGCGCGCTCGGCTTGCCATGCGTGCAGCGTCGACAGATCGACATCCGCTTCGCCACCCGGCAGGTGACAGCGCGCGCACACGCGCTGGAAGATCGGGCGCACTGTCGTGTCCCAGCTCGGATCCGCCGCCGGCGTCAGCGACAGGCGTACCGCGTGGTCGCGCGAGCTGATCACGACGTCGCCATCGGCGAGCCCGAACAGGTGGCCGGCGGGCGCGGCGGCGACACGCGAAAGCACGCCATCATCGAGCGCGTACAGCGAATCGCTGCGCAGCCAGATGCGCGTGCCAGCGACGGCGATGCTGCCGAGCCGGCCCGGCGTGGCGACAGGCGCGAGCTTGCCATCGCGCTCGACGTAGAGCTGCTCGTCGGTCGCCACGACAAGGCGTGGCGCGTGTGCGGCGTCGACAAACGCGATCTGCGTCGCGCGCGGCACCTCGTAGGTCACGCGTTTGGAGGCGCCGAAGTCCCAGACCTCGATCTCGTCACCGCGACGCAACGCGATCCGGTCGCGACCGACGGCGAGCTCGTCGGCGCGTGGCGTCGCGAAGCGCGCGACGTGCGCGGGATCGCGCAGCACCGCGACGCCGTCGGCGATGGCGAGTGCCACGGTCGCTGCGGCGGCACCGATCGCCGTCACCGAACCGACGCCGATGCGATCGTGGATCGGCTCGAGCTCGCCGCTCGCCGTGATCCGCCACAGCGCGCCGGTGCTTGCACGCGCGACAACCCACGTGCCGTCGCCGTCGAACGCGGCGAGCGTCGTCGCAGAGGTCCACTCGCCGGCGGGTGGTCGCACCGTCGCGACGGCAGTGCCGGCGCGTGCGATGGTCGCGCGATCGCGCTCGAACACGTACAGCACGTCACTTTGCTCGGTCGCCGCGACGACGCCGCGTGCCATCAGCTCCGTGCGCGTGACGGAGACCTCGCGAATTGGCGCGCCACCACATGCCACGAGCGCAGTGATTGCGAGGGCTCTCACCGCAGCAGCTCCGGCACGACGTCGCCGTCGCGAAGATAGGCGCGCGGCTCGATGTCGAATGCGTGGAGGAACGTCGCGAGCAGATCCGGTGGTGAGATCGGTCGAACGCCATCGGCGAAGCGCTTGGCATCAGCTGGCAGCAGCTGCTCTGCGTCCGTCTTGCCGAACGTGATGCCGCCGCGAAAGCGCGGCGAGATCACGAGTGCGGAGTTGTTCGGGTAGTGATCGCGGCCACCGGCGAGGTTGATCTGTGGCGTGCGACAGAAATCTGAGAACACGAGGATGTGCGTGCGATCGGCGAGCTTGTCGCCGTTGCGCGTTGGATGTGGCGTTGCGTCGAGCAGGTGCACGAGTGTCGCGATCGTGTCGAACAGCTCCTGCAGCGTGTGTGCGTGCTGCTTGTAGTTCTGGTTGTGCGTGTCGAGCCCGCCGAGCGCGAAGCCAACGCAGCGCACGACATTGCGACGAATCGCTTCGACGGCGAACGCCGCCGCGAGCGAGCCCGCGCCGAGGTTGCGCGCCTTGTAGTCGAACTGTGGATACGCGTCCTGCAGCTGCTTGGGGCGAAACGCGCGCTCGAGCTCGCCGCCGATCAACTTCGGTTGCGCGCCGTGTTGGCTCGCGATCCGTTCGTAGACCTCGGGGAACACCGAGTGCTTTGCGAGCTGCGTGCTCTCGCCGGTCAGCACCGCGGTGATCGCCGCGCGGTCGTCGGTATCGAAGTACGCGTCGCTGCGTGACAGCGACTTCGCGAGCGTCGCGGCGGAGCCGACGCGCAGCGGGATCGCTCGCCGATCGAGCCGCTCGCCGACGAACGCGCTCGGGAACTGTACCGCGACGGCCGGCAGCAGCTGCTCTGCGCCCCGCTCGTTTGCAATCGCGACGTCGATGCTCGTCGCCACTGCGCGGCCACCGGCGAGATGCCGCCCCGTCGCCGAGTACGTCGTGCCGTCGGGATGGCTGACCGTATTCATCGCGAGGCCATTGATGATCGTCAAGCGATCGCGAAGGTCGTAGAGATCGCCGATCGCGGGACCGAACCGCTGCTGCGTGTTGCTCGGCGCGAGGATCTCGAACGTCGACGTGTCGGCATCGAGCGCGACGGATTTCCAACGCGCGAGCGGCGCGATGTCCGTGTTGTCGGTCGATGCCGGCTCGATCAGACCGGCGCGCTCGTTGCGCGGATCCGCCCACAGCGTGACGTCCCAGCCGCCAGATGCATGGATGAAGATGAAGTAGTCGTCGCCGGCCCTCGGTGCCGCCCACAGTGGACGCATCGCGAGCGTTGCGATGCTGCCGCCCAGACACTTGAGCGCCGTGCGTCGATTCATCAGTAGAGCTCCGTTTCGGGGTGCTGCACGAGTGCTGCGCAGACGGCGGCCCACGCCGTCTCGTCGGCGGTGAGTGGTTGCTTGCGCGGATGATGCGCGGCGATCTGGCGATAGAGTGCGTAGAACCGCGGCACGCGATCAGCAGGCGCGAGGTCAACGGGATAGCCGAGGAACGTGCGATGGAGAATGTCGAAGCCGATCGCGAATTGCTGCTGCGATGGATTCGGCGGCGGCTCGAACGCGAACACGACTTTGTCGCTCGATGCCTTGTGCAGATCATGCTCCGCGGCGCGCACACACAGCGCTTCGCCGAGCCGGCCGAACGTCGCGAGCATCAGCGAGTTCGTCTGGTTCTGGCGCGGCAGATCGAGCCGATAATCCGGCAAGCCGAGTGCCGCGAGATAATCATCCCACGCGTCGAACAGCTGTTTGCCGCGCGCCCGATTCTGCACTTCGAGCGGTGCGAGCCCGCCGAACCACGTCATGTACGCGCGCAAGTACACCTCGGCCGGAATCATGCGCGGGCGCGCCTTCGGCGATGTATCGACGCTGCGCTCGCGCGCTTCGGGCAATGGCTCGGGCGCGCTCGGCGCGATGCGGCGCCCGGCGCACGCTGCAACGATGACGATCATCCACGCCCTCACGGACGCCTCGCATCGTTCGCGTCGCGATACCGCGGCGACGTCACGATCGCCTTGACGAGCGGACGCATGCGATAGCCGCCGTCGACGAACGTCTTCGCGAGCTGCTGCTTCCACGCATCGTCCTCGGGCGCGAGCTGTCGGCCGAGCAGCGACTGCGCGACGTTCTGCGCGACGCACGGCGCAAACTCCGGCGCGCTCGTGATCGCGGCGGCGAGACCAGCAGGGCCCGCCTCGGCATTCGCGATCGCCGCGTACGATCCGCGCAGCTTGTCAAACGCAGGATCGTAGAGTGTCGAGCACGGCCCTTTCGCGCGCTCGCAATGGCGCGCGATCGGAAACGTCGCGGGGGGCAGATACGTCCAATCCGATTCCATGACGCGCGTGAAGTACGCGGCCATCGGCTCGAGTGTCTGATGACACGTCGAGCAGCCAGCCCGCTTCGTCAGGTCTGGTTCCGTCGAGGGCGAGAGCTTCACCGAATCGGCGACGAAGTCCTTGCAGAGGAACGCGCTGTACACGACATGCGCGCGTGCGCGGCGCGAGCCGTACTTCGTAAGAAAGATCGGCATCGTCAAAATGCCGGCGGCGTTGGGGCCGCGGTCTGCGATCGCGAGCCACGTCGCCGTATCTATCGGCGCGAGTGCCTCGGGCACGCTCGCCCGTTCGACGAGTGGCACCGGATCGCTGTAGCCAAGCTCGGCGCCGCCGCCGCAGCAGGTCGCGCCCGCGAAGCCGCGATAGAACTGCGCGAGTGGCCCATTGACCACCGTCGCGCGGCTCGCGAGCACCTCGCGAAAATCGCGATCCTCGACGAAGATCTTGTCGAGGAAGTGCTTCGCCTCCTCACTCCACCACGTGCGTTGCCACGCCGATGCCGGTTGATTCGTCGCTTCGAACGGCGCATCAACTCCGAGTGGCGTCCGTGTCGCGAGCACGAATGCGGGTGGATCGTTCTGATACCCAGCGCCCGGCACACAGCGCTCGAGCCCGATGCCGCATCCGCAATCGGCGCTGTTCTGAAATCCCGTCCCCGTCAAACACGACACCGCGCGTCCCTTGTTCGTGCGCGCGAACCCCGTGTCGTTCGGCAGCGGGGTCGCGCGACCCGCCGGCGCCGGCTGCCCCTTCTTCGCGCCGGTGCGCCCCGTCGCGAGCACGGTGCCGGTCTCCGCCGTCTGCGCTTCCTCGCGACAGACGCGAACGACCGTCGTCGGTGTCACGCGATTCGCCTCGACCAACAGCTCGGGCACGAGTGTGAAGCCTGGATATCGTCGCGCCCATTCGGCGCTCACGCGGTCGCCCGGTAGCGCCGCTCGATAATCCGCATACAACCACCACGGCTTGACCGCGACCGTGCGCGACTCGAACAGTGTCCGCGCGATCGGCTTCGCCGTGCCGACCGGTGCCGCATTCGGCGGCATCCGTTGGCCGCTCTCGTCGCTCGTGAAGCAAAAGTCGCCGTCGATCGCCGGATCGACGCGACGCTGCCCGCGCCGAAAGTAGACGAACACGGGCCCATCGGGACCGATCACCTCGTGGCGTCGCAACACGAGCGGAGGTGGCGCGAACTGAAACATCGGCCCGACCTCGAGTCGCAACAGATCCATGTACACGCGACGCAGTCGCTCGGCATACGCGGGCCCGGTGAGCTTCGTCGCGAGCCAGCCATCGAGGTCAAACGTCGGTCGCTCGAGCTCAGCAAGCTCGGCGAGTGTCGGTGGTCGCCCCTGCAGATCGATCGACAACGCGCGGAAGTAGCGGTACTCGGGGAGCGCGCGCCGCGCACTCGTCTCCTGCGCGACAAACAGCAGCAGGAGCAGCAGGCCTCGCAATCGCATCGCGCCCGAGTATGACTCCGCAGCCGCCCCAAAATTTAGTGCGATTTAGAGTTGGTATTCTGCAAAACTACATTCTCGGGATGAGACTCATCGTCGCCGTGGTGCTGTCGGTGATCGCGTGCGGCAATCGCTCGTCGGATAAGCCGACCCCGGAGCGGCGCTCGGCGGCTGGGTCTGACGCAGCGGTCGTGACGACGATCGCCGACGCTGCGGTGCTCGTCGATCTGTTCCGCGCGGTGCCGCTGAGTGTCGAAGTCTCGTCGCGCGTTGCGAACGCGAAGATCAAGCTCGAGCACCTCGTCGATCGCGACCTCGGCACCGC
>Ga0070698_100008149_pt1 | contig 11329 bp, 6 predicted proteins | sample KBSK1502metaG_FD_65477 | JGI IMG/M metagenome (GOLD analysis project Ga0070698, IMG submission 65477) | Corn, switchgrass and miscanthus rhizosphere microbial communities from Kellogg Biological Station, Michigan, USA - KBS K1-50-2 metaG | ecosystem: Host-associated > Plants > Roots >...
GTCTACTTGCCAAAACGTTTGGCGGTGTGATGGTTCTGTGCAGCACATACGCTAGTGCTTTTACCCACGGGAACGCTTTACCGTGGAACCCTGGAAACACTATGCAGTTGCAAAGGTGCTAGAGCTCTATTCTAGCACAGCCTGTGAAATGTGGAAATGCAAGAGATGGGCATAGTTGGAAAGGAATGGTTACAAAAAATGCATACCTTGCCAAGTAACCCGGCTCTTCCGCCGATTCTGCTTGAGCCACTCGGTAATCTGGGCGTCGTAGACCGCTACGGCTCTGCTGCGCTGACGGGCTTTGAGTGCCTTCGCGACGTCTTCGCGCGGCACCCGCGCGATGGTATCACGATGATGAGCGGTGAATTCCGCAATCTGGACATTGGCCCAGCCTCTCTGTTTCCAGAGTCTTCTATTGCAACTGTGCGTACCAATAGCGACGCTCCCCCCACATATTCAAAAGGCTACTCCATACTACTTTATTATTGGAGCTGATTTCATTTTGAGTATGTTGGCTCCAATACTGCTTACACGCTACAATACCCTTTCTGATTCCCATTGTTATCTGAGGACTGCTCATTGGTGTTTGTGTTGTAGAGCCAAATCCTGAGTCATCCCAGGCATAAAAGGTGAGCCCGGTCGCTCCATGCTCACAGAAGCTTCTGCTTTGTGCTTCCATATCTTTCGCAGTTGGTGTTACCCAATAATGATCTGTATGAGCCATCGGCCCGCCGAAAGCCTGTCCTATGCCAATTAGCGGTTCTCTTTTTATATCCCAGCCTCTCTGTTGTAAGCTTGCAAACATAGCGGGGAGTACTCCCGACATCGACCAGTTATAGGCATCCGGCGATGCAAGAGGGGTAGTATCGAGTAACGACGGAGTATAGATATAAAAGCCGACCTTATCACATCCTTGTGGGGAGAAATTAGCGGCAATCCAATCATGCCAGCCATAATCTTTGTTTATTCCTATGGTTCCGCCAAAGCCGCAAATGGCGGGACGTCCTGGAGTATATTGCTGGATCAGATGATGGATTTTTACGAGGATTTGCCGGGAGCTGCCGGCATCCCATTGTACCCAGTCATCAAGAACCCAGTATCCTATAATGAGTTGATTATCTTTTACCTGTTTCAAATGGGCAGTAATAGTTGCCAGAAGAGCATTCTCATCGGTTAGATATGGGTACGAATCTTTTGAACAATACTGCCCTCGCCCGAAAAGAGAAGGCATCAATTCCTTGGTACGATGGCATTCATAATAGTACAGTAGATTCCAAATATATCCATCCACAACTTTCATTTGCAGCGACATAAGTCTTTGCCCCAGTTTGTCACTTTCAGAAAAAGGAACGCCATATTTGAATACAACTTGAACACCATCTGTTGCGGCCTTCGTAGCCCTTTCTGGAGTATCTATGCTAAATCCTCCCAGGATATGGGTTTTATAAAATGTATCAGGAGTGTTCGTTTGTAAATATAATGTTCTAATAAGCAGAGCAATTAGGGAGAGAATTAGCAGAAGAATAAGAAATTTGACTACATTCTTCATATTTTTCCTCCCATTTTGCAGATGTTTAAGGAAGAAGCTCTTCTCAAGAAGGGTACTAGACAAAGTCCTGTATTTTACCTAATCTTCCAGGCTAATTATGCCTAGTATATGAGTGTTAAGAAACTTGAACTGTTCGATTATATAGGCTAGCCAATAGGTATGCGGCGCCACTATACGAGCAATAGGTGGTGCAAGTGTTACACGCAGAAGATCAAATCTTGTTCTCGGCCGCTTAAAAAGCTGCTGAATCTCCTTGCGGCTGACGCCTCGTACCGCGGGGTTACGTGGGTTAGAATACGCAAAATCGTAGAATAGAATATAACCACCTGGCTTGCGTACCCGCCACATCTCGTCAACAATCCCTCTACAAAGGGACTCATTCAAAATGGAACTGAACACCACAAAGCTCATGACTAAGTCAAAGCTGGAGTCAGGATAGGGTAATTGATGAGCGCTCCCTACCTGCCAGTTAATAGCAGGATCCAAGCGTTGCGCCTGTTCAATCCGATGTGCCATCAAATCAATTCCGAAGAGATTATTAGGAAACGCCCCATATTCCAGGAAACGCCGCAGGTGACCACCACTGCCACAGCCAACATCCAGAATCTTTTTCTCGGCTAAGTTGGTAAAGTTATGTCGTTTGAGCAATGTCAGCAGATTGCGCTCGAGACTTTGTGAATGAAGGAGAGTTGACTCGTTAAAATGACTATAGCGACGGGCAAGAACATCACTGGAGTCGCGTCGACTGTATTCTGCAGCTAACCGCGAAAGCTCCGAATTTAGCTCTCTAGTACGTTGTCCCATGATAGTTTTACCCCCTATGTATTATTCTCTGTAGAATATTGTCCGTTATCTGTTCTAGGACAGATGACGCAGGGACTGGACCATCCTCCCAGGTAACTTGGAAGTCGCTTGCGGAGGGCACCAGAAGCGCAGAGAAACGCTCATCCTTACCTCCTCAACTCGTCGCAGTCGTTTGCGCCCTGTTTAAGCAATCACACAAACGTTCAGCAAAAACGGGGAGATACTCGGTCCTACTGGTTATATGGTTGCCAGGAATAACATGAATCTCCACCTCACCTTCTATCGCTTTAACCACTTTCCGCCACCCTGCGTGACGCCAGGGTTCTTCACTCGTCCAAAAGAACGCGATTTTGCCAGGATAAAGACCAGGAGTGTAATCTAAAGTCACCCAGTCATACATGTTTAGAAATTCTTGGCGGAGGGTCTCAACCCTTGGTACCAGCGCCTTAAGTTTGAGGCTCAGAGGCCCAAAGCCTCCCTTGCTACGCCTGAACCCAGGTTCACCTTGCTCACCGTTTCCCATGAGTTCAGAGTTTTTCAAGAGCCTGTAGTGCGAAAAGCGCAGGTATCTATATACATGTTGCACACGTAGAAACCAATCAAATTGCTTATCCTGGCCAAGCCGTATCAAGTTGCCACAGCGACTGATGACACTCCGTACCAATCTACGACGAGCAGGAACAGGGGCATCGGGATCCATCAATACCAGCAGATCAACCGTCTGGCCTTGCGCTTGCAGTTGCCGGGCCATCTCATAGGCCATAAGACCTCCATTGCACCAGCCACCTAGCAGGTACGGACCCTCTGGCTGAACGGTACGTAGCACTTCAATGTGAGCTGCTGCTACAGCTTCAAATGGGGGTGGGACTGGTAGATCATCAAACTTATACGGCTCTAGCAGGTAAAATGGTTGGTCTGGACCCAAATAGCGCGGTAGTTCCCAGTTAAATAATGCGGCGCCGGTCCACTGCCCGTGCAAATAGAAAAATGGCCGCTTGGATCCGCTAGTCTGCACTGCCACGATCGTAGCTCGTGAATCAGCCTTTGCCGCCTCAGTAGAAGGGATGGCCTCTTGTGCTTTCAGCTGCGTAACGATCTCTGCTAACTGGGCAACTGTTGTCGCTTCGACAAAGCTGCGCAGGGGTACTTCTACTTGTAGGCTCGTATAGAGGCGCGAAGCGATTTGTGTGGCCTGCAGGGAACCGCCACCCAACGCAAAAAAGTCATCATGGATGCTGACTCGATCGAGTTTGAGCACTGCTGCCCAGATCTCAACCAGTTGCTCTTCGACTCTCGTCCGCGGTGAAGCTACTTGCTGTTGTCCGCCGGGTTGCCGGCGCCGTTGTGCAGCTACCGCCTGCAGCACCTGCTCGGCTGTACTCAGCTCAGTAGCAATTCGGAGCAAGGGGTTGCTCTTTGCTTCGGTCTTAGTACGCAAAGTCGATACACTGACAGCAGCGACTAAACCGTCGGATTTGTCGCTCAGTTCTTCGTCAGAAAGCCCCAATTTCTCAGCAGGTGGGATGTATACGAGCCCGATCAACGTCTCGGTGCCGATGCTAAAGCACGATCTATCACCATCTACCTGCTTGGAGGCAGCTTCATTACTCTCCAGGAATTCACGCGCCGGAGCATTTTTTGAGGTGGGGATAAAAGGAACAATCACTCGATTCACTCCTCGCTCGTGCGCGATCTCGCCTAGTTTGGCCAACATCTGATGCTCCACCCCTCGTCCCAGAGCACGACAGCTCAATAAGAAGGTGTCCACCTCAAGCTCCTCCGGTCTTACTGTGTACAAGATTACTCCAACCAGACCGTAGTCCCCAAAACGATCGCTGACCTCTACAACCAGGCACTCTCCGCTGCTACCACCTTTGTCAGCCCGACAGAACTGCCGAATCTCGCTCTCCGTACGGCGGATCGTGGTGCAATTGAACTGGTTAGTACGCTGTGTTAACTGCGCAGCCCGGCTTAGTTGTGCCTCTTTCAGAGGGGTGATCTGCACGTGTAACTCCAGGCCTTCCAGGAAATCTTTCAGTGAGGAAGACGCCTTCTGGAATGCCTGCCGTTTGATTTGTTGCACATAGAGCCCAGTTCGTTTCTCATCCTCGGCTGTAGCCCTTAGATGGTCAAATGCCCAGAAGTGCTGGAGCAGGTGGGGCAAGCGGCCGAGGTCCTGCGGCAGGGGGAAGGTGGGCACTTCGGGACAGCTGGCCTGCACTTCAGCGCATTCCAGGGGGCTATCATCTATGAAGATGAAGCTCTCCAACGAAAGCTGCAATTCCTCGGCGAGGGACCGCAAATTCTGAGACTTGGCTTGCCAGTTGATACGCCAGGCAACCAGGTGCTCGCGCCTGAGCCGCATGCCTGGATGGCGAGCAAAGACATCGAGGACATCCTGCTCATTGTTTTTGCTGCACAGGCACAGCAGCATGCCGGCCGCCTGCTGGGCCACGAGAAACTCCTGGAGGTGCATCCTGGGCTCGTCTACGACAACCCCCAGCGCTCCATCCTCACCGCAAACGCCCCGCCACAGCGTCTGATCGCAATCCAACACAATCACCTTATAGGGGGTACTACGTAGCGCGTAAATCCTACGGGCGATGAGTGTGCCCAGAGCTGCAAAAAAGAGCGGGGTGAAAGGCACATGCCCTACCTTATCTCCATAAGGATCGTGGACCAGCGATACCGGGTATAGTGCAGTCACCTCCGCGCTCCGTATCAGTTGGACGCCGCCTATCGCCGCCAGGTCCTCCGCCAGGCGGTCTTCCATGCGGGCAAAGAAAGCCCGCCGGTGAGCATTCGCCTCCACCGCAGGTGAGGCAGGACACACGCAGACCAGGTAGGGAGTAGCCGAACGACTTGCTGCCACCTGCACGGCCTGGCTCAGTTCGCGCCCAGACCGCTCAACCTTCTCCTCGGCGATCCCATCCCGCTCACCATCCGTTTCAAAGCGCAGCCAATCCTCAAAGCGGAGGAGGAGCACATTAACCCCCCGCTGGTTGGTGGCAAGCAGGCTGGTTGGATCGAGCAATTGCTGAAAGAGCTGATGATAAGGCGCAAAGGCGATGGTAGAGGGCACAGCCAGTTCCTGCATCCAGTATGCAAGCGCTTCCTCCACCGGCTCGGCTGTGAAGGTCGCGGCAATAGCAATGCTTTGCTTATGCAAGTCTTGTCGCACTGCACTGGCCGAGGGACCTTCAGCTCCGCCCTGGTCCGATAAGCCACTCTTCGTAGACAACGGAGTCATGGTCTCACTTCTCTCCTTCTATGTTAATATTTTTCCAAGCCCTTTCGAGCAAAAGCTGGCAGGGATATCCCTGCTGGATCAGCACTGCACATTTGACCGCTTTCATCTGATTATGACATGGCTCTGCTCATCATGATCTGCCAGACTAGGCCTCTGATAATCAGGGGCAAGATGGCGATACTGCCCGCGATAGTAGGTGAGGTTTTCCACCCCATTAACTGTCGCGGCTCTGACATCGTAATCGGTCAAGAGAGAATATTTACAACAAACGATCCGCTTTGGCGGAAATGCGCCAGTGCGCTACTGTTGAGATCAATGCATACCAGCACCAAGGGTGGATCAAGCGAGGCCGAGCAGAACGAGCTGACTGTTAGGCCAATCAGGCCGCCATGACTACATGTGGTCACAATAGTACCCCCGTTGCATATCGGCCCATCACCTGACGGAGAAAAGCTGCTTTCTAGAGCCATTTATTGATATGTCCTTTCTAGCCCCGTGTCATCAGCGGCACTTTGCTCTTTTTTATCAAGTGAGTCCTAAGCGAATTCGGGTTGACAAAAACTACACTAAAGACCCGCGCCATTTCTCAGCACCTCCAACTTGTCCAGGGACCGCTCTGCGCACATACCAGGTCAGCACCCTGTGGATATTGATCAGTTCTGGCAGATTGTATTGCTGCGCTCCCTTACTGTGTCCAAATACTGCAGGCTTGATATTACCGAGTCGAAATCGACGCCAAAATCAATCAAACATGCCACTTCATCCACACCGATCGACTGGAGGCGAGCGATCATCCGAAGGCAAGTGCTCGGTGTCCCAAAGAGCCCACTTGTCTCAAAGTAACGGTTGAAGGCGTGAGACAAAAGAAATTCAAGATCGTCCTCGGAGAGAGCTTCTGCGTCGATATCCTGGCCCAGGCTTTGCAAAAGGCTCCTCAGCCAAAGATCTGCAGAGCTTCTCAGATAATTGAGGAATGGCTTCTGTACTTTCTCTCGGACGACATCCAGGTTGCTCCCAACGAATGTATGCAACATGAGCGTCACACACCCTGTTCCAGGGCCATGTCTATGCTCTCTCCATGCACTACGGAAAATTGCTATTTTTCCTGCCAACTGCTCAAAACTTTGACCAAGTAAGTTGGTGAGTAAGTTTGCACCAATTTCACCGGCAAGGCGGAATGTTTCAGGACTTCCAGCGGCCGTAACCCAGATAGGCAACTCACGCTGGACCGGCCGCGGATGGATTCTCACTTCTATTTCTCTCCCATCGCCATCGCGGCGACGAACGTGCTCACCCCTCCAAAGCCTGCGTACGGCTTCGACCCTTTGACGCATGATCTCTCTACGATTTGTATAGTTCTCCGGAGCGATGACAAAATCGTTCGCATGCCAACCAGATGCAAATGATACGCCTACCCTACCATGCGATAGGTTATCTACGACAGCCCATTCTTCAGCGACGAGAAGCGGGTCATGCAGTGGCAAAACAACGCTTCCAGATCTGATCTGAATTCTTTCCGTCACTGTTGCAATTGCGGCGCTGGTTACCGAAGGGTTGGGGTACAGACCTCCGAATTCATGGAAGTGCCGTTCAGGAGTCCATACTGCCGCAAAGCCATGGGTATCCGCGAACTTAGCGCCCTCGAGGAGTAACCGATATTTATCGGCATACTCGCCATCATCTGCACTTGCGAAGTAAAACAAGCTGAAGTCCATGTGCTCGGTCGCCTCCTTGTTTTGTTTTTGTCTAACACTGTCTGCCTCGTTTTTGCACCAGAGGCGCTACTACGATGTGTCTCCACATCGATATCATTAGGTGGGTATTGTAAACTAGATAGCCGTGCTCGTTAGCTCAATGGGCTCTTGCGCCCTCTTTACACAGTCACGCAAATGTTCAGCCAAAACCTGGAGATGCTCAGTTCTGCTAGTTATATGGTTGCCAGGAATAGCATGAATCTCCACCTCTCCTTCTTTCGCTTTCACTATGCTCTGCCACCCTACAGGACGCCAGGGTTCTTCACTCGTCCAAAAGAACGTGATTCTGCCAGGATAAAGACCGGGTGTGTAATCGGAATCCACCCAAGCATAGGTGTTGGGAGAGTCCTGGCGGAGGATCTCAGCTTTCGGAACCATCGCCTTAAGTATGAGGCTCGGCGTAAAACCTCCTTTGCTAGGCCCGTATCCAGGTTCACCTTGCTTGACAGCTTCCAAGCGCTCGGAGTTTTTCAGTCCTCTGTAGTGCGAAAACCGCAGGTATCTATAGATGTGTTGCACGTAGAGAAACCACTCAAATTGCTTCTCCTGGTTAATCCGCAGTAAGTTGCCCAAGCGACTGGTGACGCTACGCACCCATTTATGACGAGCAGGAGTATCGGGATCCATCAGTACCAGCAGATCAACCGTCTGGCCTTGCGCATGCAGTTGTTGAGCCATCTCGTAAGCTACAAGGCCTCCATTACAATATCCCCCCAACAGGTAAGGGCCCTCTGGCTGAACGGCACGCAGCGTCTTCAGGTGAGCCGCCGCTATCGCTTCAAATGAGGGTGGGACTGGTAAGCCATCAAACTTATACGGTTCTAGCAGGTAAAATGGTTGATCGGGTCCCAGGTAGAGTGCCAGCTCCTTGCTATAGAAGGCCCTTCCTCCCCAATCTCCATGCAAATAGAAAAACGGTCGCCTGGGTCCACCGACCTGCACCGTCACGATTGGAGCCCGGGGGTCAGTCTTTGTTTCTTCCCCCTTTAGCTCAGTCATCAAGTGCTCTATAGTTGCCCCCGTCCCCAATGTGGAACTGTCGACCTTGTTTTGAAAGGACATCAGCTCAGTCGCCAGATGCTCTATAGTTGGGCCAGCAAAGAGGGTGGAGAGGGGAAGCTTCTTGCCACAGACTTGCGCAATACGGCCAATCAGACGAATGGCCAGTAAGGAATGTCCTCCCAAGTCGAAAAAGTCGTCCTTGATCCCGATAGGTTGCACGCCCAGCAGGTCTTCCCAGATTTGCACAAGCTGATGATGCAAGGGCAGCGTCGGAGCGACAAGAGTATCCTTTGCCGTACTCCTGCTCGGCTCTGGTGCGGGCAGCGCTTTCCGATCTACTTTACCATTCGGCGTTAAAGGCAACGCCTCCAACAGCATGATGGAAGCCGGTATCATGTAGTCGGGCAACTGCTCTTTCAGAAGGCTGCGTAATTGAGGAACGAGTGCTGACATTTCCTGCCATTGTAGTGGAGTATTAGCATACTCACTCCACGCCCATTGTTGCTTCCATCCTCCTCTGATTGCCGGTCTCACTTTTTTGCGCTGCGCTGCTCGCCTATTAAGCTGCTGCGTGAAGACCACATCATAGCTGCCAACCTTCCCTGATCCAGACCAACTGATCTCGGCTGCGTATGACATCTTCTGGCCCAACGCCCAGAGGTTCTCTGGATTCACCCCCACTCTGGGCTTGTTGCTCAGCACATCTCTCAATTCATCCACTGTTTCAGGGCCGTCATGGCTCTTCAACCATTCAACCACCTCCAGATCCTCTTGCAGACGTGCGTTGGATATTCTCGTGATTCCCATGACCTCTGGCTTCCTCTCCAACATATGACGCACGGCATCTAAGCTCAAACCCTCCTTCTCCCAGTCAAGCCATGATAACTCCACCTCTGGCTCAATCTCCGGCCCCACGTGCAGTAGCACATCGTAGCGAAAACGAGTCATTTCGTTCAAATACAGCCCTCGCTTGAGCTGCACTTCTACATGGCTAATCTCAGAATAGTGTTCCTGGAGAACACGGAAGAACATCGGATCAATGAGCAATTCTTGTTCTTGCGCCATCCTCATCTTCACCTGTTGCATCACCTCAGCCTTAGTCTGTTCAGAGGCATTCTGCTGCATCTGCACCGAAGCATGGAAAACCTCGAGCAGCCGCAGGTTACGTACATCACCCAAAAAGATTGCTCCCCCGGCCTTCACGACTCGCATCGCTCCTTCCAGCACGCGCATAAAATAGTCGAAACTGGGGAAATACTGCACAACTGAGTTGAGGATTACCATATCGAATGTCCCAGCGTCCCAGTCCGAAAAGTCATCCGCAGGCCGATTCTGCAGGATCACATTGGTCAGCCCCTGTTGGGCAACCGTCTCTCGCAGTCCCTGTAGAGCGACCCGAGAGATGTCGGTACTACAATAGCTACTGCAGTGAGGCGCGATGCGATAGAGCAGCAACCCAGTGCCACACCCAATCTCCAGGACATGTTGTGGTTGCAAAGCTAGGATGCGCTCGACAGTGGCATACACCCATTCGCGCATTTCCTCTTCGACATAAGGTCGGTGCGTGTAGCTACTCACCCAGCCGCTAATATTAAACGTGGGGTCCTTTAGGGAAACTGGCTGGGTATAGGCTTCATCCCAGATTTTCCGCCATTGTGAGGACTGTTCAACCGCTCCCTCTTTCAGCCCATCCGGGTCGTGATACCGAGAGTTCTGTACAACGTAGGCCACGAGCCGCTTGTCGCCAGGCACATCCTCGCGAGCGACTACCACCGCCTGGCCCACGGCGGTATGCTGGCTGAGCACCGCCTCGATCTCGCCCAGTTCGATGCGGAACCCACGCAGCTTGACCTGGAAGTCCAGGCGACCTAAATGCTCGATGGTTCCGTCTGGTCGGTAGCGGGCCAGATCCCCCGTCTTATACAAGCGAGCGCCAGGGCTGTTGCTGAAGGGATGAGGGATAAAGCGCTCAGCCGTCAACTCGGGACGGTTCAAATACCCACGAGCCAGGCCATCTCCCCCGATGTAGAGTTCACCTGGCACACCGAACGGCGCCGGTTGCAACTGGGAGTCGAGCAGATACACCTGCGTGTTGGCAATCGGGCGGCCAATGGAGATCACTTCATCTCCCGGCTCTATCTTGCAGACGGTTGACCAGATGGTGGTCTCCGTCGGCCCATACAGGTTCCAGAGCGAGGCGGCTCGTGGCAGTAGCTGCTGCGCCAGGTCCAGCGGGAGGGCTTCCCCCCCGCACAGGATCTTCAGATCAGCTTTCCCCCGCCAGCCTGCCGCCAGCAGCAGGCGCCAGGTGATCGGTGTGGCCTGCATCACGGTCACGCGAGCCCGGGCCAATGTCTCCGCCAACGCCGCCCCGTCTGCCGCGGTATCCCTGCTGGCCACGATCAAGCGCGCGCCCACCAGCAGCGGGAGGAACAGTTCGAGGGCGGCGATATCGAACGATAAGGTGGTGATGGCCATCCAGGTATCCTGCGCCGTCAGTCCCGGCCGCTCGCGCATGGACAGCAAGAAGTTGACCACGGCGCGGTGCAGGATCTGCACGCCCTTGGGTCGTCCGGTGGACCCGGAGGTATAAATGACGTAGGCCAGTTGATCGGAAGTGGCCGTAGAGGCTGGATTGGCCGCGCTCTGCCGGGCGAGCACCGCTGCATCGGCTTCCAGGCAGACGACTTTCGCTGCAGGAGCAGGCAGCTGAGGAAGCAAGTGCCGCTGGACCACGAGGACCGCAGCTTGAGAGTCCTCCAACATGAAAGCCAGGCGCTCGGCAGGGTAGGTCGGATCCAGCGGCACATAGGCCCCTCCTGCTTTGAGAATGCCAAGCAGACCTATCACCATGTCCAGGGAACGCTCCACACACAGGCCCACCAACACCTCAGGTCCGACACCATGTTGCTGCAAGTGATGTGCCAGCTGATTAGCTCTGGCATTCAGTTCCCGATAGGTCAGGTGCTC
>Ga0070698_100008152_pt1 | contig 11328 bp, 14 predicted proteins | sample KBSK1502metaG_FD_65477 | JGI IMG/M metagenome (GOLD analysis project Ga0070698, IMG submission 65477) | Corn, switchgrass and miscanthus rhizosphere microbial communities from Kellogg Biological Station, Michigan, USA - KBS K1-50-2 metaG | ecosystem: Host-associated > Plants > Roots >...
TGCGTGTAAAGCAAGCGCTCTAGCCAGCTGAGCTATTCGCCCCCGGATGTCCGCTTGCGCCCGGCGGCAAGGCCGTACGGGACGAGGACGCAATAACCCAGGACGAGGAGGATGGGAGCGGCGGTGATGGATCCGCGGGACAGAAGGAGAAAACCGATCAGAATGCTCGCCAGGGCGGCCGCCAGCGCCGTGTAATTCTTGGTGCCGAAACGGAGGTCGCCAGATTCGTGTTTTTGGGGTTTGGCGACGCGGGCCCTCTGATTCATCGACCTCTCCTTCGCACGGAAGACGTGGCGATCCCTGCCTCGTTGACCGCGGAGCGATCGTGCACGAGGCGGCGGTTCTTGAGATGACCGGCAAAATCACGGGCGAAAAGATGTGTCCCGTCGCCCCGAGCCACGAAGTATAGATCGGAACAGTTCGAGGCGGGCCACAAAACGGCGCGCATGGCATCCATGCCCGGACTGCAGATGGGACCCGGTGGGAGCCCCGGGTGCAAGTACGTATTGTAGGGCGAGGGATGTTTGAGATCCGCATAGAGCGTGCGCGAACGCCGCTCCCCCATCCCGTAGATGACCGTCGGATCGGCCTGAAGTGGCACGCCTTGAGCGAGGCGATTCAAGTACACCGCGGCAATGCGCGGGCGTTCGCTGGCCACTCGGGCTTCCGATTCGACGATCGAGGCCAGGGTCACCACATCATGCATCGACATCCCGCGCTCCCGCGCGCGAGAGGCCAAGCCTTGCTCCCAGGTTTGACGGAAGGTGAGCACCATTTGCCGCACGATGTCGGGCGCGGGGCTCTGCGGCATGAAACGGTACGTGTTGGGGAATAAATACCCTTCCGCGCTGTCCTCACGGATCCCAAGCTCATCCAAGAGCGCCCTGTCCTGCACCGTCTTCATGAAGGACGGCACGCCGCCTTTCACCCAACCATCGAGCCGTTCGCCGATCTCCGCCATCCACAACCCTTCGGTGATCGTAACCGACGTGTCGGCGAAATCACCGCTCACGAGCCGATCGAGGATTTGCCACGCCCATTGGTCCGACGCGAGGCGGTACGGACCGGCTTTGAGCTCGCGGGCCTTCCCGCTTATCCGCACCAGTACTTCGAACGCCCGCGGCTCGCGGACCAGCCCCGTGCTGTGGAGCGTCGATGCGATCTCGGGCAGGCTCTCTCCGGGGAGCACCAAAACGGAACTCTTGTAGGCATTGCTCGAATTGACCGGCGAGAGAAGGGCGAGGAAGAACCCCAGGATGCCCGCAGCCAAAATGAAAATCACGGACATGAACTTACGCATGCCCGTCCTCCAGCGGTGGCGCGGCGTTTAGATACTGTTGCAGGATCAAGAGCGCGGCGAGCTGGTCGAGCCGGCCCTTGTTGTTCCGTGCTTCTTTCTTTGCGATCGCCAACTCCCTGGCCTCCTCGGAAGTCCAGCGTTCGTCCACGAACTCGATTGTCCAGCCTTGATCGCGCAGCGCGTCTCCGAGATGGCGTACGCGTCGCGCCGAGCTCCCCTCCTCCCCGCTCGCATTGAGCGGTAACCCGATCAAAATCAATCCGGCCTCTTCCCGGCGCGCCAGCTCGGCAATGTGCGCCGGCGCGTCATCAGGGGCACTCAAAATAAGCGTATCGAGCGGTCGCGCGACCCGCCGGCTCGGATCGCTGATCGCCAGGCCGACTCGCCGCGTCCCCCAGTCCACGGCGAGCACGCGGCTCACGAAGCCGTACCCGCCTCCGCACTCTTCGTACGTCGCTTGACTAGCGATACCGTGGTTCCGTTCGAGAAGTCGAAGGCCACTTGATCCATCATCGACCGCATGATGAAGATGCCGCGGCCGCGCACGGCCAAAAGATCGGGTGGACTCATGCTGTCTTCGGGGGTCGGATGAAACCCCGTTCCCTCGTCGTGAATGAGGATGGTGAGCTGGTCCGAGTCCAGCTCGAACACCACTCCCACGGGCTTCCCCGAATCCTGTCCATTGCCATGCTGAATGGCGTTGGTGCACGCCTCGATCACCGAAATGGCTACCGCATCCCGATCCACGTCCTCGAACTCGAGATATTCCGTGATCCCGTCTGCGATCTTGTCCACCACGCCCAGGAGCTCCAACCGGCTGGGCAGGGAGAGCTGGATACGATTGCCGTTCGATGCCGACATGGTTCAGAAGCTGGCTAACGCCGCTGCTTCCTCCTCGTAGGTGTCGAAGATCGTGTGGAGCTTGGTGACCATGAAGATCTGCTCGATGCGTTGGTTCACACCGGTGAGCTTGAACTTTCCCCCCGCGCTCTTCACGGTGTGATACGCCGCGATCAACATGCCGAGACCCGTGGAGTTCACCCACGACACCTTGCTCAAGTCGATGAGGATGTTCTGACGTCCCTGAGCCACGTAGTCCTTCATTTGTTTCTGGAAGGCTTCCGAGTCCGGTCCGCCCAAGAGCTTTCCGTTCATGCGAATGACGACGACACTCCCCCTCTCTTCCTCGACCATTTTCATAATGCCTCCGAAGCGCCCAAGGACTGGGCGCGGGAGGGAATCCCCAACCGCACCGCCGCGGAATGCATATCCTCGGGCAAATTACTTGTAAAGACCAATCTTCTGCCAGTTTGCGGATGAAGGAAAGCGAGGAAGCCGGCGTGGAGCGCCTGGCGGTCCAAGACCTCGAGCGCCCGCGAGGCGCTTTCCCGGTCTCGGGCGCGCAATCCGGCCAGGCGGCCGCCGCGACCCCCGTAGTCGGGATCGCCGAAGACCGGGTGGCCCAAATGCTTCCAATGGGCACGGATTTGATGAGTCCGGCCGGTTTCCAGCCGGAGGTCCACCGCCGTCCATGCCTCTCCGGACCACAAGACACGATAATGGGTTACCGCCTCTCTTCCCCCCCGGGACACGACCCGCATCCGGCGCCGATCCGACCGGCTACGGGCCAAGGCTCCGCTAATACTACCTTCGGCCGGGGAGATCCTCCCCCATAGCAGGGCCCAGTAACGGCGTGTGATTTCCCGCCGAGCCAAGGCCTCCGAGAGGGCCCGATGGACGGCCGAGTCCTTGGCGACCAGGAGGAGGCCGCTCGTGCCGAGATCCAGGCGATGCACGATACCGGGGCGCAGGGGGGCTCCAATGGGACTCAGCGCAATGTTCCGGGACAGGAGCGCGTTGACCAGGGTGCCTCCGGGACGCCCTGCTCCCGGATGCACGGCCAGACCGGCCGGTTTCATGACCACAAGCAGTCCTTCGTCCTCATGAACGATATCGAAGGGAAGGTTCTCGGGAGTCAGGGCGGCGGGGGGAGGCGGAAAGTCCACCTCCAGCATTTCGCCGATCCGGAGCGCATGTCCGGCTTTGACCGCGTGGCCCTCGACCCGAACCAGGCCCTGATCCACCAACCGCTTCACTTGCGATCGGGTGAAATCCCCCAGCCGGCCATCGGAGGTCAGTCGACCTTCGAGAAATCGGTCCAGTCGAACTCCGGCTTCAGCCCTCGTCACCCGGTGATGCCAATCGGGCAACCGGTTCCTCCAGGATGGGACTTTCTTCCCGAGTGTTTCGACTCGTTGCCACGAGACCGAGCGCCAACCACACCACGCCGATCGTAACCGCGGAATCGGCCACGTTGAACACGGGCCAGTAGGTCTCGGGCGGGATGCCGATCTGAACGAAATCCACCACTTCACCGAGTCGGATGCGATCGAAGAGATTCCCCACCGCACCGCCCAAGATGAGTCCCAAGGGAAGCACGCTCACGCTGCGTCGCTTGTTCCAGGCCACCGCCGTGACCACGAACACGGCGGCAATCGAAACGGCAATGAGCACGCCGCGGCTTCCCGGAAACAAACCGAATGCCGCTCCGGGGTTGTGAATGTACGTGAGCCGCACCCAATCTCCGAACACTTGCTTCACCTGATGGGGGTGGAGCGTGGCCACGATCAGGCGTTTGGTGACGATGTCGAGGATCAACGTCACCATCGCGGTGAGAAAGAACACGAGGCGGGTGCGGTGGACGCTTCCCCCATCTCCCGGCCATTCCGGCCGAGGTTCCGCAGGACGGGGAACCGGGTGGGTTTCTTCGGGCCGGTTCAGCGGGGAGTCCTCTCTTCGAGGACCTGGCACTCCAGACATAGACGCGCTTGAGGCAAGGCGACTAGGCGTTCCCGGCCGATTTTCTTCACGCATTTCTGACAAGTCCCGTACTCCCCCCGGTATAGTCGGCGGAGCGCCTCCACCGTGTCCATGAGCAACCGGCCCTCGGTGCTCATCCGCAAGTGGTTCATCTCCCGCTCGAATGTATCCGATCCCTGATCCGCCATGTGAAACGAATAGCCGGACAAGTCCCCCGACGAATCCTTGATATTCTCCACGAAGGATCGATCGAGATGATTGATTTCCTTGAGGAGCCGCTCGCGGTCCTCGAGGAGCTTCTTTTCTGCCGTTTTCAAATCTTTCTTGTTCATGATTTCTCCAGCCAAACCGAAACTGCTTCCCCATCCACGTCCCAAAGTGTGGCCCGATCGTCCAAGGGCACGATGTCCATGTCGACGGCCAAGGTCTCGTTACGAATGAATGCTTCGTACTCCCGAAGCGCCTCTTGCCATTGGGCACCGCCACCCACCCGGAGCCGCACGCGATCGGTGACCTCCAGGCCTTGCTCCTTCCGCGCGTTTTGCAGCCGGTGCACCAGCTCCCGAATCTTACCCTCCCGCAAGAGCGCAGGGTCCACCTGCGTGGCCAGGACTACGGTCAAATTGCCTTCCTCGAGCACGAGCACCCCCGGCGGAGCGAAGGTCTCCACGTCCACCTCGGCCGTTCCGATCTCGGTCGGGGTTCCGCCCAGGTCCACCCGCCATTGGCCTTGCCCCATTCCCTCTCGCACCGCGTCCGGGGAAAGTCCCCGAATCGCTTCCGCCACCTGGTTGACCGTCCCCCCGAACCGAGGGCCCAAGGCCTTGAAGTTCGGCTTGAGGCGAACGGCCAGAACCGCCTCGCGGGTGCTGAATTGTACTTGCTTCACGTTGATCTCATCCCGAATGACTTCGAGGATGTCCTCGGGCAGGGGGGTTCGGTCGAGAACCCAAAGCGCGGAAAGAGGAAGCCGGATCTTGAGTCCCGCCTTCTGGCGCGCCGCCCGCGCGAGCTCCGTGATCGCAACCGCCCGCGCCATATCGGATTCGAGCGCCGGGTCACGACGCGCATCGCCCGGAGCGGGATAGCGGGTCAGGTGTACGCTGTCCGGCGATTCGGGGACGAACCCGGTCACGAACGAACGGTGCAGCGTTTCGGCAAAAAACGGCGCGATGGGAGCCAAGAGACGGGCGAGTACTGCCAGCACTTCATGCAGGGTTGCATAGGCGGCTTCCTTGTCCGGCCCCGGTTCCCCCTTCCAGAACCTCCGGCGGCTTCGCCGCACGTACCAGTTGGACAGATCGTCGAGCACGAAACTCTGAAGCGCGCGCGCGGCCCGGGTGATCTGATAGTTCTGTAATTCCTCATGCATGCCGTTGGCGAGGGTGTCGAGGCGGGAGAGGATCCATTGGTCGAGAATGGGACGCGCTTCGAATCGAGGCGCGTTCCCGGGGGGCGTCCATCCGTCCACGTTCGCATAGGTGGCGAAGAATGCGGCCACGTTCCGCAGCGTTCCGAAGAAACGCCGGGACACCTCGGTCACTCCTTCCCGTGAGAAGCGCGTGGTCACCCAAGGCGGTGAGGCGGTCATGAGATACCACCGGAGCGCATCGGCTCCTTCGCGGTCGAGAATTTCCCAGGGATCGACCGTGTTGCCGAGGCGCTTGGACATCTTGCGCCCTTCTGCGTCGAGGATGAGCTCGTTGGCCACCACGGCCCGAAACGGGCTTTTTCCGGTGACCAGCGTTCCAATGGCCAAAAGCGAATAGAACCATCCGCGGCTTTGATCGATGCCTTCGCAAATGAAGTCGGCCGGGTAACGCTTGTCGAAAACATCCTCGTTTTCGAACGGGTAATGCCACTGGGCGAATGGCATCGCACCGGAGTCGAACCACACATCCGCGACCGAATCCACGCGGCGCATGTCCCCCCCGCACCCACGGCAACGCAACACGATCTCGTCCACGAACGGGCGGTGGAGATCCTCGGGCACCGTGCCTCCCAAATCCCAGATCTCCTGGCGGCTTCCGATCATGATTTCCGTGTCGCACCCCTCGCACGACCAGAGCGGCAACGGGGTTCCCCAGTAGCGGTCGCGGGAGATGGCCCAGTCCACATTGGACTCCAGCCAATTGCCGAAACGATTCTTGCCGACCTGTTCGGGAAACCAACGCACCCGCGTATTTTCATCCAGCATCTGTTCTTTGATCGCAGTGGTGCGCAAGTACCAGGAGTCACGCGCGTAATAAAGGAGCGCGGTATCGCAGCGCCAGCAGAACGGATAGCTGTGTTCGTAGTTCTCTTGTTTGTACAGGAGCCCGGCCGATTTGAGATAGGCAATGATCTCGGGGTCCACCTCACGCACGCGACGGCCCGCGAATGTCGGGACTTCGTTGGTGAAGTGCCCCGTCTCGTCGACAGTGTGATGCTTGGGAAGATCGAGGGCCTGGCCCAGCTCGTAATCGTCGGCGCCGTACATGACCGCGGTGTGCACCACGCCCGTGCCGTCTTCGACGGTCACGAAATCGGCGGCGGCCACGTAATACGCATCTTTTCCGGTAAGGGCACCCAGATCGAGGCCAGCGAAGAGCGGACGGTAACGGCGACCGACGAGCCGGCTCCCCGGGAACGTGTCCACGATTTCGAAGGGTCCCCGGAGCATGCTCGTGCGTTCCTTGGCCAGAATGTACGTCCCCTGCTCCTGACGCACTTTTACATAAGAAATGTCGGGGCCGACGGCCAACGCCACGTTTCCAGGAAGCGTCCAGGGCGTCGTCGTCCAGGCGAGGATGAACGTGCCGGGCTCATCCACGAGGGGGAATTTGATCGTGACCGCGGGGTCCGTCACCGTCTTGTACCCCTGAGACACCTCGTGATCGGAGAGCGTGGTTTGGCAGCGCGGACAATACGGGACCACCTTGAAGCCCGCGTAGACGAGCCCGCGATTCCACCATTGCTTGAGCAGCCACCACACCGTCTCGATGTAATCGTTCTCGAGCGTGACGTACGGATGCTTCAAATCCAGCCAGAATCCGGTCCGCTCGGTGATTCGCTCCCACTCCTCCTTGTACTTGAACACGCTGGTGCGGCAACGCGCGTTGAATGCCGCCACGCCGTAATCTTCGATTTGCTTCTTGCCCTCGATGCCGAGCTCGCGCTCGACCTCGATCTCCACCGGCAGACCGTGGGTGTCCCAGCCGCCCTTGCGCTCCACGCGAAAGCCTTCCATGGTCCAGAAGCGGCACACGAGGTCTTTGACCGTGCGTGAGAGCACGTGGTGCACACCTGGGCGGCCGTTCGTAGTGGGCGGTCCCTCGTAGAACACGAACGGCTTGGTCTCGGGGCGCTCGCTCACCGAGCGCTCGAAGATGCGGGCGGTCCGCCAGAATTCGAGGATGCGTTCTTCCTCGGCGGCCGCGCCCTCCCCGGCGTCGAGGACGGGAAGGTTCTTGCCCCGTTCCATCTACAACTTCTCCATCACCCGAATAATGAGGCGGCGCAGGGACGGTTCGGCCCGTCCCGCCACGGCGAGAATGCGCGCGATGTCGGCCGGCTCGAGGGCATCGGGAAAGCAGAGATCGGTGACCACGGTGAGGGCGAGCACCCGCATGCCACCGTGCACGGCGACGAGAGTTTCCGGCACCACGCTCATCCCCACGACATCCGCACCGATGGTGCGCAGGAAGCGGTATTCGGCGCGCGTTTCCAAGTTGGGACCGGCTACGGCCACGAATACGCCGGGCCGGGTGCGAATCCGTTCCTCGAGCGCGATCGTCTCCGCGAGATCCACCAGGGCGCGCGCGTAGGGCTCACTCATGTCGGGAAACCGCGGGCCGAGATCGTCGTCGTTGGGACCCAAAAGCGGGTTGTCGCCCATGAGATTGATGTGGTCGGTGATGATCACAATGTCCCCGAGCTTGAGTTGGGGATTCATGCCCCCCGAGGCACTCGAAACGATGAGCGTGTCGGCTCCCAAGGCTCGCATCACCCGCACCGGAAAGGTGATCTCCTGCATCGAATAGCCTTCGTAGAAATGAAGGCGTCCTTTCATCGCCACGACGGGGAGCTTGTTCACGCTCCCCAGCACGAGCTCGCCGGCATGACTCTCGGCGGTTGCGGCCACGAAGCCCGGTATCTCTGCATAGGGAATGCTCACCGCATCGTCGATGGCTTCCGACACGTCTCCCAGGCCCGTGCCTAGAATGAGACCGGCTTTCGGCCGGACTGCGGAGCGTTTCCGAATCGCCGCCACCGCGGTTTCGATCGTGCGCCCGAGCTCACTTGTCATGGCTTCACGTTCTCCAAGAGCTTCCGTAGCTCATCTTCCTTCACACCTTCGACTTCGATCAATTTGACCCGGCCACGATCTCCCCGCTCGATCGTGACCCGACGGCGCGGCACCCCAAGGATTGCGGCAAGATAGATCACCAGCGCCTCGTTGGCTTTGCCCTCCACCGGTGGCTCGGCGAGACGCACGAGAAGCCGGCCTTCTGTGTCGAACCCCGCGATGGACGTGCGGCCGGCGCGGGGAGTCACCCGCACCTCAATGCGTGCCACCACGCTCTCCGAAGAGCGCCGTCCCGACGCGTACCAGCGTTGCCCCCTCTTCGACTCCCACCTCGAGATCCCCGCTCATTCCCATCGACACGTGAAGCAGCTTCCTGCCGAGGCGTTGCTCGAGATCCTCTTTGAGTCGTACCAACTCCCGAAAGGCCGGACGTGACGCTTCGGGGTCGGGAGACAAGGGACCCATCGTCATGACCCCTTCCGGAACGACCCCGCCAAGCTGACGGATTCGATCCACCAGTGCCGGCACGTCCCCCGCTTGCAGCCCCCCTTTGGTCGCTTCTCCGGAACAGTTGAATTGCAACAGCACCGGGAGTGTCCGGCCCTCGGCGGTCACCTCGCGATCAAGAGCGTCCAATAACCGCAAGGAATCCACGCTATCGATGGCATCGAAGAGCGATAGAGCCGGCCGGAGCTTGTTGCGCTGCAAATGCCCGATCATGCGCCACGAGAGCGGCGACCCCCTCCACCCCGAGGCGACCTCCGGGACTTTCCCCGCCGCCTCCTGGACGCGATTTTCTCCGAACACCCGCTGGCCCAATGCGGCCAAGGCGAGCACCCGAGCCGCGGATGTGTTCTTGGAAACGGCGATCAATGTGATGTCGTCGGGATTCCGGCCGGCCCGCTCCGCGGCGCGCTGGATGCGGGTACGCACCGTATCGAGCCGCGCTTTTGCGTCCGCGACAGCCTCCGGATCGAACATGGACGACGTACTATAAGGGAGGTCGAGAGACCGGGCAACGAGGTGGAACGGCCTCCGGTGAGACCTCAGTGGCGCTGGAGAGGGGATTCGACTTTGGCGCGGGCCTCGTCCCCCAAGAGCAATCGAATGAGCTCGAGCGCGAAGTCCATCGCCGTCCCCGGCCCCCGAGAGGTCACAATTTTTCCGTCCGTGACCACCGGTTCGCGCGTGAGTTCGAGGCCGTTCATGTCGTCGAGAATTCCGGGAAACGCGGTGGCTCGGCGGCCGGTGAGGAGACCTGCTTCGGCCAGGACACGGGGCGCGGCGCAGATGGCCGCCGTGTAACGGCCGCCTTCCGCAGCACGAACGAGAAGCTTCAAGATTCGCGGGTCCAAAGCCAGGCGCTCGGCTCCTCCGCGTCCTCCCGGCAACACGATCATATCGAACTCCTCGGTCATGACCGCATCGAGTTCCGTATCGGGAACGAGCTTCACTCCGCGACTGGCTTCGACCGTCCCCGGGACAAGACCCGCCGTGACGACTTCGATGTCCGCCCGGCGCAGGATGTCGATGATGGTCACCGCTTCGATCTCTTCACATCCTTGGGCAAGCGGAACCAGAACACGCGGCATCTTGTCTCCTCCTGGATAGGACGAACCGGTAGGATATCATTGCCATGCCTGAGATCCCCGACCTTGAATCCTACGCGGTTGCGCTTCGGCAGCGCATCGTCGGTGCCCGCCTCGAGAACGTCCGCATCAAGAACCCCTTCTTTCTTCGCAGTGTCCAGCCGCCTCTGGAAAGCGTTCTGGGACGCACGGTGACCGGCGTGCGCCGGTTTCAAAAACGCATCCTGATCGAACTAGACGGGGATTTGTACCTCCTCATTCATCTGATGATCGCAGGACGGCTCCATTGGTATCCGGCGGGGGGGACGGGGAGCCGGCGCGCCGGGCTCGCTACGTTTTCTTTCACCACGGGGACTCTCGTTCTAACCGAAGCGGGAACGAAACGCCGCGCGTCGCTCTACGTCCTGGAGGGCGAACGCAGTCTCGCCGCCATGGATCGCGGCGGCATCGAAGTGGAAACCGCCGACCTCGACACGTTTCGCGCCGTGCTTACGCGCGAGAATCACACCCTGAAGCGCGCCCTCACCGATCCCCGGCTTTTTTCCGGAATCGGAAATGCCTACTCGGACGAGATCCTTCACCGCGCGCGATTGTCGCCGCTGCTTCTCACCGCAAAGATGACCCCGGACCAGATCGCGGCCTTGCATCGCGCCGCGCGCGAGGTGCTGGGCAAGTGGACCTTGCGGCTGGGACAGAACGCGGTGACTTCGTTCCCCACCAAGGTGACCGCGTTTCGCGAGGGCATGGCCGTGCACGGCCGCTACCGCCAGCCGTGTCCGGTGTGCGGCGCGCCGGTGCAACGCATCGTGTACGCGGAGAACGAGTGCAACTACTGCCCGAGGTGCCAGACGGGAGGACGGATCCTGGCCGATCGCGCGCTGTCGCGACTGCTGCGCGAGGACTGGCCAAGGACTCTGGAAGAGCTGGAGGAACGCGCCGAGAAACGCGGTTCTTCTTCCTAAAACGCGGCTCGCACTGGGTCCTTTTCCGCTCGCGCTCCCCCATTTCCATATCGCCTAATCCCCCAACCATCCTGGCATAACGCCTGCACAACTCCCCCTTGGCGCGCAATCCCATGCACGCCGGGAGGGGCCGGATATGTCCAAGTCGCATACTGTTGGGCGGGCATCGTGCATTTTGCTGGGGGCGATGCTGAGTCTCTTTTGCAATCCCGGCGTCGGCATTTGCAATCTGAACCACGGACTCTTGTGGTATAGCGGAGCGGCGAACGACGCAATCCGTCAGCTCGCCGCGGAACGATACGAGGTGGGAATCACCGGATCCTTGGCGGCAACCGATTACGAGAAGCCGCTCATCGTATCCCTCAACCC
>Ga0070698_100008153_pt1 | contig 11327 bp, 9 predicted proteins | sample KBSK1502metaG_FD_65477 | JGI IMG/M metagenome (GOLD analysis project Ga0070698, IMG submission 65477) | Corn, switchgrass and miscanthus rhizosphere microbial communities from Kellogg Biological Station, Michigan, USA - KBS K1-50-2 metaG | ecosystem: Host-associated > Plants > Roots >...
GATGACTTCGTCGCCCTCCTTGCGGATGAACACCTCGTCGGTCGAGAACTGGTACTCCTTCGGCAACCGGACCGCCTGGCTGCGGTTGGTCATGAAGACTTTGGCGGTGCGTGGCATGGGGCTGACGGACCTCCACCCACCATTATGCCATATACAAGTCGTATATGGCGCCGCGTGCTCAATACGTGCTTCTACCTAGGCTTTCGAGCGGATTGTGCGGATCGTGAGGAAGTCAAAATGCGTTAAGTTCTTTGTTTTCAACAACCGGCAGTGGTGCGAATCCCACCCTCTCCGCCAACCTCCAACATCAACAAAAGAAAGCCCTTGCCGCGCACAATGCGCCGATCGGTACCTTCTCGAAAAACTTGACAGACGCGACCGTGTACGGACTCGCACCCGCAATCGGTTGCGCCGCCGCACGACGCGGTCGACGCACGTACGCGATCAACGCGCACATGTTGCGCCTTCCAATCGGCCGCTCTCAAAACGTGTTGGTACTAGCGAGCAAATGCTTCGGCCCATGTGGCCCAATTCTTAACACGAGCAGGTTGAGCCCCACGGGGGGGTATCATCTCGGCGTACTGTGCAGAGGAGCGAGAGTTCCTATCGTCCTGACCGGGAGGAAGGAAAATGAGCACCTGGTTCACCCGTTGTGCCACCGCCCTTGGCATGGCCGCGCTCGCGTCGGCCCACGCGCTCGCCGATCCAATCCCGCCCGGTGGGCAGGGCGACCGTTTGAAGGTGATCGGATTCTCGGGGCTGGGCGGCCACTACGGTGCCTTCAAGATGGCGCTCAACCATCCGGCCAACGGACGCTGGTATCTCTACATGGGTCATTCGTTCGACCTGGGATGGAGCATCCTCGATGTGACCAACCCGCAGGACCCGAAGTACATAAAATTCATCGCGTTCGACGGACCGAAGGACTGGATCACGTCCCAGGTGACCGTCCATGACAACCTAATGATCACCTCGCTCGATCGTCGCAATGCTCCTGGGCCGGACATGATCTTCTGGGACGTCAGTGATCCGATCAACCCGAAGGAGATCGCGCGCTGGGGCAGCGGAACCGCGGGCGCACATCGCAATTCCTACCCGGGCGGCAAGTATGCGTATCTCTCCACCTCGTACCCTGGTTTCAGAGGCAAGATCCTGGTAATCGTGGACGTCAGCGATCCGGTACACCCGAAAGAGGTGGGCAAGTGGTGGCAGCCGGGTCAGAAGGATGGCGAGCCGCTGTCGGGTCCGCTACCGGGATTTCACGGACCGGCCAACATCAGTCCCGATGGCAAAATGCTCTCGACCGGGTACATGCCTGACGTGGTCAATCTCGACATCACCGATCCAACGCAGCCCAAGGTCATCGGCCGGCTTCCGATGACGCCACCGTTCGCAAGCGTGGGCACGCAGTCGCTCCACACAGTCCTGCCCCTGTGGGATCGGAAACTTCTGTACGTGAGCTCCGAGGCGATGGCTGAGCGGTGTAAGGACAACGGCATGAACTTCGCGGGACTCATCGACAACAGCGATCCCGCCAAACCGCGACTCATCTCGATATTCCCGACGCCGCGGCCGCCGGCCAACGCGCCCTACAAGGACTTTTGCGACAAGGGCGGACGTTTCGGACCGCACAACACCAATCAGGAACTTCACAACCCGGCGGTCGCTCAGCCGGGAGATCTGATGTTCGTCACATGGTTCAACGCGGGCCTGCGGGTGTTCGACATCAGTCTCCCGACCCTCCCGATGGAGGTCGGCTATTTCATGCCGCCAGAGCGAGCCGGCCTGCCAAGCCAGGCGGGCCCACATGACTCGCCGGTGAACTGGTCGGAAGAAGTCGCCGTCGACACGCGCGGCAACATCTACCTGAACGACGACAAGTGGGGGACCTTCGTCCTGCAGTACACGGGGAAGGTGCCAGCGAAGGATGTGAGCAGAACCGCGGCGAAGTGAGTACTATTACGCCCCACGCGCTCCTACTTCCCGGCATTGCGAATGCGGGCCGAGAATTGATCAACGTATTCGAGCAGGCTCTTGGTCACGCCGTCGGCATGCGCGGTGGGGGCGCCGCCCGCTATACCGCCCTTGTGCAGCAGCTCGACCTGCAGCAGCACAGGAGACTCTGTATGCGGCAGCCTGGCGGCTGCGTGCGAATAGATAGTCACGTCATACCGAGAGACGCATAGTCCGGTCGACACCTTCGCGGTGTTGATGTTCACGTACATATAGGTGTCGTCGTTGGAGTTGCGCACGACCCTGAAGCCGGCATCGGACAGGTGCTTCGACACGGTCGTCTCGAGCGCATCCTGCTTGAGGCCGCACGCGACGGCATCGCCGGTCAAATCCTCCAGGACGAGGCCAAGCTTGGTCAGTCCCTTCAACGCCGCGTCGGGCCTTTGATCGATCGGCGCGCTCGCGGGCGTTGCAGGCGCAGCAGGAACGGCAGGCGCCGTTGGTGCCGCGGTGGCGGCCGCCGGCGCGGATGCGGGCGCGGTTGCGGCGGCCGCTTTCGTGTCAGTCGCGACCGTCGGGTCGTAGACGCGCCTCACCTTGTCGCCACCGCCGCGCTCGACGAACTCCACGTCGACGATCAATTGCATCGGATTGGCGTTGAGCGAATAGACATAGCGCAGCTGTCGTCCCGGGTCGGCCTTGTAAACGACGACGAGACGGCCGGCGTCCCACGTCGCATTCGCGACGGATGTTACCCTGCCGAGCGGGACCGTGTCGTCGCGGCCATCGGTATGCAGCATGCGCGCGGGCGCCCGATCCGGCGTGATGGTGACGTCGGTCGGCGTCACGCCGACCGTCAGGTGGTCGAAGGGATTCCGCACTTCGTCGGTGAGCGTCGTGATGCGCTGCGAGTCTTCTTCCGTCTCGCGCACGATCCGCGGCGCGCCGAAGCCGCCGCGATTCCCGCCGCCGCCTCCACTGCCTCGGCGCCCGCCGCGAATAGGACCGGCGCCCCGCCCAGGCGCGGCGAGGAAGTCGGCGCTGAATCCGATGTCGCTCGGAAACTGGCTGAGTTGCCGATTCAGCGTCCACGCGCCGGCCAGTTGCGTGGGGTTTTGCGCCGAAAGCGAAGTCGGGTGCGCGATGGCTGCGACGAGCAGCAGGCACACCGGAATGAACCGTAAGCGCGTCATATACTTTCCTACGATACGCGGCGGCACGTTGTTACGCGAGTGCGCGGTTAGGCGGCGCTCAGCGCGTCGCCGGCCGCGCGAAACATGGTCCATTTACTCAAGGGCTGCCGCGGCTCATCGCGCACGTTAGCCGGCGCACCCCGGATAGGTCCTGACTAACGCGTAGTATCGAGTCGCGAGGCGAGTCGGGCCTTCATCGTTTGCGGCGCGGGGGAGTCGTCCAGTTCTCGATGGCGAGGCCGCGGACGCGCTCGAATTCCGCCGTGTTGTTCGTGACGAGCGTCAGGTCGAGCGCACGGGCGTGGGCCGCAATCAGCAGGTCGTTGGCGCCGATGAGCGCGCCACGCTTCTTCAGGTCAGCTCTGATCTCGGCGTAGCGAAGTGCGGAGTCGTCCGCGAAGTCCAGCGCCTCGACGTAGGGGAGGAAGGCCGCGAGTGCCGCGGCGTCCTGAGAGCGCCGGGGCGAGATCTCCACGCCGTACAGCAGCTCGGCCTTTGTGATGACCGACATGCAGACGTCGCCGACCGGCACCCCCTGCAGGCGCTTGAGCACCGTCGGGTGCGAGCGCTTCATGATGTAGGAGCAGGTGTCGGTGTCGAGCATGTAGCGCGGCATCACCCCTCGCGCTCCTGCACGGGCAGGTCCTCGACATCGGCCATGAACGCGTCGGAGGCCACGGGCGCCGATTCCAGGTAGGAGCGCCAGTCGCGGGGGCGCGGCGAGAGGATGACTTCATCGCCCTCCTTACGAATGAACACTTCGGCCGTAGAGAATTGGTATTCCTTCGGCAGTCGGACAGCCTGGCTGCGATTCGTCATGAAGACCTTGGCGGTGCGCGGCATGGTCAGAAGCCTCCGCCGCCATTATGCCATATACGTCACGTATACGGCTCCGCGTGCGCAATACGTGCGTCTACCCGGGCTTTTCGGCGTATCTGGCGGATCTGGAGGATCTCTAATCCCGTTAAGTTCTTTGTTCTCAACAACCGGCAGTGGTGCGAATCCCACCCTCTCCGCCAATCCGTAAGCCTTTGCCTGTCAAAGTGTTGTCAGCAAACGTCGCGTAATTGCTGACCTCGCGAAAAACTTGACACGAGATGGCGGTTGAATCGCTGCACTTGTTGTCGCCGAGCGAGGCTCGGTCGCATAGCGCGAGTGGGCAAGCCCGTCGACACCGGTGTCAACTGTTTCGCATGAGACCAATCGCTGCGAGTCGCGCCGCCTGTGAGCGAGCCTACGATCATCAAGCCACGCCATTCCGGATTCCTCGCCACTACGACTTCTGGGGCGTAACCCTGACTAACAGAGCGCATGTGCGGACACCGGTTTAGCAGGCCGCAGGTCGCGGCCCACGCCGGCGGAGATCCACACATGCGCCGATCGTGGTCAGGGACGAGAAATCAGGAACCGACTGCCGCCGATCCCTGATCCTGATCATCCCCTGATTCAGTTCGTTGCTCTCGGCGGCCCCGGCATCCCGTAGCTCAGTTCCGGGATGAACCTGTAAATGTTGGTTTCGATCGGTCCCGCGAGCGTCGCGTTGCGGCGCGCGTTGATCTTCGCTTGTGCCTCCTCCGACAGGCCCGCTCGCTGCAGAAGACCCGGCTGGTCGAGCTCGGCGTACTTGGCGATAGGTCTCGCCATCACGCCATCGACACCGCCGAAATTGGTACCGAACACCAGGAAGTCGAGGACACCGGCCTTCCGGTAGGCTGGGAGAAAATCCTCCCTCAGGCTCGCCTGAAAGTCGCCGCCTTTCCCCGGAAATACACGAAAGCTCTGCACGACGACGAACGGAGCCGGCGTCGTCGAGTTGCCCATGATGCTCGACTGCAGGTTGAGAGTCTGGATGTACGTCTGCTGGCTATGGACGGTCGGCGCCAGTTTCGCGTTGTACTTGGTCGCAACGTCCGCTCCAAACGCGCGCTGCACTCCACCGGGCTGGTCAAACTGAGCGTAGTTCGTGATTGGCGTGATCGTCACGCGTGTGAAGCCAGTGCCCGCAACGCCGTTGGCGTAGACGTGCCGCCAGGGTGTGCCGTTCTTCTTCGCCGCCGGCATCGCTTGGTTCTTGATGAGGTCCTCCCACGTGACCACCATTGCCGGATTCAGCTGCACGATGGCCACCAGTTGGCGCTGCGGGGGCGGCGCCTGGGCGGGTGCCTGGGCGTGTCCAACTGCGGTCCATACAACGGCGCCAGCGACGAGCGCGGCGATCGCGTATCCAAAGGGTCCTCTGCGTCTTCGTACAAGTGATGTCATCAGGTCCTCTTCTGTGTTGTCCGGTGATCGTTGCAACGACAGGCGCCAACCAGACCGGGTCAGACGACCACGGCAACGGCTTTGATGAGGGCTGGGAGAGGTGACGGGCGCGCGCCCCGGCAACAGGCGGCAGGACTCAGGAAAGTAACGTGACTATATACCCTCCGTGGTGCGGCGCCAAGACAATCCGCGCGCACGAGATTGCTCTCCAGCAACGCAACGCCGATTCTGAAGAGGAATGGCGGCGAGCAGGATTCCTCGACACATGGCGACGACTCGGAGCTATCCTCAACCGCGGGTTGGTGCCGACTTGAATCCGAATGGGCTCGTGCCCGAGTCGCAGGCAGTCACCGATCGCGGGCTGTGGCTGCGACGCGAGCATCAGAGAGCGCGGCGTGACGACGCCTGAACGCTGGCGGCAGGTGACCGAGTTGTTTCACGCGGCGCTGGCACGCGACGAGAGCCAGCGGGCGGCGTTCCTGAGGGACGCGTGCGGCGATGACGAAGCGCTGCGTCACGAGGTGGCATCACTGCTCGACCAGAAGGAGGACGCGGAAGGTTTCCTGGAAGCCCCCGCGATTGAGGTAGCGGTGAACGCGCTGGCAGAGGATCATGGCCAGTCCCCGGCGCGCCGCCAGGGAGTCGACCGCAAGCCACGCTCGCGCGCCCCGTGGTGGATCCATCTATGCGCCGCTTCGTTCCTGGGCTACTTCGGCCTGGTGATGTTTTCGACCTTCTACCCGCCCGCAGGCATGGGTGTCCGAATTGACGAGCGGTCGGGCGGCCTGATCGTCGGGAGCGTGACTGCCGACTTCGAGGCAGACCGCGCGGGCGTTCAGCCGGGCGATCGCCTCCTGGCGATCGACGGTCGCCAGCTTCGCAACGTCCTCGACTATAGCCTGTTCAGCATCGGTGTGAGTGTCGGCGAAGAACGAACGTGGCTGTTCGAGCGCTCGGGCCGTCAATTCTCCGTCATGGATGCGCCGCATCGCCGTCAGTTTTCCCCCGATGATCTCCGTTTTCTACCGGTCCGCGTCGGCTTTCTCGCCTCGCTGGTCCTTTCCTTTGTCGTGATCTACAGCCGGCCCGACGATCGCGTCGCCAGGCTCGGCGCGCTCGTGCTCGCGTCGATGGCGTGCGCGCTGCAGTCGCCGCCAGTAGGTCTCGCAGGGACATGGCGTCACTTGCCTGTCCTCGTCGGTGCGCTGCTGTGGCCTGCCTTCCTGAGCACGCTCGCGGGCGGCGCGATCGTGTTCGGCCTTTTCGCGGTGTTTCCGCGAAGCGTCATCCGCCGCCGGTGGATCTGGATCGCCGCGCTCATGCCGGCAGCTGTTGCCACCGCGTGGCTCGGGTCCGATGTGATGCTCGTCGTCTACCAGCCGGAACGTTCACCCGACCTCTATCTACCTGACTGGTTCGCCATCGTCGTTTTCTTGAGCTCCGCGGCGTACTTTGCAGCCGGCATCGCGATGCTCGTCTGGAATTATCGCCGGTTGACCGATTTGAACGAGCGACGCCGTGTACGTGTGCTCTTGTTCGGCATGACGGCCGCCGGCGTCGGTGCACTTTGCTTTATCGCACCCATCGTCATCACGAACCTCGGCCTCGCGTCCGGCCTAAACTTCTTGTTCTCGGGTCCGACTTTTGTGATCGCCGCGCTGCTGCTCATTGCGCTGCCGTTCTCCTTTGCCTATGCCATCATCGCGCAGCGGCTGTTTGACGTCAGGATCATCATTCGGCAGGGTCTTCAGTACGCGTTCGCACGGCGGTCGATCCTCTTGCTCGTGCCCGCGCTCGCGGCGGGGCTCGTCGTCGATCTGGTGGTACACGCCGAGCGGCCGCTCATCGACATCGTCCAAGCGCGCGGCTGGGCGTATGCGACGCTGGCGGGACTGGCCGCGGTGGCCTACCGGAATCGCGACGGGTGGATGGCGTCACTCGACCGCCGGTTCTTTCGTGAGCGCTACGACGCCCACCAGATCCTGAGACAGGTGGTCGAAGACGTGCGGGCGGCGGCCAGGCTCGACACCGTGGCTCCGGTGGTGGTTTCGCGCATGAGCGCCGCGTTCCATTCCACGTTCGTCGCGCTGCTGGTGTCCGAGCCGCATCAACGGGACTTTCACGTCGTAGCCGTCGCGCCCGTCACGAGTGTCGTACCGCGGCTGACGCGAGACAGCAAGCTGGTCGGCCTCGCGCGAGTGTTGGGAAAGCCGATTGATTCCTCCAGCTCCCGAGCCTTGTTCGACGACGAGCTCCCCGCCGAAGACGCGGCCGCCGTTCGCGCGATACGGGTCGATCTGGTGGCGCCAATCGTGACCGCGGCAGCCTCTCAGCGCGAAGCGTTGCTCGTGCTCGGCACGAAGCGCTCTGAAGAGCCGTACGACCGCGACGATCGCGAGCTGGTGGCCTCGGTGGCCGCGAGCCTCGCCATACTGCTGGAGCGGCGGCCGGACGAAGGCGAAACGGACGACGCCTTCGTCGAGTGCCCGCAGTGCGGGGCCTGTGACCGAGTCAACGCGACCCGATGCGCGGAGGACGGGACACCGCTCGTCCTCGTGAGCATTCCGCGGGTCCTCGGCGGGCGCTACACGATCCACCGGCGGCTCGGGCGTGGCGGGATGGGCACCGTGTACGAGGCGCGCGACGGCGCGCTCGAGCGGCGCGTGGCAGTCAAGGTGATTCGGGACGATATGGTCGGCGGCCCGGACGCGGCCGACCGATTCCGTCACGAGGCGCGAGTGGCTGCGAGCTTCGCGCACCCGAACGTGGTGACGGTTTACGACTTCGGTATCACCGACAACGCTCGTGGATACCTGATCATGGAGCGGTTGAACGGCGCGACCTTGCGGGAAACGTTGAGGCGCGACGGCCGCCTGACGCCATCACGCACGCTGCACATCATGCGCGGGGTCTGTCAGGCCGTCGATGCCGCACATCGCCGTCAACTTATCCACCGCGACTTGAAGCCCGACAACATCTTTCTCACGAAGGAAGAGGTCCCGAAGGTGCTGGACTTCGGGATCGCGAAGTTCGTCCGTCCGGCGCTGGACTCGACCGCTCTCACCGCCACAGGCGCCGTCGTCGGCACACTCGGGTACATGTCGCCGGAACAGGTTCGCGCTGGCGCGCCACACCCGTCATGGGACCTCTGGGCGCTCGCGGTCGTCGCCTACGAGATGCTGGCGGGCGAACGCCCATTTGCGGAAACGAACTCGCTCGATTGGTTTGCCGCGGTGGCAGCGGGAACCTGGATTCGCCTGAACGTCCGACAACCGGAGCTCCCGTCTTCACTGGATTCCGTGTTCGCGCGTGCCTTCTCACTCGATCCCGCCGAGCGGCCGTCTGGCGCGCTCGTTTTCATGCACAACCTCGAGGACGTTCTCGACGGCTAAGCCACGCGGCACTCGCACCCCAAACAGATCGAAACTCGGACGAGATGATGATGGCCGCCGTCTTCAAGGGATTGGCGCAGTTCCGCGTGCTCAATACGTGTCTCTACTCTGCCTCAAATTACGCCTCTAACTTATTGAAAATCTGGCTGACATAGGCCGCGTGAGTGGCAGCAGCACCCTGCCAATAGTGTGTAGAAAAGCCCTGCTCTCGGGTCGATCACCGCAAACTGCGCCTGCGCAGGCGCTGCGGAAACGAGGAAAACTAATAGGTTCTCTCAGAAGAGCCTTGCGTGGCAGCAACGTCCCGCCTGCCGATGAATTCGGTCGTGTCACCTCGCGGGCGACTTTTAGTCGTCCGGGCCGTCAGGCTTATCCGTGATAAAGAACGGATGCCACGGAACGTTCGCCGAAGCGGCTGGCGGTGCGGTTGCTGCGAGCAGTTGGCGCGCCTCAGTGATGGCGTCTTGAATTTCCTTTTCCACCGTCGCCGTTGAAAATCGAGTCCGAATCGCGGAACGGCGTTCGTGCCATTCAACGGACCGCAGTGTCCACAGGTACTGTGTCAAGAGCCGATTGTCGCGCTTGAGTCCGGCCCGCAGTATCGCTTCTCCCTTCGCGCCTATCTTGGTCAATGCGCCGTTTCCCCGAGCGTTGCTCGTGACGGCCCTGGCCTCCAGGCGGTCAGCACCAAGGGTGTCGAATGCGAAGTCAGCTACGAGGACCGCGGCGTCTTCAAAAATACCTGTACCCCAAAACGACGACCCCAACACAAAACCCCACTCCGCGGCGAAGAAATTCGGTTGCTGTTTTCGGATCTGAAAGAGACCGACCGCGTGCTGCAAACCCTTCGGAACGATCGCGTAGCACACGAGTTTGCCCGCGGCTCGTTGACGATGGGCCCACGCGATGAACCCATGGAACGCATTGACCGAACCCGGCGGCGCAGAAATGTGTTCGGCGACTTTGGGATCGCTCCCGATCAGGACAGAGAGACTGGGTGCATCGGTGAATGCAACTTCACGCAGCGAGACGAGTGTCCCCTCGAGGACGGGCAGTCCGTCGCGCCAGCGATCGTCGACCTGAAGAGTATGGATAGCGATGGCGCCGATTGTCGCATGCCGCGGCGAACAGGAACGACCAAATCGCAATCGGTCAATGGCAGCTGTTTCGAAATGGAACGCGATGAAATGTGAAAGTGACGTACAACGAATGATTTCAACCGACCCAACGGGCATTCAAATTGTAGAGCTGGGCGAAATGCCAGAAACGCGGCCAACCACGTGCCCCCAATGTGCCAGCGGCCAGGCCCAGGTGATTGCAGAATCGAAGATGCCTCCGTTGAAATACGTGCGCTGCGACAGGTGTGGCCATATCACCACTGTCTCGGCGAAGCCGGCCGGGCGACATTAACGGCGGAGTCGGCCCCAACAGAAGTCAGAGCGGCAGCGGGGCGCCTCTCCATCACGCGCGTTGACGTTTACGACGTTCCGGTCGTGCGCGACGGTCAGTCTAATTATCCAATGCGTGATCTCGCCTGGACTCGTTCGCCATTCTCGCTTTGATCTGCGCTTCGAGTTCCTGCGCCTGCTGCACGACCGCACTGAGCTTGGGAACCATTTCTGCCAACTTCTTCGGGTGTGAGTTCGCGGACGGACACGATTGGAAAGACGATGTGACTGTCGAGCTAATGAGCGTGGCCCAATGCTGGGTCCGGATCGATCGGACGAATCATCGCGCGACGCAACGCGGTCAAGAGGTGATCGAAATTCACCGGCTTGGTGAACACGGGAAGCGAACCTAATTCGTCGCGGCGACGTTCGGCGACGCTCATGCCCGTGAAGACAACCGTTGGGATCGCCCGCCACGTGGGGTGCTGACGACAGGCCGCCAGGAATTCCCACCCGTTCATCACCGGCATGTCGAGATCCACAATCAGCGCGTTCACGGGATGATCTGATCGCAGGTAACCGAGCGCCTCGGCGCCGTTGCTCGCGTCGGCCACTCGATACCCTTCATGTTCGAGCAACACGACGAGTGCATCGCGAAGATCCGAATGATCATCGACGACGAGAATCGTCGGGCGCCGGTCCGACATGATGCGGTGAGGCTCCACGAGCTCGTCGTATGTCAGCGACGCGGCGCCGGCAAATGGTCCGCCACGATTTTCGCGACATGATCAGGATCACACGGCTTGCAGAGAACCACGTGCGCGTGAGGGAGTCGGGGCGTGGGTTCGACGCCGGTGACGACAATGACCGGGATATCGGTGGTCAGCGGGTTGGCCGCAAGCTCGCGGAGGACCGTCCACCCGTTGACCATTGGCAGATTCAGGTCCAGCACGATCAATGACGGACGGCCCTGTTCGATGGATCGCAACGCCGAGATGCCATCCCCAGCTCTCACACAGTCGAATCCTCGCAATACGAGCGCGGCACAGTACATGTGTGCCAGCGGGGCATCGTCCTCAACGACCAGGACTCTTGGGCGGGACGACGGCACGGCACCGTATCTTAGCGGATTCCTTCCG
>Ga0070698_100008154_pt1 | contig 11326 bp, 10 predicted proteins | sample KBSK1502metaG_FD_65477 | JGI IMG/M metagenome (GOLD analysis project Ga0070698, IMG submission 65477) | Corn, switchgrass and miscanthus rhizosphere microbial communities from Kellogg Biological Station, Michigan, USA - KBS K1-50-2 metaG | ecosystem: Host-associated > Plants > Roots >...
TTCCACGCCACCCACCAGGTAGTACTTGTCGTCGGAAAGTTGCATCGAATCCATGACCGCGAGCATCAGGACGGAACCCTCCGGCTTTCGCGCGTTCACGAGGGCCAGCCGGTTCGACACCGCGCCGAGCTGAGTCAAGAGCGCCGGATCGCGACGGTCGTATTCATTTCGGAAATGGCCCGAGCTCACGATGCGCCCCTGCGAGTCTTGAATCTGCAGCATGGAAAATCCGAGGAGGCCCATGGCTTGCCCGGCGTAATCGAGAACGAAGGACTTGTCGTCGTCCTTCTCCATGGCCAGGCGGAAACGATTGTCGTTCTCGATCACGTTGCGAAACGCCCCCAGACGGGCGCGCAAGGAGTTTCGTAAGCTCTCCAAATCCTCGGTGGCCACGGTGGCCAGCGTTTCGACGCGGCGGTTGTACTCCCGAGTGAAACGGCGCGTCATCTCCAGCTTGGTCGAGATCGCCAATAGAAAGAGCGGAATCCAAACCAGGATGATCGAGGAGATGAGAATGCGGCGGCGGAAAGTCATGGCGATTCCACGCCGGTCCGGCCCGCTCCGGCCAGACGCAACGTCCCATCCCAATCCTGCACCACCCCCGCTACGCCGCGACGAATGGCGACATGATTGCGCGCGGTAAGGAGCGGAATTCCGGCCACGACGAGCGCCGACCCGCTCCGAGGTCTCGCGGTGTTCACCCGCGAGGCCAACCAGCGGAGAGACCCCGCGAATGCCGCGGCATCCAGACATGGATCGGTGTAGGTGCGCTGAAGGGCAACTAGATAGGCCCATCGATCCCCGGCTTGCAACGATCCCGCATAGGACGGCGGTACGAGCTGCACCGCCACCGGGTTGGCGGACGTGGAGGGTGGATCGAGGGCGCCCAAGAGCAATTTGCCGGACCCGGAACTATCCGCGGCCAACGCCACCAAACGCTCGGCCAGCTTCTTGGCGTCGGAATCACCGTCCTGATAGGCGAGTTGATGTCCCCCGTCAGGGTCGAGCGCGACCATCTCCGGGGACACGACTTGCCCGAAGGTGATGTTCCGCGGCAGGGCACAACCCCGCGTGGATGCGCCCGAGAAGGTCGTGGCCGGCCGGGCGTCCGCATCCACGATGTGCTCGGAAAGCTCGCTTCGGAGCTCGGTCCACGCCGTCGTTTGCGTGCGCGTTCCCGAGTATTGCGGCGACACGAGAACGTAGGTACGGTTCCAGGCCAAAGGATACGTCTGAAACTCACCGAGATTCTTGGCGTACGACAGGGCGCTCTTCGACTCGAGGAGCATGATGTCGGCCTTGGCCAACACGTCCCGCGGATCGCTGCCGTTGTGAACCGAAAAGTCGATCGTGGATCGGCCACGTCCAACGAAGGGATGATCGGGATTGGGCTCGAGCCCGAAACTCCACGACACGCTACCCGAGGTCACCCGATACGCGCCGCTTCCGATCGCCCAATCTCCGGTCGGTTTCCACACCGCGAGATCCGGATGCGAAAAGAATGCTATTTCGTTGGGAGGTGCGGAGGTCAAACGAACGGTGATCTGATGGGGCCCCGATATGCGAATCGCGTCGGCCCGCATCCAGCTCCACGGTCCCGGTCGTCCGGGAACGAACGGCTTCGCTCGCGTGGTCAGCCACGCGTCACGAATAGCAGCCGGCGTCACTGGGCTTCCGTCCGAGAAGTACGCGCTATCGCGAAGCGTGAATACCCAAACACGGCCGTATTCCTTGGATCCCCATGAACGCGCCAGACCCGGCCATGTGCGACCTTCACAGTCGACCTGGACCAAGGTCTCGTAGATCTGCCGGAACACCAAGTCCTCCGAATCGTTCACGGCCGCCGGGGCATGTGCCGGTTCGACCGGATCGACAAGTACGACGCGCAGCCGCTCGAAACGAACCGGATCCTCGGCCCCGAGAAGACATGGATTCCTTTCCGGCTTGGGCGGCGGTGTCTCCACCGGAGGGGGCACCGGAGCCTCGCTCGGCGCCGGCGGCGTCGGTGCAGGTTCGGGTGCGCGGGCCGTTCGATGGGCGCATCCGAGAATCCCTGAAATGCAAAGAATGTACCCAGTTTTCCTGAACTTGGGGGACATTGCTGAATTCTCCCGCAAATAGAGGCATCGGCCGGGCATTTACCTTACCCTTTGCGGAAGGTTCGGGAAAGTCGAAACCCTCCGGCCGTGTTTCCTACGAGCTATTGAACCATCGCATCACAAAAGAATTGGGACCCTCGCGGGTCCCAATTGCATCGGGGAGAGAGTCCCCAATTTCCGAAGGCCGGCTCGCCTACTAGGGGGGGCACCTAGGTCCAGGGGTGGCGAGCCAGCCTCGCGGAACTCCGATTCCCGAAGGCCTGCCCGCCCTACTAGGGGGGGCACCTAGGTCCAGGGGTTGGGCGGGCTAGGCCTCGGAAATGGTTTCCCGCCTTATGTGGCGGGGCCCATGTCTCTCCGGAATTCTTGAATGACCGGAGTAAAAGAGATCCTCCTCACCACCGTGTCAGAGTCCATCTGCACGGTGAAGTTCTGGGCGACATCGAAATCCAGAACCAGCGTGGTCAACGCATTTTCATGAACATCGACATCGCGACGCAACAACACCTTGATTCCCGATTGTTCCGCGCTCGGAGTGCCGAGAACCTGCGTCGTGCTTCCGTCGGGGAAGCTGAAACCATCTGCCAGAGTCACTCGCGCTCCGGACAGGACGACACGAACTTGGTCGTAGCCGCCCGCGGGCACGTTCGCTTGCGCCAGTTCGGCCTGAAGGCCGTTCGCCAAGCTCATCAGATCAAACGTTTTTCCTGCCGATGACGAGAAGATTTCAACCTCCTCCGCCGAGAACCCGGACGCCGGCACCAAAAACACCCGCGTCACCGTCACTTCGGCGCCCGTCAAGGCCCTTTCTGTCATCGAACCGAACGGTGAAGATGAAACCGGTGTGCCCGTCACCATGGTCTCGATCTGCCCCATTGACGAGGCGTCGAGCCCTTGGTCCTGACAACCAAACGCAAGGTATGTCACGACCAATAATCCAATGCCGAGCACTACCTTCATCTTCATACCGGTTGCCCTCAGGAATACTGAATTACTCCTTAAGACCTACGAACGCTCTAAATATTAGGCTCTACTGCCAATGTCTAACTTTTCGAGAAAGCGTCGCGCCGGCACCCGCCGAGCGTCCCAAGGATTTCAAGAATGAGGTCGGCGTCCAAGTCTTCGTCGTCCTCGGAAGGGGGTTCTTCTTGATCTCCAAGAGCTCGTACAGGTCGCCCTGCTTATTTCGGCGGGGCCGGACGCGTGGGTAACGATGAACGTCCAAGTTGATCGTCATCATGTTGCCGTGATTCATCGCTCCCCAAACTCCACGTTTTGAGAAAGCTCGTATTGCACCCGTCAGACCGAATCTCAAGACTTCCGCGCCCGGGGGAGGAAACCCGAGGCTGTGAGAGGCCCCTCGGGCGCGGAAGACCTTGAGCTGCCTGGAGGGCGGGGCATGTCACCCACATAAGCAAGAGGGTGGCCATTCTGGGCCAGTAAGTGGGTTCCGTTGCGAAGACGTTGTGAAGTCGCCGCTTAAAAATTGCGGAGACGTTTCGAGCGAGTTCCGAAGTGTTTCAAATCGCTCTTTTGGTGTCCGATGGGACACGTTTTGGCGTGGAGCCCAGGACACGAAACCGGGTAGATCGCATCCAATCAGGGGCTGGGCTCTGCTTCCCGTCGGGTCAGAGCCAGCCATTCGGCCATCCGCTCCCGTCCCTTTCCCTTTAGCTGCAGAAGAACCTCATCCCCCCGGGACGCCACCAGCTCCCGATCATCGAAGGGAAGATCCTGGTACATGACCCCGCCCGCAAAGTGGCACCCCTCACACTGGTCGTGGAGGATGGGCAGCACAACCGCCTCGAACCCACGCTCCGAGTCCATTCCCTGGAGCGGTGGATAATGCTTGCCGCACCCGAACATCCCGAAGAAAGACAAGGCCAGAGCCAGGGCGGCCCAATACCGGTTCATGTAGAGTCGGGTCGGCAAATCATGGGGAGGTCGAGGCATGTCATTTGAGCATATCCAGATCGAGCGCGAGGCTTCCGTAGTCATTGTCCGGCTGGCCTCCGGAAAGCTCAACGCCATCTCCCCCGAGCTCCTCGAGGAGTGTCATCGGGCTCTGGACGATCTGGAGGCCGATCGCGATCTCACCGGTCTCGTCATCACGGGCGGGACATCCCGCTTTTTTTCGTATGGCCTCGATGTGGCTCGGCTATTGACGGTGGATCGGTCCTTCCTCGAGCCGTTCATGCAGAGTTTTAATCGTCTGCTTTCCCGTATCTACGTATTCCCCCAACCCGTGGGAGCGGCGGTGAATGGACATGCCACCGCGGGGGGCCTCTTGCTCTTGCTGGCCGCGGATTGTCGCGTGGCCGCGGAGGGGAATTTCTCGGCCGGGTTGTCGGAAGTGAAGCTCGGCTTGGCTGCACCCGCCGCCGCGCTACGCATGATGTCGCGGCGCATCGGCCCCCAAGCGACCGCCGATTTGGCCATGCGCGGCATGATGCTCGGTCCAGAGGCGGCAAGTGCTTTGGGCATTTACGAAACAATCGTTCCACCCGATCGGCTTCTGGGCGAAACCTTGGATCGGGTAAGAGGGCTGGCCGGTCCGCCCGGCGCGGTCGCGCTCAACAAACGCTTTCTCGGCGCGGGAGTTTTCGATGGCCCCGAGGCCATGCTGGAGCACGAAATTTCGGATTGGCTCGACCGCTGGTATTCCCGCGAAGCCCAAGCCGAGCTCACGAAGCTGGCTTCCCGCAAATGACCGGCTTCTATTTGTTGCGGCCAGCATGCGGGCGGTTAATTGTTGCGGGCGCCCTCGAGAATCCAGGTTCGCAGGAGCTGTAGATCGGCGCTCGTCATCGCGGGCCGGTCCTTCGGCATGCGCGCGCCTTGAATTCCCGAATGGCCTTCCACTTTCCAAAACATGTAGCTCTGATCGGGATCACCGGCCTTGATCTCGCACATCCCCTCCTGGCGGGCCTCGGTCCCGGTGTCGAAGAGGTCTGCGTAGCCGCCCATGTGATAGTCGGTGAGTCCAGGAAGGTTGGACGCGTGGCAACCGATGTCGGCGCACGCGTACTTATTGGTGGCGAAAAGCGGCTCGATTTGGTTCGCGTAGCTCACCGTAGCCGCCTGCGTCGTGTCGGCCACGCTCGCGCAATCCGGCTCCTTGTTTGGAGCAATTGTTTCACAACCAAAAGCCAAGAAACCGAAGAACAATACGATGCCAAGGACCCCTCCCAGCCACCGCCATCCCATGTGCGCTCGCTTTCTCCCCGGTCAGGGGTGCTCCACTCGGCGTATCACGGAATTGTACGTATCGGCGATGAGTAAGTTCCCGTCCGGGTCGAAGGTCATCGCGAACGGGTGAGATAACTGGGCTTCATTGGCCGGCCCGCCGTCGCCGCTGAATCCCGCCGTCCCATTCCCGGCCACGGTGGTGATCACGCCTGTGGCATCCACGCATCGAATGCAATGATTGTAGGTGTCGGCAATATAGAGACGTCCGTCCGGGCCGATGCGAGCATCGTAAGGTGAGCTCAGCCTGGCTTTCGTGGCCGGTCCCCCATCGCCGGTATAACCGGCCGTTCCCGTTCCCGCGATGGTCTCGATCTTTCCCGAGGCATCGATCCGACGAATGCAATGATTGCCCGTGTCGGAGACGAGCAGATTTCCGGTTTGCCCCTCGAGACGCACGCGGAACGGCCCGCGAAAAAGCGCCTGGCTCGCCGGGCCTCCATCGCCCGCATAGCCGGCGGTCCCGTTCCCGCCCACCGCGTGTATGGTGCTGTCCGCATCCACACGCCGAATGCTGTGATTCACCGTGTCCGCGATGTAGATGGGAAATCCTCCCGGAGCTACGGCAACGCCGCAAGGTGAGTTCATCTCCGCATCCAGAGCGGGGCCGCCGTCCCCCGCATAGCCCTCGTGGTCGTTTCCCGCCACCACCCAGACCCGCATGTCGGTGTCGATTTTCCAGATCAGCGGCACATGATTTCCGGCCAGAAAGATCTCGCCGGAGCTGTCCAGGGCCACGGAAAAGGCGTGATGAAGAGGCGTCTCGAGCGCCGGTGTCCCGTTCACCACGAAGGTATCGGCTTCTTGACCGGTACCCAGGATCGTCCGCACCCGGCCATCATGGTCCACGCGGCGCAAACGAAAATTGTTCCAGTCGATCACGACCAGCCGGTTCTCCGTATCGAAGGCAATGTCGAGCGGATAGTAGAGAGCCGTGGCTTCCGGCAGGTCGCCGTCTCCGGTAAAGCCGGGGAGGCCGGTCCCCATGATCGTGGAAATCGTGCCGGAAGGACCCGGACGAGGGGTGGTTACCTCGTCCTTGCATCCGACGACAAACCAGATGAGCAAGACAAAGGGGATGATGATCTTCACGCGGATGTCCTCGACCGATTAATTGTTCCTTGCCCCCTCCAGAATCCAGGTGCGCACGAGATCCACATCTGAAGCGGACACGCAATCGTTGGGATCCGGAGAACTCACGCATCCGAGCGGCATCCGCTCCTTAAGAATCCCCGAACGGCCCTCGACCTTCCAGAGCAGGTAGCTTGCCTCCGGATCGCCGGGTTTGACCGCGCACATATCGAGTTGCTTCGCCTCGTCTCCGGCTTTCAGCACCTCCTCGTAGGACGCCAGAGAATAATGAGAGCTGGCCAGCCCGCCGCCGTGACACCCGGCTTCGAGACAATTGTACTTGTTGGGCAAAAAGAGCGGGACGATCTGATTGGCATAGCTCACCGTACCCGGCTGCGTCGTGTCCGCCACACTGGAGCAGTCGACGGGTGGTTTCGGCGACGACGAATCGGAGCACGCAAAGAGCGCAAACATACACACCGTCGCAAGAGCGGGGATCAAGACGCGAGCCGTGGGAGGCACGTGAAGATTCAAGATCAAGGCGTGACGAGCACGACTTTGCGGATCACCGAGTTGTTGGTATCGCAGATGTAGAGATTTCCCACCGCATCGAACCCCACCGCGACGGGTTGATCGAGCTCGGCGTTTACGGCGGAGCCGCCGTCCCCGGCATATCCGGCCGTCCCCGTTCCGGCCACGGTGGTAATGATGCCGGACGCATCCACGCGGCGCACACGATGGGCAAGCGCGTCGGCAATATAGAGAGCCCCGTCGGGTCCGAGACGGGCATCTCGGGGATCATTGAGCATGGCCAGAACCGCGGGACCCCCGTCGCCCGACGTTCCCCTGGTTCCAGTGCCAGCCACTGTGGTGATCATTCCGGACGCATCGACGCGCCGCACGACGTGATTGGCCGAGTCGCAAATGAAGATCGACCCCGAGGCATCGTCATATCGCACACGGAGAGGGGAATTGAGCGTGGCGTTTTGCGCCGGACCGCCGTCGCCCGTGTATCCCTTGATTCCCGTGCCGCACAAGGTGTGAATGATTCCTGAACCGTCGACCCAGCGCACGCAATGGTCGAGAGCGTCGGTGATGTAGACGGGTGCCCCGGTGGTCGCCACCGCAACTCCGGTCGGGATGCCGAAGGTCGCCGAAAGCGCCGGGCCTCCATCGCCGGCGTACCCCTGAGTAGCGACTCCCGCAAACACATACACCAGCTCCTCCGGCGTCTCCCGCAACACCCAGGGCACGTGATATCCGGTGATGAACAAGTTGCCGAGTCCGTCGTACGCCATCGAGTATGCATGATGCAAGGAGGTCTGAAGTGCCGGGGTGCCGTTTACCCGGATGCTGTCCTCCTCTCCGGTCCCGACAATGGTGCGGACGCGACCGTCCAGATCGAGCCGGCGGATTCGAAAATTGTTCCAGTCAAGAACGACCATGCGGTCCTGGGCGTCGAAAGTGATATCTATTGGAAAATAAAGTGAAACCTTATCCGGAGTCGCGCCCTCGCCGGCGTAGGCCTTAACCCCGTTTCCCATGACCGTGCAAATGGTTCCGAGGTCCCCGCACTGCGGGGTTCCGGGGGTGGTGGAACTCCCCCCACAACCCACGGTCATGAGTACCCCTGAGGTGAGGGCAATAAGGGCCCCTCGGCCGTTTAGCATCATGGGAGGTCGTCAGTTCCTTTCGAGCCCGTGCTAAACTATTATACTTCCTTTCCTCTCTCCATACCCGTGCTCGGGGGACCCATGCGCCTTAAATTATCGCTGGCCGCCTTCTTACTCCTTGCCGCGACCAGCTTCCTGGTCGGATGTAACAGCGACGAACCAACCCCCGTCGCGTCTTGCAGCGATCAGCCCGGAACCATATGCACTTGGGCCGGAACGGGGCATGCGGAATATTCCGGGAATGGCGGTCCACCCGAGCAAGCCGGTCTCTACTGGCCGATCGACGTTACCTTCGCTTCGGACGGTCGCGCGTACATTGCGGACTGGAATAATCACGCAATTCGTCAGGTGGGCCTGGATGGAAAGGTGCACACGGTCGTCGGCACCGGTTTTGATATAGGAGACGGGCCGGTCGGCTCTTCTACTCCTTCCGACCTCATTCCTCCCGGCCCCCTTGGAACGAAAATTGCGCTCAATCATCCAACCGATGTGAAGGAGCTTCCTAACGGCAAGATACTTGTCGTCTGTTGGCACAATCACAAGCTCCGTGAGTACGATCCGGCCACCGGCCTAGTGGTCGTCACGTGCGGCAGGGGGGCCGGATTCCGGGGTGACGGCGGCCCCGCTGATTCCGCGCTTCTCGCGTGGCCGACCAAGGCGGCCGTCGCAGCGTCTGGTGATGTGTACCTCCTCGATCAAGAGAATCAACGCGTCCGCAAGATCGATGCGTCTGGCCGTATAACCACGGTCGTGGGCACCGGGATAGCCGGCTTCTCGGGAGACGGAGGGTCCCCACTTTCTGCCCAACTCCATTTCCCGAGCGGTGGCGCGCTGACCGGCAACAATCCAGCTCCGGGAGGTGGCTTGGCACTCGACTCCCAGGGAATGCTCTACATTTCGGACACGATGAACCGGCGAATTCGACGAGTGGATTTCGCCGCCAACGTCATCACTACCATTGCCGGTACGGATTCCGGATACGGAGGGGATGGCGGTCCAGCAGTGGATGCGAAGTTCGCCTATCCCTTCGATATCGATTTCGGTCCCGATGGGCGGCTGTATGTGGCAGATAAGGGAAACGATCGAATCCGGGCTATTGATCTGACGACCGGCATCATCAACACGGTGGCCGGAAATGGGCGGCCCGGATTTAGCGGAGACGGCGGAAACGCCGTAGACGCCTCGCTTCACGGTCCTCTCGGCATTGCTTTCGACAACGCCGGACATCTTTATATCGCCGATACCTACAACAGCCGCATCCGCCGGGTGACGCTCTAGGAGCATCCTTATGAAACGCATTGCATGGTTTATTTCCCTTCTCTTGGTGAGCGTTCTCGCGTGGGGATGCGACGAATCCCAAACGGATACGAGCTGCGAGCCTCTCTTGGGAACATCCTCTCACCAGCCGTATTCGATGATCACCACGTTCGCCGGAAATGGGGTGCAAGGCGAAGGAACCGACGGCGTGTGCCCGCTTAAAACGGCCCTCTATTATCCTCAAGACATGGCATTCTCTCCGGATGGAAAGCCATACATCGTCGATTGGAACAACTACCGCATCCGGGTCGTCGAGAACGGGCTCATACACACCGTCATCGGCAGCGGCAAACCGGTGCCGGACGCCGAGTCGGAAGCTCCCAGCGGCGTCGCCACCGAAGTGGATCTGAACCATCCCGCTCATATCAACTTTGACGCGAACGGCAATATCATTCTGTGTGGATTCCATTCGTCGGCGGTGTTCCTCTGCAATCTGTCCACGGGCATGATCGGGCCCATTTGCGGAAACGGCGTGCGGAGCTACGGCGGTGACGGTGGACCCGCGTCCGCCGCGATCGTCAACTTGCCGGTGTGCTCCCATTACGATTCCCAGGGCAATCTCTATATCACGGACCAGGCCAACCAGCGGATCCGGAAAATCGATAGCTCGGGGAACATCACCACCTTTGCCGGTTCGGGAACCCCGGTCCCTGGCGCAGGTGCTCCAGGAGGGTTCTCTGGAGATGGGGGCCCGCCGGAACTCGCGCAGTTCAATTTTCCGGTCGGACAGCAGGCCAATCCGGCGGGTAAGTTCTGCATCGGCGCGGATGATCGCATGTACATCGCCGACACCAGGAACCAGCGCATCCGCATGATCGCGAACGGCATCATCACCACCGTGGCCGGAAACGGAGTCCTGGGCTATGGCGGCGACGGCGGGCCTGCCACGGACGCCATGCTCAATGACCCGAACTCGGTGGCGGTGGACAGCGATAACAACCTCTACATCTCGGATTACTTCAACAACATCATTCGCAGGGTGGATGCGGCGACCGGGATCATCACGACCTTCGTGGGCCATCCGCAGGAATGGTGCCCGCGCGGGGATTGCACCGACGTCACGACCTTGAGCAGCGAGGAGCTGGGCGACGGGGGCGACCCGAAAGATGCCTATCTTCATAATCCGGCCGGCCTCACCTTCGACGCGGCAGGAAATCTTTACATCGCCGACCGGGCCAACAATCGTATCCGCGTTGTGCTCAAGAACCCGTAAGTGCTCGTTACGGAGTTTTCTTGGCCGGGGTGGCCGCCATTTCGGCGAGGACGGTTTTCACTTCTGCCAGCGTGGTCGGGCCGGGCTGGAGTATGCGCCGGCAAAACAAGCTATCGGGTGGGACAGACTGATTGACATAAAGCAGCGAATCCGCCGCGCCGCCGTCCAGGAAGAACAAATCCTGGTTGAAGAGCCGATCCGTATCTTCGCCCACGAATCGAGTGAGAATCGCCGTCCACCGCGCTTGCGGATTGACAGGAGATTTGTCCTCGAACTGAGCGACCATGAGCACACGGTCGCCGGGAAAGAATATCTGCGGTTGCTCGGAGTAGGGCGGATAGACGGGATCGAAATGCGCGGTAACCCGCTGGAACCCGTCCTTGAAATAAAAAACGCAGGGAACTGCCACATCGATCGTCTCCCGTGGCGTGCCCAAGAGCATTTTGACCGAGCGGATCTTGAGCGACCAGTAGGGATCGGCGTTCTCATTCTTGGCGGTCCGTGAGCGCACGACTCCGGTAAAAACAACCGGGTGATCCGCTCCCTCGACAATGGAACGGATGAGCCGGGCGTCGCTCGTGGGTCCGGGGGGATCGGCGGCCAAGCCTGCCGTCAGGGGCAGAAACGAAAGCAGAAGGACCAAGGCTAGCCGCATGGTGGTTGGGAACTCCAGCGTTGGGTTTATCGCGACCCGCGGAACGAGGCAG
>Ga0070698_100008156_pt1 | contig 11325 bp, 8 predicted proteins | sample KBSK1502metaG_FD_65477 | JGI IMG/M metagenome (GOLD analysis project Ga0070698, IMG submission 65477) | Corn, switchgrass and miscanthus rhizosphere microbial communities from Kellogg Biological Station, Michigan, USA - KBS K1-50-2 metaG | ecosystem: Host-associated > Plants > Roots >...
GCCCGTGGTCTGTTGAATCGTCGGTAGGATGCCGATGCCACTTTCTCCTGTACGAATCGAATTTGTTCAGTCACTGTTCTGCCGTGATCCGGTTCGATCTGCGTCTCGAGGATTGCGTCGCAGCGATGGCCAGGCTGCGAAAGGAAGCGGTCGATCTTGTCGTCACGTCGCCGCCTTACAACCTCGGCATTCAATATCGAAAATATTCCGACCGCCAAGATCGACAGTCCTATTTGAATTGGTGCGCCACTTGGGGGGCTCAAATTCGTCGCGTTCTCAAACCGACCGGCTCCTTTTTCCTCAACATTGGCGCAGCACCGTCCAACCCGATGCTTCCGCACGAAATTGTTTTTCAACTGCGAGACCTGTTCGTTTTGCAAAACACGATCCACTGGATCAAATCGATCGCGATTGAGGATCGAGAAGGTGACGTACGGTCGTATGGGCACTTCAAACCGATCAGCTCGAAAAGATTTCTGAACGACTGTCACGAATACATTTTTCACTTTACCATCGACGGAAAGATCGACATCGATCGACTCGCGCTCGGCGTGCCTTATCAAGACAAGAGCAACATCGCTCGCTGGTCGCACACGCGTGGGCGCGACGCACGCTGCCGGGGTAATACCTGGTTCATTCCTTATCAAACAATTCAGAGCCGTGAAAAGGAACGACCACATCCGGCCACGTTTCCAACGCAACTGGTTGAATGGTGTATTAAACTTCACGGTATCTCGCGAGTGAAGTTGATGCTCGATCCATTTCTTGGTATCGGAAACTCCGCCGTCGCCGCCAAAACTTGCGACGTCAAGAAATTCATCGGCTTCGAAGTCGACCAGGCTTATCTCGCTGAAACCAGGCGGCGGCTGCAGTTAAAATAATTGCTCGTCCGATTTTGGCGGTGCTGCCGACGCCTGAAATCTTTCCAGCGGCACCACCAAATTTGCCGGCAGCGGGCGGACGCGATCGAATATTCGGGCCGCCAGCGGCTTTGCGGTGAGATAACCGGCAGCGAACATTTCCAGCCGCGCATCCAGGTTGTCGATGTAATGGAGCGCCATCGCCTCCGGCGTTTTCGGACTCACCGGTGAACCAAACTGCGGTTCGCCATGATGTGCTCCAATTAGATGCAGCAAATGCAGACGCACATCTTCCGATTGCGGCGTTAGGCTTTTCCACGCGTCGCCATTGTGCGTCGAAATTTTTCGCCACAATGAATTCACCAATTCGAGCCCGATCGAGATGTGTCCCATTAATTCGCCTCGCTCATCGTAGCCCATGACGAATCCGTTTTCGGGCAGCGCGTTTTCCCAGAGCTTGCCGCAATCGTGAAACAAAATGCCGGCCAGCAAAAGATCGACATTCAATTGCGGATACAGCGGCGCGATCTTGTTCGCGATCCGTATCATCTGTGCGGTGTGCTCGACCAAACCGCCGCGACGCGCATGATGATAATTTCGCGCCGCCGCCGTGCGCCGAAAACGCTCGCCCAAATCTTTCACGAACGCATCGCACAACGCTCGCAAACGCGGATCCGTGATGGTCGCGATCGTTTCCAGGATAAATTGCCAATCCGCGCTTTGTTTCGCGCGCAACTCCGCTGGTCCTTGCAGCAATTCGTTCTTCTCCTGCGCCGTTAACGGCCGTACCGTCCATTTCTGTGCTTCGAGGCCGTACTGCGAATGGGAATTAAATTCTCCGGTTAACTCGACGAAGCTTTCGCTGTTCAGGGCGCTGCATGTCTTGTAAGCCGGATGATCGCTCCAGACCCGCAACGTCATCCGATCACAGGCGTCAGCCAGACTTAATTCGCAGTACGGTTTTTGTTCGCGAGTGAATTTGGGCGCTGCCGATTCGACCTGCACATGCGCGCGCGCCGATACCGGCCCGCTTTGCGCGCCCCGACGAATTTCACTCAGCGTCATCAACTGCATGTCGATCCTACCGTTCCCGCGCAGAACCTAATCGGCCGCGTTGATTGTGCCGCAAGCGATGCGTGCGCCGGAATTGCCGGCCGGGTCCGTCTTCAGATCGTCTTCTTTTTCATGCACCACCACAGATCTGCCGATAATTGAATCTTTCCCGCTCAGACTCAATTTGCCTTTCCAATCGAGGTGCGCTTTGCCGGAAGCATCGGCTTCGATGTTGCCGAGATCGCCGGTGTGATGATCGAGCGTCATCGGTCCGCCGTGATGTTTTTGGGTTGGATTGAAATGTCCGCCTGCCGAAGCCGCGTCCGCCGCCGAGCAATCGCCCTTTTCATGAATGTGAAAACCGTGTTTGCCTGGTGTGAGATTTTGGATGTCGGCCACGACTTGCACGTCATCGCCAACTTTTGTGAATGTGACCGTGCCAGTGACTTTGCTCCCCGATTTCGAATCCAGTTGCGCCGCTGCCTTTGTCACTTCTTGCGCCTGCGCCAAACAAGCGATCGCGCAGAATGTTGTTAAAAAGAGAATTGTTTTCATGCTGCAAGCGTACGGCGCTTCTCCGCAAAAGAAAACTCTCAATCGAGCAGACGTTGCTCGATTCCGGCGTAGGCGTCGACCCGCCGGTCCCGCAGAAAAGGCCAGTGCGTCCGATATTCATTCACGCGGTCCCAAGCAATTTCGTCAATCACGATTTCCTCTTGATCCACCGAACCTTTGGCGACGATCTCGCCGTCAGGCCCGCAAATGAAGCTCTGTCCCCAAAATTCAATCCCGTCACCACCGGCCGGGGCCTCGTGGCCGACGCGATTCGCCGCCGCCACGTAGCAGCCGTTCGCAATCGCGTGACTTCGTTGAATCGTTTCCCAGGCGGAATGTTGGGCCGCGCCAAATTCTTTTTTCTCGCTCGGATGCCATCCGATCGCCGTCGGATAAAAAATAATTTCCGCGCCACGCAACGCCGTCAGCCGCGCCGCCTCCGGATACCACTGGTCCCAGCAAACGCACACGCCGATTTTGCCGCGCTTTGTTTCCCACGCCTGAAAGCCCAGGTCGCCAGGGGTGAAATAGAATTTCTCGTGATAGAGTGGATCGTCCGGGATGTGCATCTTGCGATATTTCCCGAGAAACTTTCCGTCGGCATCGATGATTGCGGCGGTGTTATGATAAACTCCGGCCCGGCGTTTCTCGAAAAGTGATGCGACAATCGCGACGCCAAGCTCGCCCGCCAATTCGCTTAGGGCAGAGGTCGATCTTCCGGGAATTTCCTCCGCCAACTCGAAATTTTTGTGGTCCTCGGTCTGGCAAAAATATTGCGAGCGAAAAAGTTCGGGCAGACAAACAATCGCTGCACCTTTCCTGGCGGCGTCGCGAATGAACTCGATCGCGCGGGCGAAATTCTTTTCCGGCTCAGTCCCGCAGCGCATCTGCACCAGCGCGACTTTGGTCTGGCTATTTCGGTTTTCTGTCATGTCGAGAGGAGTCGAGACATCTCTAAATATTTCAGAAACAGCAAGAGATTCCTCGACTTCGCTGGGAATGACAAGAGAGCGAACGCGTCCTACTTGACTGTCTCTGCTGCCACGATGTCGATCTTTTCAATCGTCACGCGCTTTGTCGGCTTGCTGTTTTCACCCATGCTGTTTCGAGTCACCGGTGTGTCGCCAATTTTTCCGAGCACGTCATCGCCTTTGATCAATTTTCCAAACGTCGTGTATTGGTGATCGAGTCGCGGCACCGGCCCGAGACAAATGAAAAATTGCGAACCGGCGGAATCTGGATCGGGCTCGCGCGCCATCGAAATCACGCCGCGTTCGTGCGAATGATCGTTGAACTCTGCTTTGATTTTATAACCGGGGCCGCCTGCACCGTAGCGGTTTTCTTTCGCCGGATCTTTCGAATTCGGATCGCCGCCCTGAATCATGAATCCTTTCACGATCCGGTGGAAAATTGTCCCGTTGTAAAAACCGGCCCGAGCGAGCTTCTTGAAATTTTCGATCGTGTTCGGCGCTGCATCGGTCCAAAACTGCACCACCATTTCGCCCTCGCTCGTTTTAATCACGGCTACTTCATTTCCTGCATTCACGGGAATCGTTTCCTCCTTCTTTTCTTCAGCTGCAAATAGCGCCGAGCTCAATAATAAGACCGCTAAGATCGACATCTTCATTCTGACAAGTGACACGAAGCGTCGCGCCTGTCACGCTGCGACTGTGGCGTGATATTCCTGCAGACTGCGCACCTGCACTTTGCTCTTTTGCAACGAACGAATCCCGTTCGCACTCGCCTGGGCCGCGCGCACCGTCGTCATAATCGGGATTTTTTGCGCGAGCGCGGCGTTCCGAATCATCACCTCGTGCTCGCGCGGGATTTTTCCGCTCGGCGTGTTAATGATGAAGTTGATGTCGCCGTTTTTGACTCGGTCGAGCACGTTGGGCCGGCCTTCGTGCAACTTGAAAACTTTTTTTACTTTGATTTTCGCTTTCACCAGCGCTTCCGCAGTCCCGCTCGTGGAAATAATTCCGAAACCCAGCTTCACGAACTCGCGCGCGACTGGAATGACGGATTCCTTGTCCGCATCTTTCACGCTGATGAAGACGTTGCCCTTTTTCGGCAACGGCGGCGGCGCCGCCATCTGAGATTTCGCGTAGGCCAGCCCGAGATCGACATCCATTCCCATCACTTCACCGGTCGATTTCATTTCCGGGCCCAGTGAAATGTCCATCCCCTGATAGCGCAGAAACGGGAAGACGGCTTCTTTCACCGAAAAATGTTTCGGCACGATATCTTTGGTGAATCCAAGTTCGCGTAACTTTTTACCAGCCATGATCTTCGCCGCCAATTTGGCCAGCGGCACGCCAATCGCCTTGCTCACAAACGGCACCGTCCGCGACGCGCGCGGGTTTACTTCGAGCACGTAAACGTCTTCGCCTTTGACCGCGAATTGCACGTTCATCAGGCCGCGCACGTTCAACTCCTCCGCCATCGCTTTTGTCGCCGACGAAATTTCATCGAGCACTTTGTGCGACAACGAGAACGTCGGGATCACGCACGCGCTGTCGCCACTGTGAATACCGGCTTCTTCGATGTGTTCCATGATCGCACCGATCACGGTTGTGTCGCCGTCGGAAATGCAATCGACATCCACTTCAATTGCGTCTTCCAGAAATCGATCGACCAGCACCGGTCGATCCGGCGTGACTTCGATCGCGCTTGTCATGTAGCGCCGCAAATCGTGTTCATTGTAAACAAGCTCCATCGCGCGGCCGCCGAGAACAAAACTCGGCCTGACTAAAACCGGATAACCGATTTTTTTTGCGATCGCGACGGCTTCGTTCGTATTCACCGCCGATCCGCTTGGTGTTTGGCGAAGCCCGAGCTTGTCCAACATCGCCGCGAATAATTTTCGATCTTCCGCGGTCTCGATGCTCTCCGGTTGTGTGCCGAAAATCGGAACGCCGGCGGCTTTTAGGCCGTCCGCCAGATTGAGCGGCGTTTGTCCGCCAAACTGCACAACTACGCCCTCGGGTTTTTCCTGTTCGTAAATGTTGAGCACGTCCTCGAGCGTGAGCGGCTCGAAATAAAGTTTGTCGCTCGTGTCGTAATCGGTCGAAACCGTTTCCGGATTCGAATTGACCATGATCGTCTCGAATCCGAGCTCGCGTAGTGCGAAGGCCGCGTGCACGCAGCAGTAATCGAACTCGATTCCCTGCCCGATCCGATTCGGGCCGCCGCCCAGGATCATTACCTTGCGTTTGCCGCTCTCACGCCGCTCGTTCTCGTCGCCATAAGTGGAATAATAATATGGTGTATAAGCCTCAAATTCCGCCGCGCACGTGTCGACCAGGCGATATGTTGGCAATATCGACAATCGCGTGCGAGCCGCGCGGATACCTCCTGGCTTGAGGGAATTTGCGTAGCCAAGTTGGTTGTCCGAGAAGCCGAGCTTCTTTGCGCGCAGTAGTTCGTTGCCGTTTTCAAATATCGCCGGTGCGATTTGGTTGGCTGTCATGGTAGCGGAACCGAGTTCAGTCAGCACCCGCAGGCGGTGACTGGCCAATGCCGATTCTTCCAACCGACTCTGCTCCTGCACAATTTGCTGAATGTTCCGCAGAAACCATTTGTCGATCTTGGTTAGCTCGAAAACTTCATCGATCGACGCGCCTTTTTGAAAGGCCTGCGCCAGATAGAAAACGCGTTCTGCGTTCGGGATCGCGAGTTTTAGTCGCAACGTTTCAAGATCGACATCTTTGTCCGCGCCGTCACCGCAGAGACCGAATCGTTTGATTTCCAAACTGCGCAACGCTTTCTGCAACGCTTCTTTAAACGTCCGGCCGATCGCCATCGCTTCCCCGACGCTTTTCATCTGCGTCGTTAGCGTCGGATCGGCTTGCGGAAATTTTTCGAACGTGAACCGCGGCACTTTGACGACGCAGTAATCGATCGTCGGCTCGAAACACGCCGGCGTTTCCCGGGTGATATCGTTTTTGATTTCGTCCAGCGTGTAACCGACCGCGACTTTGGCCGCGATCTTCGCAATCGGGAATCCCGTCGCCTTTGACGCGAGCGCGCTCGAGCGCGACACGCGCGGATTCATTTCGATCACGACCATGCGCCCGTTGTCCGGATGAACCGCGAATTGGATGTTCGACCCGCCGGTCTCCACACCAATCTCGCGAATGACCGCGAACGCGGCGTCGCGCATCATTTGATATTCCTTGTCGGTCAGCGTCTGCACCGGCGCGACCGTGATCGAGTCGCCGGTGTGGACGCCCATCGGATCGAAATTCTCGATCGAACAGACAACGACGCAGTTGTCCATTCGGTCGCGCATCACTTCCATTTCGAATTCCTTCCAACCGACGAGCGATTCCTCGATCAACACTTCATTGACCGGCGACATGGCGAGGCCGCGGCCGGCTATCTCATCCAATTCGTCCGGGTTGTAAGCGATGCCACCACCGCTCCCGCCGAGCGTAAACGCCGGCCGAATGATGAGCGGAAAAGTTCCGATTTCTTTCGCGATCCGCCCCGCATCCGCCAGTGAACGCGCCACGCCCGAGCGCGGGACATTAAGCCCGATCCGCAGCATCGCTTCCTTGAAGAGTTGTCGATCTTCGCCTTTCGCGATCGCTTTCGCGTTGGCGCCGATTAATTTCACTTTGTGCCGCGCCAGCGCGCCGTTGCGATAAAGCTCCATCGCCGCATTCAACGCGGTCTGCCCGCCCATCGTTGGCAGAAGCGCGTCGGGTTTTTCTCGAGCAATGATTGCTTCGATCACTTCGGCGGTGATCGGCTCGATGTAAGTGCGATCGGCGAATTCCGGATCGGTCATGATCGTGGCCGGGTTCGAATTCACCAGCACGACCTGGTAGCCTTCCTCGCGCAGTGCCTTGCACGCCTGCACGCCGGAATAATCAAATTCGCAACCCTGCCCGATCACGATTGGACCAGAGCCAATTAAGAGAATTTTCTTTAACTCGTTGTTCCGCGGCATCTGCGCAGCGCGCAGGATAAACGAAATCGCCCGAACTTCACGTCTGAACTCTTATTTCGACTGATATTTCGGGTCTTTGACTCGTTTGCGGACGGCCGCAAAAAGTTTGCCGATTCCTATCTCGCTGATGCTATTGGCAACGAAAGACGGGCCGGCGATTCCACTGTCGGTAAAAACGGAATAGGTCGCGTGCGTTTTCCCCTCGCCGGTCGGCTCGAGCAGCCAGGAACCCTCGCACACAGTTACCCTGAACACGCCAGGCTTTGTCGCTGGACCATGTTCGTTGGCCGGCTCCCATCGATTGAGATAGGCCAGTCCATTTTCAACCGGCCACGATTCCTTTCGGATGCGAAGCGTGTAATCGCGATCGCTGACGATCTTTGGAGCGAGTCGCTGGTAGGCGAGAATGGAATCGCGTTTTCGCTCGATCACGCGGCACTCTGCCGTGTAGGGCATGAAACTCGGATAAGCCTCGACGTCATCGATAACTTTATGAACCGTCTCCGTCGTTGTATCGATTTCGCCCACCGCCTTGAACTCTTTCAGGCGTGATCCCGGATGCAGGCGGCTATAAATCGTGAGGCCGCTGTTTTGCTTAACTACTTTCCAATCCTCGTTCTGGCCAGGCTCGGCCGCGAAGATCGACAACGCGGTTCCGGCAAGAAAGGCGATGATCGCGGCTTCTCGTTTCATAGCTGGTTAGACGTTCCGAATACTAATCGCATTCGCCAGAATCGCCGCGAGATTCGAGGTTCTGTTCAGCGCAAAATCGAATCAGCCGGATAAACCACGCCATTCTTGATTACGCTGTCGATGTCTGAGGCGTGTGCGATGTCATCGACCGGATTCGATTTCAGAATGACAAGATCGGCGAAACAGCCGTTGTCGATCTTGCCAATGTGTGCGCCAGTTTCGCCGCCGAAGAGTTTGGCCGCGTTCGCGGTCGCGCATTTTAGGATTTGCATCGGGGTAAGTCCGGCCTCCTTCATCAGCTGAAACTCTCGGAACAACGCCGGGCCGTGGATCGTGCCGATGTTTCCGGCATCGGTGCCGGCGGCGATCGTTACGCCGGCATCTTCCAGTGTTTTCAAATTCGGCAGCGCCACTTCGTAAGTTTTTTTGATCCGATCCAGTGCTTCGTCCGGTTTCGCCAGCGCGCTCTTGATCCGGTCGGGCAATTTGTCCAGCGGAATTTTTGTGACGTCGAGCGATGCGATCACTTCCGGGTTGCCCCACGCTTTTTCCTCCGGCGTGAGATTCAACTGATGTGAAAAAGTTCGTCCATAGCGTTCGAACACCACCAGCGTCGGACATAAAATGATATTTCGATCTTTCAGCAGCTTCACGAACGCGTCGTCGACCGGTTTATCAACAACGCTGTGGACAAGAATGTCCGCGCCTTCTTCAACTGCCGCGCGCGCCGTTTCTAATTCAGTGGCGTGCACCGCGACGCGGATCTTATGCGCGTGACTTTCGTCAACCGTTGCACGAACGGTCGGCCGAAATGCATCCACCGGATGGTCTTTGTCAACGATGTACCAGATTTTCACCAGATCCGGTTTTTGCTCGGCCAGTTTGCGGACGAACTCGCGCGCTTGATCAGGACCGTCGATCTTTACGATCGGCGGATCACCCAGATCGAGTTTCTCGCGGGAAACGCTGGAAATTAACGGGCCCGCGACGGCTACCCGCGGCGCCTTCGCGGTCGCGTTCGCCGTTTTGCGCACTTCGAAATTCCAAAACGGTCCGCCCACATCGACCACGCTCGTAATGCCGCAGCGAATGTAGCGCGCGAAGACATCGTTGAGGTGAGACTTAATCCACGCGACTTCATCTTTGTAGGGCCGGACATTGTTTAAGTCCGCGCCGTCCGGTCGCGTGAACAGGTCGGCCGACTGAAAGAAATGAATGTGGGTGTCGATGTAGCCCGGCAAAATGAATTTACCTGCGCAATCGATCTGTTTCCCTAGCGCCGTCGCGTTCTGTTTACCCATGGCGACGTTTTCAATCTTGTCGCTATTGATCACGACCGTCGCGTTGGGCAACACTTTGCCGTCGGCCGGGTCGATCACCGTCGCACCGACAAGCGAAATTTTCTCGGCGTTCGCCGTGACTGCGGCAAGCAAAGTGCAAAGGCAGAGAAAAATTTTCATTCCTTTGATTCCGGCACGGCTTTCTCGGCGGCTTGAAAACCGATTTTGGAATGGGTGCCGTCGCAAAACGGTTTCTCGGTCGACGCGCCACAACGGCAGAGCGCCATTCGTTTTTCCACCGGAAACTTATTGCCGTCGCTGTCCATCAGTTCGACTTCGCCCTTCACGATGTAAGGACCGTTCTTAATTGTTTCGATTGTCACTTGAGCCATGTCTGCACTTTAAACTACAACGTCAGTCTCGAGCGAGTCATGAAACTACGATTTGTCGTCGTCGGATTTTTGTTCGTCACAAGCGCGTTCGCGCAAACAGGCAAGCGCCCGTAACGCGATTGTCGATGTTATCGACGTCGTCGCCCGTAGGAATAGCCGCGATGCGAGCGTCCGCCGCCAATTGCGCGTCTGCCGCCAGTCGCTGATTCCGGTTCGAAGAGCACGGTGTAGAGGTACGGAAAGTTCTCGAGTTTGAGTCGCGGAATTTTTCGCCCGATGAAACGTTCGATCGCCTGTAGCGCCGCAACCTCTTCGCCGTTCATGAGCGTGAATGCGTCGCCGACATTTTGCGCGCGTCCGGTCCGGCCGATGCGATGGACGTAATCTTCAGCATGCTCGGGTACGTCGTAATTGATAACGTGACTGACGCCGGCGATGTCGAGTCCGCGCGCAGCAATGTCGGTCGCGACCATCACTTCGTATTTGCCGGACTTGAAACCTTCCAGTGCTTCGATGCGTTCGCGTTGCGTGCGATTGGAATGCAGCAGCGCGACGGAATGGTTTCCCTGTTTTAATTTATGTGCGATCCGATCGGCGCCGTGTTTGGTCCGCGAAAAAATGAGTGCGCTATCGAAGTTCGTTCGTTCGAGCAAGGCCATCAGGAGGTCGAACTTCTGCTCAGCCGCGACTGGATAAACGGCGTGAGTCACGGTTTCGGCCGGTGACCGGCGCACGCCAATTTCCACCAACTCGGGATCGCGCAAGACCCACGCTGCGAGGCGCTCGATTTCCGGTGGCAGCGTGGCCGAGAAAAGAAGCGTTTGCCGATCGGTCGAAATTTTTTCGACGATGCGACGGACATCGGGCAGAAAACCCATGTCGAGCATGCGATCGACTTCATCGAGCACGAGAATATTGACTTGCCGCAAATCCATCGTGCGTTGTTCGAGCAGATCGAGCAGACGGCCGGGCGTGGCGACGAGAATATCGACTCCGCGCTTAATTTCCTCTCGCTGTTTTCCATAACCGACGCCGCCGTGAACAACGGTCGCGCGCAAATTGGTGAAGCGACCGTAATCGCGGAATGCGGTCTCGACTTGCGCCGCCAATTCGCGTGTCGGCTCGAGCACGAGACATCGGAACGCGCCGTGTTTCGCGAGCAGGGTCAGAATTGGCAGCGCAAACGCGGCCGTTTTGCCAGTGCCGGTTTGGGCGGTGCCGATTAAATCTTTGCCAGCGAGAATGATCGGAAAGGCGCGGAGCTGGATCGGCGTCGGCTCGGTAAAGCCCATCGCCTGGGTGCCGCGCACGACTTCCGGCGAAAGTTCGAAATTATTGAATGACACGACTTGAAATTACGAGCGACAATTACCGAAGCAATGACACAAATGAAGATGTCGATCTTTGTTCTGGCCGACACCCACAACAAGTTTCCGGAAAAATTGTCGATCTTGGCGAAGGGTGCGGACGAGATTTGGCATTTGGGTGATGTTTGCGCGGAAAGAATCCTGGATGAGCTGCGCGCGATCGGTCCGCCG
>Ga0070698_100008157_pt1 | contig 11325 bp, 6 predicted proteins | sample KBSK1502metaG_FD_65477 | JGI IMG/M metagenome (GOLD analysis project Ga0070698, IMG submission 65477) | Corn, switchgrass and miscanthus rhizosphere microbial communities from Kellogg Biological Station, Michigan, USA - KBS K1-50-2 metaG | ecosystem: Host-associated > Plants > Roots >...
GGGCGCGGAGTTCTGTCCGCGCCCGGGTCATCCCCCGGCCGTCACCCCATTGCGCCGACGAGGCGCCGAAGAACCGCCGGACTTCCCATGACCACGGTCCCGGGCCTGACCCGGACACGCCAAAGCCGCGATCACGCCTCGCGCGACGGATCCCGCCGAGCCTGGCGGATCCCATTCGCTCCAAAAACCCGCTGGATCCTCGGGTTCTCCCTGCTCCTCATGGCCCTCCCGTTCCTCACGGTCCCTGGCAACCTGATCGCCGACACCAAGCTGGACCTGACCGTCAACCCGAACGGGTTCCTGGCCCGCGCGCTGCAACTGTGGGACCCGCAGCAGTTCGGCCAGTTGCAGGACCAGGCGGCGGGCTACCTGTTCCCGATGGGGCCGTACTTCGCCCTCGGCCACCTGGCCGGCCTGGAGCCGTGGCTGATCCAGCGGCTGTGGATCGGCACGGTCAGCACCGCCGCCTTCCTCGGCGTGGTGCTGCTCTCCGGCAGGCTGGGCATCGGCTCGCCGTGGTCGCGGATCGCGGCCGGCCTCGGCTACGCCGCCTCACCCGCCGCGCTCACCCTGATCGGCGGCCTGTCGTCGGAGTTCCTCCCGGCAGCCATGGCGCCGTGGATCCTGCTCCCGCTGGTCCGCGCGGCCCAGGGCGGGGGCAGGGTGCGCCCCGCGGCGCGGTCCGCGGTGGCCGTGGCGTGCTGCGGCGGGATCAACGCGGCGGCGACGTTCGCGGTACTCGTGCCCGCGGTCATCTACCTGCTGACGCTGCCGCGGCCCGCGCCGCGGTGGCGGATCCTGGCCTGGTGGGTGCCGGCGGTGGTGGCGGCCACCTGGTGGTGGTCGGTCCCGCTGGTCCTGCTGTCCAGGCACGGCGTGTCGATCCTGCCCTACACCGAGAGCGCGGCGGTCACCACCTCGGTGACCGGCCTGTCGAACGTGCTGCGGGGCACCGAGAACTGGATCAGCTATCTGCTGGTGAACGGCCAGCCCTGGTGGCGGGTCGGATACCGGATCGCCACCGGCGCGCTTCCCACCCTGCTTACCGGGCTGGTGGCGGGACTCGGGCTGGCCGGGCTGCTGCGCCCCAGGCTCCCGGCCCGCCGGTTCCTGCTCTGCCTGCTGCTCACCGGCCTGCTCATCATTTGCGCCGGCCACGTGAGCACGCTCGGGAACCCGTTGGCGGGACCAGTCCAGCACCTGATCAATGGACCGGCCGCGGCGTTTCGTAATGTCAGAAAGTTCGATCCAGTGATCCGCCTGCCCGTTGTGCTGGGGCTCGCCCATTTGCTTGCCTCGGTGCGGCTGCCGCGGCCGCGCACGCTGCTGGCGGCGGCCGCGGCGCTCGCCGTCGGCGGCCTGGCGCTGCCGGTCTACGCTGGCGGCCTCGAGGTTGCCGGTGACTTCCGCCAGGTCCCGCCCTACTGGGTGAGCGCCGCGGACTGGCTGAACCGGCACGCGGGGCATCAGGCGGTGCTCGTGGTACCCGGCGCCGCGTTCGGGCAGTACCTGTGGGGCAGCCCGCTCGACGACGTGCTGCAGCCGCTGACCACCGCCGACTGGGCCGAGCGGGACCTGTCCCTGATCGGCTCGCCGGGCAACGAGCGGCTGCTCGACGCGGTCGACCAGCGGCTGGCCGCCGGCGACGGGTCGGCCGCGCTGACCAGCGTGCTCGCCCGGATGGGCGTGCGGTACGTGCTGGTGCGGGGTGACCTGGCCCGTACCGACCTGAACGGCGCCTGGCCGGCCCGGATCAGCCAGGCGCTCGCCGCCTCACCGGGGATCACCAGGGTGGCCCGGTTCGGTGCCCCGGTGGGCACCACCCCCGCGGGCGACGCGGCGGCCGACTTCGACCCGCCCTACCCCCCGGTGCAGATCTACCAGGTGGCCGGGGCGCAGCCGGTGGCGACCGTGCAGCCTGCCGCCGGCACGCTGCGCGTCTACGGCGGCCCGGAAGCGCTGCTCACGCTGGCCGGCGAGGGCCTGCTCGGGCACCGGGCGGTGCTGCTCAACTCCGATTCCCCTGGCCTGCCCGCCGCGGCTTCGGTGGTAACGGACACGCTGCGGCGCCGGGTCCGCAACTTCGGCGAACTGCGGACCAACTACTCGCCGACGCTGACCGCGACCCAGAATGCGCGCACGTTCGAGGCGGTCGACGACTACACCGAGCCGGGGTGGGCCCGCTACCTCAGCGTCGCGCGCTACCAGGGCATCACGAACGTGACCGCGTCCTCGTCCGCGGCCGGGATCGGGGCGATCCCCGGCCAGTGGGCCAGCGGGCTGCTGCCGTACTCCGCGGTGGACGGGGACATGCGGACGATGTGGGAGTCGGGCAGCCTGGCCGGGCCGGTCGGGCAATGGATCCGGCTGAGCTTCGGCTCCCGCCGCGACCCCGGCGTGATCGACGTCGCCTTCACCGACAGCACCGCGCTCGGGCCGGCCGTGACCCAGGTCGCGGTGACCACCGCGGCGGGCAGCCGCACGGACCGGGTCCGGGTGACCGGCCTGCCCCAGCCACTCCTGGTGCCGCCCGGCGCGACCAGCTGGCTCCGGATCACCGTCACCGGCCTGGCCGCGCCCCCGCAGCCGCTGGTCGGCAGCCAGGTGGGGATCAAGGAGATCACGGTGCCCGGGGTGCGCGCCAGCCGCGTCATCGTCGCCCCCGGCGTGCCGCATGTCCGGCCAGCGGCGGTGGTGCTGGCCAAGGCCCAGCCGCTGGCGTCGCCGTGCATGCTCACCCCGGCGCGGTGGGTGTGCTCCCCGTCGCTGGCCCGCCCGGTCGAGGAGCAGTACGGCTTCGACCAGGCGTTCACCGTGCCGGCCGCGGCCGGGGTGACCGTGCGGGGATCGGTCGTGCTGTTCGCTCCCTCGCTGGTCAACAAGTACGTGCGGCTGCTCGCCAGGCAGCCGCGGGTGGGCGCGTCGTCGCGGTACACCCGGGCTCCGCAGGACCAGCCCAGGTCCGCCTTTGACGGGAACCCCGCGACCACCTGGATCGCCAGCCCCGGCGACGCGAACCCGGTGCTCACCATCACCTGGCGGCACCGCCTCACGGTGCGCACGGTGACGATCCAGCGGCCGCCCGGCGCGGACGGCCCGTTGCCCGTGCTGGTCTCGGGGGAGCGGGGCCAGGCCCGTGGCGGGGTGCTCGGGCCCGCCGGGGTGCTGCGCTTCGCGCCGATCCGGACCAGGGAACTGGCCTTCCGGTTCAGCCCGCCGCAGACACCGCTGCAGATCTCGGGCGTGACGATCCCCGGTGTGCCCGCGCTGCAGACGCCGTCAGGGACGTTCCGGCTGCCCTGCGGCCTGGGCCCGGTGGTCGAACTGGACGGGCGGGTCCTGCCGACCCAGGTGACCGGCACCTTCACCGAACTGCTCGGCGGCCAGCCGATGTCGTTCACCGCCTGCCCGGCCGCCCGCGTGGCCGCGGGCGCCAACCGGGTGGTGGAACCGGCCACCGACCCGTTCGACGTCCAGGACGTCGTGCTGGAGGCGCGCCGGGCCGGGGCATCGCCGAACGCGGCGCTTGGCCTCTCACCCGGGCCCGCCGCGACGGCCACCATCCGGTCCTGGACCCCGGCACGGCGGGTCCTGGCGGTCGCCGCTCCGGCCCGGTCCTACCTGGTCGTGAACGAGAACTTCAACACGGGCTGGCAGGCGCGCCTGGACGGGCGGACGCTGCCGGTGGCCCGGCTCGACGGGTGGAAGCAGGCGTGGCTGCTGCCGGCCGGAGCGGCGGGGACGGTGACCCTGACCTACCGGCCGGACGCGCTCTACCGCGATGCGCTCGGCGGCGGCCTGGGCGGCCTGGCCGTGGTCCTGCTGGTGGCGCTGTGGCCGGGCACGCCTGCCTGGCGGCCGCGGTGGCTCAGGCTGCCCTGGGGGGCGCGGCGGCGGGCGAGGGTGCGGCGCAAGGACACCGCGCGGGCCGCCGGGGAGGACCGCGCCGGGCCCAGCCCGCCCGGGCGCGCCGAGCCTGGGAGCGCCGGGGGCGGCGTACCCATGGCCGAACCTGAGCACGCCGGAGCCCGCCGGTCACCGCGGCCACGCTCGCGCGCACGCCCGGGGCTCACCACCACGCTGGCCGCCGCGGCGGTGGTCAGCTGCCTGCTGCTGGCCGGGCTGTGGCTGGGCGGCTACCCAGGCGCGGTGATCCTCACCGCCGCGACGGCGCTGTTCGCGGTCGCGGTCAGCTACCGGCACGCCCACCTGGCCTGGTACCAGCTCTCCAGCCCGTGGGTCGTGGCCGCCCTGCTGCTGGCCGCGGCGGCCTGCGCCGTGGTCGGCGGGCAACTGCTGCTCGCCGGGGTCACCGGCCCGCTGGTGAGGGCGCTGGTCAGCACCGCACCGCAGGTCATCTGCCTGGCTGCGGTGGGCCGGATGGCGGCCGCCCTGGTCGTTGGTGACCCCTAGCCCACCGCGCCCCCAGCCTCAGCGCGGCCCCAAGCCTCCGCGCGGCCCCAAGCCTCCGCGCGGCCCCAAGCCCTCCGCGCGGCCCCTAGCCCACCGTGGCCTGATGAGCCCAGGTACATGCGGAACGCGAACGCCCCAACAGTAGCGGCCGCATGCCCGGGCCGCCGCCCGATCGGCAACGGACAGGATTACGCCCTGCTCTGCGTGGTAGAACTTGTTACAGTTATGAGTCTGGATCGCCGACGGCCCGCACGGGCCGCCGCGGCCGGGGCCAGCGCCGGGGAAGGTGGCCAAGCCAAATCCAGGAGGACCGATGCGTCGCATCGTCGGGCTCGCCCTCGCCGGGCTGGGAGCGTTTCTCCTTGTGGCTGCGCTGCTCACCCGCACCTATGTGGCCGACCAGCTCGTCAAGTTCCCGCTGAACACCTACGTCAAGACCACGCTGATCGGCAAGGACGTGTCGTACTTCAGCCCGAAGCTGGTGCGCCCGGTGACCGGGGCGACGATGCAGGTCACCGACACGGTCAAGGGTGACAGCGCGGCCGGCAGCTCATCCACCGCGGTCTGGGACGAGTTCACCTACCTGTACGACCGCACCAATCACGTGGTCTTCTCCTACACCACCCGGCGCGCCGCCTTCGACCGCCGCACCGCCGTCCTGGTCGACTGCTGTGGGGCGAACATCGGCGGCAACAGCGCGATCCGCCAGACCGGCCTGTCCGGGTACGTCTGGCCGATCGGCACCGACAAGCGGACCTACCAGGTGTACGACACCACGCTGCTGCGGCCGATGCCGTTCCGGTACGCGGGGACCGGGACGATCCACGGCATCAGCGTCTACCGCTTCGTGGAGCAGGTGCCGCCCACCCAGTCGGGCACCCAGAAGGTGCCGGGATCGCTGATAGGCAGCAGCCAGAACCTGGTGACGCTGCCGGAGTACTACGCGGCGACCAACACCTACTGGGTCGACCCGCGGACCGGCGGTGTGCTCGACAGCAACTCGAATTCAAAGCAGTACCTGCGCAATACCGCCAACGGCCAGGACCTGCTGCTGTTCGACGGCGACCTGGTCATGACGCCGGCCAGCGTGGACACCGCGGTGGGGCTGGACGCCACCGGCCGCACCGAGCTGGCCTGGTTCGAGCTGTACGGCCCAGTAGCTGCGGTGGTGCTGGGCGTCGTGGCACTGGTCGCGGGGATCGTGCTGGTCCGGCGGCGGGGCGACCGGCCCGAGCGGGCCCGCGCCGAGGAGCCCGAGCCCGCGCTCATGTAGTGCGGCGCAGCACGAGCAGCAGGTTCCAGGTGAGGAACTCGCGCAGCACCGGGACCCTCACCATGGGCCTGGTCCAGCCCGGCAGGTACCTGGGCACGGCGTCGGCCAGGACGGCACCGCCCGCCGCCCGGGCCCAGGCCAGAGCGGCGGCCACCGAGACCGGGTACAAGCTGGTGCCGTACTGGTTCTTCGGCGGCCTGCCGTGCTTGCGCTGGTAGCGGCGAGCCGCCCGGTCCCCGCCGAGGTAGTGCCAGGGCGAGGTCTCATGTCCGCCCCAGGGGGACAGCCAGTTGGTGAACGTGACGAAGATGAGGCCGCCCGGCCGGGTCACCCGCACCATCTCGGCGAGCATCGCCTGCCAGTCCTCGACGTGCTCAAGCACATTGGAGGAGAAGCACACGTCCACGGCGCCGGTGGCGAGCGGCAGGCGCAGCGCGCTGCCGATCGCGCTGCCCGGGCCGGGGTGGCCCAGCCCGGCCAGTTCGCCGCTGTCGGTGTCCAGGCACACGGCACGGGCGCCGGCCGCGCGGAACTCCCTTGCGAAGTACCCGGGCCCACCGCCGACATCGGCCACCACCAGGCCGTCCAGGTTGGCGTACTGGCCGAGCTGACGGACGGTGTCGCGGGCCAGGCCGGTGTAGTACCCCGCCGGGTCCGCCTGCTCGGCGCGGAACGCACGGAAAAGCCGGACCGACCGGGCCACGTCCGCACGGAAGACGGGACGTTCGCTCACAGGTTGAGTCTGTAACAGGCCGCGCGCCGCCCCCGCAACTAGAACGCGTTACAAACCGTCCCGGAGCTTGCCCGGCCGCTGAGGCTGGGGCGCGGCGCGGCAGGGCCGGTCGGCGGTGCGGGCCTGCGGGCCGGTCAGCGGAGCAGCAGCCGGGCGGCGAGTTCGAGCTGGTTGCTCACGTCGTTCGCCGAGGCCCGCCGGGTCACCCAGGCGACCAGGCTGGACAGCCAGACGTCGCCGATGATCCTCGCGATCGCGATCTCGTCGGCGGTCGGCTCGCCCTCGTGCATGGCACTGGTGAGCATATGTTCCATCAGCCGTGCGACCGTGTTGACCTCGGCCGCCGCGCTGGGGTCGGCGAACATGAACGCCCGGGTCATCGCCTCGGTGAGCATCGGGTCGCGCTGCATGGCGCGGGTGATCCGGCCCAGCACGAACAGCATCCGCTCATACGGCGTGCCACCGGGGATCGGTATCCGGTCCAGCTTCTCCTGGTTCCGCTCGAACTCCCGCGCCAGCCCGGACACCAGCAGGTGAATCTTGGAGGGGAAATACCGGTAGAGCGTGCCAAGGGCCACGCCCGCCCGGTCGGCCACCGTCCGCATCTGCACCGCTTCGTAGCCGCCGCGGGACGCCAGCGCCAGGGTAGCGTCCAGGATCCGCTGGCGGCGCTCGCGCTGGGCCGCCGAGCTGAACTCTGTCTCGGTGGCCGCGCTCGCGGTGGCGGTGGTACCTGTTCTCGGTGCTGCCATTCCGTCCCCTCGTCGTCGTGGCAGAAAGGAGCCGTGCCGCCGCCGGTGGACGGTGCTCGCGCACCAGCGCGGTGACGCGGTCTTCGTCAAGGCCAGAGTATCAATGACGGCCGCGTGATCGGCCGCGCCGCGGGCCGCCGGCCGGGACCCGGGCGCGGCCGTCCACCGCCGTCGCCTCCTCGGCTGTGCTGGCCGGCCCTCGCTGTAACGTGTTCTAATTCTTTGTGATGCGTCCGCGGCGCGGGCAGGCGCCGCCCGGGAGGACCAGTGCCGATCGCGATCTCCGCCGAGCAGCGGGCTCTGCAGGCGTCGATCCGCGACTGGGCGACGAGGGCGGGCACGCTGGCCCTGGTCCGCCGTCTGGAACCCGGCTCGACGGCGGAAGGACCCGGCAGCCTGGCCGGGCCACCTGCCAGCCCCGAGGGTCCGCCTGGTGGCCCGGCCGGCGTCACGCATGAAAAGACGCCGTGGGCGGAGCATTGGGCCGCCCTGGCCGGCCTGGGCGTCTTCTCGATCGCGCTGCCCGAAGCGGCCGGCGGGGACGGCGGCACGATCGCCGACCTGGCCGCCGCGCTGGAACGGCTGACCGTCGCGCTGGCGCCGGGACCGGTCACGCCGACCCTGCTGGCCGGACTGCTGCTGCGCGGCCACGCTGACCTCCCGGCCGCCAGGGAACTGCTGCCCGCCCTGGCCGCCGGCCAGGCCTCGGTGGCCGTCGCGCTGGCCCCTGGCGCGATCACCGGCGCCTGGCTCCCGGACGGGACGCTGCGGGTCAGCGGCGAGACGGGCCCGGTCCTGGGCGGCGGCGCCACCTCGCACCTGCTGCTCGGCGCGGGCACCGGCGACGGCGAGGTATGGTTCGTGCTCCCGGCCGGGCACCCCGGGATCCAGGTCACGGCGCGCGCGCCGGTGGACTTCTCCCGGCCGCTGGCTGGCATCGCACTCGCCGGAGCCGTTGTCGCCCCCGGTGACGTACTCCCCGGGCTGCGTACCGCTGCCGTCCGCGACCTGGCGGCCACGCTGCTGTCCGCCGAGGCCGCCGGTGTGGCCGGGCACTGCTGCGCCACAGCCGCCGGCTACGCCCGCACCCGGCACCAGTTCGGCCGTCCCATCGGCTCGTTCCAGGCGGTCAAGCACCTGTGCGCCGGAATGCTCTGCCGTGCCGAGAGCGCCGCCGCGGTCGCCTGGGACGCGGCCCGCGCGGCCGACGAGGCACCGGACGAGCATCCACTGGCCGCCGCGGCGGCCGCGGCGCTGGCGCTTGACGCGGCCGTGGACAACGCCAAGGACTGCATCCAGGTGCTCGGCGGCATCGGTTTCACCTGGGAGCACGACGCCCACCTGTACCTGCGCCGGGCACTGGTGCTGCGCCAGTTGCTGGGCGGCAGTGCGGCCTGGCGGGCCAGGGCCGGGCAGCTTGCCCTCGGCGGCGCGCGGCGGCACCTCGCCCTGCCCCCGGGCGGCGGCCAGGACGCCGGACCGCCCGCGGCGGCCGCACGCGCCGTGGCCGCCGAGGTGGCCGCCCTGCCGGAAGACCGGCGGCGTGCCGCGCGGTTCGCCCGCCCGACGCTGCGTGGCGAGATCACCTGGTGCCAGTTGTTCAGCGAGCCGGACGCCGGTTCCGACCTGGCCTCGGTGCGGACCAGGGCGGTGCGGGACGGAACGGGATGGCGCCTGTCCGGGCAGAAGGTGTGGACGTCGCTGGCCCGCGACGCGGACTGGGCGATCTGCCTGGCGCGCACCGACCCGGCCGCGCCCAAGCACCGCGGGCTGACGTACTTCCTGGTCGACATGCACAGCCCGGGCATCGAGATCCGCCCGCTGCGGGAGATCACCGGGCGCGCGTTCTTCAACGAGGTCTTCCTGGACGAGGTGTTCGTGCCCGGCGACTGCGTGGTCGGGGAGTGCGGGGATGGCTGGCGGATCGCGCGCAGCACGCTGGCCAGCGAGCGGGTGGCGATGGGCCGAGGGTCCGCCCTGGGCGACGAGGTGGAGACGCTGATCGACGCGGTGGGAGCCGGTGGGCAGGCGGCCGACCCGGCAGTGGCCGGGCAGATCGGGGCGGTGGTGGCCGGCGGCCTCGCCGGGCCGCTGATGGACCTGCGCGCCGCCCTGGCCGAGCTGGCCGGCGCCGGCGACACGCACCAGGCTGCGGTGCGCAAACTCGTGGGCGTGGCGCACCGGCAGTCGGTCGCGGAGACCGCGCTGGTGCTGAGCGGCGCGGACGCCGCGGCCGGTGACGGCCCGGCCGGCGACGCCGTGTACGCGTTTCTGCTCAGCCGGTGCCTGAGCATCGCCGGTGGCACCAGCCAGATACTGCTGTCCGTGGTGGCCGAGCGGGCGCTCGGCCTGCCCAGGGGCGAGGCGCGCTGAGCCGTGGACTTCACCATGAGCCAGACTCAGCAGGCGGTCGCCGAGGCCGCCGCCCACGTGCTGGGCGGGTACGCGCGCGGCCACCCGCCGGGCCAAGGCGGCCTCCGCCCGGGCACGGACAGCCCGGGCCAGGACGGCACAGGCCAGGACGGCACAGGCCAGGGCGGCACAGGCCAGGGCGGCACGGCCGCGGGCCAGGGCGACTCCTTCGACCGCGCGCTGTGGAAGGAATTCGCCCAGGCCGGCCTGCTCGGGCTGGCCGTCCCAGGCTCGCTGGGCGGTGAGGGGCTCGGCGTGGCCGAGACCACGGTCCTGCTGACCGAGGCTGGCCGGGCCGCGGTCCCGGTGCCGGCGCTGGCCACGCTGGCGCTGGGCGTGCTGCCGATCACGCGCTGGGGCAGCCGCGACCAGCAGCTTGCGCTGCTCGCCGGTGTCGCGGCCGGGGACACCTTGCTCACCGCCGCCATCAGGGAGCCGTCGGAGCCGATGCCGCCCGCGCCCGCCACCACGCTGCGCTCCGGCGCCGCTGTCGGCGCGGGCCCGGGCACCGTTTCCGGGGTCAAGATCGGCGTGCCGCACGCGGCGGCCGCGACCTGGATGCTGGTCCCGGCCAGCCTCGGCACCGGCGGCACCGCGATCGCCGTCGTCGCCACGTCCGCTTCCGGTGTGACGCTCCGGCGCACGCCAAGCTCCTCCGCCACCCCGGAGTACACCGTGCGGCTCGACGGGGCCCCCGCCACGCACATCTTGCGCGGGAACGACGCGCTGGCGGACCTGTACCAGCTCGCCGCGGCCGGCGCCTGCTGCCTGGCCGACGGCGCGCTGGCCGGCGCGCTCGCCCTGACCACGGAACACATCAGGTCGCGGCACCAGTTCGGCCGGCCGCTCGCCACGTTCCAGGCGGTCGCCCAGCAGATCGCCGACGTCGCCATCGCGAGCCGTACCTTGCACCTGGCGACCGTGTCCGCGTGCTGGCGGCTGGACACCGGGCGGGAGGCCGGCGGCGATGCCGACGTGGCCGCGTACTGGCTCGCCGCCGAGGTACCCGCGGCGATGCGGGCTTGCCACCACCTGCACGGCGGCACCGGCATGGACGTCAGCTACCCGATGCACCGGTACTCCGCGCTGGCCAAGGACCTGGTCAGCCTGGTCGGCGGGGCGGACTACCGGCTCGGCCTGCTCGGCGACAGGGCCGGGTGAGGCCGCCGTGTTCCTCGACCACACCGCGGAGCAGGTGGCCCTGCGCGACGAACTGCGGGCCTACTTCACCGGGCTGATCTCGCCCGCGGAACGTGCCGCCATGCTGACCGACCGGCACGGCGCGGTGTACCGCGAGGTGGTGCGGCGGATGGGCCGCGACGGCTGGCTCGGCGTGGGCTGGCCCGAGGAATACGGCGGGCGCGGGCTCGGCCAGGTGGAGCAGCAGATCTTCGCTAACGAGGCGGCCCGCGCCGACGTGCCGCTGCCCGCCGTCACGCTGCAGACCGTCGGCCCGACGCTGCAGGCCCACGGCACTCCCGGGCAGAAGGAGTTCTTCCTGCCAAAGATCCTGGCCGGTGAGGTGCACTTCGCCATCGGGTACACCGAGCCGGAGGCGGGCACCGACCTCGCGGCGCTGCGCACCAGGGCCGTGTGGGACGGGGACAGCTATCTGGTGAACGGGGAGAAGATCTTCACCACCGGCGGCCACGACGCCGACTACGTGTGGCTGGCCTGCCGTACCGACACCGAGGCCCCCCGGCACAAGGGCATCTCCATCCTGATCGTGGACACCGCGGATC
>Ga0070698_100008159_pt1 | contig 11324 bp, 8 predicted proteins | sample KBSK1502metaG_FD_65477 | JGI IMG/M metagenome (GOLD analysis project Ga0070698, IMG submission 65477) | Corn, switchgrass and miscanthus rhizosphere microbial communities from Kellogg Biological Station, Michigan, USA - KBS K1-50-2 metaG | ecosystem: Host-associated > Plants > Roots >...
CGAGTGCAACCACGCGAGCCTCATCGACGGAATCCGGCTCTCCCGCGCCCGCAAGGTCGTCTACCCGCACCGGGACCTGGACGCGGTCGCGAGCGCTCTCCAGGCACCCCGCGGCCGCGCGCGGGCCTTCGTGGTTACCGAGAGCGTCTTCGGTATGGAAGGCGATCTCGCCCCCCTCGTCGCGCTGGTGGAGCTCGCAGAGGCGCACGGCGCCCTCGTGGTCGTGGACGAAGCCCACGCCACCGGTCTCTACGGACCGGTCGGCTCCGGCCGGGTCGAGGAGCTGGGGCTCCGCGACCGCGTGCTGGCCACCGTCCACACGGGCGGCAAGGCGCTGGGCTCGGGCGGCGCCTGGGTGGCGGGGCCGCGCGTCCTCCGGGATCGGCTCGTCAACCACGCCCGCACGTTCATGTACTCCACGGCGCCCCTCCCCGTGCTCACGGCCGCTCTCGAGGCCGCGCTCGAGCTGGTCCAGCGCGAGCCCCATCGCCGGCACGACGTGCACCGGAAGGCGGCCCTGCTGCGCGCGGAGCTCGTCGCCGCGGGCGTGCCCGCGCCGGGCGAGGCCCCCATCCTGCCCCTCGTGGTGGGCGACGCCGCCTCCGCCGTGGCCCTGCAGGAGGGACTCGCGGCCGCGGGTTTCGACGCCCGGGCCATCCGTCCGCCCACGGTGCCCGAGGGCACGGCCCGCCTGCGCGTCACGGTGCGCCATCCGGTGGCGGAGGGCGAGCTGCTCCGTTTCGCGCGGGAAGTGGCGCGGCACCGCCGCGTCGGGGTGGAGACCGGCGCGGATGCGGCCGCTCCCTCCGGGTGAGCGTCCGTCCCGAGGACGTCCGGGCCTGGGACCTCGCTCACCTGTGGCACCCGTTCACTCAGATGGCCGAGTACGCGGCGGGCGATCCCCTCGTGGTCGTCCGCGGAGAGGGCCATTACCTCGTCGACGACCGCGGCCGGAGGCTCTTCGACGCCACTTCGGCCCTCTGGTGCAACCTGTTCGGCCATCGGGTGCCGGAGATCGACCAGGCGATCCGCGCCCAGCTCGAGCGCCTGGCCCACGCGACGCTGCTCGGGGCCACCCACCCGGGCGCGGCCGAGCTGGCCCGGCGCCTGGTCGAGTTGGCGCCTCCGGGCCTCGACCATGTCTTCTTCTCCGACGACGGCGCCACCGCGATCGAATCGGCGCTCAAGATCGCGTTCCAGCACCGGCTCTTGACGCGGGGACGGGAAGCGGCGGCGAAGAGCGTCTACCTGAGCTTCGACAACGCGTACCACGGCGACACCCTGGGGGCGGCGGCGGTGGGCGGGGTCGAGCTGTTCCACGAGACCTTCCGACCGATTCTCCTGCCCGCGCTCAAGACGAAGGCGCCGTACTGCTACCGCTGCCCACTCGGCCGCGAGCCCGCCGACTGCCCGATCGATCGGGGCGAGGAGCTGGAAGCGGTGCTCGCCCGCGAGGGGGGACGGGTCTGCGCGGTCGTGCTCGAGCCCCTGGTGCAGGCGGCGGCGGGGATCCTCGTCCAACCCGAAGGCTTCCTGACCCGGGTGGCCGAAGCCTGCCGGCGCCACGGCGCGCTTCTCATCCTGGACGAAGTGGCTACCGGCTTCGGCCGCACGGGGACGCTCCTGGCGTGCCAGCGCGAGGGCGTGACCCCCGACCTGCTCTGCCTGGCCAAGGGCCTGACCGGAGGCTACCTGCCCCTCGCCGCCACCCTGGCCACGGACGCGGTCTACCAGCCGTTCCTGGGGCGCTATGAGGAGTACCGTCACTTCTTCCACGGACACACGTATACGGGCAATCCCCTCGCCTGCGCGGCGGCGCTCGCCACCCTGGGGCTCCTGGCCGACGGCAAGCTCGTGCACGCCGTGGAGGCGAAGGCCCGCGTCCTGCGCGAGGCCCTGGCGCCGGTGGAGCGTCACTCACGAGTGGGGGAGATCCGGCAAGCGGGGCTCATGTGCGGCGTCGAGCTGGTGGCGGACCGGAAGACCAAGGCCCGCTTCGACCCCGGCGATCGCGTGGGCTACGGGCTCTGCCTGGCGATGCGCGAGCGGGGGATCTTCATCCGGCCGCTCGGCGACGTGATCGTCCTGATGCCGCCCCTCACGGTGACGGAGGAGGAGCTGCGGCACCTGGCGGCATCACTCCTCGCGGTGCTCGTCGAGCGGTTCGGCTAGACCAGGCCCCAGGCCTTGAGCACGGCCATGAGGGTCGGCTGCTGCCAGAGCCAGTCCGTCTTCAGCCAGAGGCCGTCGAGGACGACGCTGCGGAAGACGCCTTCACGGTCGACGGGAAGCGGCCGGTAGCGCCCGTCGGCACCCAGGCCGAAGAACTCGGCCTGACGCTGCTCCGGGTCGATCAGCCAGTACTCGCAAACTCCGCCCGCCTCGTACTCCCGGTATTTCTCGACCCGGTCCCGGGTGACGCTGTCGGGGCTCACGATCTCGACCGCGAGGTCGGCCGGGCCGTCGAGATAGTTCTTGTGCAGCCGCCCGCGGTGCTCCTCGGCCAGGAAGAGGACGTCGGGCTCGCGGCCGGCCGCGCGTGCCGGCGTCTTCATCTGGAAGCGCGATGAGAGCACGACCCCCCGGCCCCTCGCCTCGACGAACGAGCGCAGGATCGCGGTCAGGAAGTCCGCCAGATCCTGGTTCTCCCACGACGTCGGGCTCATCTCGATGACCTCTCCCTCCACCCACTCCGCGTTGCGGCCGTCGTAGGCGCGGAGGAACTCCTCGTACGTCATGCGGAGCGGGGCGGCGGGAGAGTGGTTTGCTGCGGAGTCCGTGGGTCGCGACAAGGCCTGACCTCTTGCCGCGATTGTACGCCCTGCCTGCGCTTCGGAGCATAATGCCGGCGCTCGCCCGCGGAGGTCCGAAGTGGCCGACCTGCTCGTCACCGGCACCGACACCGGCGTCGGCAAGACCGTGGTGGCGGCGGCCCTGGTGCTGGCCCTCCGGCAGCGCGGGGTGAAGGCGGTCGGCTTCAAGCCGGTGGAGACCGGCTTGGGGCTGGAGGAGCCCGCCGACTCGATGGTCCTGGCCGAGGCCACGGGGGTCCACGTCGACCTGATGCGTCCGCTCCTTCGCTTGCCCGAGCCGCTCGCGCCCGCGGTGGCCGCCGAGCGGGCCGGGGTCGCGCTCGACCCGAAGGCCCTCGAGTCGCGCATCCGCGCCCTGCGAGCCGCCGGCTACACGCTCGTCGTGGAAGGCGCCGGCGGTCTCCTCGTTCCCCTGGCCTGGGGCTACACCGCCCTGGACCTGGCCAGAGAGACCGGTCTCGAGGCCGTGGTGGTGGGTCGCGCGGGCCTCGGCACCTTGAACCACGTGGCGCTGACCCTGGAGGCGCTCGCGCGCGGGAAGGTACCGGTCCGTGGCGTGGCGCTCAACCTGCGCGGCGATCCGCCCGATCTCGCCGAAGCCACGAACCCGGCCGCGCTGGCGCGGCTGTGTCCGGGAGTTCGCCTGGTTGTGCTGCCCCGAGTGGCGACGCCCGTCACTCCCCTGGACGCGGCCCGTGCGCTCGCTCCCCTGGTCGATCCCCTGGTCGCCGACTGAATGCCCGTACTCCTCGTCCTCTTCGTCGTCCTGCGCCTCGCGCAGCAGCTCGTCGAGCATGCCCTCGCGGCCTTGAATCGCCGGTACTGGACGGACCCGGGGAAGCAAGCCGAGGCCGGACGGGTCTTGCGCATTCCCGACGAGGAGATGCGCAAGGCGGTCGCCTACGCGAGCGACCGTCATCGGTTCGGCCGGATCGCGGAGTGGACGGAGGTGCTCGCGACCCTGGGCTTCATCGTGCTCGGCGGCCTGGGTGCGTCGGAGAGGTACGCGCGGGGGCTCGCGGCCACCGTCGGAGGCGGGACGGTCGCGACCGGCCTCGCCTTCTTCGGGATCCTCGGCCTGCTGGGCGCGCTCTTCGGGCTTCCCTTCGCCCTCTACGCCACCTTCGTCATCGAGGAGCGGCACGGCTTCAACCGCCAGACGGTTCGCGAATTCTTCCTGGACGAGCTGAAGGGCCTCGGGCTCGCGGTGGTCCTGGGCGGCCCCCTCCTGGCCGCGGTCCTCGCCCTCATGGAGACGGCCGGCCCTTCATGGTGGCTCTGGGCCTGGGCCGCGACCAGTGCCTTCAGCCTGCTCACGGCCTGGATCTACCCCACCCTCCTCGCCCCGCTCTTCAACCGGTTCACGCCCCTGCCCGAGGGCGATCTGCGCGATGCCGTGCTCGCCCTCGCCGCCCGCATCGGCTTCCGGACCGGCGGCATCTTCGTGATGGACGCCTCGCGACGCACCGCCCACGGCAACGCCTACTTCACGGGGCTCTTCCGGCAGAAGCGCATCGTGCTCTTCGACACCCTGCTGGAGGCGATGGGGACGAGGGAGGTGGTGGCGGTGCTCGCCCACGAGCTCGGCCACTTCAAGCTGCACCACGTGCGCTGGGCCCTCGTGCGCGGTCTGCTCACGACCGGCCTCCTCTTCTTCGCGCTCTCCCGCGTCCTGCCCATGACCGCGTTCTACGCGGCCTTTGGCCTGGATCAGACGTCCTACGGCGCGCTGGTGGTGTTCGGGGCCTGGTTCTCCCTCGTGAGCTTCCTGCTGCGGCCGATCGGGAACGCGCTCGCGCGCCGCCACGAGTTCGCGGCCGACGCGTTCGCGCTCGCCCACGGCGCCACCGCGCAGGATCTGGCGGAGGCCCTCCTGAAGCTGCGCGAGAAGAGCCGCATCCTGCCCATCGCGCACCCGCTCTACTCGCGGGTCTACCACTCCCACCCGCCGCTCCTGGAGCGGCTGCGCGCGATGAATTCCGCGGCGCTCGCCGCCGGTCCCTAGCCTTCCGGGGCGATCGCGGTCAGCAGCTCCGGATCGGGGCGGCGGACCGACAGCCCGCGGAGGCGCTCCGGCCGGTCGGCGGTGCGGTCGAGGCGGAGCAGGAGCAGGGCCGCGGGCGCCCCGAGCAGCAGCATCAGCCCCCAGAACCACCGCTCGCCCAGGCGCGCGTGCAGGGGCAGGAAGAGGATGGGGTTGATCGCGAAGGCCACGCTCCAGGTGGCCTGGTAGACGCTCAGGTAGCGGCCCCGCGCGGCGGGGGGGGCCCAGTCCGCGATGAAGGCCATCTGCTGCGGGGAAGCGAGGATCTCGCCGGTCGTCCAGACGAGCACGGCCAGCATCAGGAACGCCCAGTGCATGACCAGGCCCACGGCCGCGAATCCGGCGGCCACGAGCGCGTAACCGAGCGCGGCCACGCGCAGGCGGCGGAAGCGCTTCAGGCGCTCCACCATCGAGACCTCGAAGAGCGCGATCAGGAGCCCGTTCATGCCCACGAGGAGGCCGTAGACGAGCGCGGGGTAGCCCGCCGAGACCGTCACCGTCAGCGGCATCACGCTGATGTGGGAGAAGAAGATGAGGGAGAACACGAAGGCCACCGAAACCATCTGCAGGTAGACGCCGTCCTTCAGCGGACTGTCGGAGGCCGGGCGCCGGCCGGCACCTGCCTCCGCTTCCTCCGGCCGCGTCTCCGGGATGTAGGCGTAGACGACGATGCCGTAGAGGAGCGTGGTGAGGCCGTCCCCGAAGAACAGCCAGCGCCAGTTCCAGTCCGCGAGGAGGCCCCCCATCGCCATGCCGAGGGCGAAGCCGAGGTTGACCGCCATGCGGAGGGCGGCGAAGCCGGTGGCCCGCTGATCCGAGGGGAGGAGGTCGGAGATGATCGCGGAGGCGGCGGGGCGATAGAGGTCGGCCACGAAGCCGAGCAGGACGAGCAGGGGCACGAAGACCCGGGCCGAAGGAGCGAAGCCCATGGCGACGGCCAGGACGCCGCTGCCGAACAGGCTGATCATGAGCGTCCGCCGGCGTCCCAGGCGGTCGGTCAGGACGCCGCCGGTCAGGATCGAAACGAGGGAGCCGGCCCCGTAGGCGAACAGCAGCTCGGCCGCCTCCGTCTCCGAGAGCCGGAACTCGCGCAGCAGGACGATGGTCAGGAAGGGGACGATGAACGTCCCCACCTTGTTGATGAGCGTGCCCGTGACCAGCAGGCGCACGGGGGCGGGCAGGCGGGCGAGGAGTCGAAGCGGGTTCTGGAGCATCGGCGAAGCGACGCCCATTATGATTGACCGGGGCGTGCCGCCAACATCCGGAGTCACGGAGTGGTCTGCCATGCGGAGGGCAGTCGTCAGGAGAGTCGTCGCATCGGTCCTGATCGCCTTGACCATGGCGACGGCCGCGGGTGCCCTGTACGAACGCTTCGCCGCCGCCCACGACCGTGCCCGCCACCCGCCTCCCGGGGCCCTGGTCGACGTGGGGGGGCGCCGGCTCCATCTGCACTGCGTGGGGTCCGGGCCGACCGTGATCCTCGAGGCCGGCGGCGGTGCCTCGTCACTCGTCTGGGGACGAGTCCAGGCCGAGCTTGCCTCCTTCGCGCGAGTCTGCGCCTACGATCGAGCGGGACTCGGCTGGAGCGAGCCCTCGCCTCGCCCGCCGACGCCCGCCAACGTCGCGGAAGACCTCCGGCGTCTCCTGGAGCGCGCCGGCCTGGCCGGCCCTTACGTGCTGGTCGGACACTCGCTCGGAGGCCTTTATGCCCAGGCGTTCGCCTTCCGCTACCCCGATCTGGTGGCCGGGCTCGTGCTCGTGGACTCTCCCCACCCCGATCAGGCCCTGCGTAATCCCCCCGAGGTCGGCAGGGCCATGGGGCGACTCGCCCTCATGGCGAGACTCGGCTCCGTGGCGGTGCGCCTCGGTCTGGCGCGCGTCGCCGGGTGGGGCACTGCGGATGGCGGCGGAGGGACGAGCGGAGCCCCGCTGACGGCGGAGTGGCTGACGACGAGTGCGGCAGAGCTCGAGTCCTTCCCGGAATCGTGCGCGCAGGTTCGCGCGGCCTGGCGTCCCGTGTCGGCTCCCGTGATCGTCCTGACTCACGGCCGAGAGGACCACGTCTTCCCGTTCGTTTCCGAGGATGCCAACCGCGCCCACGAGCGCCTGTTCACAGAGCTACAGCGCGACCTGGTGCGGCTATCGCCGGAAGGCCGGCAAGTGATCGTGCCGGGAACCGGCCACATGATTCCCCTCGCCGCGCCGGACGCCGTGATCCGGGCCGTGCGAGACGTGCTCGTTGGTCTTGCAAAACCGTTGTATCGTGCGGATGGAGTGGGGGGTCGGTGAAAAGATGAACAGCAACCTGAAGCTCGTTCTGCTGCGTCACGGGGAGAGCGCCTGGAACCTGGAGAACCGGTTCACCGGCTGGACGGACGTGGACCTGACCCCCAAGGGCATCCTGGAAGCGCAGGAAGCGGGTCGACTGCTCAAGGACGGCGGGTACGCGTTCGATGTCGCGTATACGTCGCTCCTCAAGCGCGCGATCCGCACGCTGTGGATCACCCTGGACGGGCTCGATCACATGTGGGTGCCCGTGAACAACACCTGGCGGCTCAACGAGCGCCACTACGGGGCGCTGCAGGGGCTCAACAAGGCGGAGACCGCGGCAAAGTTCGGCGATGCGCAGGTGAAGATCTGGCGTCGCAGCTACGCCGACCCGCCTCCCGCGTTGACTCTCGACGACGACCGCTATCCGGGTCGCGACCGCCGCTACGCCGGCCTGAGCCCCTCCGAGCTGCCCCTCACCGAGTCGCTCGAGGACACGGTGGCACGGTTCCTCCCGTATTGGCACGCCACGATCGTGCCGGACCTGCAGGCGGGCAGGCGCGTCCTCATCGCCGCCCACGGCAACAGCCTGCGCGCGCTGGTCAAGCACCTCGACGGCGTGCCCGAAGCGGACATCGTGGAGCTGAACATCCCCACGGGCGTCCCCCTGGTCTACGAGCTGGACCGCGACCTGCGGCCCCTCGAGCACTACTACCTGGGCGATCCCGAGGCGGTCCGGAAGGCCGCGGAAGCGGTGGCGAAGCAAGGGCAGCGTGGCTAGGGGCCGCCTCGCCCTGGTCGTGCTCGGGGTGCCCTTGCTGGGCGCCGGGGCGGGCGGGCTCTGGCTCCACTCCCGGCTGCGGGCGAGCCTTCCGCAGCTCGAGGGCGAGCGGACGCTGCCGGGGCTCACGGCTCCCGTGCGCGTCGAGCGCGATGCCCACGGGGTGCCGCGCCTCTTCGGAGCCAACCGGGCGGACCTATCGCGCGCCCTCGGCTTCGTCCATGCCCAGGAGCGCTTCTTCCAGATGGACCTGCTGCGCCGGCGCGCGGCCGGCGAGATCGCCGAGCTGGTGGGCCCCGCGGCCCTCAAGCTGGACCGCGCGGCCCGCGTCCATCGCTTCCGCTCCGTGGCCGAGCGCGTCCTCCTCCGGGCCCCCGCGGACGAGCGCGCCTGGATCCAGGCCTATGCCGAGGGGGTGAATACCGGCCTCGCGGCTCTGGAGTCGCCTCCTTTCGAGTACCTCGCCTTGCGCACGGCTCCGCAGCCCTGGCGACCCGAGGACACGGTCCTGGCCACCCTCGCCATGTTCATCACCCTCCAGGGCGGGCAGCCCGAGCGGGAGAGCGCGCTCGGGGTCATGCGCGACGTGCTCCCTCCCGCCCTCTTCGCCTTCCTCACTCCCCTGGGAACCGAGTGGGACGCTCCCCTCGTCGGGAGGGCGTTCACGGTGCCGGGGATCCCGGGTCCGGAGGTCGTCGATCTACGCCGCGCGGCGGCCCCGAAGGCGGCGGCCGTGGAGGCACCCCTCGCGCGGTCGGCCGCCCTCGAGCCCGATCCCGAGTTCGTCCTCGGCAGCAACAACTGGGCGGTCGCGGGCGCGCACACCGCGAGTGGCGCGCCGCTCCTCGCGAACGACATGCACCTGCAGATCACGGTTCCGAACATCTGGTACCGCGCGATGCTCGTCTGGCCCGAGGGCGGCGAGGAGCGCCGGGTCGTGGGCGTCACCCTGCCGGGGACGCCGGTCACCATCGTGGGGAGCAACACCCACGTGGCCTGGGGCTTCACGAACAGCGAGGGCGATTGGGCCGACCTCGTCGAGCTCGAGCCGGACCCGAGCGATCCCGACGCCTACAAGACCCCGAGCGGTCCCCGGAAGCTCGCGCGCGTCGTGGAGCGCATCCGGGTCAAGGGCGCGGCCGAAGAGTCGCTCGAGGTGGAGGAGACCATCTGGGGTCCCGTGGTCGATCGGGACCACCGGGGGCGCAGGCGGGCGCTGCGCTGGGTGGCCCAGGACGAGGAAGGCGTCAACCTCGCGCTCGGCCATCTCGAGACGGCCGACACCCTGCCCGAGGCCCAGGAGGCGGCGAACCGGACGGGCGCCCCCGCCCAGAATTTCGTGGCGGTCGACCGGGACGGCCACATCGGCTGGACGATCATGGGACGCATGCCGCGGCGCGTCGGCTTCGACGGACGGCTTCCCGGCTCGTGGGCGGACGGGACGCGGCGCTGGGACGGGTGGCTCGAGCCGGGCGAGTACCCGCGGATCGTGGATCCGCCCTCCGGCCGCATCTGGACCGCGAACGCGCGGGTGGTGGACGGGGAGATGCTGCGCGAGGTCGGCTACGGCGGCTACGACCTGGGCGCCCGGGCGCGACAGATCCGCGACGACCTGCTCGCGATCGACAAGGCGACCCCGGAGGACATGGTCAAGGTGCAGATCGACGACCGGGCGTTCTTCCTCGTCCGTTGGCGCGATCTCCTGCTGAAGACGCTCACCCCCGATGCAACGGCGAAGGACCCGCGCCGTGCGGAGATGCGCCGCTTCGTCGACGACTGGGGGGGCCGCGCGTCCGCCGACTCCGTCGGCTACCGGCTGGTGCGGGACTTCCGCACCACGCTCGCCCAGCAGGTGCTGGAGCCCCTGACCGCGCCCTGCAAGGCGGCGGACCCGCGCTTCACCTGGAACCGGATTCCCTTCTACGAAGGGCCGCTGTGGGCCCTCGTAACCGACCGACCGCCGCACCTGCTCGACCCGAAGTACGCGACCTGGGACGACCATCTCCTGGCCGCGGCCGACGCGGTGGTGGCCTCGCTCACCAAGGACGGGGCCCGCCTCGCCGACCAGACCTGGGGCAAGCGCAACGCCGCGCAGATCCAGCACCCGCTGTCGCGGGCGGTCCCTTCCCTCGCCCGCTTCCTGGACATGCCGAAAGACGAGCTGCCCGGCGACTCGAACATGCCCCGGGCCCAGAGCCCCGAGAACGGCGCTTCCGAGCGCCTGGCCGTCTCGCCGGGGCGCGAGGCCGAGGGCGTGTTCCACATGCCGGTGGGCCAGAGCGGCCACCCGCTCTCGCCGAACTACGCCGACGGCCACGCGGCCTGGGTGAAGGGCGAGCCGCGGCCGCTCCTGCCCGGCCCGCCCGTCCACGTCCTCACCCTCCGGCCGTCCGTTGGGCACTGAGGGGCCGGAAGGCACCGGCACCGGCGACTACAAGAGCGCCCTCGTCGCCAGCTTCCTGGGCTGGACCCTCGACGCGTTCGACTTCTTCGTCCTCGTGTTCGTGCTGCCCAACGTGGCCGCGGACTTCGGGAAGAGCATTCCCGAGCTCGCGCTGACGATCACGATCACCCTGGCCTTCCGGCCGGTGGGGGCGCTCCTGTTCGGCCTGCTCGCCGACCGCTACGGCCGCCGCCTGCCCCTGATGATTGACCTCGTCTTCTATTCGGTGGTGGAGGTGCTCTCCGGACTGGCTCCGAATTACACGACGTTCCTTGTCCTGAGAGCTCTCTTCGGGATCGGGATGGGCGGCGAATGGGGCGTGGGGGCCTCGCTCGCCATGGAGAAGGTGCCCCCGCGCTGGCGAGGCGTGCTCTCGGGCGTTCTCCAGGAAGGATACGCGGTGGGCTACCTGCTCGCCGCCTGCTGCTACTTCCTCGTCTTTCCGCGCTTCGGTTGGCGGGTGATGTTCTACATCGGCGGCCTGCCCGCCCTCCTCGCCCTCTTCGTCCGCTTCCGCGTGAAGGAGTCCGCGGTCTGGGAGAAGAGCAAGGCGGAGAGCTGGAGCCACCTCGGCCGCGGCATCGCCTCCCAATGGCGCCTCTTCCTCTACCTGACCGCGCTCATGATGATGATGAACTTCGTCTCCCACGGCACCCAGGACATGTACCCGACCTTCCTGAAGCTGGAGCGCGGCTTCACCCCCCGGGAGGTGGCGGCGATCGCGGTGACCTACAACATCGGGGCGCTCCTGGGAGGAGTCGCTTTCGGCCTCCTCTCGGACCGCTTCGGCCGCCGCCGCTCGATGGTCATCGCCCTCCATCTGGCGGTGCTGATGATCCCCCTGTGGGCCTACGCTCCAGGCACCCTGCTTCTCGTGTTCGGTGCGTTCATGATGCAGTTCATGGTGCAGGGCGCCTGGGGCGTGATCCCCGCCCACATCACCGAGCTCTCGCCGGACTCCGTGCGCGGCTTCCT
>Ga0070698_100008161_pt1 | contig 11322 bp, 8 predicted proteins | sample KBSK1502metaG_FD_65477 | JGI IMG/M metagenome (GOLD analysis project Ga0070698, IMG submission 65477) | Corn, switchgrass and miscanthus rhizosphere microbial communities from Kellogg Biological Station, Michigan, USA - KBS K1-50-2 metaG | ecosystem: Host-associated > Plants > Roots >...
AGCGCCATCCAATCTTTCCTGGTTAATATCATTTAAAACAACACAAGCTCCTTCTTCTGCAAATTTTTTAGCAATAGCTTTACCAATTCCGCCGGCACTACCTGTCACTAATGCAATTCTTCCGCTGAGTGGTTTTGGTTTTGGCATTCGTTGCAGTTTGGCCTCTTCCAATAACCAATACTCAATATCAAATGCTTCTTGCCTTGGCAAAGAAGTGTATTGGCTCACTGCTTCCGCTCCACGCATTACATTAATTGCATTGATATAAAACTCTGCAGCTACTCTTGCGGTCTGCTTATCTTTTGCAAACGTGAACATGCCAATACCCGGATACAAGATCACAACAGGATTGGGATCACGCATCCCAGGGCTGTTAGCATGTTTGCTTGTTTCGTAATAGTTTGCATACATCTTCCTGTACTCTTCAAACTGTGGAGTTAGTTTTTCTTTTACAGAAGTTGTATTCGTGATATCTTCCCGCGGTGTTAAGTTTAATACCAGCGGGGAAATTTTGGTTCTTAAGAAATGATCAGGGCAACTGGTTCCCATCGGTGCTAATTTTTCCAGGTCATTTGAATTAATATACTGAAGCACTCTGTCATCATCTGTAAAATGCCCGATCATTTTTGTATAAGATGAACAAAAACCTCTTAATACCGGTGCTAAAGAAGCAGCTTTATTCAATCTTTCTTCTTTCGATAATGATTTTATTTTTTCACCCCCAAAAACAGGACGCTTCTTTCCATAATTATCTTCAAGGTATTGAGCACAGCGTTCAACCACTTCCAATGTAATGATGTAGCTTTCATAGGCAGTATCGCCCCATGTAAACAATCCATGTGAACCCAGCATAATGCCTCGGATACCTGGATTTTCATCCAAACATTGTTTTAGTTTTAATCCGAGATCAAACCCGGGACGCTGCCATTCTACCCAACCAATTGTTCCATTAAATAATTCCTGTGTGATTTTTTTTCCATCTTTCGCAGCAGCAATGGCAATGGCTGCATCCGGATGCAAGTGATCGATATGCCTGAATGGTAGAAATCCATGCAGTGGTGTATCAATCGATGGAGCTTTGGATGCCAGGTCATAAATACAATGATTGAATAACTCAACCATTTCATCTTCATATTCAATACCACGATAAACATTTTTTAAACTACGTAACCTGTCAACATATAAGGCTGCAAGTCCACTTCTTTTCATTGTTCCCAGGTCACCGCCACTTCCCTTTACCCACATTACTTCTACTTCTTTTCCGGTCAATGGATCCTTTGCCATTGCTTTGCAGGATGTATTCCCGCCACCATAATTTGTGAGTCGCAGATCCGCACCTAATAAATTGGAACGATATACTAATAAGGCTACTTCATCTCCGGCCATTGATGCGGCTTTTGCCTCATCCCAAAGGTAACTTACGTGTTTAAAGGTTTTTGTTTCGACTGTTGACATACTTCACGTTTTTGATCACTAAATATTTTATTTAATTGAATTTCCATACCCAACAATCAATACTGATACAATGATGGTTATAATTCCAAGTATAATTGTTGTTATTGTTTTTTTATTGACCCCTTTCCATTCTTTCAGTATCAGCCCCCACATATTTGCGACGAGAATGATAAATGACATATGCAGTATCCACGAACTCGGGCCATTTCCCAGTTTACTTTCTCCCATGCCATAAAAAAAGAATTGAAGAAACCATGTAGTGCCGGCTAATGCTGCGAAAATATAATTTGACTGCAATGGAGTTTTCTTATTTGTATAATCTCCAAATGTTTTATTTCGTGCATTCAGGATCATGCACCAGATAAAATTGGTCGTTAATCCTCCCCATAATAAAACAACATAGATAACATTGTTGCGAAATAAAAATTCTCCTTCGCCAGGATTAACTGCTTTCCATGCTTCATTAGCTACATGACCAAGAGGCTGACCTGCTTCCAACCCGAAGTTGAAGCAGGCACTAAGCACACCAGAAACTATAGAAACAAACATGCCTAGACCAAATTTGTATTCAGGTCTTACTTCCATTCCATGCGGATCACTACCTGCAGCATTGATCTGTTTTTCTTTCATCATACCTGCTTTCCCACAAATGATGATACCAATGATACAAATAAGAAGACCTGCCAATACTGTCAGTCCCCAATTTGAACTTATCATTGCATTGAAAGTGTCTTTACCTTCAACAGGTGAAAAATTATAATAGATAGAAGGAATAAGTGAGCCGAATACCATACATAAACCAAGAATTATGCTGCTGCCCAATGAAACACCGAGGTAACGAACTCCAAGACCATAAGTCAGTCCACCAATACCCCAAAGCACACCAAACATATAGGTGATAGCAAGAGTTGAAAATGATGTTCCTCTGATAATTTCTGTAAAATGCGGGATCGTCAACCAGGCGGCGAGAGGTGGCATGATCAACCATGAGAATACCCCCCCAACTATCCAATAACTTTCCCAATGCCAGCCTTTTACTTTTTTATAAGGAATATAAAAACTGCCTGACGCAAAACCACCAATAAAATGATAGATAACGCCGAAAATAACGCCCATGAATTATTAATTTTCAAATGAAGCAATAGTTGTAAATAAAGATAGAATATCTGATTCAATGCCTATCATGTACTGTCATGGCTTTAAATGAAATATAGTAAATTTCCATTTGTTTCCGCTGTTTTTAAAATTCAATGTAAGTTTGACAAATAGCTAACGAGTTGCCAAATGAAACAGCCCCCGATCTTTAAACATCTTTTTATCGACTACTATTCTGCAACGCCGAAATATATGCAATTGGCGAGCGGCATTATAAAGGCAATTACTGAAGGGGTAATAAAAGAAAACGATATCCTGCCTTCCATTAATGAATTAAGCTTTGAATTTGAGATCTCCCGGGATACAGCTGAGAAAGGCTATAAGCACCTGAAAAAAAATGGCATTTTAGGGTCGGTACCTGGTAAGGGGTATTATGTAAAAAAAACGGATATGAATCAACGAATGAAAATATTTTTATTGTTTAATAAACTAAGCCCGCATAAAAAGATCATCTACGATGCCTTTGTAACTTCTCTTGGCGACCTGGCAGCTATCGATTTTTATATCTATAACAACGATTTTCTTTTCTTTAAAAAATTAATGTCGCAGCAAAAAAATGATTACTCGCATTACGTCATCATACCACATTTTCTTGACGGCGGTGAAAACGTGCATGAGATCATTAATACTATTCCAAAAGACAAATTGATACTAATGGATAAAGTGGTACCCTTTGTTACGGGGAATTATGCCGCTGTTTACGAAAATTTCGAAAATGACATTTATAATGCACTGGTACAGGCAACACCCAGGCTGGGCAAATACCATAGTATTAAAATTATTTTTCCTGAATATACCTATCATCCTAAAGAAATATTAGAGGGCTTTTACAGGTATTGCCAGGAATATGCTTTTGCCTATAAAGTAGTTCATGATATAGAAAATGAAACTATTAAAGAAGGCGAAGTGTTTATAAGCCTTATGGAAAATGATCTTGTAGTTTTAATAGAAAAAATTTTAACAACAAAACTGAAAGTAGGTAAACAGGTTGGAGTTATATCGTATAATGAAACCCCCTTGAAAAAAATAATTCTGAATGGAATCACGACCATTTCGACCGATTTTCAAATGATGGGTGAAAAAGCGGCACAGCTTATCAAAGAACAATCAACCGAACACATTGAAATTCCGTTTTCACTTACTTTAAGATCGTCACTGTAAAAATTATTTCTTCAATTTATACACTTCACTTCCTGCCAGTAAAAAACAGCCAAGACCAAAATCTTCGAAATCCGGCTCCCTGTCAAATGTTACAGGTTGTGATTCTTTTGGCTCTTTACCGGTACCCTGTACATATCCCAAAAAACCGTTTGAATGCACACTTTCTTTTGCCAGGGCATTCCATGCTTTTATTACGATGGGCAAATATTTTTTTCTATCCAGGTAACCGTTATTGATTCCCCATGCCATGCCATAGATAAAAAGCGATGTGCCTGTTAATTCTTTTCCGCCAAAATTTGTTGGATCATGCAAGCTTACATTCCAATAGCCATCTGCCCGTTGCAATGGAGCTAATGCCTCCATCATACTTTTATAATCAGCAAGGTATTCGCTGCGATGCGGCTCATTCTTTGGCAACATGCCAAGCACTCTTACCAATGCTGCTACCACCCAGCCATTGCCACGGCTCCAATAGCAATCTTCACCATTAGGCTCCTTATACGGAGGATCAAAGTCTTTATCTCTCCACCACAAACCTTCTGCTGCATTGAATAAACCATTGTCACCATGTTTATATTTTGTAAATGCATACATTTCATACATGCGATGAAAGTAATTTGTGTCTTTATAAATAACACCAAGTCTTGTGAACACTGGCATGGCCATTTGTATAGCATCGATCCAGTTCCAGTCATCTATTTTATTTGTTTTCATCATCGAATCAATAGATGCTTTAATATCTTTTATACGTTCTTCTCTTTTATCAATAAGATAAAGGTCAATATATGTTTGCCCGCAAGCCTGGTTATCTCCATTTCTTGTTTTTACACCATCTCTTAAACTCCAGTTATGTTTTGTCGCCCAATCGACGGCATAATCATAATATGTTTTCTTTTTATCAATACCGTATAAAGCCATTAGACCCTCGTAATAAACTGCTCTTGTCCAGATATGACTCGGCCAGGTTCTATTTTTTGAAGGCACATAGATCTCTTTAGCCACATCCGGCCATTTATTCATGAAGTATTGATTGACCAGCGTAAGTGTTTTTAATACATCTTTTTTTGCAGGCACCTGTTGTGCATTTGAACAAAGATGATCAAGGTGTAAAAAAGAAATAAAAATTATGATGGTTATAAGCTTATTTTTTTTCATATTGCAATTTCATTGATAAACAATGCATGTTAGTATTAATATCAGAAATTATTATCCTGTAGCATCCTGTAGTCTAAGGCATTTTTTTTAATCCTTCCCATCTCACTTTCCATTTCCCATCTTTAGGAATTCCGGGATTAATTGTTTTACATCCGTCATAACCGGCACACATCATAGCAATGGCTGCGAGCAAACCACCATTGCCAGGTAAATAGATCGTCAGTCGTTCATCCTGGTAATTATGTCCATTGTTTAAATAAGTATTGGTTTGAACTGGCATAAGCAAAGCATCAATAGCCTTGTCCGGCATTCCTAACCTTGTTGCGGTCATTGCCACCATTGGAAAATCCCAGCCCCATGTAACATTCCATGACCAATTCTTCCAGATCCAATTAAAAGTATTTTTCATAATGGAAGTATCAAGCAAATTTGTTTGCGGCATCATGCCCAATGCTCCTAATACGGATGGATGATCGGTTTTGAATTCAGGATTGCTATAAGAATCCTTTGCGCTTTCTGTAAACAGATATTTATCATTTTGAACCGGCAATGAAGAAAGTTTATTTATTACCTCATCCCATTTTTTATTTCCCGGTAAATGCAACCGCTGCCGCCACTGTTGCGCAATGTTCAATGCCCATTGCCAATAAACCAATTCATATGTTGGATTAAAAGTTTCTTCAGCTTTAAATCTTTCCTGCGCCGGGATAACCCCTTTCCCTAAAATATGTTTTTGCTTTACTGAATCATAATAAGCAAAAGAAGCCATGAAATCCGCTGTGGCAAAAACAAGATCTTTATATTTCTCTATTGTTTTTACATCTTTATGTTCACGATAACATAATTCAGCATAATAAATAAAATGCGGTTGTTGCCATATTAAAAATGCACCAACTGACGAAGGCTCTTCTTTGCCCTCATTGTCTGTCATCTTTTGCCAGCGAATGCCATCATATCCTTGTCGTTTTGCAATTTGTTTTGCTTCGCCTGCTACATTTTTATACCACTTCAAACTTTTTTCCAGCAACTCATTTCTTCCCCACAATGAAAAATGAATTCCATGCCACCAATGCATCTCAAGATGAGGTTTACCATACCAACTATTATAGGTCAGCCCGGTTTCCTGTGGCGGATAATTACCGGCGCATTGAATTTTTGTTAAGTACTGCGATAATATGATCCTTCTTTCCAGTTCAAAAGCTCTTGGATCTTTACTTCCCGAAAAATCAACAGCGCCACCACTCTGCCAGAACTTTTTCCATAGTTGCTTACTATTGCTTTCTGTTATAGCAAACGATGGAGCAATTGTTTTTTTGTTATCAAATCTGAATGTGCATTCAAAATTATTTCCCTGGCTTGGTATAATTAAAAAGTGATGATTGGTTTTTTCTTTCAATGATGCCGTTCCTTTCCATTGCGCAGCTACATAATATATTGTTGAATCCAATTGATGTTGTAAAAGTGCACCCGAATTGTTTTGTGAAATAATGGATGATTGATGCCTGCTATCATTGATAAAATTATTTCCCATGTCGGCCCAGTCGCCTGTTGGATATGGGAAACGTATTCTAACCTGCAATCTGCCTTCCTTTATTATTGGAGAATTTATTTTTACTGCTATTGCGTCCTGTTGCTGATGACAGTAAGTAATTACATCAATCGGGATATTTTCTATGGTAAAGGTTGAATGAATTTCCCCGGTCCACATATTAAGTGTTTGATAGATATCCCTAATATCATCAAGTGAAGCGATGCTCCCATCTTTCTTTATAATATTAAATCCAATATTCCCTAATTGCAGCCGATGTGGATTTTGCCGAAACCAGTTTACTGCATTTTTTTTCCTCTCGGGTTCTTTTATCTGTACAGAATAAGAAACAGTCCGCCCATTCAAAAGATAATCTTTCAATGTTTCATTAAATAAATAATTTGCTGTATCAATAAAACTGTGCCAGCCCCATTCACTTTCTGTACCCAATGGAACCCCTTTTGTATAGGCATCGGGAAATGATTGCAGGCCTGTAACATCAACTGTAAAAGCAAAACCACCATTGCCAACCGAAAGAGAGGATAAAGAATCAAATTTATTGTTGATGATCGTATGTCTTTCTACTAAGGCCTTCCTGTCAATTTTTGTTTGTGAATAGTTGGGATACTGAAACAGTAATAAAATAAGGATCACCGAAAAATATTTCTTCATGTTAATGCTAAAGTTAAAACCTTCCGTCGTTAGATAATTCTTTTAGTCTGCTGCTACACCGTTTATGCTACAATTTTATTTAAGTAAATATTTTTTAAGTTCACAGTGCTTTAATTTCTTTATTTCATTTACTACGATCTTAGCATTAAATACAGCTCCTTCTTTATTAGTGTGTGTATGTTCCTGCGGGAAAAAACTATTGGCTTTGTCGGGACCGATCTTTTCAAGCGCATCAGCAATGATATTATTTAAGTCAATAAAATAAGCCCCGTTTTGTTCGGCAACTTGTTTAGCCCATAGTGTATAACTATCATTACTGCGTAATACTTTCCCATCTTTCCAATCATTTCGTGGTATAGGAGAACAAATAATAGGAATAGCTCCTTTCTTTTTTGCATCGTTTACATACTTGCGCATATACCAACCATATGTATGCACCACTTCTTTCATTTTACGAATTGGATTATAAATTTCAGTGCTGTCTTCACCAATTCCTTTAATAGTACCTCTTGCTCTTGCTGTATCATCCAGTGCACCGCCATCATTATGTCCAAATTGCATAATGACATAATCCCCTTTTTTTAATGTGGCCAAGATCTTATCCCATCGTCCATCTGTAATAAAAGTTCTGCTACTCCTTCCCCCGATCGCATCATTTTGTATGCTGATCCTTGTTGTATCAAAAAACTCATCAATAAAACTTCCCCATCCCTGCAGCAGGTTTGTATTTTTTCCATCCCCGTTCTTGACAGTTGAATCGCCGATAATATAAAATACCGGCTTGTCATTGCTAAAACCAAAGCCCATTATCACGATTAAAATCATGGATATGAACGTCCTTGTCATTTCATTATTTTTATTTTATGAATAACAACTATTCTATTGCAATCGTTCTGCATTTTCTTTCCCGGCTTCTTTCTTTAAAACAGGTTTGTTTGTAACGGACATTTTGAAATTGTTGAAATTCCACCCTTGTGTATAATCAAGCGTACCGATCGCGGAAGCAGTTACATAGCTGTTCGTAAAATTGAAATTTACCAATGGCGATTGCTCCAAACCTGCCACTTCAAAAACTTTATTTGAATTAGTTGCTTTAATATTATTTACATAAATATTTTTTGCCCTGGGAATTCCTTTTTCAGGCGGTTCTACTTTATGCAACATAGCTTTCCAGTGTTGCGGAATAGAATCGTAATTATATCCTTTAGGTAATTCAGAATAACTATAAGCAGGATACCAGTTCAGATTAAATTGAAAAATATTTTTTGTGGAATCAAGCACTGAGTTTTTAAAATAAATATTCTCAATTGTACCTCCACGGATCGTAGCTGATTTTATACGCAAGCCGTTATCAGTATGTTTCGCTGTCAGGTCAGTTGCGAGTACATTTCTTATGCTTCCGGATGTTTCGCTGCCCAGGGTAACAAGACCTGCGCCTCTTCGGGCTATACATTTTCTGATGACAACATACTCTGTTGGACGGTTAACTCTTAAGCCATCCCAATCTCTCCCGGCTTTCAAACAAAAATTATCATCGTTACAATCAATATCACAATTCTGGATCAACACCCAGCTTGAAGAATCAACATCAATCCCATCAGTACTGGGACCACTTCCATCTTCATTATTTTTAATTACTACCCCATCAACAGTAAGATGATGTGAGTATAATAATTGCACTGTCCAGAAACCCGCATTCTTAAATGTCAATCCTTTCAATGTAATATCAGAAGAGTTTTGCACGAGAAAGGTTCTTATCCGTTTAGCATCATAATCCACGATCCAGCGCAAGCCTTTTGTATCATAATCTTTCCGCATGTTCCAATATTTATCCCAGCAAAATTTTCCTCTTGCATTTACAATACCATCACCGGTGACAGCTGCATTTTTTGCATCGATCACATTAATCAATGCTGCAGGCCACGTTGTTTCTATGCCGGCGATCCTTGTTTGTATTTCCGGGTAATCATCGAAATTTGTTGAGCCAAGGATCAAAACACCTTTATCGATCCGTAAATGCACATTGCTTTTTAAAAAAATAGCACCCATTACATAAGTGCCGGGTTTGAATGTTACAATACCACCGCCTTTAGCTGCACAGTCATCAATAGCTTTTTGAATAAAAGATGAATTGATAGTGCTGGTATCACTTACAGCTCCATAATTATTTACGTTGAATATTTTTTGAGACGAAGGGAAATTTTTAGCTCCCGTTTTTGCAACCCAACTCATATCGGGAGATGAACTGGTTTTTGTTTGTGAAAAGGAAAGATTCAAATAACCTGAAAAGAGGATCACAAAAAAAAAGATAGTTTTTTTTAATTCATTCATATGGCAATAATTCTAAGTGTCAATGAAATTATTCTCAAGTTGAAGAAAAATTATTATCAAAGCATCCTGTACATACCTGTCTTGGTTTTGAATGAAATGAAAAAAATTGCAAGTACATATTTATACCGGAGATGAAGGAGGCTGGTTTGTTACAGATACAGTATTGAACTTTGAAGAATTTCTTTATGTTTTAATAATAAAGTTTTCAACTATAATTACAGTTTCAGAATTTCATCCCAAATCTTTTTCATAACCGGAATACCATTTTCCAAATTATTTTTTCTTGTTTCTAACGCTTTTTCGCCGGGATAAACTATTTTTTTTGATCCATCTGTTACAATGGAATGATGATAATCGTTTATAATATTTTCAATTATCAGAGATATTGATGAATTATTTCTCAATTTTGAAATATCAAATGCAATAAACACTTGTGATAACCCATATTCAATTTCTCTCTTGCTTATTTCATGTGTTGATAAACCACCTGATAAAATAGTTGCAAGCAGATCCAGCAATAATGCAAGTCCTGCACCTTTCCAATAACCAACAGGCAATGGTCTTCTTGATTCAAGAATAGCAGCAGGATCATCAGTTAATTTTCCATCTTTATCAAAACCACCCTGAACAGAAAGTTTTTTATTTTGTATCACTGACAATTCCATTGAACCAAAAGAATATTGCGACATAGCCATATCTAATACAATTGCTTCGTCTTTCCAGGGCAAGGCAATTACCAATGGATTATTTCCAAGTCTTGCATCGTTTGCTCCCCATGCCGGCATATTTGCAATTGTATTCGTCCAGCCAATAAAAACATAACCGGCCTTTGCTGCCTGCCAGCCATAAGTGCCGCCGCGCATCCAATGATTGGTATTGCTTAATGCAACAGCACCCATACCATTTTCATTGGCCAGTTCCATTGCCTTGTTTGTTGCATGTGTGGCATTTAAAATTCCCGGCCCCAAATTTCCATTCCATTGTTCTATGCTTGTTAATTTATTTATCAATGTTGGTTCAGCATCTATGTGTATATAACCTTTGCGGATATATTCGATAAATCTTGGGAAACGGTTTATTCCATGTGTATATACCCCGTCAACGCTATTATTCGTAAAAACAGTTGCGCATTGTATTGCTTTTTCCTTGGTAAACCCTTCTTTTAATAAAATGTTAGTAAAACATTCCTGCATTTCTTTTGCCGGTATTCTGATCACAGCTGTGCTTTCCTGCAACATAGTTTATACATTAATTTCTTTGCAATTTAAGATTCATTAAGCCAATCATTACATCTTTGCCATTGGCGATCACAAAATCATTCTCCTTGGCATGATAACGAATCGTACGATCCTTATCATGCCAGTATTTAAGTGTATCGGTATTTTGAGAAAGGATGAATAAGAATGAAAAAACAAAACGGACCATAAAGTTTTTTTCATCTTCCTTGCAAGCAATAAATATCTGTTTATTCTATTGCTGTTAAAGTAACAGGTCCGGCCAATCCTGATATTTTTGGTTCCCATTTAGATGCATCGAACAAACCATCTGCTCCCCTATTTTGCGCCATTCTTGCAGGAAAATTAGTATTATTAAATTTCTTCCAAACCACATTCCTTTTATCAAAGTCAATGATACGATTGGCCATGCTGTTTGATACTTTTATTTCAAGCAGGTTATCATCTTTCAGATCTTTCGCAGCAATGGTTACGGAATAGACAGGTCCTATCAATGTGGCTATCTTTTTTCCATTAATAAAAACCTGTGCACTTTCATATACTTTGCCCAGGTCAAGTAAATATTTTGTTGCAGTGCCAGAAGGTTTTTTAAAATGTGTTGTATAAGATGCAGTCCCTGAAAATACTCTA
>Ga0070698_100008162_pt1 | contig 11319 bp, 8 predicted proteins | sample KBSK1502metaG_FD_65477 | JGI IMG/M metagenome (GOLD analysis project Ga0070698, IMG submission 65477) | Corn, switchgrass and miscanthus rhizosphere microbial communities from Kellogg Biological Station, Michigan, USA - KBS K1-50-2 metaG | ecosystem: Host-associated > Plants > Roots >...
TAATTGTGGGATGGTGTAATTGCCTTCATCATTTGTGCGCGCCTCGCGAGTTTCTCCGGTTTGGACGCTCAACACCGTCACCTTCGCACCCGCAACCACGGCACCGTTCGCATCAGTTACTCTCCCAGTTATTCCGCCGCGATCGCTTTGAGCGAAGACGGTTGAAATACAAAGGAACGTAAGGACAGATAATCCAACTATGGAAAAGTTAGAGACTTTCATTCTTACCTCCTGGGACTTGGACGCAAGCAGAGATTTGGATTTAACGGTAATTTTGCTGATCAGGGTTGCAGACCCGATCAGATTTGACTGCCTGGGGGAACCAATCTTGTCGTGTGTAGGGGAGATCGCCTGGGAACGTGCTCATTTACACAGGAAACGAGCACGAAGTCAAGAGTTATCTCGCTAAAGAGGCCTTCCAAATAGACTTTCTCAAAACTCCAGAGAGCAGCATTACAGAGATTGAATGAACCGCGTCTAACTAATGGTTAGTGCGAAAAAGAAATCTGCGTAATCTATGTAATCTGCGGATGTGAGGCTTGGCGCTTTCGACCTTTGATCTAAGGTTCAGGTGCGTCGATCAACTTCAGAATTACTCTTTCCTGCTCGTGCTGACTTTTGCGTAGCGCGTCCGCGCGGTCAAACATTTTTTGCGCCGCTTCTCTTTCTCCCAATTTCGCGTAGACCAGTCCCAGTTGGTAATTAGCGCGTAAGTCGTTAGCGTCGAGTTCAATGGCCCGTTCGAGCTCAACGCGAGCTTCGCCATACTTGCCCGCTTCGCGATAGAGAGTTCCAAGCGCCGCATGAGCCGCAGCGTGGTCTGGGCGTGACTGAACGACCTTGCGAAATACATCCATCGCTGCGATACGGTTGCCCGCTTTCTCAAAACTCGCACCAAGCAGATACTCAGTGTCGGCATCCTCTTTGAGAGTGAGACTACGTTGAAGCACCTTCTGTGCTTCTGAAGTCTTTTCCTGACGAAGCAATGCCGCGCCCAGTAGATACCACCCCGAAGGGTCGGCCGGTTGTAGTGCAACGTAGTTGTTCATCAACCGCGTTGTGTCAGCAACGTTGCCCTTGGTCCAATGCGCCGCAGCGAGCGCATAGAGAAAAGCAGGTTCACGAGGATGATCTCGGTGCAGTCGCTCGAGCACCGGCAAAGCATCAAGCACCAGTCCCATCTGCAAAGTTGTTACTCCGAAGTCGTAGAGGACGCCGTCAGAATCGGGCGCAATGCGACGCGCCTGCATGAGATGAGAAAGCGCCTTTTCGAAATTACCAGTCACTCGTGCCACTCTTGCGAGAGCGCGTAGAGTCGCAACATCATCCGGCTTGAGCGCCAAGGCTGAATTGAGATATTCCTCTGCCTGGCCATATTGCTTTACTGCCACGTTGACGATTCCCAGTGCGTAAAATACCGGAAACGATTTAGACGTTTGTACAGCGGTGTTCAAGATTTTGAGCGCGTCGTCGTGAAGCCCGACTTTTACCAGCAAGGACGCAAACTCCGCCTGCGTCTCCGCATTTTCGAGCTTTGAGTCCTGAAACTGACGAACTAACTCGCGAACTTCCTGCTGCCGTTTTAGACGAATTAAGGACCGCAGCATTAAGAGGAAGTAATCGTTGCTAAAAGCTTCTGGAGGCACAAGTCGAAGATGTTCATATGCCTGTGGGTAATCGCCCTTCGCTGCATACAGCGTTGCCAGATTAATATTGATCTCAGGACGCGAAGGCGCAAGTTTGTATGCACGGAGCAGAACCGTCGCTGCTTCCGTGGATCGATTATGAGTCAGCAACAACTCTGCAAGGTTGATGTGGGCGCTGATGTGTGTCGGCGAAATTGACACTGCACGGCGGAATAGTCGTTCTGCGTCAGCGATGCGATCTTGTTTTGCTCGAACCACCCCCAGCAGATTCAATGCGTCTGAATCGTTGGGTGATGTCGCGAGCACGGAATTGAGCAGCTCTTCAGCACGCGGCAGTTGGTTTTCCCTGATTGCGCTTACGACTTTGGCGAGGCGATCGAGGTTGACGTCGATGTTGGTCGTTTGCGCGTGTGCGACCGATGCAATCGCAAATAGCATCAGGACTACTGCGTTCGATCGGATCACAGGAGATGACTCGCGCAAAGTTACAAAGGCGCCACGAAGGACCGCAAAGAAATGGAAAAGTTTGCCCATTAGCGAATCAAAGACTGAATAGCAGGCAGGGTCTATGAGATCTGCGATTTGAGATCTGAGATCCTTATTTCCCTTCCTTCATCAACTCCCGATAAAAACCCTGCAAGACATAAAACGCCTGCTTCCTTTCGCCGGCACTCGAAATCAAACCTTTCCGGTTATAGAAATCTTGTATGTGAGGCAGTGGTCGCCTGGGTGAGCGAAAGTCCGTCAGAATCCATGGAGACATTCCGCGCAATGCAGGGATCTTCCGGAGCATTGCGATCTGATGTTCATACAAATCCTTCTGGTACTCCTCAGTCCATCTTTGACTCTTGGGACCATGTAGGCCGAAGAGCGCATCCCCACCGAATTCGCTAATAATGAGCGGCTTGCTTAGAGACACTTTCCAGCTGAGTCCATCAGCCTTTTCCGGTAATCCGTCATACCAACCCACGTATTCATTGCAACCCAGCACGTCTAGATACTGCCCCAATGGATCGTCAACGACCTGGGTGGTCGCGTCGGCGTAGTGCCGCTCGTTTGCGGCAGTCAGCAGTCTGGTGGGATCAAGTGAACGAGCATGATCGATGAGACCTTTGAGAAACTTGTTGCGAGCGTCACTGACCGGTGTCTCGTTCGCTACAGACCACAGAATCACTGAGGCTCTGTTTCTATCCCGTGTGATCATTTCGCCAAGCTGTTTGCTGGCGTTCTCAAATGTTTCGGTATTGTCCCAGAGAATCGTCCAGTAAACCGGGATCTCGGCCCAGACCATCACGCCCATCTCATCGGCAAGCCGAATCATGTTCTCGTTGTGGGGATAATGAGCAAGGCGAACGAAGTTACAGCCCAATTCTTTTGCCCAACCCAACAGCATACGGGCATCGTCTTCACTGAAGGCACGGCCTCCACGCAAAGGCGACTCTTCATGAATGGATATACCTCGCAAAAAGATCGACTTGCCATTTAAGAGAATGTCGTTTCCTTTGGTCTCAATGCTTCTGAAGCCAATTCGATCACTAACGGAGTTGCCGCCGGCTGAGAGTGCGACCTGGTAGAGTTTTGGATCGTCGGGCGACCAGAGTTGCACGCGCGACTTAAAGCTAATCGCAGCGTACCCATTAGCATCGGTCCTGACCGAGTGTTTGACCTTAGCTTCGGGGATTTCAATTGTTACTGTCTGGCTGGCCGTAGCACCATTGAGTTTGACCCAGCCGCCAATCTCGTCCTGCGATCCTTTTTTGAGCTGAATGACGTAATCCTGAATAAACGTTTCAGGCTCTTCGATGAGAGTTACCGAGCGAGTCAGCCCGCCGTAGTTCCACCAGTCAGTGTTCAGAGTGGGCACTGCGTCACGCCGCCGCTTGTTATCGACTTTGACTACGAGGAAGTTGTCCTTGTTCTTCGCGATACTCGTGATTTCAAAATTAAACGGAGTGAAACCGCCCTCATGACGACCAAGTTTCTGGCCGTTTAAATAAACATCAGCGACGTAGTTTGCGCCGCCGAAATATATAAACAGGCGCGTGCCGGCCTTTTTCTGATAGTCGAATGATTTCTTGTACCAGATAGTACCTTCATAGAAGAGCAATCTATCGTCTTGCGAGTTCCAGTCGCCCGGTACATTTAGTTGCTGCGCAGAATCGAAATCGTATTCGATCAGATCTCCTGGATTCTTTGGTTTGGCGTTCTTGAAATAACCATCCTCTCGCGGCTGGTAACGATAATCGTAGTAACCCGTCTCGTAAGGATCGATAATTATTTGCCAGTTGCCATTCAAACTGACGACGTTCCGTCCGCGAATGTTTGTGAGCAAATCGGTCTGCTGCTGACCGCAAACTGTCGCTGCCAGCACTAAGAGGACAGACAAAGCGAGAGTAAAATTTAGTTTCATCCCCACCTCACCAGACAGGCTTCCACTCCAGAACGCTGATCATTTGAGCCGCTATGTTTTCAATACCCTCCGCTTCACCCTGGCCAACTGTTTGAACAAAAAGATGAAGCCTCTTCTTGCGTTGCCACAATTCGGGGTCGTAGGTAGGTTCCCACATGCCTACTGATGCTTCCGTTATGTCTTTAATCGTCCAAGTATTATTTGGCGGGTTATAGGTAGTCGCCACCGAGATACGATTGGCTCGTTCCAAGTCACGAAACACCAGTAACACTTGAATCTTGCCACGCTGCGATTTGATGAGCACCTGCGGACGCGAAATCGGTATCCGCCGTGTGCCCAAACCCTCGAGGGTAAACGGTGTTCGACGCTCAGTAACTTGCGACGTCTGCCAGTGTTGGCCATCGTGATAGATGAGCTGATACTGAGGAATCTGGCTACCCGCCGGGCGCCAATACGTGGCGATGTAAGGTCTCCCCTGTGAGTCGATGGTCATTGAAGTCTGGTTGATTAGATCGCTACGCTCGGGAATGCGAATCACATATTCCGCTGACAGGGCCGTAATTGGAAGCTGATACCGTTCACCAGATGACTTTTGCCAGGTAATGCCGCCGTCAAGAGACTTTGCGTAACAGATATCGTGATTGGTGGCAACGTCGGCAGTCTCGCGCCAGACCCAGGAGAGATGAATTGCTCCGCTCGAGTCGACGGCGGCTTGCCAGTAAGCACTGCGGGTGTCTTCTCCATCGATCAATTTGTTTTGAACTCTGGACCATTGACGCGTCTTAACATAGTAACGGTTAATCACGAGGTTTCCTCTACCTGAACTACCATCGCGATAAAGGAAGAGTAAGTCACCGTTTGAAAGATTGTAGAACTCAGGATAAGTAACACGATTTTCTCGATCGGTCAGCATCGGGAGCTGTTGAGTGAGCTGAAGTGCTCCAGCGCTGCTTGCGCGGCAGTACTGAAGCGGCGAATCATGTTGATTCCATACCAGGTGAAGGTAGCCTGCACCGTCAACGGCAATACTGATTGATTTGTGTGCGTCTTTGACATCGCCAACATACTGCGTCGCCCGGATCTTCCACACGCTGGTTCCTAGTTTACGTTTTGCCAAAGTAACCTTTCCGTCGAAATCGTAAAAGGCGACGTATTGCTCATTACCGTGGCTAACGATAGAGTTACGACGAAAAATGACCGTATTGATTTGGTTCTTGGCCCAACCCTGCTTGATTGGAACCAGCTTCGGACCTTGAGCTTGCGCCAAAAGGTTGGCACTAAGTCCGAGCAGACATGACAAAAAAGGGATGGAGTTCCTCATGACTCAATACCATCTATTAATAGCACGGTCAGTAATAGAGATCAGCACTCTAGCGGGCTTGCGTTCCTAAAAATGAAACGCTCGAAACTTTTAGACCAACTAGCCAGTCAGATCATCCGCCTTAAGAAATCACATCCTACTCGCGTTGGGATCGACGGACCAGATGCCGCGGGCAAGACGACTATTGCCGACGAACTCGCAAAATTACTGCAACGTATGGGTCGCCCCATCATTCGCGCTTCCATTGATGGTTTTCATAACCCCGCGACTGTCCGGTACAACAGAGGGAGAATGTCACCCGAGGGCTACTACTACGACTCCTTCAATTACGATGATCTCATCAACCTCCTGCTCCTGCCTTTGGGCCCGGATGGAAGCCTTCAATATCGGACAACAACCTTCGACTACCGCACTGATTCACCGTTGCAAACTTTGCCCCAATTAGCATCGCCGGATTCTATCCTGCTTTTCGATGGGGTGTTCTTGCTGCGATCAGAGTTGGCGCAGCTCTGGGATTTCACTGTCTTTGTCGATGCCGCCTTTGACGTTACACTTGCTCGCGCTAAGCAGCGAGACGCAGTGTTGTTCGGCAGTGTCGAAGAAGTTAGGCGACGTTATGAACAGCGCTACATTCCGGGTCAGCAGCTCTATTTCGACAAGTCTCGTCCGCAGGAGCGCGCGAACGTTGTTATCGACAATAATCGAGAATGAAATCCGGCATCGGTCTGAAGCTAATGTGGGAATTAGTTCGTAAATGAGCGAATTAAGGCAAACGAGAGAGACCCTTCAGGCCGACTTTGATCGAATAGCGCTGCTCGCTGCTGAAACCTGGAATCACAATGCGCATTATCACCAATTTTTGCTCAGCCATGTTCCGAAACACTGCCAGCGAATTCTCGAGATCGGATGCGGCACAGGCGAGTTCTCGCGCTTGCTTGCTCAACGCGCCGAAGAGGTTTTGGCATTAGATCTCTCCCCACAGATGATTCGTGTCGCACAACAAAGTTCCGCGCAGCAACCAAATATCAATTTCGTTCTTGATGATGTTCTGACATTCGACCTTCCGGAAGATCATTTTGACTGCATCGCATCTCTCACAACTTTCCATCATTTGCCAATGGAAACGATCCTGCAGAAGGTAAGAGAGGCACTCAAACCCAAAGGAATATTTCTTTGCCTGGATTTGTATCAACGATCTAACTGGCGGGAGCTACTGTCAGATGTAGTCGCGTTTCCAACTAGCAGTTTTCTGAGGTTGGTAAAAACCGGAAGACCCCGACCCCCTGCTGAAATCCGAGAGGCATATGCTCAGCACGACAAAACAGATGCGTTTCTCACGCTACCGCAGATTCAGCGCATCTGCGCAGTTGAGATGCCAGGAGCGTTGGTACGTCAGCATTTGTTTTGGCGCTACTCGATTGTGTGGAAGAAAGATCGATAAGAAACTTCCTCACTCCTTCAGCGCCGCCGAATACACAAATAATTGAGGTTGTATTCTGATTGGCTGAGACCCCACTGAGCTCTTCTACCGCGAAGCGGTTACGCCCCACAGCCTAGGGTTTGCTTCAACCCTGGGTTAACGAGTGAACGCTCTTCAACCCGGAACGGGTTGCGACAATCGCCGCAACCGCGTTGCGGTTGGGTCGACGGAGACTGCATTGCTGTAATGTTCTCGGTGAGGCTCCTGAGGAGTGCGCGAATGAGAGCACGCTAATCTCGACCCACCCCCAATGCATCCGCAACTCGATTGATGTAATTGAACCACGACGCAATTAATGTTATTTGCAGAATTCCTTTATCATCAAACCCTACTGCTCGTAGCTGTTCGTGATCTTTTGGTGAGATACGAGTAGCGTCCTTTGTAATTTGCACTACGTAGTCGAGCATTACCCGGTCTTGTTCCGAGATCGGAGCGCTCTCGTAGTCCTCCTGGAGCGCTTTGACCATCTCTTCATCCAGTGTGACGCGACGCAGAAACTCTGCGTGAGATTCGATTCAATAATGACACCGGTTCGTCACCGAAACGATCGTGGTGATCATCTCATGCTGACGACGCTGCAGAGGAAGGTCAGGAGACATCAACGACCCGAACGTAGCGAACGCGTGGAACAGTGCAGTTGGGATCAAGCTATGCGACAGCACAATTTGGGCACTTTCACCGTCGGGTGTTGGATGCACTGGTGTCGCATATTCGATCGGATATAGATGACGTTGACCTTCTGAAGCCTTTCGGACTTCTTCGTCGTCAGATGGTGAAACGGTTTTGATCCAGGTCATGAATTTCCTCTTAATTGAACTTGCTTTAGTTTAATTCCGCGTAATCTCTCGGCGCCTCCTTGGAGTGCGGGGACTTGTCACCGCTTTGGTACAGCGAACCTCGCGATCTACAACGCCCTGTACCAAAGCGGTGACAAGTCCCCGCACTCCAAGGAGGCGCCCAGCATTGCGCAGATAGTTCCAAGCATCAACTATCTAATGCGCGTCTACTAAATACCAAGTAATACACCGGAAGTCCCAACGAAACGACTACTACACCCAACAACGCTTGTAATGGATTGTTCCCTGCCAACAGCAGCAGCATTAGCGCAATCAATAGTAAAAATATCAATGGCGTAGCCGGGTAGCCTGGTGTTCGGAAGCCGCCACCAACATCCTTTCGCCGCAATATGAACAGACCCGCAACCGTCAGTCCGAGAAACAGCACCACGACGAAGATGAAGTAAGAAATGATGGAACCAAAACTACCTACCAACACAAGGAGAGAGGCGAGCACCGCTTGAATAGCAATAGCGCGCGCTGGAGTCTCAAAACGTGGGTGAATTACCGCGACTGAAGAAATGAATAAGCCGTCACGGGCCATTGCAAAGTAGACCCTTGGCGCAGACATAACCACAGCAGCTAGACTACCCAGCACCGCAACGATCACAACTACAGAAAACAACTGTCCCCCAAATCGACCAAACAACACTTCGCCGACCTGTCCTGCAAACGTCTCCCCCGACGTCACTCGATCCAATGGCACCAGGTAAATGAAAACCGTGCTGATGAGAATGTATACAACCGTGATAATGGTTACCCCATAGACCAGGGCCTGAGGTAATGTGCGTTCGGGATCGCGCACTTCACCAGCAAGCTTGCTGAGATCCCACCAGCCGCCAAAAGAGAAGAACGCGCCGACTAGACCTGCAGCTAGAGCGCCAACTAGTGGTTCGGAACCTGCGCGCTGCGCTATTAGCGGATTAAAGTTCGACCAATTGCCTAATTGAAACGCAAACCCCCAAACAAGAAGGAGCAACAAGAGTCCGAGCTTTGCCAGAGTCAGCCAGCGAACAAATGAACCTCCTAACCGAACGCCACGGATATTCAACAGGGCAACAAAAAGAATCGAACCTATTGCAACTGCCTTCAGCCCAACGCCCGAGAGCTGGTAGATGTACCCAACGTAGCTGGCCAGCCCCACAGCCAAAGCCGCCGTCAACCCCGGGTCCATGACCAACAGTGCCATCCACCCATACAAGAATGCGATCGATGAACCGTAAGCCTCACGCAAATAAACGTATGCACCACCAGCTTCCGGAAAACGAGCCGCGAGTTCGCCGTAACACAGTGCCCCGCATACTGCCATCCCACCCATGACAAGCCACACGATGAGTAGCCATAGCGGCGATCCGAGTGACTTGGCCATGCCAGCCGGTGTCAGAAAGATACCAACGGCAATCACCTCTCCAACAATTAGAGTCGTTGCGGTGCGTAATCCAATCTGTCTTTTGAGATTGCGGGAAGCATTCATCGAGCTGTGCGGATCAGAAATTTACTCGGGCAGCGAGTTGAAATGCACGAGGGCCGCCCGAACCAAACACCCCGCCAGCCGTTGTCACTGGCTTGCCAAAACTCGATGAACGCAGAAATCCGGCATTGTGCGAATCGTTATTGTCACGAACTAACACATTGCTGAATCCAGAGTAGTTTACGTTCGATACTCCGAGGACATTGGTGACGTTAAAAATGTTAAAGACTTCCCCAATGGCTTCGATGCTTACTCGTTCACCAATTTTGAACTGTTTTGCGAGACGCAGATCCATGGAGTTGAAGCTATCGCTAAAACGCGCACTGTCGGAGACAAGTGGCAGCGGTTGCCCACTGAAGCCGCCACCTGCATTCACCTGTTTGATAAAGGCGTTCAGATCACTGGCGCTATGAAAGACTCTGCCGCCGGCATTCCGCTGTAGTTGCGGAATCCGCTGGCTACCATCGGGAACGAGAATATCCATCGGCACTCCCGACGCCACAGTGACAATTGGAGATAGACGCAGTCCGTAAGGAAGATCAAACACACCAGCCAAGGTGAAGCGATGTCTTTGATCGTTTGGAGTCGGCCCATATTCCAATTGCAGATTGTTTGAATTGATAGGGCCATTTGAGAAAGGGATCTGGTCGTCGTTGGCGTAGTTGAACGACTTGGACAATGTGTAGCCCACGTGAAACTGTGTTCGCTTTGAAAAGCGCTTCTCAAAACCGACCAGGAGTCCGTCGTACTTCGTCTTAACACTTGATTCGAGATTCTTGACGAGGTCGGGGCCACCAACTACGGGATTGAATACCTGCCCAATCGTCCGGCCAATTATGAAGTGAGTGCCGAAGTTGTGAAGGTAATCCACACGTAAGACGTAATCCTGCCCAAACTGTTTCTGGACTCCGAGATTCATTTGCTGAACCATGGGATTCTGCATCCCATTGTCGATGATGTTGATACCTCCGGCGCCTGCCCCCGGAAGAATAAATCCGGTGAAGGGACTCGCCAGTGTCGGCGCACCCGGCGGGAACTTTCCATTCACTGGATCAAAAAGGAACGGAGGTGGGATGAAGAAGAGATTGCCGGCTCGCACGTCAATGGGTAAAGCCCGGCCATCGAGACCACGCTCGAGAGACTGAATCTCGAGAGTGATGCGATCGTAATATATTCCGTAGCCGCCATGAACGCTGAAGTCACCTTCGCTAGTCGCGTAGTTGAAACCAAACCGCGGAGCAAAGTTGTTACTGTCTTTTCCTCTGGTGCCATGAAGAAAGGGCAGGATGATTGGATTCAACTCGGAGACGCGACTGACATTCTTAACATCGGTATCCAGTTCATATCGCAAGCCAAGGTTGAGTGTGAGATTTGGTGAAACACGCCATTCGTCCTGTGCGAAACCAGCAATGTGGGTGTTGCTAGCATCCGGAATCAGTAATGGCTGCGTGGGATGATTGCTGCGAATCGTGACCGCGAACAGCAAATCGTTGTCGTCAACTCGTCCGTCACTGTTCCGATCAAAATCCGGGAAGTCTTCTATTAATTCGATCCGTCCCTCTTGAAATACTCTTAGGTCAAAATCTCCTCGAACTCGCTGAACCTCGCCCCCAAAGTTGAACACATGATTCCCGCGAATCATCGTTAAGGTATCACTCAACTGGAAACGGCGTTGTTTGGTGCCTTGCGGCACCCGGAATGATGCGCCGTCCTGGATGCTTGGAAACGTTAGCTGGGGACCGGGAACGACAGGTTGAATGTCATTAAAGAAGTGGCTGACACTAAAATTGAAACTATTGACTTCACGAGGACTCAAAACACGGGTGTAATTGGCAAGAATTGAATGAGTCTTATTATTACTAGCTTGCCGCTCCGATGCCGAGCCAATCGCACGTATCAGCGAACTAGGAGCGACATCGTCTTCCCTTTGGAGCGAGTAGCGGAAAGTAAGCTGATCTAGATTTGTTGGATGCCAATCGAGTCGCTCTGTGCTCAACAAATCATTCAGTGGCGCAGTTGCAAATCCCCTTCTGATCGAGTGGGTTGCCAGATCTCTGGCACCCACCAGCACGGCGCCATCCTGATTTCGGTATTCAAGGCTGCCAAAGAACCAAGCCCGATCCCGTTTGAGTGGGCCACCAATTCCAAAAGCATA
>Ga0070698_100008163_pt1 | contig 11319 bp, 11 predicted proteins | sample KBSK1502metaG_FD_65477 | JGI IMG/M metagenome (GOLD analysis project Ga0070698, IMG submission 65477) | Corn, switchgrass and miscanthus rhizosphere microbial communities from Kellogg Biological Station, Michigan, USA - KBS K1-50-2 metaG | ecosystem: Host-associated > Plants > Roots >...
GCCCGCAAATCTCACAAATCTCACCTTTGTGGGCTTGCTTTGGATCGCTCCTCTGGCTACAAGCGTCTTCCGATTACGGAGCGTTTAAATGAGAACCAACGAAATTATTGCGATCTTCGTGCTAGCCCTCCTGTTCTTTGGCAGGAGCAGCATTTGCGCTGCAGACGGCTTTGATTCCGTCCGCTGTGGAGCTGATATTCGAAACGCTCTGCTGGGCCGCACGATGCCGAATGAGAGGATTATTGCCATTGAAGAGAGGCACAAAGATCTGGGGCTTAAAGATCTAGGAGGCACGGAAATCTCAGACCGTTTATTCCTGATATCCTGGCGGATCTGTGGCGAGGAGTACGCCCTCCTCGAAGACCAGCGAGTCGTGCGAGACGTGCTGAAATTTCCTAAACATTCAAAGGACTCACCCGAATTTATTGGTTCGTGTCAATCAAATGGCCACGATGTGTCGGGCACAACGATCGGCGTGCTTAAGAATGAAGATGGCGTCGAAATCCTTGCAGCGGTGGTAGCATGGAGGATTGACGAGAAGCAGATGAAATTCGTGAAGCTTCAGACAGAAGGACTTCGGTGCTCCCGTGATGGAATAATTACTGCCGACGGCGGACATTGAACCATCATGTACACGTTCGACCCAACCAACGACGTGTTGGTACTGACCATGTTTGGCAGGACCGCCTTTACAGATTGCTCCCGCTCCACTTCAATTTCTGCCTGACCACGCTGAAGAAGGACGCGTCCGGCAGTGACGCCAGTGGTAGCGTCTTCTTTGCTTTCCGGATGGTGACTACTGATCCGCGCTCAACATGTATCGGTTTGCGGCCGTCCAGCGTCAGGTACACCGGATAGTCGGGATCGCTCGCTTCGATCTCAATTGTCGATCCCTCGGCGACAATGATCGATCGATTCGTGAGGACGTGCGGGCAAATCGGTGTGATCACGAAAACTCCCGACTCCGGATCGAGGATCGGGCCGCCGGCCGACAATGAGTAAGCGGTCGAACCTGTCGGCGTTGCAACGATCAATCCGTCGGCATTGAACTCGGTGAGTGGTTCGCCGTTGACCCGCGTGCGCAACATCACCAGGCGCGAAAGTTCGCCGCGGCTTAATACCGCGTCGTTCAGAGCGAGCATTTTGGCGGTCTGTTTCTCACGGAGCCGCACACGGGCCTCAAGCAATGCTCGCCGGCTAAAATTGATCCGATCTCTAGCGAGGCATTCCACTGCCTCTCGATAAGTCGCGGAACTCGCGGTGGTCAGGAAACCGAGCGAGCCCACATTGATGCCGAAGATCGGCTTAATGGCTTCCCCGAGCTGCCCAACTACCCGCAGAATTGTGCCGTCGCCTCCGGCTACAACCAGAAGGTCGGCCGCGGCGCCAAGGTCTGTGATGGAATACTCAGATTTCTTTCCAGCAATGCGCGCTGTTTCTTTTTCCAGCAAAGGGGTGATCGAAAAACTACTGAACTCCTCAGCGATTGCGTTGACCAGGTCACCGACGCCCGCTTTACCTGTATGCGCGATTATACCGATCGTTTTCGGATGCATGCAAAAAATTCCTGGTTTCCGTCCGCGCCTTTAAGAGCAGATGGAACGATTCCAGTCACCAAATGGGCTGAATCTGTGACGAATGCGACGATCTTCTCTTGCGCTTTACGGTGCAGGTCCGGCTCGCGAACGATTCCGCCCCTGCCTACGTCCGCGCGTTGCAGCTCGAACTGCGGTTTGATTAATGCAAGAATCACGCCGGTTGGAGTTATCAAGTCGAATGCCTTTGGCAGGATTAAGGTCAGCGAGATAAAGGAAACATCAATCACACAAAGATCGACAAGCTCCGGAACGTGCCTACCTGAGAGAGATCGTGCATTGACTTTTTCGAGAACAATCACGCGAGGATCGTTGCGGAGTTTCCAATTCAGTTGCCCATGACCAACATCAACTGCATAAACCTTCGCAGCGCCGCGTTGTAACATACAATCAGTGAAACCACCTGTGGAAGCGCCGATGTCCAGCGTTGTCTTCCCGCGCACTTCGACTTTGAAGTAGTCCAGGGCGCTTTCTAGCTTTAGCGCACCCCGCCCGACATATTTGGGCGTCGGCTTGATTGAGATCGGTGCTTGTTTTTCGAGAAGCTCAGACGGCTTTAAGGCAATTCGGGTGCCGACTTTTACGTCGCCAGCCATCACGGCGCGCCGCGCCTGCTCGCGGCTTGGAGATAAGCCCTTACCGACCAGAAGCTGATCAAGCCGTAATTTCTTCGGCATCTTTCCCTGCGGCAATAACGGAGCGATGCCAAACCTCGGCAATCGACACACGAAGAGCCTCCACGGCTTTAGTTAACTGATCGATCGTGATGCACAATGGCGGCATCAGAACGACGACATTGCCTATTGGCCTGGTCAGCAGTCCATGGCGACGGGCTTCGAGACAAACAGCCACGGCTGGACCGGGCCGAAGGCCGTTCGGCAGTTCTTCAACCTCAATGCCGGCAATAAATCCGCACTGTCGGACTTCTTTTACACCCGGGAGTTTCTCCAGATCAGCCAGCACCATGCTCAGGCGTCCGATTTTCGGCTGCAAAGCTTCCAGAACATGTTCGTCCTCGAAGACCTCCAGGCTTGCCTTGGCCGCTGCGCAAGCGAGCGCATTTCCCGTATAGCTGTGCCCGTAGGCAAGCGCTTTACCCTCCGCTACAGACCCATCAAATGCCGAAAATAGTTTTTCAGATATCAAAGTAATAGCTAGCGGAAGATACCCTCCACTCAATCCCTTAGCCAGCACGATCATATCTGGAATCACTCCTTCGTGTTCCGATGCAAACATTCGACCCGTTCTGCCAAACCCGGTCATTACTTCATCAACAATCAAAAGCGTATCGGTCCTGTTGCACCATTCGCGAACGGCTCTCAGCGTTCCGCCGGGCCACAGACGCATCCCCGCGGCTCCCTGGATGAGCGGCTCAATCACCACGGCAGCAGTCTTCGCTATTTCGGCGGGCGCAAGGGCTTCCAGCGCCTTGATATTTGGAACCTGCATTGCCGGAAAGTTCCAGCGAGTGGACCCGATTTGGAACATTGCCGCAGCGCCCAGGCTCGCCGCACCGGCCGTATCGCCGTGATAGCCATTCTGGAATGCAATAAACTGATGCCTTCTTGAATGTCGCAGCCGCCAATACTGATCTGCAATTCTCAAAGCGACCTCGATTCCCGTCGAGCCATCGTCAGAGAAAAAGACTCTGCTCAAGGAGTTATCTGGGAAAAGTCCAGCGATCGCCTGCGCGAGTTCGATGGCCGCGGGGTTCGTGAAGCCGAGGAATGAAGTGTGCGCGACGCGATCGAGTTGACGACGGATGGCCGCATTAATGTGCGGGTGATTGTGCCCGTGAATATTCGTCCAGATGGATGAATTTCCATCGATGTATTCGCCACCTTTGCTGTCACGCAGGATTGCTCCGTGCCCTTCGACCAGAACGAGTGGCTCGTGCTCTGGAGCACACCACTCACGCATGTCAGTAAATGGATGCCAGACGAATCGTTTGTCGGCCGCGATCAATTCCTTGGTATTCCACTCAGTCATGACCGATGCTTTGATGCTCGATTCTCGATGAAATAAGGCCCCCACCCGGACCAGTATCCAGAATCGAGCATCCAGCATCGGCTCTGCAAGCGTCATTCATAGGCGTTCTGTTCCTGGATTAGCTTCTCGATTAACGCAACGTCCTCGATTGAAGCGCGCCGCCGCTGATATTTTCGCAACAGGATTTCTTTTAATGTCAGCAAGTCCTCCGGCAACGGCCGATCGAAGTAGTTCCAGTCAAGATCGCCGGCCATCTTGGCCTGGAACCGCCACGCACCGCCGAACTTCGTCGCGCGGACTTCGCGTTTTCTGCCATCTTGATCTCTGTCCGTCCATATGTGTTGACTCGGCATCGCAGTGAAACCTTACATTAGCGGCCTTGAAAGACGTAGCTAAATTGGCGGCATATTTTATTGCGACGATTCTCATCGGAGCGATCCTTGCGCCAATTCTTTTTTGGTTCGCTCAGTCGCTCGCGGCGCACGGAGTATTTTCTTTTCTGGCAAGGTACGATTTCGAGACATTCTTTCATCGGGCCCTTCTGATTGTCGCTGTACTTTTGCTCTGGCCGTTGCGACGAGTAAGCCACGTGCGAAGCATGGCGGACCTGGGCCTTGCACCTAATTCGCGCTGGGGCCGCGATCTCTTCGCCGGCGTTGCTGTCTCGGTGGTTCCCCTGCTCTTTTGCGGGGTTTTACTCATCGCACTTCACGTTTATGCGTTCCGGCACAGCGTTGCCTGGCCGCGTTTTGGCAAGATACTCCTAGCATCAATAGCGGTTCCATTCATTGAAGAGGCTTTTTTTCGCGGGATCGTTTTAGGCGTTTTACTCAGGACCGGCCGGAAGTACCTAGCGATCTTTGCCGTTTCAGCGATCTTTGCAGTCGTCCATTTTTTAAAGGCTCCGGAACGGACGTCCGAGATAGTCACATGGACCTCCGGCTTCAGTTCGATCGCCCATGCATTTGACGGAATTGGGGATCCGATGCTGCTGGCCTCAGCGCTGGCGACATTATTTTTCATCGGCTGGATTCTCGCTGACGCGCGCGTGCTTACTCGTTCATTATGGCTGTCAATTGGCCTGCATGCCGGTTGGATCTTTGGCAGCGGCGCTTTTAGCCGGCTGGCGCGCCAGCAAACGCTCGCCTGTCCCTGGATAGGAAAGAACATGCTGGTTGGAATTATCCCGCTTGGCATAGCTGTCCTCACCTGGATCATAATGCGCACCTGGCTGAAATATGATCGCGCTTCGCAAGTTTGAATTGTTCGAAGCGGCCACGTCGCTTCTCTATCCTCCCGTGTGCGCTCTCTGCGGCGGCAAGACTCAAGCCGGCGAATATCTCTGCGAGCAATGCGAAGCAAAAGCCATGCGTATCGTTGCGCCATTTTGCCAGCAATGTTCCCAGCCCTTCGAAGGGGCGATTGCGACCGCGTTCACATGTGCCAACTGCGCCCATCGCGAAATTTACTTTGATGCAGCAGTGGCCGCGTACCGCGGCCGCGGTATCGTCCGACAGATCATTCACGACTTTAAGTATCGGCGTCAGGTTCACTTGCGACATCTGGTGGCCCGCTGGCTCTACGCGGCGTTTGACGATGAACGTCTTCGCGGGCGTCAATTTGACGTTATCGTGCCCGTCCCATTGCATCCAACTCGCCAGCGGGAACGCGGATTCAATCAGGCGGGTTTGCTTGCTGAATTGCTAGGCCCGCGGATATCGATTCCGTGCAAGCGAGTGCTACAGCGCATTCGCTACACAACTACACAGACCGCGCTTGATCGCGCCGAGCGAATGGAAAATTTGCATAACGCGTTTCGTTTACGAAAGAAGGCGGACGTGCGAGGCTTGCGCGTGCTGTTAATCGATGATGTTCTGACAACGGGTTCTACTCTGAGCGAGTGCGCGCGGATCTTGAAACGCGCGGGTGCGATCTCTGTTTACGCGGCCACTGCGGCGCGCGCATAAATTGCAATGGCCATTTTCAAAAAACCGGCAATCAAGGCAGGAGGCGGGAAGAAGAAGGAGATTCCGCGAGGCCTTTTTCAAAAATGTCCCGGCTGTTCGGAGGTCGTGCCGGAGATCGAGCTCGCGCAGAACCAACGGGTCTGTCCACGCTGTGATTATCATTTTGCGCAACCGGCCAAGGAAAGAATTCAGAACCTGCTGGACCCGGATTCTTTCGTGGAAATGGACGCAGGCTTGAAATCAGTTGACGTCCTGCGTTTCCAGGGAATGGCCTCCTACAAAGAGCGGCTCAAGAACTATCAGCAACGCACCGGTCTTCTTGACGCTGTCATCAGCGGACATGGAATTCTTGACGGCTACAAGGTCGCGATCGCGGTCATGGATTTCGGCTTCCTCGCCGCCACCATGGGTTCGGTAGTTGGTGAGAGAATCACGCGCATAATTGAATATGGAACCGCCCAGCACTGTGCAGTTATCATCGTTGCCGCTTCGGGTGGAGCTCGCATGTACGAAGGAATGTTGAGCTTGATGCAGATGGCCAAGACGAGCGGAGCACTCTCTCGCCACGCAGAAGCCAAGCTTCCTTACATTTCGGTCCTGACAAATCCGACTACGGCCGGCGTCATGGCCAGTTTCGCATCACTGGGCGATGTCATTATCGCCGAACCAAGGAGCATGATCGGCTTCGCCGGTCCGCGCGTCATCAGGGAAACCACGCACCAGGATCTGCCCGAGAGATTTCAGACCGCCGAGTTTCTCGAGGAGCACGGTTTGATCGACATGATTGTGCATCGCAAAAAAATGCGCGAGCAGATCAGCCGCTTGCTCAATTACTTCACTGTCGCGCCGTGAATCGAGCCGGCGGGAGCCGAGCGAGATGGACGGGCAGGCCCGCGAGGGTCGGCGCGTCGGGAGGCGCGTCGATCAATTACCGTGAAGCGCTGATCTGGCTCTACGGTCTTCAGCGCTTCGGAATCAAGCTCGGCCTGGAAAATATCGAGCGCTTGCTCGACGAATGTTGTAGCGGCGTTCGTAGCGGCGAACGCCCGGCGCTCGCCGCGGCAAGCGCTTCTACATTCAAAGTCATTCACGTCGCAGGCACAAACGGCAAAGGCTCAGTTTGCGCCATGATCGATTCGATCTGCCGCGCACAAGGATATGGCACAGGCCTGTTCACGTCCCCTCACCTCGTCACGTTTCGCGAACGCATTCGTGTGAATGGCGAAATGATTTCTGAAGACGCGGTCGCACATGGCCTAACGACTATCCGCAATCTTGTCGCGAACTGGGATCCGCATCCGACATTTTTCGAGGTTGTGACTGCGCTTGCTCTCAAGCACTTCTCGGACACAAGAGTCGAGACCGTCATTCTGGAAACAGGTCTCGGTGGCCGGCTCGATGCTACAAACGCCATCCAATCGAATGTCTCGGTGATCACGCCAATCGATTTCGATCACGAAAATTGGCTGGGTAAAACAATTTCCGAAATCGCGGCTGAAAAAGCTGGCATTACCAAACCCGGTGTACCGGTTGTTTCTGCCTCACAGCGAGCTGAAGCCGAAAAAGAGATTCGCGCACGCGCCGCGATGTGCGGAGCACCGATACAATTCGTGGCAGAGCAGTATGGTCAGACACCAATTGCGCTCGCAGGGTCGCATCAAAAGGAAAATGCGGCTCTTGCAATCGCCGCACTTCGCGCAGCGAAAATCGATATCGGCGACTCCGCGATTGCGCGCGGACTCGCCGGCATCGAATGGCCAGCACGTTTCCAACGATGGGACGAACGCACAATCATCGATGGCGCGCATAACCCCGCCGCCGTGCGTACGCTCGCAGAGACATGGCGCGAAATATTCGGCGATCAGCGCGCCACGCTCGTGCTTGCGGTCCTTTCTGACAAAGACTTGCGCGGTATCTGTGAAGCGCTCGCGCCGATAGCTAGCTCAGTTCTCCTCCCGAAAATTCGAAGCGAACGCGCTGCTGCACCAGAAGAGTTAGCAAGAGTCCTGACCAACATTACTCCATCACTCCCCTGCTCCATCACTCCGTCCGTGGATGAGGCGGTAACGCTTGCGCGCGCGAAACCGAATCCAATTCTAATCACCGGCTCGCTTCATTTTGCCGGTGAAGTCCTCGCTCATCTGCGCGGCGAACCCGCCGCCTTCGAAGAATGCGCGCAATAGGCACGCACGACCGCCGGGCGCCGATCTGCCAGAACAACCGCACTTTGCGCGAGTTTTTTTGGGAACTTCATCCTAGAGTTTCCGTAGAAATGTCGTGAACGGCCGGCGGCCGTTTTGTTATGCTTGGCACGTGAAAGCTGCTCCTGGCACGCTTCAGCAACGTGGCGTTAAGGAATCGCTGTCTTACCCGTTGTCGGTCGCGGTCACGTTGCTGGTGGTCTCTGTATTCATTAACTACGTTGATCGCGGCAACCTTTCGATCGCCGCGCCCTTGCTGAAGAACGAGCTGCGGATCTCAGCGTCACAATTAGGCATCCTGCTGTCCGCGTTCTTCTGGACCTACGCCGCTATGCTGTTTGTTTGCGGCTGGTTCGTCGATCGCTTTGATGCGAGTCGTGTACTGGCACTGGGCTATCTGGTCTGGTCGCTCTCTACTGCCGCAACCGGAATGGTGCACGGGTTCGCCATGTTGCTCCTGATGCGGCTATTTCTCGGTATAGGAGAGTCAGTGGCATTTCCGTGTTATTCGAAAATCCTCGCGCACCATTTGCCGGAACATTATCGCGGGTTCGCTAATGGCGCGATCATCGCCGGAATGAAACTCGGCCCGGCGGCGGGAACGCTTGGCGCCGGCCTTTTGATGGCAAATTATGGATGGCGACCGGTCTTCCTCGGAATCGGTCTGGTAAGCCTGGTGTGGTTGCCTGCCTGGATGCGGTGGATGCCACGTGGGGAGACGCACGCTCATTACGCCGGAGCTTCTCCCCGTGTGATTGATATCCTGCGGCAACGTCCATTTTGGGCTACTGCAGCGGGTGCGTTTTGTTGCGCGTACCCGCTATATTTCACTATCACCTGGCTTCCTTTCTATCTTGTCCACGAACAGCATCTTTCTTTGCAGGACATGATAAAGATAGCTGCGCTGTATTACACAGTCGATGCTGCAGCGGCGCTGGCGACGGGTTGCGTCACCGACTTCTGGATTCGTCGAGGCTTGGATGCCGGTGTCATGCGCAAGACAGCGATGGCTTTGGGATGGACTACGGCAGCCGTAGGATTTCTGGGTTGCGCGTCGGCTGGGCCGCATTCTTATTTCACGTGGCTCATGATTGCCGCTGTAGGCTTGGGGACTGGAAATTCGAGCGTGTGGGCTTTCACTCAGACGTTGGCTGGACCGCAAGCAGTCGGAAGATGGGCAGGTTTGCAAAACGGGTTCGGAAATCTCGCGGGCGTTATAGGGCCTGCGCTAACGGGCTTTACAGTAGACTGGACTGGTCATTTTCAAGTAGCTATCGGAATCACCGCTGCTGTATGCCTGCTCGGTGTCCTGGTATGGCTATTTCTGCTCGGAGAATTGCGGGAGGTAAGCTGGGGGCAACCTACGCGGCCAGTTGAATTCGCTTGAGGTAGTTTATCGGAGGTCACATGGCAATAACTTCTAGTAAACCAACTAGCAGTTCCCCCGCTTCCTACGCGCTCGGCTACACTGATGCAGAGCACGAGCGCCTGATTCAGCAGGCTAGACTGCTTGCTCCTATTAGTGAGCGCCTTTTCCGCGAAGCAAGTATTGGAGCAGGTCAGCGTGTTCTCGATCTAGGGTCGGGTCTGGGGGACGTTTCCATGTTAGTTGCACAGTTGGTAGGTCCGTCAGGCGAGGTCGTCGGGGTTGAACGTGATGCGATGTCGATCGAACGGGCACAGTCGCGGGTAGCGGCGGCTGGGCTTCGCAACGTGACCTTTGTGAACACTGATGTGAATCACATTGTCACTGATCACCTCTTTGATGCTGTTGTCGGCCGATTCATTTTGATGTTTCTCCCTGACCCGGTTTCCGTGCTGCGGTCGGTCTCCCGCTTGGTTCGTCCTGGTGGTGTGCTGGCCTTCCATGAACCATCCTGGATACCGATGCTTGCTCTCGGCGACCGGTTGCCTCTTTGGTCCAGCGTGCTTCGTTCGATTCACGAGACTCTATTGCGCTCTGGTGCGAACCCGGAGATGGGATTGGCTTTGTACTCCATCTTTCAAGAGATCGGTCTGCCTGCGCCGAACATGCGTCTTGAGATACCGCTGGGCAGCGATAGCGGTTTCATACGAGTCATCTCTGACCTTGTTTGCAGTCTGCAACCATTAGCCAAGCAGCACAGCGTTTCTCTGGAAGAGCTTGGCGACCTTAACACGCTTCGAGATAGAATTTGTACGGAGGTTGCAGCAGCGAATACCGTGGTGAGCATCGTGCCACTACTGGGTGTTTGGTCACGCAAGTCGACCAATACCTCGAACCCTGGCAACGCCTAGAAAGTCACAATGTTTGCAAAGTCGCGATCACTTCCGTGGTTCTGTCCGGTTCTCAGCAACGCAATTTGCAACAGAGAATTGACGGGACACGTGCGGCTATAGGTGGTGTTACGGCCTTGATCTCGGAGTTAACAGAAGTTGGTAGGCGAGCACGACGGCGAATTGCGTGCCGCCTGCTTCCCTTCGTGTTCCTGATCTACGTCGTGAACTTCATCGATCGCGTCAACGTTTCCTTCGCCAATCTCAGGATGAGCGCCGACCTGGGCTTCAGCGATCGCGTATACGGTCTCGGCGTAGGCATGTTTTACCTGACCTATGTTTTGTTGGAGATACCGGGAGCCATCATCGTCGAACGCTGGAGCGCGAGGAAATGGATTGCACGGATCATGATCTCCTGGGGAATAGTCACGATCCTCACTGGTTTCGTGCACACCGCCGGCCAATTCTACGCCGCACGCTTTTTCCTTGGACTCGCGGAAGCCAGCTTCTTCCCCGGAATGATCATCTACTTAACACACTGGTTTTCCTCGCGTGATCGCTGTCGGGCAATTGCGTGCTTTTACATTGCGATTCCCACAGCCTCCTTGATCGGCTCTCCTATCGCAGGATGGCTGTTGGGGGTTCACTGGTGGTCTCTTGCCGGATGGCGCTGGCTTTTTATCTTGGAGGGTATTCCTGCCATTATCCTTGGGATCATTACGATCTTCTATTTAACGGATTGGCCTTGGCAGGCTCGCTGGCTGGCTGATGACGAGCGGGACTGGCTTGTCAGCAAATTGGAGGCGGAGCTACAAGCAAAAAAGAAAATTCGAGACCACACAATCACGCAAGCGATCTGTGACCGTCGCGTCCTACTGTTTAGTGTGACTTTCTTCCTGGTTCTCTCAGGAGCCCTCGGGAACATTTATTGGATACCAACCTTCGTGAAACGCCTTTCGGGGTTCTCCGACCGGGGAGTAACAACGCTGCTGATAATTCCAGCTCTGATTGGTATCGCTGGGATGCTCATTAACGGCTGGCACTCCGATAAGAGATCGGAACGGCGTTTACATACTGCAATACCGCTCCTGGTTGCGGGATCGATGTATGCATTGCTGATTCCCGCGCGCCACAATTTTGCATTAGCGATTTCATTCTTGCTGTTGGGCAGCGGGTTCTACTATGCGTTTCTTCCGGCTTTCTGGTCGATGCCAACAATGATCCTGAGTGAATCGGCAGCCGCTGCCGCTGTCGGGCTCATTAATTCGATCGCGCAACTCGGCGGATTAGCCGGACCTTACGTAATTGGGG
>Ga0070698_100008164_pt1 | contig 11319 bp, 10 predicted proteins | sample KBSK1502metaG_FD_65477 | JGI IMG/M metagenome (GOLD analysis project Ga0070698, IMG submission 65477) | Corn, switchgrass and miscanthus rhizosphere microbial communities from Kellogg Biological Station, Michigan, USA - KBS K1-50-2 metaG | ecosystem: Host-associated > Plants > Roots >...
GGTGCTCCCGTAGTCATGACCAATCGTGACCGGTACGAGCTTCGCCTGGCCATTGCGTAGGACGGCGACACTCAAGCCCTCCGAACGAAAGAGCAAGGTATTGGTTGGAACCGTCACGGCTCCGGAAGGAGCCGGAACTTTTAGATGAACGAATGCATAAGCTCCGGGTAGAAGTCGTCCAGTTGGATTGTCGACATCGACTTCCACTTTCAACGTCCTTGATGTTAGATCGATTGAGCCCGAGTCACGAACCAACGTGCCGGTGAATGTCTCCCCCGGAAAAGCATCCAGCGTCAGCGTCATCATTTCACCAGATTTAAGGGCGCTGGCATATACTTCCGGCACGGAAATGTAGACGCGAAGCTTGTCGACCGCGGCGAGATGGAACAACTGCTGGGGAACGGTATTATCGCCATTCTGAATCAAAGCGCCAACATCGGTGTTCCGAGCCGTGATAATCCCATCGAATGGCGCGTAAATACGTTCGAACTCTTGCAGTCTTTGCAGCCGGCGCACATTGGCCTCGGCCGAATCAGCGGTTGCGCGCTTCGCGTTAAGGTCGCTGACGGCTTGATCCGTCTCCTGCTTTGAAATGACGTTGGTTTTGAGCAGAAAGAGCCAGCGGGTCGCGGTAATCTGCGCCAGTTGGAGGTTAGCTTGCGCTGTCTTAAGCTCGCTTTCTGCCTGCTGCAGCTGCTGATCAAGCTCGGGCGTTTCGATCTCGGCCAGAAGCTGTCCTCGTTTCGCATGGGCGCCGATATCCAGATACCACTGCTTGAGATAGCCACTAGTACGAGCATAAATCGGCGCCTCGGTAAACGCCTGGGTGTTACCAGGCAATTCGATTGCTTGCGCTGCAGCACCACCCTTCGGATGAATGACAGTGACCAGGGGAATGAGGCTAGACCTAACATTCTCCGCCAATCTCTTTTCGGCCTCCGTTCGAGAGCGAATACCTGAATAGATAAAAATAGCGAACCCAGCACAGGCAATGACCGCTAACACGATCATACCTGGTCGCGGCGCGCGTCGCCGATTGGACAGGTCAATTTTTCCCCTATCGACCCTTTGTTCCGCTGGCTGGATCCCAATCATAGTTTCCTTCGATTTGCGTAATAACATTCGTTTTGTCCCTTCTCTAGGCGTTGGTGAAGCCATCGGGTTGCCGGGCAACGCCGCCGTCTGTATTTGCGGTGCCACGATAGAGCAGGCTGAAAACGGCAGGAACAAACAGAAGCGTGGCGACGGTCGCAGCCATCAATCCTCCGATAACAGCGCGACCGAGCGGTGCGTTCTGCTCGCCACCATCTCCCAACCCGAGGGCCATGGGAACCATGCCAATGATCATCGCCAATGCCGTCATCACCACCGGACGGAATCGGGTTGCACCCGATTCAATTGCTGCGCGGACCGAATCGCCATGTTCCCGCAGCCTCTCTTTGGCAAATGAAACAACGAGAATACTATTGGCGGTGGCAATTCCCATGCACATGAGTGCCCCCATGAGAGCCGGCACACTCAATGTCGTATGCGTCAGAAATAGAAATAGCAGTATGCCGGTCAACGCAGCCGGAAGCGCGGTGATAATAATAAATGGATCAAGCCACGATTGAAAGTTGATCACAATTAGCATGTAAACCAGAACGACCGCTAACCCGAGGCCCATGAGAAGTCCAAGATAGGAGCTTCGCATCGTTTGAATTTGACCACGTACCGCAATGAATGTACCACGCGGAAGCAGCTTCTGATTAGCATTCACGATCCGCTCCACCTCCCGGCTAACCGCACCAAGGTGCCGATCCTGAACTGCGCCATAGATGTCAATTATCCGGCGAATGTTATAGTGCGAGATTAACCCCATTTCGTGGCCGCGGGCCACCGATGCTACGTCTCCTAATATTTCCATGCTCGTTCCATTGGTTGCATTAAGCGGAATATTCAAAAGATCGTTCATTGATTGTAGCCGGTATTGAGGAGTTTGGGCGACGAGGTTGTAGTTGACGCCATTTTTCCAGTTCACGAAAAACATGGGTGTTATTTGAAAACTGCCACTCAACGCGTTCAACACACTGGAAGCAACATCCCGCTCGGTGTATCCGGCCTGACCGGCTTTGACCCGGTCAACGGCCACTTCCGGCGTCGGATAATCGCGCGGCTGTTGTACCCGCAGGTCGGCTATTCCGGGGATTTGCCGCATCTGCGCCATGATCTTTTCAGCGATCTGTTGACTGGCCACCACATCATTACCTTCGATCTGTACATCAACCGGCGAAGGCAGCCCGAAATTGAGAATCTGTGTCACAATGTCTGCGGGCAAAAAGTAGAAAGTTACTCCCGGAAACCTTCGAGGAAGCTGAAAACGCAGATCACGAATATAATTGGCTACCGGACCATGGTTTTCGTGGAGGGAAACCAACACATCCCCATCATTCGCGCCTTGAACCCCTGAGGTAGAGTGCATCGTGTTCAACGGACTATAGGGAAGACCGATATTATCCAGGATATTCCCCATCTCTCTCGCCGGGATCGTTTGGCGAATATAGTCTTCGACCAGGTCGAATAAACGCGCCGTTTCTTCGATGCGCATGCCCGTCTTGCCGCGTATATGTAGGATGAATTGGCCGCTATCGGTGTCAGGGAAAAAATCCTGACCCAACCACGGCACCAGTAAGAAGCCACCGAGACATAGCCCAAGGAATCCCGGCACAAAGAGTTTCCGATTAGCAAGAAGGCCGGTCAACAACCGTCGATACACGGTACGGATCTGCTCAAACAGTCGCTCGAATGAGCGCTGTATCCGACTAAACAGGTTTCGCGACTCCGCTTGATGACTTTTGGTCTTGAGCAGATACATCGCCAACGTAGGTACCAGCGTTCTGGATAGGACGTAAGATGCTAGCATCGCAAACACCACCGCCTCGGCTAGGGGCACGAAAAGATAGCGTGCGACACCGTCCAGCAGAAACATCGGCAGGAACACGATACAGATACACAACGTAGAGACCAATGCAGGAACCGCAATTTGGGCGGCGCCTTCCAGGATTCCATCGTGCAGCGAGCGGCCCTCTTCCAGAACGCGCTCGATGTTTTCAATCGTGACCGTAGCATCATCAACCAGAATACCAACGGCCAGAGCTAAGCCTCCGAGCGTCATGATGTTAATTGTTTCGCCCAACAAGCTAATCAGGATGATAGAAGTCAAAATTGACAGGGGGATGGAGACCGCAATAATCAGCGTGCTTCGCCAACTCCCGAGAAATAAGAGAATCATCAGACCGGTTAGCGCCGCTGCGATGACGGCCTCTCGAATAACCCCGCTGACGGCGCTACGAACGAAGGTACTTTGATCCCACAGCGGCGTCATTTTTAGCTCCGGTGGAACGATCGTTGCGATGCGTGGAAGCAACCCTTGCACCCCACTGACCACGCTCAGGGTCGATGCGTTCCCAGCCTTCAGAATACTCATGAGCACACCACGCCGGCCATCCTGGCGCACCACATTGGTTTGCAGAGCGAACCCATCGCTAACCGTGGCGACATCTCTCAGATAAATCGTCGTGCTTCCGACTTGCTTGATCGGGAGATTGTTGAGTTCTGCGATGGTCCGGGGCTCCGTATTCGTACGCACATCCAACTCGCTCTCCCCTAGTTTTACCGTTCCGGAGGGAAGTATGAGGCTCTGAGAGTTCACCGCATTGAGTACATCGGTGGGGGAAACGTTCCTGGCCTGCATCAGGTTGTGGTCCATGTTAATCATGACCTGACGTTGCTTTCCCCCATAGGGAAGAGGCACTACCGCGCCTGGGACTGTAATCAGCTGAGTCCGAACAAAATTTACAGCAAGATCGTTTAACTGTTGCTCTGCCAGGCCTTTGCCGGAGAGCCCCAATTGAAGGATTGGAACGCTGGAAGCGCTGAAGTTGATAATTTCGGGCGGTTGCGTGGCGGGCGGTAAAAATCGAAGAATAAATTGGGAGGCGCCGACCACCTGAGAATTCGCTCTGTCCAAGCTGGTGTGGGGCTGAAGAAAGATTTTGATGACCGCGGAACCGTTATAGGTCGTAGACTCTATGTGCTCGATATTGTCTACCAGAGTCGTTAAAACCTTCTCATACGGCGTCGTCAGCCGGGTCTCAACGTCTTCTGGATTCAATCCAGTGTAAGTCCAGGCAGCGGATATAACCGGAATATCGATATTCGGGAAAATATCCGTAGGGGTACGAAGTATCACGAGTGGGCTGAGAACAAAAATCAGCAGCGCCAAGACGACAAAGGTGTACGGCCGATTAAGAGCTAGCTTAACTATCCACATATAACCTAAATTTGATTTTGGACTTGGAACCGAGTCACACGGCAACGGACTGGGAGGAATAAATCAAAGCGCGCATTGCGCGTTGCCGTTCTATATTCAGAACGACGGAAACGACGCGCCAAATCTTTTGATGGTAAGCTATCGGCGCAAGGAACCGTACGATCATAAACAACGAACTTTAACCATCGAATGTTCGCTATAGAGGGATATCCCCTTATTATGCAACATTGTCAAGATTACTTTTCTGCTGCCCACTCTCAGTCAGCGATTCCCAAGGAGTTCATCGAAAGAGAGCTCATGCAGCAATACCTTCACACCTGGCACGGCTTTTTGAAACGTTGCCAGCGCTGGCGGCAATATCTCCATTGTGGGAAACCGGTAGCCGGCGTGCAACTCGCTATATTCGCCACGAACCAGTGCGTGGACTTTTTCCACCGACTCATCTGTGCGCTTTAGCAGCTCGCGAACTTCTTCCAAAAACAGCCTTCCCTCCGCCGTAAGGGTCACGCCGCGCGGACTACGGCGCAGAAGTTCAACGCCGATTTCATCCTCCAAGTCCTGCACCTGCCGGCTTAACGCGGGTTGTGCGACTCGAAGTCGCGCAGCGGCCTTGGTGAAGCTCGATGCTTCACCTACTGCTAGAAAATATCGCAGATGTCGGAGTTCCGTTGTAGCTTTCCATTATGCTCACCAATCAATCAACATTTCGAGGATCGGCCGGCGCTCCGAGATAGGGACAGTTTTATCCTCCTCAACCCGCGTTCACCGGCCGTCAGCGGCGGTGCGCAGGTGCTGCGCCCGCCGATCCAAGAACGCCGCCATCGACGACAAGCTCTGTTCCCTGGATGTAAGCTGCCTCATCCGACGCGAGAAAGAGGACGGCGCCGGCTATATCTTCGGCCCTACCGACGCGATTAAGCGGAATCATCGCTTGGAGGCGATCCGCTCTTCCGATCGATCCGGAAGCACAAGATTCTCGATGCAGTTCGCCGTTACTCGCCTGTCATCGGTAAATCGGGGTTAGTTGCCTCTTTCGTTGTCCTTTGAACCATCAATGTTTAGTTACAGCTGATCAGTGTATTTACACCTACTTCCACAAGAAATTCTCAAAAGATTGCACGCGCCCAAGCTTGGTCCTTGCGCCTGTGCTCAGGTTCGCCGACTGGCAAGCGTCTGCTTTACCAAACCAAAAGCCGGAAAGGTCTTCTGAAACCGGCCGCACGCGTAATGCCCGGGCGGTGAGAACCACCTTCGCGCGGGGTAGCGTACGATCATAAACACCGAGCTTTAACAATCGGATCCCTAGCGATTCAGGGATCTCCCCATATTATGAAACATTGTCGAGAATACTTTTCTGATACCCAATTTCAGTGAGCGATTCCGACGCAATTAGACGAACTCGAAATCCTCGTTATTTTTGCTTCGCGAATTTTGGGTTATGGGCGATCGCTAGCAATACGGAACGAAGATCCGCTGCCTCTTGTTTACCGAAAGTTGCCTCAAAACGATCCTGCGCGATCCTCCAGTAGTTTGCCGCTTCGTTGAGCTTAGCGATGCCCAGCTTGGTCAACACAATCAAGCGATTCCGTCGATCCTTGGGATCGGTAAGAAGCGCAATTAATTCATCCCTCTCCAGAGGGCGCAGATTCTGCCCTAACGTCGAGCGGTCCATAACTAACTCCTCAGCAAGTTCGCGCACGGTGGGCAGAGCCGCACCTCGCGAGTGTAGTTCCGACAGGATTCCGTACTGGCTCGACTTGAGCCTTACCGGCGCTAACACCGTATCGTACATGAGCGATAACCGTCGGGCGGCTTTTTTCGCGGCAGAAGCATTACATCGGCTCATCCTTGGGACCTGCCCTTCTTCGTCTGGCATCTTTTTTTTATCTGTCATATTCTCTGGCGTCGGCCGGAATATTGTTAGTCCATATGAGGGGATATCATTGTATACTATATTATGCTGGTACGCAACAATTGCTGCGAAAACGCGCAGCTTTCATGTGGGCGTATTTTATTTTTGGAAATGCGGGAGAAAATTCTTGAGATATCGATCCCTTAAGTGTATATACACTTAATGCCAGAAGATCTTTATCAAAGATTGCATGCGCCCGCGCTTGGTCCCTGCGTCTGTTCTCAGGTTCGCCGATTAGCGAGGAAACTTTCCTCCCTTTACGACACCCTTTTGTCTCCCGAGGACCTCACCATCACGCAGTATTCGTTACTCGCGAACATTGAGCGCGCCGGCCAATTGAGCCACACGGTCCTAGCCGACAAGGTCGGGATGGAACGCACCACATTGACGCGCAACCTACGTCCGCTGACCAGGGCCAAATGGGTTGCCGCCGGGACTGGTAAAGATCGACGGCAGCACTTGCTTCAACTAACCGCAGCAGGAAGGCGGAAGCTGGTTCGCAGCTTGCCGTTGTGGGAGGAAGCACAACGTCAATTTCTCTCTCAGATCGGTTCCGAATCCTTGCGGGAACTCAGAGCGCTTCTTGCCTCGTCGGAATCAGCCGTCACGAAAGCTTTTACAGCAGATCAAGAAAAACCGTAACCGGCGCGATTACGCGCAAGATGGAGCCTACTTATGCCTCTCGTTCGCATTGACCTCATCCAAGGCAAGTCATCCGTTTACAGAGGAGCTATCGGAGAAGTAATTTACGAAGCGATGCTCGCAATCTTGAACGTGCCCACGAACGACCGTTTCCAGGTGATCACCGAGCATCCAGCCGAAGGATTCCTATTTGATCCCACTTATCTCGGCATCCAGCGATCCAGCGATTGCATATTCATTCAATTGACGCTCAACGAAGGGCGAACCGACCGCACCCAAATGACTTCAGGAGCACATGAATATCGATCTCAAAGAAAAGAACGCTCCTGCCGGTATGTCCGGTGAAGATCCAGATACGGGCATTAAAATTTACCTTCGGGAAATCGGGCAGATCCCGCTGCTGACCCCGCAAGAGGAGATTGATTTGGCCGCGCGCATTAAAAAGGGCGACCGACAAGCGCGAGCGCTTATGATCAAGGCCAATCTCCGTTTGGTCGTTAAAATTGCTCATGATTACGCGAATTTGGGTTTGCCTTTGTTGGATTTAGTTTCGGAAGGCAATATCGGATTGATGAAGGCGGTCGAGCGCTTCGATCCGGCAAAGGGCGGAAAACTGAGTACCTATGCGGCTTGGTGGATTAAACAGTCGATCAAGCGAGCATTGGACAATCAGAGTAAGACGATTCGGCTTCCGGTTCACTTGGTGGACAAAATTTCCAAGATACGCCGAGTTTCTTTGCAGATGAGTGAAGAACTTGGCCGTGAACCGACCGACGACGAGTTGGCGGAAGAGATCGGTCTCTCCCGGGGCAAAGTTTCTCAATTAAAGACGGCCTCGATTCGGCCCGCGTCGTTGGACGCACCGATCAGCGATGACGACTCGACGGAATTTGGTGAGATCGTTGGGGATGAAGATGCGCAAACGCCGTTCGAGTTGCTCAGAGACAAGAACCTGCGCGACGAGGTGAGCGACTTGCTTGAGGTTCTTGACGACCGGGAGCGCAAGATAATCTTCCAGCGGTTCGGACTAGATGGTGGCAAACCGAAGACCCTCGAAGAAGTGGGTAAGAAGTTTGGGGTTACGCGCGAGCGAATCCGCCAACTCCAGAATATCGCCTTGGCGAAATTGCGTCGGGCGCTGAGTAAGAAAGAAACGCCCGACGTACCTCTAGTGCTGGCCGAAAACTCTCACCGCTTCAACAACAACAACGGAGAACTCAAAAAATCAAGTTGATGAAACCGCGGCCCACCGATACGCCCGAAACGCAAGAGCCGACAAAGAAAACACCAGATTCTGCTCTCTTCGCGCCCTAGCGGCGAGCCCTCGCCGGACAATTTCCAACTTACCGAGACCGAAATTCCCAAGCCCGGTCCCGGCCAGATGCTGCTGCGGACGATTTACCTCTCGCTTGATCCGTACATGCGCGGCCGAATGAATGCCGGCCCATCTTATGCTCCGCCGGTTGAGATCGGCGAGGTGATGGGCGGCCAGTCCGTCTGCGAAGTCGTCGAGTCGAATGTTCCAAACTACTACCCAGGTGACATCGTCTTAGCTGCAACCGGATGGCAAGATTTCTCGCTGTCCAACGGTGCGGAGACACAAAAGATAGATCGATCGCTCAGCTCGATCTCCTACGCACTGGGCGTGCTCGGCATGCCGGGATTCACCGCCTATACGGGCCTGTTGAATATCGGAAAACCCCACCCCGGAGAGACTATTGTCGTCGCTGCGGCCTCGGGTGCTGTCGGGTCGGTGGTCGGCCAAATCGCAAAGATCAAGGGCTGCCGAGTTGTCGGCATTGCCGGAGGCGAACAGAAGTGCCGCTTCGTTAAGGACGAGCTCGCGGCTATTGAAGGGTGAGAACTTCGGCAAGAAGATCATCCGGGTAAGCCCGGACCCGCGCGAATGTCGGATTGAGCCAAAGTGTTAACTCCACGAACGGAAATTACACCTGGTTGCCTCATCCTATGACCAGAGCATCAAACCTGGATAGCCTTAGAAAACCCGGCATTCTTTCTGGATCGCCGGTTGGATGAACTGGAAGCCTCGCGACATTGAGCGTATTAATTCTTCATGCGCGCCCGGCGAAGTGTTGTAGACAGCGCAAAAAACGACGAATGGTCTCGCTATTTTCGGCGCCCAGATCTGCATGGCATTGAGGCGTTGCATGCTCGCTTTGTTCGACATCGTTTTTCCAATCACGCTCACGATTACTTTGTGATCGGTCTGGTTGAGGAGGGCACGCAGACCTATCGATATCGAGGCGCTCGGCAAACCACTCCTTCCGGCGGGGTCTTTCTTGTCAATGTGGGCGAGAGTCATACCGGAGAACCAGCTACTGAATACGGCTATGTCTACCGAACGCTCTATCCAGACTCGACCCTGCTGAGACTCGTCATCGGGGATTTACCGACCTCGAAGCAGACACCCTATTTTACCGGGGCCGTTCTTCACGACACGAAACTATTCCTTATGCTGCAAGCTTTTCACCGAGCGCTTGGCGGGAACTTTCCGCTAATCGAAACCGAGACTCGGTTGTTTTCCTCTTTGCGATTGTTGCTCTCGCGGTACTCCGAATTTCAAAATTCGAAGAGGCAATTCCCAAGGGAATCAATAATCGCCCATCGGGCTCGAGAGTACCTGGAAGCCAATTCGGACCGGAACGTCTCCCTGACCGAACTCGCGGAGGTCGTCGCTCGCGATGTATTCTATCTCGCTCACATTTTTGAGTGGGAAGTCGGTTTGCCTCCGCATGCTTATTTGGATTCAGTGCGAATCAGAAAGAGCAAACAACTCTTAGCTTCCGGTCTTTCGATTGCCAGTGTCGCCTTTGCTGTGGGATACGCCGATCAAAGCCATTTCACTCATCGCTTCAAGCGTCTCTTAGGAACAACCCCCGGTCAGTACCAAAGCAGGCACAAGATTCGACAAGACAAGAACGAGACTACGAATGATCCTCCGGCAATTGTTCATCGGAGGAATATTAATGGAGCAAGTTATTCTGAAGCGGTTTGAAGTTCCCGACGAGATTATCTCTTTCGAAAAAGGTCGATTCGAGAAAATCACACTGGGCGGAGTTACCATTGGCCGTGCGACTTACGAGCCTGGCTGGAAATGGTCGACTCAGATCGGATCAAAAACTGGTGCAACTCTCTGCCAGGTAGAACATGTCGGACTAGTAGTCAGCGGTCGAGCTACAGCAGCAATGCACGATGGATCAGTCATCGAAATGCGAGCCGGCGATCTGTTTTACATCCCACCGGGGCATGATAGCTGGGTTCTCGGTGATGAGAATTATGTTTCTCTCCACTTCCTCGGCGCAGAGAAATACGGCCGTTAGTTAGCGTTCTGGATATGTCCATTTCTGGTGATTTGCGTTTAACGCCGGCGTATTCATTTTTGAGGAAACGTGCCGAATCGAATTCGTTATCGTCTAAAGCCCCCGAAAGACGCCATGTAGACGGGACTCAACCGGGCGAGCGCATTCTTCACCTGTGCGCTCGGTGTGCCATAGACAACGAGGCGTGTGGGCTTCCCCACTTCCATGAATCGTGCGGCAAAGTTTGCGCCGAACGACTCCAGGTGGGTCATCGCGGCCGGCGGAGTCCTGGTAGAGTTCATAGAGGTGGCCGACCTGTCGATCATCACTGATTGCCCACTCGTAATTCAGTGCACCGACCTCGTTTCTCTGGGTCGCTTCAACCATCGCCGCCATTAGAGTCTTCAAATCCCCAAACCGACCGGGATTGATTTGAATCTCTTATCACAGGACACAAAACAAACAATTTCAATTATTCAAAACTAGGCCGGTAATTAAGCTGTTAGCAAATGAGTAGCCCAATGGCAAAGCAAACTTTAGAGCCGGTTTCGCGTTCCTGGACGCCGCGACGCGATGAGAAGCGGCGGCGTATAGAGCTCTAATTGAAAAACACTAATATGAAGACGCAAGAACAAACCAGTTTGGATCGATCAGAATGAACGTTCTCCATATCCAGTCATCGCCGCGAGGTGACAAATCGAACTCTATCGCCGTGACAAACGCTTTTCTTTCGGCGTCAAGGAAAGTCCTCCCCGTGATTAATGAAGACGTCCTGAATGTCTGGGACGAAAACCTCCCCGAGTTTGATGCCGCATCCATCGGGGCGAAGTACAAGGCCATCAAGCACAAGCCAATGACAGACGCAGAATCGCATACATGGGACCGCATTCAAGAATTGATCGGTCGCTTCCAACGAGCGAACCGAATTGTCTTGGGCCTACCCATGTGGAACTTCTCAATCCCATACAAGCTCAAACAGTTGATTGATCTGACCGCTCAGCGCAATTACTTATTCACGTATGACGGCAAAGAATATGGGCCTTGCCTCAACATCCCCAAGGCACTCGTCGTCTATACGCGGGGATCTGGATTCCGCGAGGATTCTCCAATACCACCGTCGTTCGATCACCAAG
>Ga0070698_100008166_pt1 | contig 11316 bp, 13 predicted proteins | sample KBSK1502metaG_FD_65477 | JGI IMG/M metagenome (GOLD analysis project Ga0070698, IMG submission 65477) | Corn, switchgrass and miscanthus rhizosphere microbial communities from Kellogg Biological Station, Michigan, USA - KBS K1-50-2 metaG | ecosystem: Host-associated > Plants > Roots >...
ACTCCCAGCTGTTCGACTTCGAGCTCGCAGACACTGACATGCGAATCCTCGACGCGCTCGACCGCACAAACGGCACTGCGCGGGCACGCCGCTAGCGTCACCCTCGCCCCCCAGACCCCTCGCAAGCCGACGCCGTGATGGTGGCCGAAGGCCATGCCTCCGTTTGTGGCAGTACTTCTTTCGTCTGCTCAGGCGATAAACAGCAAAGGCCATGCAGACTTAGGCGAAGCTCCCGGACCTTGAAGGGCAGGCCGGGAGCTTCGGCTAGCAGGGTCGTCGCCGGTCTATGGACAAACGATCCGGTCGGCGAAGACGTGGAAGTTGTCGAACGTGACGCGGACTGGCAGCCCGGCGAATGTTGCGGCCCCCGAGATGTTGAAGACCGCCAGCGTTAGCGGTACATCTCCCGTGGGTCCCGTCCCGCTGACGATCGGGACCCAGCGAAGGCCCGATCGGTAGTAGGCAGTGAAGATGTCCCCCTGGCGAGCCAGGCGGAGCGTGCCGCTCGATCCGGTCGCGGGAAGCGTCGTCCCGGCGGGCGGTAGGTAGGCTCCGTACGCCTCGCTCTGCGGGAACTGCCAGCTGACGCGGTAGACGTTGAACGATGTGCCGCTGACCATCAGGCTGACCCAGACCCCGTTCTGTGGAGGCCAGGTGACGAGATTGAAGTCCACCTGCGCGTCGAAGTCGCCGTGGGCGAGGCAGCGCGTTTGGCTGCCGACGTTGAAGTCGGGCTGGGCTCCGGGGGTCACATTGACCGTCATGACCCCGCCGCCTTGGGCGAAGTCGGCCAAGCCTGGCTGGTTCGTGCCCCAGAAGTCCCACACGTTCGAGTAGTCGATCGAGGATCCACCGAAGGCCTCGTCGATTCGGTGCGGCGTGACGATGCCGCCCCCCGCCACCCCCGGAAACGCGAGAGCGGCCGCGATGATCGCGACGGCCCCGATGCGAGTGAGCGTCCTCATGCGCCCTCCTTTCGCAACTTGTTCATTCCTCCACGGCTACTGTCGGCCGCGTCGCTTTCCACCGCCTGTCTAGCGTCTGTCCGTGCGGAAAAGCGGCCTTCTACACGCTGCCGAAGGGTGCTACGTTCAACACAAATGGACTTCCGGATTCTCGGGTCGCTCGAGGTCTCGGATGGGGATCACCAACTCGACCTCGGTGGATCGAAGCGGCGCGCAGTACTCGCGCTGCTCGTCTTGCACGCGAATGAGGTTGTCGGAACCGACCGCTTGATCGATCAGCTCTGGGGGGAGAAGGCGCCCCGCAACGCCGCCGCGGCTCTGCACACTCACGTTTCGCGCCTGCGGAAGGAGCTTGGCTCCGACGTCTTGGCGACACGCGCCTGGGGCTACGTGCTCCGCACCGAGCCGGACGCGATTGATCTCGAGCGGTTTCAGCGATTCGTCGCCGACGCCGAAAATCTCCCGGCGCGCGAACGAGCGGGAAAGCTTCGCGAGGCGCTTGGGCTCTGGCGCGGTGCGCCGCTCGAGGATCTCGCCTTCGAGCCGGCGCTCGCGAGCGAGATCGCGCGCCTGGACGAGATGCGACTGGCCGTGCTCGAAGACCGGATCGACGCCGACCTCGAAGCCGGCAATCACAGCGCGATCATCGTCGAGCTCGAGACGCTCATCGCCGAGAACCCTTTGCGCGAGCGGCTCCGCGGCCAGCTGATCCTCGCGCTCTATCGCTGCGAACGACAGGCGGAAGCCCTCGAGGTCTACCGCGAGACACGGAGAGTGCTTGCCGACGAGCTCGGGCTCGAGCCGAGTCCCGGGTTGCGAGAGCTCGAACGCGCGATCCTACGACAGGATCCCGCACTCGCCGCAGCCGCGCCGCGTCTCCAACCTGAGACGAATCAGCCGTCCCGGCCGGGACGGCGGCGGCGCTTCTACGAGGGCGCCGTCGTCGCTGTCCTGCTCGTCGCCGCGATCGCTGCCGTAGCGGCGCTCGGCTACATACGAGGCGCACCTGTTGGAAAGCGTTCCGTCACAAGTGTCACGGAGACCACCACGCCACAAACGACCGCTCGTGCCGCACGCCCGGCCACGACTCATTCACATGCCCAGGTCGCAGTCCGCCGCGCGGCTCAGCGCACCAAGCGAGCCGGGCCAAGGCCGACGGTGAGCCAGGCGCAAGCCACGACTCGCACGACCTCCCGACAACAACGGGCGCCGGCCTCCAGAGCGACCAACCGCTCAACCACCGCTCTAGCGAGCAAGCAAAAGCACCAACCGGTGACGCGGACGAAGCCGACGAAGCCGGTCCGCATTGCGGACGACTTCAGCGATCCGACGATCGACCCGCTGATCTGGGGCGTGTGGAGCCAGGGGACGGGCGCGAGCGCCGCGCCACAGAACGGCCTGTTGGACTTCTCGATCGCCTCGGGCGCAACATTCGAAAGTCAATTCCACTCTGTCGGCATCAACCTGGGGACGAAGTGCAAGTTCCCCGGCGACTTCGACGCCCGCGTTGATTACACGCTTCTCCGCTGGCCCGCCGGCAACGGTGCGTCGGCCTCGCTCGTGGCCTACCAAACAGGTCCGGTCGTGGAGATCTCGCGAACGACGAGCTTGCAAAGCGGTGACATCTACAACGCGTGGCCAGGCAGGGCCGCCGTTGCGCTCGCCGACACATCGGGATCGCTGCGGATGGCGCGATCGAACGGCGTCCTCAGGACGTACCTCTGGCACCACGGGCAGTGGAAAGAGCTAAGCGCGCAGGCGATCTCCGGGCAAATCTGGGTTGGAATGACGCTCGGCTCGAACGCCGATTCCTGGCAGCAGACGAGCGTCTCAGCCAGTTTCGACCACTTCGTGATTACGGCGTCCGACGCGACCTGCCCGGCTGGCAGCGACCCGCGCAACCCGTGAATTCCGGCATGACCACAGGCAAGCGAGGCCTGCAAGCGAGGCGCCCGCCGAAGACGACGATGCTCTCGCGCGCTGGGCGGCCAGGCAAAGCATCCGCCGACTCTTCTGGCTCAGCCTCGCGGCGTTCGTCGCCGGTGAGGGACTCATCAGCTTCTTGGCGATCCTGTTCAGTGGCTTCCCGTTCGACGTCGAGCTCAGACGCACGCTGCTCTCCGCCATCATCTGCGCGTTCACGGCGCTCGCCGCCCTTGCCCTTATTAGGAGGCGCTGGCTCGACGGGTACTCAAAAGTGGCGGTACTCGGAGCAGCGTCCGCCTTTCCTCTCCTTGTCGCCTTCATATGGGTTCCCGGCGGCGGCGCCCGGAGCAACCTCCACTGGAGTGCAGTCGTCGTACTCGTCGGGGCTCTCGCCGTATCCCTGCAGCGACTCTGGCTCGGCGACTGGACTGAAGCTGCGCTCAAGCGAGCCGTCTTCATCCTAACCTCGGTCTCGATCGCCGTCATCGTCCCCTTGGCGATCGCAGCGATCTGGGGATCGTCCTCGGTGGGGTCTGATCGGGCGTTGGCGGCGTTCTCGTTCCTCGCATTCGTCGGCTTCCTCTTGACACCGATATTGAGACGCGCCCTACCCAAACGCTCCAACGTGACGGAGGCCGCAGCTCCGAATGCAGCGACCGACTAGGGCCACCGGGCCGCAGCCACCGGCCATCATCTCTTTGGGGCGCCTGTGATGCATCGAAGACGACGAACGGTCTCGGCATACCCTCAAGCAGAACGGCAGATGGGCTAGAGCGTATGGAGAGGAACCTCGTAGAACTCAACCGAGGAGCGGCTCCCGGCGTTGCCGGGTCCCGCGTTCATTGCCTCGTCCCCTTTGCGCATTGCCTCCTCGCTGTCGAACAGCGTCACCCCGAGCATTTCTCCCGACTCGTGATCGACGAGAAGCAGGAACTTCGCGTCTGCAAGCTCGGGCGGAAGCGACCCCGCGTCTAGGGCATGGCGAAGTCTCTGCAGCCTTGCAGCGACGTCTGTCGGGTCGCCCTCGAACCTCGCCACGCGCGCCCACATTTCAGCTAACCGAATCGCGGAAGGCGACGGCCTCTCCGGCGATCGCGGACGAGTCCTCGATCGGCACGATCGGATTCGTCGTGAACCGCAACCACGGCGCCCACGGGGCCGTGGTACGGGCCAGCGCGTCGGCGCTCTCGGCCTCGATCAGCGCCACACCCCCTCCGCCATCGGCGAAGCCGTAGAAGCCCTTGAACTCGGCTCCCGCTGGTGGCTGCCATTTCGAGAAGACGCCGAGCGATCTGCGAATGCCGTCCTCGCTCGTATCGATGAACTCCCAAGTGACGTGGAAGAGCACGGCCGTTTCCTTTCCTGAGGTGGCGGGCACGACGAACAGCCCGGCAGCGGACCCTACGCCTCAGCTCACTGCGCGCCAAACGACAAGAGCCTGGAGTGGGCCAGGTTCGGGAAGGTCAACCGAGGGCGTGCCTTACGGCGGCCTCGGCGAGTCGATGGTTGCAGCGAGGGGCGGGGGTTACCTTAGTGAATTCGCTCCTAACTAAGACTTGCGACCTGCGAGTGGATGGGTCGACGGAACCACCATCGTGTCGGTGTTATGGGACGAGACGATCTCCATCTTTCCGTCCCGATCTCGAATCACCCATGACCAGATGCCCGTCCGGGGTTCGGAGGTCTGCTGCGGGCCGCCAACCTCGTGACCGACCATGCGCCACTTGACATGCGCGACGACAACACCTGAGCCCACTTCCTTGGTCGCCGCGCACTCGAGTTCCATGAAGCTGTCGCTGAACATCGTCTCGTGCAAGTGAGCGTGGGTCAGCTCGATCTCCCCGCGTCCTCGCCACCACCAGCCACGGACATTCACGAAATCTGCGTCCTCGGCAAAGCAGGCGGCGAAGCGGCTCATGTCGTGAGAGTTCCAAGCCTGCTCGACCTCAGCCACAAGCGCTCCAAGCGCCTGCTCATCCACGCCCACGATCCTACTCCCGCATCAACCCGGTCGCGTGCGCCGCGCTTCACGTTCCTGAACGGGCTCTAGGTGGCGGTCGTGTTCGAGGCACCTAACTAAGGCATTCGCTAGCAATGACCTCCGTTGGTCAAGTGACCGCGATGGCAATGGCGGCACGATCGACCGGGGAGTCGGGGCGCCTCCTCTTTCTCAGTGCCGTCCCACGGCTCTCGCCCTTCGACCATGAAGGGGTCACCGGCCAAAACGTCTAGCCATGCGGCCTGCCGGATGTGCGGGCAGGTCCTAGGCAGGTCGGGTGCTGAGGCCGGCCCCGGCGCAGTTTGAGAACGCTGACAACCGCTTTCATCCGTCGGGCCTATCGACCGCAAGCGAGTCGGGCTTGACGGCCAAGCTCAGGCTAGGGCCATCCTACGTCCGAGTTAGTCGGCCCCCGGCTCCGGGGGCGAGTCCATCTCGTCGCTTGGGCGCCTGCCGTAGGCAGCCTCGGCCGCCTCGTCTTCGAGCTCCTCGAGCACGTTTCCCATCGACTCGTCGTAGCGAATCGCGTGGATCACCCGGCCATCGTCGTCCTGCGTTGTGACAACGACGGTGCCGTCGCTCAGCCGTCGTCCGTGCCGCAGACGCCGAGGCCGCACTCGGCGTTCGTCCATTGCAGGGCGACCATCGACCGAGCCCGGGCCCGCCTGAATCCCCCGTCCCGGCGGGTACGAGGCGACGCTTTACAGACGCCGAACACAACTCCGCGAGAGGGCAGCCATTCTCCGATCGAAACGAAAGGAGCCCAGATGCGAAAGCTGATCCTCAACCCCCTGAAGCTGCTCGTGCTGACCGTCGCGACCGGTGCGCTGGCCGTTTCCGCGGCGACCGCGGCGCCGACGAAAGGCAAGCCGAGCGGGCCCAAGCCCTGTCATGGCAAGGCCAAGGTGATGGTCGTCCTGAAGGGGACGCTCGCCAACGACCCGATTGCTACAGATACCTCGTTCCAGCTGACCGTCCTCCACACGAACCGGTGGGGGCGCGCCTACAAGGCCGCCAGCCAGCCGCTGACGGTCAACGTCGACGCGAACACGCGCTTCACGAAGGCCGATCAGCCTTCGACGCTCGACGCGCTCGCGATGAACGACCAGGTGGTCGTGAAGTCGAAGATGAGCAGGTGTGACCTGCTGGCGAACGCCAGCTCGCCCACCGCCTTGACCGCGAAGGCCGTCGTCGTCCAGACAGCGGACACGGACTAGCTACGAGACGTTCTTAAGGGCAAGCTCCTGCTTGCCACGCGAAGAGGCGTCCTACCACGGGCGCCTCTTCGCCTTTTCGGCACTTATTCCCGGGCGCTCGTACTGCAAACGCCGTGCTAACGAACGTCGCATAACGGGCCGTCATAGACGGCCACCGTCCGGACCGGCGTTCAGCGAAGAGCCTGGAAATAGGGAACTAGCGCCTACGGCCCGTAACGAGCCGGTACGAGCCCGGAACCGGAGTTCTCAAGCCGCGCTTCGGTCGCCAACCGGATTTTCGCAGCCCAGCGCGATGCGTGTCTGATATGCGTCGGCGCGCCCTGTCGAGAGCGCAGTCAGGGATAACCACAACTCTGTAGTGACAGCGCCGAATGGTCGACGCAGCTAGGCGGCGAGCAGATCGCGAGAGCGAACGGCGAGTCTGACCACGAAGCGCGCCGCGACCCACACACGCGATCGCTGTTCGGCGAGAACGCAGCGGCGTGACCAAAGAACGGCCACTCAAATGCGTGGGCGAACTTGCCGAACGGGCTCTGCGGCTAGTCCGGCCGTCATCCCGTGCGCGAGTGGCCGCAGGGCGGTTCCTTTCTCGCCGGCTCCGTCTCGAGCGCTTCGAGCGTCGCGCTCCGCGTTTTCTTCTCTTCCGGATCGCGTCCCTCGCCCCGGCCGTGGTCATGCGCGGTCGGGGTAAGGGGGGTGACGTAAATAGGGGCTTACGCCGAACCGGGTCCCTGGCAGCGAGGGTTGGCTCCGGCTCGAGCCGTGCGCTGATTTCGCAGGAAAGAAGGGCCGGACCCCAAAGGTCCGGCCCTTCTTAGCGGCTCACAGCGTTTACCGGGTTACGGCCGTGAGATCGTGATGTAGGCCGACGTGAAGCCGTTGAAGGTAAGCGTGTACGTGAAGCTGTTGAGGACTAGCGTCCCGGGCGCGATCGAGGGCGTCCAGTTCGGATTCGGACAGACCTGCGGCGCCGAGAATGGGCTTACTGACCGCGTCGGGACAGACAACTGCCCATTCTTCGTGGAGGACACCGTGGTCGAATTGCTGGCCGCGAAGTTGGTTGAATGGACCTCGACCAGATTGCCGCCGTGGTTCGTGCAGTTGATGGTCGCCGAGTAGTTGGCACTCAGGCTCACGTCGGCGTTCGTGTGCCCGACGCCGCCGAGCACATACGCACTACAGTCGATCGAGAGGTCGGGATTAACCGTGCATGAGGGCGAACCCGATGTGAGGTGCGAGCTGCCCGGTGCATTCGCGGAGTTGAAGCTGCCGGCGTTCGGACCATATGTTCCCGGAGCGACGGCGGCGGATGCCGCCGAAGCCGTCAAGGCCAACAGCAACAGCGCGAAGGCTGTGATGATCCCTAGTCGTTTCATTCGTACTGATCCTCCTGAGTTATCAGCTCACCCGAACGGGTGAACTTCGTTCAGCCAGAGTGATTCGCCGCCTGTGGCGCCAGTAGACTCAGCCCTTAGGCACCACCTCTCCTCTTCCGTCGTCTTCGCGGGCGTCGGGGAAACGAGGTCGGTGCGATGGCCCCGCCCCACGCGCAAACGTGGGGTGGGGCTTCACCTTCGAAGCCGAGCAAGTTCACGTCCTTTTGACAATCCGTCCTCCCTCCTTCGGACGGAGCCGCAGTGCCTGCCGCGGTGCCTGTGAAGTGTCTCTCCATCCGCGTCCGGATTGCAAACAGCTAGCTCGCAAATTCGAACCAATACTTCCGCAAAGAGCGTTTTTTATCGGTTGCTCGACGCAGGAAATCAGCCGCGAGCGGCGTCTATCGTCAGCAGAGTCGGCGGGGTCCGCTTCGCCAGCCAGAAGGCCGCTAAGCGTCCCCGCCGCCTCTTAACTAGACGGCGCGTGTGTGCGTCTGCTTCCCGACTTCGCTTCGACCGCTCTAAACTCGCTTCAACGTCTCGGCCCCTGGGAGGAGGAGCGTCGACCTCGCAGGGGCACCCTCGAACGATCTTCCGGCGGGCGCTGGAACACACAACCTCGTGCTCGCCGAGCTTACCGCGCGAGAGATCGGCCGGGTGACGATTGCCGAGGCGCTCGAGCTAACGGCATTGGTCGCGCGGAAACAGCCCGATCGCTACGGCCGCTTCGCCGCCCGCTGGCTGTGCCTCTATCTCGAGGAACACGAGCAGGCGACACTCGAAGATGTCGAGCTGCTCGTCTCGAACCTACGCTCGCTCGCGACCCCCGAGAACCACGCCGCGGCTCTTGCGACCCTGAGGAAAGCCGGACGTCGGCGCTGACCTCGAGTTTGCTGCGACACCGCGGGACTTACTTTTCAAAATGAGCTGCCCCAGCCGCCCGCGATCGTCCTCCCGCGTCACACCTCTGTCTCGGCTTTGTTGACTTGGGTTGCAGCCCGTGAAACGATCGCGCCTCCCAGGGGGGAGAACGGAGTAACGAACATGCGCAGGTTGTTTGTTGTAGGCGCGCTCGCCGCATCGGTCTCGTTGGCCTTGATGGCTTCGAGCGCTGCGTCCGCGCCCCTCGTCGACCGCTTCCACGACTCGTTCAGCGACACGTCCCCTGCCACCGTCTGCGGGATCGACGGCACGAACACAGACAATGTCGTCGCCAACGCCCAGGAGTTCGCCGACGGCACGTTCAAGTTGCAGCTGAACCGGAAAAGCGTCTTCACGTCCGCTGCGACCGGCAAGTCAGTGGTGCTCTTCTTCTTCGCCCAGCAGGTCAACGCCGGGCCGATCGACAACGGTGACGGCACCGTCACCTTCGTCACGACCTTCAAAGGACTTCCGGAGATGATCAAACTGCCGAACGGGGGCGTCCTCTCACGCGACGCCGGTTTCATCGGCTTCAACGACACCTTCGATGCGACGACTGGCGATTTCCTCGGGGAGACGGTCTCGCCCCAGAACGGGCCGCATCCAGACGCCGATAGCGGCTTCACGCTCTTCTGCGACGTGATCGTTCCGGCGCTGAGCTAAGCGAGCTCGGGAAGCGCTTGCGCGGCTCAGTCAAGCGCGACTTCAAACGTGGTGCGGCTGGAAGGCCGACCACTTCTGTGACGCGACAAACTGGCGGCCGGGCCCCTGGTTCGACTGGCGCAGTGAGCATCGGGTAACCGTGCGGAAGAGCGAGACTTGAACTTGTCTCGTCGCCTACCAACAATGAGCTAAAGCCGGGGCAACGGCAGCCTCTCCCCAAAAAAGCCGTGGGCGTCAAGCGGCAGTCGCCTCACGCCCGGCCCCGGCTTTTAAAGAATCATCGTGGACGCTAAGTTCGACCTTGGCCCCCCGTAGGTCTAGGTCCGCCCGAACGTTTGGGGGGTTGGCGGGCCTGGCGCGACCGCTTAGAGTCGCGCCGCGACAGTCGCCCGCATGAGAGCCCTAAGCGCGCAGCGCTGGCGGTTCACACACACGAGAGTTATCCACAGTTTCCACAGAGATGTGGGGAGTGCTTCCTGGACCCCAAGCAACAGCCCGAACGGCCGCCCGCGCCCAAGTCCGAGCCTCCGGGCGAGTTTGTCTCTGAGGACCTACGCGCCGACTGCGCCCGCTTCCTCGAGGAACTGCGGGCGCAGCTCGCGGGGCGAGCCGACCTGCCGCCCGGGAGTACGGGGTGGGTGCCGGGCCGCGTTGAGTGAGAACGCAGCAGACCCCGACTCCGCCTTTACGGCCGATGCGTCGGAGAGGCAGACGAGTCCATCCCGACCCCAAAGGACGTGAATCATTGACCCCACGGCTTTTCCCCTGCAAATCAGCCTATTTTTAGGGTCCGCTGGAAGGGACCATGATCGCCATCGTCGACCCCAGGCGCGCCAACGCCATGATGGAGGGCGAAGGCCATGCCACCGTTAGGCGAAGGCCATGCCACCGTGATGGGTGGGCGACGGCCACGCCCCCGTTGTGGCAGTACTTCCCGCGGGTGTGAATAAGGCAGGCGAGTCCATTCCGGACCCCAAAGGGCGCGAATCGCGGACCCCCCGGGTTTTTCCCTGCAAACTGGAGTTTGGCAACCACGATCCCACCCGTCTCGCCTGCCTCGCAGCGGGCAAGCGCTTGCTGGAAGAGCGGCCGCTCCAGCTTGGCCCCCGACTGATCGATCTCTTCCCACCACTCAAGGATCTCGACCTCGTGCAGTTTCGCCCAGTCGGCGATCTTCTTCCGCTGCAGCTCCGGTGAAATGAACGACTCGCCCTCGCGCCCGGCACGGCGGCTGACGCGGATGTAACCATCGGCCGTGCGGCGACGAGTCATACGGCCACTCGCCGACGGGAGGACCGATGAGCACGATCGACCACGTCACCATCCGCGCCGGCGACCGCGACTCGATGGTCAAGTTCTACGACGGTGTCTTCGACCTGCTCGAGTTCGCCGGCGACCGGCATGCCAGTGATGCCGGCGTCGAATGGGGCGACTTCTCGCTCGCCGTGGCCGACGCCGAGCGGGCGCCCACGGAAGGGCTCCACATCGCCTTTACCGCCGACTCGCTTCAGCTTGTCGACAGCTGGTGGCGCGGAATGATCGACGCCGGCTATCGAAGCGATGGCGAGCCGGGACCGAGACCCCAGTACCGCCCGGACTACTACGGCGCATTCGTGCTCGATAGCCAAGGCAACAGCGTCGAAGCCGTCACTCACGCGCGCGCGCGTCAACAGAACAGGGGGTCCATTGACCACCTCTGGATCCGCGTCGAGGAACTCGAGCCGATCAGCCGCTTTTACGGTTTGATTGCGCCGGTGCTCCGCCTGAAGCCGCGCGATCTCGGCGAGCGCTACCGCCTCGTCGCCGAGGCGGGCAGCTTCACGTTCACGGAGGGTCGCCCGACTCGCACCCTGCACCTCGCGATCGGGGTCGGCGACCAGCAGACCGTCGATGCCTTCTATGCAAGCGCGATCGCGGCCGGCGGCCGCGACTACGGCGCGCCCGGGGAGCGGCCCCAATACCACCCCGGCTACTACGGCGCCTTTGTGCTCGACCCGGCCGGGACAAATCTCGAAGCCGTCTTTCACGACCGAAGTGTAAACATCAACGTTTGCAGCTAACTAGACGGCAACAACATCGAGGTCGTCAACCACAACCGCTGAAAGGCGGGGTTAAGGCCGCTTCTTGCCGAGCGCCTTCACGACCCGGCGCTCGGCAAGAAGCGCGACCAGGCTCATCATCGAGCCGAGGATGAAACGCTCGAGCCGGCGCGGGATTCGCACCGGCCGAGCCTACCGATCGAGGGACTT
>Ga0070698_100008167_pt1 | contig 11316 bp, 12 predicted proteins | sample KBSK1502metaG_FD_65477 | JGI IMG/M metagenome (GOLD analysis project Ga0070698, IMG submission 65477) | Corn, switchgrass and miscanthus rhizosphere microbial communities from Kellogg Biological Station, Michigan, USA - KBS K1-50-2 metaG | ecosystem: Host-associated > Plants > Roots >...
TTCTTCGTCGAAGAGCTGCGCCGTGGCTCGCGTGGGACGATGCCCGGTTCTGCGATCCCGGAAGTCTTCGTGCAGGTCTGGAACCTGTTCAACGCCGGTCAGGTGGACGAGGCGCAGATGGAGTCTCGAAGCGCCCCTCCTTGACGCTGCGTTCGAACGTAGCGACGACGCAGATCGAGGAGGCTGGTGCGGGCAGGCGCTGGGCACTACCAGACGTTCGCCTGCGACGCTCCGCCTGGTCAGGACACAGCTGCGCGCGGAGGGCTGCTGGGACCCAACCCGAGCTGCTGCTTCAGTCCGAGCATGTCGTCGAAGTATCACACATCCGCGACGCGCGAATCAGCGATGCGGAAGATCAGCGTGCCCGGAACTCGTACGGCCATGCCCGTGGCGGGGACTCCCATGAAGTCGCCGCGGTGGGTACCTGACCACGCGTAGCGGATGGCCACGCGATCGCCCTCCGCGATCTCGCCCTCGAGACCGACCTCCAGGTCGTCCACAAGTTCGTGGAGTTCGCATGGAGGCCGCGTTGCGATAACGGCCCTCGAACGACCTGCTGCGCAGGCTGGTATCCGCACCAGCTCCGGCCGCCGGCTGAAACTGCACGAGTCGCGGCTGCGCGGCGCAGTGCCTGAGATCGCTACTCCACTCGGTAGCGGTCGACCACGTCGGGCACGAGCTCGACGCCCAGGCCGGGAGCGCCCGAGATCGCGAGGTAGCCGGCTTGCACGCTGAAGGCTGGGCTGATGAGATCGGAGTTCAACGGACTGCCTTCACCTGGCGCCGGAAACTCCTGGAACAGGGCGTTAGGAATGACCGCGTTGAGGTGCAGCGACGCTGCGGTAAGGATGCCCGTGCTGAAGTTGTGCGGCACGCAGAGTCGGCCGCGGCGGTGGACCAGGTCGGCGATGCGCAGCGATTCGGTCAGTCCGCCCGCGCGCGATACATCAGGCTGAACAATCGCGATGCCGCCGCGATCGACCAGATCTTCGAACGCGTACAGCGAGGCGTCCTCCTCGCCCGCGGCGATACGGATCGGCGAGCGCGCGCTCAGCGTCGCGTACCCGGCCACGTTGTCAGGATGCAGCGGCTCCTCCAGCCAGAAAACGTCGTACTCAGCCAGTCGGTGGGCCATGTCGACCGCCGTCGCAACATCCCAACAGATGCCAACGTCGACCATGACCTGGATAGTCGGCCCGACTGCTTCGCGGATTGCTCGTACCTGCGCGACGTCACGCGCCAGGTCCTGACCGAAATTGCCCCAGCCGAACTTCATCGCCGTGAAGCCCAGCTCGACATAGCGCCTCGCCTTTGCGGCGGTCTCCTCTGGAGTTGGTGCGAACAGCGCGCTGGCGTAGGCGCGGATGCGATCGCGGACGGCGCCCCCGAGCAGCGCATGCACAGGCTGGCCGAGGGCCTTACCGGCCAGATCCCACAAGGCGATGTCGACGCCGCTGATAGCGTGGAGTCCGACTCCGCGACGACCGAAGTAGAGCGTGCCATCGTACATCTTGTGCCACAAGCGACGCACCAGCAACGGGTCCTCGCCGACCACGAGCTCGCGGATGCCGGCCATGATGGAGTGCGAACGCGGCGCCTCGACGATAGCCTTGACGATGTGCGGCGAAGAGTCAGCTTCGCCCAGGCCAATAAGCCCGCTGTCGGTGTGCACGCGGACAATCGCCGCGTCCTGCGTCCCGTTGGCTTCATCGCGGATCGTGTCCAGACGCAGGTGCAGAACTTCGACATCGGTAATACGCATCAGCTGACGCGGTAGCGTTCGACGATGGCGTCGTCCAACTCGACTCCGAGTCCTGGCGCGTCGGGCAGCGTGATATAGCCGTCGCGCGGCCTGAGCGCCGGCCGCACTAGGTCCGTATTCAGTGGCGATCCCGCCTCCGAGCATTCGACCAGATCGCTATCGGGCTGATTCGCGACCAGGTGCAGGGAGGCGGCAGTCAGGATGCCGGTGCTGAAGTTGTGTGGCACGCACCAGGCGCCTTCGGTTCGCGCGGCCTGCGCGACGCGCTTCCACTGTGACAGTCCGCCGACATTCGACACGTCGGGGAGAATCACATGCAGGCGTCCGCGGCGCAGGAAATGCAGGCTCTCCCAGAATCCCCCGGGGCTCTCGCAGGCGATACGCACCGGGCTGGCGCTACACAACTCCGCGTACGCTTCCACCGGTTCGTGCGGCATCGGCGCCTCGAGCCAGTACAGTCGAAACTCGGCCAGCGCACGGGCACGTTCGAGCGCGGTAGGCAGATCCCAGCACAGGCCCACGTCGATGAGCAGCTCGGCGTCATCGCCTGCTCCCTGCCGCGCGGCGTGCACCAGCTGGATGTCATCGCGCAGGTCGGCGCCAAAGCCGCCCCAGCCGAACTTCATCGCCGTGTAGCCTTCCCGGCGCAGACGTTCGGCGGTGCGCTGCACCGAATCGAGGTCGGTCGCATCCTCTGGAAAGAGCACGCTGGCGTATGCGCGCAGGCGGCGGCGGAAGGCACCCCCGAGCAGGTCGTACACCGGGCGCCCGGCAACTTTGCCCGCGATGTCCCACAGCGCCATCTCGGCGCCGCTGATCGCGGCCAGCCGTACCCCCGCCCCGCCGAGGTAGAGCGTCCGGTCATACATGCGCTGCCACAGCGGCTCCAGCTGGAGCGGATCCTGCCCCAGGAGCACGTCGCGCAAGCCGTGGCCAATGGAGTTCGATGTGGGTGCCTCGAACACCGCCTTGAGAACGCTCGGCATGGAGTCGGCTTCGCCCAGGCCGATGATGCCAGCGTCGGTGTGCACGCGGACGACGAACGCGTCCTGGCTGCCATCACACACATCGGCCACGCTGGGCAGACGCAGGACGATGCTTTCGACTTCAGTTATACGCATGCTCAACGGGTCATCACGCGCGCCAGGCCCAGGACCTCGACCTGGTGGCGGAGCTCGCGGTACGCGATCGCATCGGGCTCGGTGGCCGGCTTGCGGACGTCTGTATTGGTAAACACGCCGCGCAGCCGCAGGACTTCCTTGGACAGGTAGAACGCGATGCCGTTGCCCTGCGAGAGCAGATTCAGCAGCGTGGCATACCGACTGAAGGTCATCTGCGCCTCGTCCACCTGACCGGCGTTGAACAGGTTCCAGACCTGCACGAAGACTTCCGGGATCGCAGAACCGGGCATCGTCCCACGCGAGCCACGGCGCAGCTCTTCGACGAAGAAGACTCCGCCAGCGCCGCCGAACACCGTCAGCCGGCTGCCGGCAGCGGCCACCGCTTCGGCCACGCGTGGCGGAGTGGGCGGCACCTCAACTTTGAGGTACCAGGGGTGGTCCGCCACCTCGGCAATCCGCGCTGCCAGGGCCGGCGGAACCGGCGCGGTGGCGACGTCCTGCAAGAAGATTGGCAGGCGGACTCCAATCGCGATGCGCTGGAAGTAATGGAGTGTCTGCGCAGCCGTCGTCGTGGCTGGTGGTGGCGGCAGAATCATGAGCGCATCAGCACCCAGCTCTTCGGCACGCCGGCTGTAATACACAGCCAGGTCCGTGCCGGCGGCGCCGGTGTTCATGACCACACGGATGCGGCCGCGCGCCTGCTCGACAACCGTTTGCAGTGCCAGGTCGCGTTCCAACTCGTTCAGGGTTGGCACTTCGCTGGCGAGCGCGACTCCGACACCGTGCACGCCGGAATCGACCATGAACTCTACCTCAGCACGCAGAACGTCAACGTCGATGCGGCCGCCGGCATCGTACGGCATCGCCAGGATCGGGTAGACGCCGCCAAGTGGCTCCATACTCGAGATGCTAATGGCGGATGACGGCGTCGAGAAAGGCCTGGGTGCGCGGCTCGGTCGGGTGAGCGAAGAAGTCCGCCGGCTGGCCTTCTTCGACGAACATGCCTTCGTCCATCATCAGCATCCGATCGGCCACCTCGCGGGCGAAGCCCATCTCGTGGGTGACCACCACCATGGTCATCCCGTCGCCGGCCAGCGCGCGCATCACCCGTAGCACCTCGCCCACCAGCTCCGGATCCAGCGCCGACGTCACTTCGTCGAACAGCATCGCGTCCGGCTCCATGGCCAGCGCGCGGGCGATGGCGACTCGCTGCTGCTGGCCGCCTGAGAGCTGGCTGGGTACGGCGGCGACTTTGTCCGACAGGCCAACGCGCTGGAGCAGGTGACGCGCCAGCTCGTTGGCCTGCGCGCGCGGCAGCCCGCGCACATGGACCGGCCCGACCGCCACGTTGTCCAGCACGTTCATGTGCGGGAACAGGTTGAAGCGTTGTGACACCATGCCCACACGCGCACGGATGGCGCGGACAGCCTGCTCGGAATCGCGCACGAGCCGGCCGTTCACGCGGTGCTCGTAGACTGGCTTGCCGTCGATATAGATCGTGCCGTCGTCGATTGGCTCGAGGTGGTTGATCACCCTCAACAGCGTGCTCTTGCCGGAGCCGCTGGGCCCGACGACGCACACTTTTTCGCCCTTGCGGATCTCCAGGTTGATACCCCGCAGAACATGGAGTCGACCGAAGTGCTTGTGGACGTTCTCGAGGCGGATCATGCGCGGGCGCGAGGGACGGCGAAGCCCAGAAAGCCCCAGCGTCGACCGCTGGCGGCCTCGGCCTGATCGCGCGGCAGCGCTTTGAGACGCCGCTCGAGCCGATCGATGATTGCCGCGCTTGGCCAGCACACCGCCAGGTACAGGACGGCGATGACTGTGAAGATGGTGATGTGGCGGAAGGTGGTCGCGGCCAGTATCTGGCCCTCGAACATCAGCTCGCGAATGGTCAGGATCGACAGCAGTGATGTGTCTTTGAACAACCCGATGAACATGTTGCCTATCGGGGGGATGATGATGCGGACAGCCTGCGGCAAGATCACCAAGCGCATCACCTGGACGCGCGACATACCGATAGCCAGCGCGGCTTCGGTCTGCCCGCGATCGACGGCTTCGATACCAGCGCGGTAGATCTCGGACAGGTAGGCCGAGTACGCGGCGCTCATGCCGATGATGCCAGCCGGCCAGGGTGGAAGTTTGATGCCCACAAAAGGCAGGACGTAATACAGATAAAAGAGCTGTAGCAAGACCGGCGTCCCGCGCAGCACCTGCACATAGAAGGTGGCCGGGATACGCAGCCACCAGAGCCGCGACATGCGCGCCAGCGCGATCGGCAAGCCGAGTGCGAGGGCGATGGCCATGACCGCGATCGTCGCGGTGACGGTGACGCGGAGTCCCTGGAAAAGGACGGGCAGCATGCCCGGGATTTCGTTGGGGTAGAAGCCCATATCCCGGGCGTGCCTCCCTCTCGAGCGTGGCTTTAGCCGGAGCGCATACCCTTGATCGCGAACAGGTTGCGCTCGCCAAGCCCATACTTCTTCAAGATGCCGAGCGTGGTGCCATCGATGAACATCTCCCCGAACGCATGGCTGAGGACGTTGTTCAGGTCGCGATCGTCCTTGCGCACGCCGAAGCGGGTCCAGTCGGCCAGATCGGACTGCGGCACGTAATCAGGCACCGATTCGATCGGCAGATTCGGATTCTGCTTGAGAAAGCCGGTGAAGTTGGCGTCTTCGGCGACGTACACGTCGATGCGGCCGGCGACCAGGTCGGCAGCTGTCTCCGTTTGGTCCTTGTAGGCCAGGAGCTCGCCGAGATCGTCACGTTTCTGGAGCCAATCCTGGTAATTGACCCCCAGACCGACACCGACGCGCTTCCCTGCCAGGTCCGCCCAGGAGTGGACGTTCGCCGGATTGCCAGATGGCACGAACAGGCCGTCGCCGTACCAGAAGACCGGCGTGGTGAAGTCGATGATCTTGACCCGCTCCGCAGTGACGTGGACATCGCTGGTGAGGATGTCGAAGCGACTGCTCTGCAGGCCCGGCACCATCGACTCCCAGGGTCCCTGGACGAACTCGTACTTGGTCAAGCCAGCGCGGTCGAGGGCGGTAAGTACCAGGTCGGTATTCCAGCCGGTGCGCTGCCCGGTGGTTGGGTCGGTGTAGTTGACCGGGAAGGCCTCGATCAGCCCGAGACGCAGGCCGTCCTTCGCATAGCGGGCGTACGAGCCGTCACCGCCGACGTACGTGGGCGGGTCGATCCCGTTGGTGAAGGGCTTGGCCGCCGGGCTGGCGGCGGCGACCCTGGGAGCAGCCGCGGCGACCTTACCTGGTAATCCGGCCGCGAGCGACAGCGACCCGGCCAGCGCAGCCAGCCGCACAAACTGACGACGCGAGAACGAGAGCGGGTCTGACATGACGAAGGTCTCCTCGGTGTGTAGCTATTGCGTAGGCGCTGCCACAAGCCCGTCAGGCCTGCCGGCCGGACCTGCCAGGCAACACTTGTTCGCATATGCGCAAACCCGAGCCAGCAGTCTGACAGCGCACGGTAGCACAGGCCGCCGGGGTGGTCAACAGGCTGCGTCCAGGCGGGTGTGACCGGAAGTTGTACGGGTGGGGGCTACCGGTGAGCCGTGAAGGCCGGATAGGGTAAGCAGATCACACAAAGAGACCCGCCGGTGTTCGTAGCAACGCCGGGTCGAGGAAGGCCACGGTGAACCTCGACGACCTCCCGGAAGAGATCGTACAGCCACTGCCACAGCTTGGCCGAGCGCTGATGGCGCATGTGCGAGCACATCGAGATAGCAGCTTGGCGGAGCACGAAGAGGGTGTGCTGGGCGCCTGGCGGGTGGTGGCGCCGGTGCTCCTGGAAGGTGTGCTCCAGGTGGCGACCACAGGGCTCGAAGACAGCGCGCGTCCGATCGCGGCGCGGTGTCCTGGCTGTCAACAGCGGCGGTCGGTGCAGTCGCGGCGTGGGCGGCACGTGCAGACGCGGCTGGGTGCGATCCGACTAACGCGGTGGTGGCATCACTGTTGGGCGTGTACCCGTTGCGCCTGGACGGTCCAGGCGCAACGGCATCGGCTGCTGACTGTCGACTTTGGCCAGGTAGACGTTGTCGCGCCCGCTGCCGGCGACGCTCAAAGCGCCTGGCGCCACGTGCCGTGGCGGTGCGTTACCGTTGGCACGCCACAAACCGATGCCGCTCGTTGTCGACAGATCCGCGCAACGGCAAGCGTCCAGCTCATCGAACAGCGATGGCAGCAGTCGCCGCATCGTCTCCTGATCTCGAGTACCGCCCTGGTGGCGGCGAACATGAGCAGCGCTCGCGCGCCCCAATCACTGGGCCGCCGACCGTATACGAATAGCGCGACCCCGACCAGCGCCAGGCCGGACAGGACGCCCGGAATCACGACCGTGAGCACACGCAGCGGGAGCCACGCGTACACGGGCACCTGAAGCATGAGAACCTGACCGTTGCGACTGACCGTGTACCTCACCTCGTGCCCGACTTGCAAGTCCCGAGGGCGCTCCGCGCCTCCGGCCAGGCCATCGGCGGTAATGTCGGCGAGGGGCCGCCCATCGATTGCCAGCAGGTAGTCGCCTGACTGCAGTGGCGACGGCGTGCCGAGCAGGTTCTCAGTGAAGGTCATGCTGTCCTGGTCGGGGCCGCCGACCGTGCCGTAGTCGAAAGCCCATCCGTCGGTCGGAAGGCTCAGGCGGAGTACGAGCTGGGCGACGGCCCAAGTGACGAGGGTGAGGGCGATCAGCAGGACCGCCCAACCTACCCGGCCAACGCCTCGGCCACGGTCGCTCGCTGCACTGGCTGCGGAGTCGGCGACGACGACTGTGGCCATGCTCCCGTGAGTCTAGTGTGTTGCTTGAACTGCTGACATGTCGCGTACGGTGCGCATCGCGAACCCCAGCAGTGCCCAGCAGGCACCCCAGCCTGCAATGGCGACCGTGTTCGGGCTGCCAAGGACTACGAAGGGGAACATCGCGACGAATGGGTACACACCGATCAGGAGCGGCGTGAAGCGCTGCCAGCCGCTCCAGCGCCGTTCCATCAACGTCGCGATACCGACGAGCAGCATTGCCAGCGTGCTCACGATCGCCCCGACTGGCAGCAGGAAGTCGTCACCCTGTGCGGTGAAGACCAACTCCGCAGAGCCGTGATTCAGTTCCTCACATGTGGTTGCCTTTGAACGCGCCCAACAGGGCAATATTGGCGTTGCCGTGCCGTCGAGAAGTAGGACTGGGCAAGGGCTATCGCCTCATCAAATACGCCTCGACCCGAGATTGGCCGGCTTGACGAAACACGGGTAGTGGAAGTCGGTCTCGCCACGGGCCACGCCATAACAAAAGCTCCGCCGCCAGCTAGTCCGCACTAGCAAGAACCAGCGCCGCCAGCCGGACCTCGCGAATTGCCAGTCTTATCGAGAGTGCCCAGGGCTATCGGTGGAACGCTCATTTGGATCAGCGCCGGGCAACTGAAAGCAGATCTGTCGATCGCCCAACCGCAGGACTTGCCACAATGCAACCTGACCGCGCATTTTCGTCAAGGGCCGCTCACTGGCGACGGTTGACTGGTCACCCAGCTGACGATGACACTTTCGAGTGAGATCGCTGAACCCGCCCGGAGGTTGTGCGGTGCGCATGTGCCCATGAGTTTCGCCACTCAGGGCCCCATTCCTCTGGACAAAGCGCACCCTCACCCTGCATATATGCGTCCGCAATCTGCTCTTTGGTAATTCCATTTGCATTGCGGAAGTCCGCGCCCGCAAGCTTAGACCCGACGAAGACGGTTCCCGAGAGTCGGGCTTTCGTGAAGTCAGCTCCCATAAGTTCCGCTTCGAGGAAGCGAACATCCTCCAACGACGCAAAGGTGAAAGTTGCTTTCGCCAGGTGAGAGTGGTAAAAGAGTGTTTCTCTCAGCGTTGCGTTCACGAAGTTTGCCTCAACCAGATCCGCGTCACTGAAATCGGTTGCTGCCAGGTCGGCGCCCATGAGGATTGCCTGTCGGAGTCGTGCCTCTCCGAACCACGCCTGCCCTAGTCTTTAGGCCAGATTGCGCGCCTGCGCGATACTCCACCACGGAGCCGCACATGACGTTTACCATCCGTACCTCCACGAGCCAGGACCAGGAAGCGATCCTCGCGCTCTGGGCCCAGTGCCTTTCTTACCAATCGTCCATTGAGCACGTTCACCCGCGGCAACCGCTGGAGGTGGGCCACGGGCCCCTGTCTGCCCGCCTCGAGCAGACCTGGGCAGACCCAGGTCACGAGTGCATTTTCATCGCCGACGAAGGCCGTCGAACGACAGGCTTCGCGCTTGTCACGCTTGCGAGTAGTCCGTGTGACGGGCGAATTGAAACAATCTATGTGGACGCAAGACACCGACGAAGAGGGGTCGGCCGGGCTTTGATCGCCGCCGCCGTGCGGTGGCTCCGCGAGCGCGGGGCAGGCGACGTTTGCGTGGAAGTCATTGTGTCCGACCAGGGCGCCGAGGGCTTCTGCAGGCAGGTCGGCCTCCGCCCAGTGCTGGTTACGTACATAGCTAGCCTCACGCCTGAGGACAGATCGATGGAAACTCCGCCGCCAGATGTGATCGTAGTCGCTGGCGCACCGGGCACCGGCAAAACCACCGTCTGTGAGGCCCTTGCGGAGCGCCTTGCCTCGCCCTATCTGGACCTCGGGCGGCTCCGGAGCATGCACCTGGACCGCACGTGGCAGCGCATGAGCGCGGCCGACGAAGCAGTCGCGTTTGAGAATCTGGTGGCAATGGTGCGCAACTACTGCCGGCACGATTTCCGTCCTGTGCTGGTCAGCGATCTGACCGAGAATCGCTTGGAGGACATCCTTCTCGACCTGACCGATCTGGACGTGCGCATCGTCACACTCGTGTTGGACGACCCCGCCCTGCACAAACGGCGCGTGCTCGACGAAACGCGCGACAGTGGCTATCGGGACTGGGAGGCCGCCCTGGCGTGGAATCAGCGCACTCAACAACGCGCCTTGCTGGCAGGCGAGCACCGGCTCAATGCAACGCGGCTCAGTGTAGACGAGATAGTCGATCAGATTCTCAGCCACGTTGCCTAAGTACGCGTCGCCTCCTGGCGGCAGGCGGTCAGGGGCAATCGCGCGATCCGCGCGGGGTCGCTCGCTTATCGTTCGGCGTCAGGCAACACGTCGAGCCTGGTGCGGACTGAGTTCTGCCCGCTGGGTGAGCAGGCCACGGCATATAGCCTGATCCGATCACTGTCGCGTCCACCCGGCACCTCGAGACCCGCATCGGCGCCCCAGTCGGGCACTCGCGACGAATCGGCCCTAAAAAAAGGGTCCTGGGGTCCAAATCCGGAAGTGGCGAGACTCCGATGCGCGATAGCCATCGATAATCTGATCCGGCAGGAGATTCCTGGTGAGCACCTACGACGACGTTGCCGAGTGGTACGACGCTTGGCTCGGGCCAGGTTCGCTGAGTGATGACCCGTTCTGGCCGGCGGCTGAGGCGCTGCTTCGGCGAGGTAGCCGGACGGAACGTATGCGACCTCGCGTGCGGCCAGGGTAGAGTCGCTAGACATATGGCAGACCTCGGAGCGCACGTCGTGGCAGGCGTCGTCTGCTCAATGGCCCTGATGGACATCGCGGACCTGGCGCCCACCCTGCGCAGTGTCGCGCGTCCTGCGGCCAGCCGGATGGTTCGTGTTTTCCATCCTCCATCCGTGCTACAACACGCCGCCCTCGGGCGAAATGGCGACTCCGCAGGGGTGGATACGCACAGTGAGTGCCTACTGGGCGGAGGGCTTCTGGCGCTCAGACGCCCGAACCGGGCCACCGGGAAGAGTAGGTGCCTATCACCGCACACTCAGCACCTACGTCAACGCGCTCACTGACGCCGGGCTTAACCTTGAGCGCGTCACTGAGCCGCACGCCACCGAGACCGTCGCCGCGCGCAGGCCGGTGTGGGTCGAAGTCCCCGCCGTCCTGGTCGCGAGGTGCACCAAGACAGCAGGGTACGCGACACTCGCGAATCCGGGGGAGCGACAAGATGTTCGGGAAGTATGAGACCGCGGCCTCGGCGGGCTTTCTGTGCCGCTCACTCGGGGGCATCATTAGTTGTCTGGATGGCCTGGATGTAGACGAGCAGCGATGGCGTCCGCCGGCACCTGGCACCAACAGCTTCCTTGCGATAGCCGCACATGCGCTGGCGAATACCCAGGAGAACATCCTGGGACTACTCGGCGGTGGCGCCGTTGAACGCGACCACATCGCCGAGTTCGACGACCGGCAGCACACCGCGGCCGCCATCTACCAGCAATGGCAAGAGCTTGAGCCACGACTCGCAAAGGTGGTGCAAGGGCTTCCGGACTCCTTCCTCAGCGCACAAGTGGTCCACCCGCGGCGAGGCCAGCTCAGTGGGTTCGAAGTTCTCGTAATTGCCCTTCGCCATGCTGCCGAGCATATGGGGCAGGCGGAGCTGACACGCGAGCTC
>Ga0070698_100008169_pt1 | contig 11314 bp, 12 predicted proteins | sample KBSK1502metaG_FD_65477 | JGI IMG/M metagenome (GOLD analysis project Ga0070698, IMG submission 65477) | Corn, switchgrass and miscanthus rhizosphere microbial communities from Kellogg Biological Station, Michigan, USA - KBS K1-50-2 metaG | ecosystem: Host-associated > Plants > Roots >...
TTCGTAAAACGGAGCTTCGTCTTGCTGGGCGGCTGTCAGATCACGAATGCGCTCGTGCCCGCCGCGCCGAATCAACGTAGGGCCGACCTCCATCGACGATCACGTTTGCGACCACGGAATATGTCTCCTCATCGTCGATCGCCTGCGGATGCAGCAGCAACGGAAGCCGAGTTACGATCGTCAGGAGCGCGATCGCGAGCACCGCCCACCAAAATCGTCGAACATGGTTCGTTAGGCCACCCATTAGTTCGCGGCCCACCTTTGATACACAACACCCTCGGCAGTTTTCGCCACCGGTCGGTATTGTTCTGCCAGCAATTTCGCTAAAATAGGAAAGTTCTGCACCGGGTGCGGCTGCCGAAGATCGGTCTGGACGTCAACGATGTAAGCCGGCGGATGCTTCGCAAAATCTTCTTCGAGCTTGTCCCACGCGCCCGGCACGATCCACTTGCGGGTATCGACACCGGGCAACACTCCGCCGAAAACATGCCCCGTGAGCGAAGCCGCTTCGATGTAGCGACTCGCCGGTCTTCGCCGAGCCTCAAGATAAATTTTTGCCTCCTGGCCCCAGACGAAAATCCTGGCGTTAGGCGCCGAATGCTCGGACAAATACTGGCCAGCCTCCGATGGTTTGCGTTGCGTCGCCAGCTCCAGCCAATGCCCGAACGAAAACGCGATCACGGTGAGGGCGAGCCAGGCGCATGTGATCGGCGGGCGCAGCAGCCAATAAGGCGGTTGGATCTTTCGAAACCAAAGTTGCGCGTAGAACGGGGCCGCGAGCATCACCAACGGCGGAATCAATTGGATGTAGTAATGAACGTAAAAGCGGCCGCCCGCGGCGATGCCGACAGCGGAGGCGGCGAGCAGTCCGATGAGCGCGGTCCGTTCAGCTTCCTTTTTGTCCCAAAGACCGCGGTCGCGGCACGTCATGATGGTTCCGATCACCAGCGGCAGGCACACTGCGGCAAACGCCAAAGTGTTGAAAATCCCCGTGGTGTAGAACACATGCGCAATGGAATTATCTGTAAACGTGCGATCGAACACCTCGTGCAAAATTCCTTGTTGCCAAAGGACGAACGCGACGGCGCCGAGGGTTCCGAAAAATCCTAGCGTGAGCAACGCCGCGTGAGTGACCGATTGCATTCCATTCAAGCCTCGGCTCTTGCGATAGTCCGGCAGCAGCAAATAGATTCCGAGTGGAACCGCCGCAATCGCCGCGGGTTGTTTAAGTAGAAATCCTGCGCAAAGAAGTGCGCCCGAAAAAACCAGCTCGGGCCGCGCGCGCGATGAGCTTGGCCGGAACGCGATCGCCCATCCCCAGACGATCGGAAGATTCATCAAGAGCTCGCCGTTGAATGCAAGATTCTGCCCGCGCGCCCAAGGTTGAAAAATGCTATACAGCAGCGCCGCGACCAGTCCGGTTTCGCGATCGAATAACGCCTTGCCGATCGCATACAAGCCCGCCATCGTGCCCAGCGTCCAGACAAGCGCGGCCACGTGCAGCGCCTTCCAATTATACTTTCCCGCCACTTCGAAAATTGCCGCGTAAGTCCAAAAAAGGAGCGGCGGCTTGCGCTCGACCGCATCGACGTAAGGCCGGCCGCCATCGACGATCTCGTTCGCGACGACCGAATAGATCGCTTCATTAATGATTGGCTGCGGATGGAGCAGCGATGGAAGTCGGGTCACGACCGTGAGCAGGACAATCCCAAGCGCGGCCCACTGGAACAGTCGCAAACTATGATCTTGTTTATCCACGATCCGCGTCGCCACCGATGATCAACAGCTCTTCCGCTATTAGATTGTCAAATCCAGCGTCGCGCTAGGTAACCTGCTTAAATGTGCCGTTCAACATAATGCTCGATTTTTCCGCTCCTCGTTGTCTCCACCTATTATGAATGTTCGGGCAACGACATTGCAAAACAGCGCTGCAAGACATATCGAAGGTTGAAGAGAACACTGACCTGATGAGCAAGCCCCAAGACGGTTTCGTTTCACGGTTTTTGAACCGGCCGATTTCCCGTCGGATAACGAGCGTTCTGCTCAAATTTCCGATTCATCCCAACGGCTGGACGATATCGATCTTTGTATTGCCGTTGATCGCAGGCACATTCCTGGTACGCGGCGATTACGCCAGTGTCGTCATTGGCGCCGCCATTTTTCAAGTGTTCAGTATTCTTGATGGTTGCGATGGCGAAATCGCGCGCGCCAAAAATTTGGCATCGAAGTTCGGGGAACGACTAGATTACGTTTGCGATTTTGCGGCTAGCCTCGTCTACGTTCTTACTCTCGGGATGGGGCTTCATCGTTCGAGTGAAGGAACTGTGTGTGCTGTCCTGATTACAGCCAACGAGTTGTTCCTACGAGTCAGCAGGAGCAAAACGGCGGTTACATCGTCCGCGTTGCACGGCTCGTTTTATGCGAGGCACCATGCAATGATCGGGCATTCCGGATTGCTCAAACTCGGCGAACGATTTGTGTGGTGGCTCTTTCAGATGACTAAACGCGACATGGCTATCCTCGTTTTTCTTGTGCTTGCGTCACTCGACTTGGCTGACTGGATCCTTAATCTATGGACGATGGTCGCTGGTGCGAGCCTGGTAATCAGCGCAATCGCTGTGATTAGGGCCGTTAATGGCGGTGACAATATCGTGACGCGGGAACCGCGACCGTAATACGCTCGGTCGCCATGGTCTGAATTGAAGCGCCACCCTAGGTCAGCGCGCTTCGCATCCCTTCGGCCATTTGTTTTTCTGCATGTTGCAGCATTTTCGGGGTGTCCACGTCCTGCCACCAGCTTTCGCCGATACTTATGGCACGGACTTTATTGTCACGGGCCATCAACCGAACTCCATCAGCCAGACTGCAATCACTTCTGCAGCTGCTGGACTTCGCTCGCTCGAGATAGTCGAAGATTTCAAGTGGGCAAACAAACAGGCCGATATCAATGGCATCGTAATCGCGGAGGTTTTTCCCGATGTCGATGATCATGTTTTCGCGTGTTTGGACTTTCATCGCATCTTCCAAATCGAAAATAGAATCGAGTTTCCGGTCCACTGCGATGTTGAGGTAATCGGAATCGAGAGAATCAAGCAGACGATCGACGACGGCAGCGTCGAAAAGATGATCGCTCATCGTGAGAAGAAAGGGTTTGCTGAGGTGGCCAGCGGCCGCAAGAAGCGAGATGCCATTTTGTTTTTGCCAGTCGCGGTTTTCGATGAAGGAGGCGCTGAGGCCGGAAGGAATCAATCGCTTGACCTGCTCGATCATGCGCCCGCTTTCGTAGCCGACCACGAAGTTGACGGTTTTGATCCCTGCGCGAACTAAAACATCCAAGGTGTACAAGATCAACGGACGGCCAAGCACCGGGACAAACGGCTTTAGGAAGGCGTTGTCCGATCCGCGGAGACGCGAGCCCTGGCCCGCCATCAAGATGACCGCTTCAGAAATAGCAGTCATATCTGGTAATATCTCTTCAATCCCCACAACCGGAGGCGTTGCGGAAGAAATCTGAAAATCAGTGGCGCAATCTTTGATTGGAATGCATCGCCAACCGTTATACGCGGCGGCGGCCGAACAGCGCTGACTAATCTGAGAACATGTCGTGCGACCAGGTCCGGTGGTGGCGCGCTTTTCATGTTGCGCTCGACGACTTCCCAAGTCCTGGCGACGTTTATGTCGTAGCGGGGATTAGCATTGGTGGTCTTGATCACGCCCTGGTTAAATTCGGTGCGAATGTCGGCCGGCTGAAGATCGACAACCTGCACGCGGGAATTACCGAGCTCGAGCTGGATTGACATGGTAAAAGACGCGAGGGCCGCTTTCGCGGCGTTGTAAGCCGCCATAAACGGCACTGGAAGCCGGGAAGCTAACGAAGTGACGTTAATGATCAAACCTTCGCCACGTGCATGCATGTGACGCAGGGCGAGCTGCATCAATTGGATTTGGCCGAAAACGAGAATTTGAAACTGGCTCGTAATCGTTTCCATGGGAACGAGCTCGGCGGGATCAAAGTGACCGGCCCCTGCGTTGTTGATCAAAACATCGAAGTAACCGGCGTCGGTGAGCGCGGCATTGAATGCCGCCTCGGTGGAAGGCGGGTCGGCCAGATCAAGACGAACTGGATGCCACCGCGGCATTTTTGGGATGCGTTCCAAATTGCGCGACGTACCCCAGATCTCGTGACCCTCCGCCACAAGTAACTTAGCCATGGCGAGCCCAATGCCCGAGCTTGCACCAGTGATAAAAACCCGCTTCATCATGCCGGTTTGCCCAAGCGTCTGTGGCGCAGCCATCCAACGCCGAAGATTGCGGTGAAGACAAATCCGGCCACGACTTGTCCGGCAATTCCACCGAGAAGCAGTCGAGTCATCAGCGCCGGTACAAAAGCGATGATCGCGGTAAAAATCGGTGGACAGACGGTGCTCCACGGAGTGCGCCATCGAAAGACCACACGCAAGACTCCATAACGCAAGATGCCTTGGACCACGTAGGGCAGCAGGATGCCGACCGCCGCGCCCATCACTCCAAAACGAGGGATCAGCCAGAGATTTGCGCCGAACGCTATGGCGCAGGTGACCGAAGAATTCAGGAGGTTCAGGTGTGGCCGTTGCACCATGATTACGGTTTCACCTAATGACACAAACGCGTTCGTGGCGCACGCGATGCCGACGATCGCGAGCCAAGCGCCACCTTGGCTGAACGCTGGACCGTAGATCAGTAAGATCACCGATCCGGCGAGCGTCATGACGGCCACTAGTGGTAACAAGATCCAGAGCATCCACTCAGCCAGACGAGTGTAGGTGGCGGCGGCGTGCTGCTGGTTGCCGGTTGCGGTCATGCCGGCAACGACTGGAGCAAAAATGGGATTGAACGCCTGGTTGACTTTGCGCAGGCCGCCCGCAAGCTCGACCGTGGCACTATAAACGCCAACCGTAGCGAGAGTTACGCCTGGAGCGCGGCCGATGAACCATCCCAGCATGATTATGTCCAGCCGTAGGATGAACGCGTTAAGCATCTGATAAATGCTGATAGGAGCGGCGTAGGCGAGCAATGGTTTTGCTTCAGTCCAAATCGAGACACTGTCGCGCGCTGTCATCCCGCTAAAGAGTCTTGAGGCAAATATGAGTGCGACAATTCCCGAAGCCGCGGTTCCGGAAACGGCGGCCACCTCCGGCGCGAACCTTGTGAATCCAAAGCCGAGCGCGATCAAAAGCGCCAGCGTCGTGACGACAGGCTCCGTCATGCCTCGCGAGAAAATGTCGTGTTGCATCACCTTCATCCCGCGCGAGATGGAAGTACAAACGCGGTACAAAGCGATGCCCGGAAGCGCGCAAAGGACAAACGCCAGAGCGGACAGCATCTCGCGCGGAAATGGCAATCGATGGCCAAACATTTGCAGGGCCGTGACGCCGATGGCGGCGACGACAGTCGACTGAAGTAGAACCAGGACAACAGCTGCGCGGAAAAGGGTGCGACTGCGTGCGAAATCGCCGGTCGCCTGAGAACGCGCGATAAAAGTCGTGATGGCGTTATCGAGTCCGAAGACCGCAATCTTGCTGACCAGATCAGTGTTGGCCCAGGCAACCGAAAATGTTCCCAGCGCAGCGGGTCCGAGAAGTCGCGCCACGAGGAAGGTAAAGATGCCGCGGAGGTTCGACGCCAACATCGCGATCGTGTTCAAGAATGCGCCGCGTTTTAGTTCCACTCCGGTTTCGTCTACACGCGCTGGTGCAGCCGCTGCCGGTGGGACGTCGAGCAAAGCTTCCGTCGGGCCCACTGACTCCCCGTGAACCCCGTCAGAGGCTTGAGCGATTTCAGTGTTATGCGTCATGAGAAAAGAGCGCCGTGATTCATTTTTCGCCGAAATATGCTCGATATAGCTGCGCTTAAAACTAACATCCGCGCTCGTAATGTTCTCGACGCTACAGTCGAGTACTTGGGGCCGCCAAAATTTTCTCGCGAGGCATTTTGGTCGCGCACCAGTAAGTAGGACAGCCTTTATTGCGTCGAGAGAGGATTATCGCTACACTAAGCCTCCGCTCCGCCCAAACGTATGACCATTCAAGCGATCTCGTGTGAACGGAAAGGGGCGAAAGCGATTCTCCTATTTTCTAGCGGAAGTCTTCGCGAGGATTGACCATCTTAGGAGGCCAGAAAATGGATCTCCCAGCCGGTATTCTAACTTTACAACGCACCGATCGCTGGGTTGGTGTGCCGCTTTGCGCCATCTTAACCCTTCTCAGAAGAATCTTTGAATACGGCGGGCGGCGAGGATCGCACCAGGTTCGGCGCATTCTCTTCGTCAAGTTCGCGGAGCAGGGGTCAACGGTCCTTGCCTATCCCGCGATTCTGCGTGCGATCGAAATGGTTGGACGTGAAAACGTTTACTTCGTCGTATTCGAAGACAACCGATTCATTCTCGACGCGATGGAAATTATTCCCGAGGGAAATGTGGTAACGATCGCGACGAAGAGCCTTTTCGGACTCGCGACTGGTGCGCTGCGAGCAGTGCTCCAGGTCCGCAAAATCGGCATCGACGCGGTCGTTGATATGGAATTTCTGACACGTTTCTCGGCAATACTGACGTTTACGACCGGCGCCAAATCGCGTGTTGGCTTTCATACTTTTTTTGGCGACGGACCGTACCGCGGCGACTTAATGACCCACCGCCTCCTATACAATCCACATCTCCATACAAGTCAGATGTTCGAAGTCATGGTTGAAGCATTGACCCGCGATCCAGCGGTGCTCCCGACATTCGACTTTACACCTTCTGCAAGTCAACCACTTCCAAAGTTTCGGCCCTCGCCGTCTGAAGTTGCTGAAATCAATGCCCTCCTACAGCACGAAAATCCTCGTATCGGTTCTGCGCCGCTCATCCTGCTCAACCCGAACGCGAGCGACTTGCTGCCGCTAAGGCGCTGGCCGCCCCTCCGTTATGTCGAACTTGCGCGTCGGCTGCTTGAACATTACCCGGAGTTGTTTATCGGATTTACCGGTGCACCCAGCGAAGCCGTGCCCAATGATCAGCTTGCAGAGGCGGTTGGTTCTGACCGCGTCATCCGGCTTGCTGGAAAAACGACCCTGCGACAAGTGCTCGTGCTTTACACCCGCAGTGAGATTTTGGTGACGAATGACAGTGGCCCGGCTCATTTTGCCTCGATGACGCCGATTCACGTCGTGACTTTGTTCGGACCGGAGACACCCGCGCTCTTTGCCGCGCGATCGCCAAACGCGATCGCCTTGTGGGCCGGCATCGCGTGCAGTCCGTGCGTGAACGCCTATAACAATCGGCAATCGGTTTGCCGCAACAATCTTTGCATGCAGGCGATCACAGTTAATGATGTTTTTAAAGAAGTTACGGGCATTTACGATTCTCTTAAGAGGACCACATCCGGAAATTAATCAGCAGAATGATGGGTGTGCCAACTCATAGATCGCGCCAAATTCGCTTGGCCGCGTTTGGGATAATCCTCCTCACGATCGCAATTCGCCTTCCTTCTCTTTTGCATCCTCGGCCAATCGACAGCGAAGAAATGTATTCGGTGGTGGCGAACGAGATCGTCGACGGAGGTCGACCCTACGCTGACGCAGTAGAGCGCAAGCCGCCGCTTCTCTTCTGGACGTACGCCGCAGTATTCAAAATAGCAGGGAAGTTCAATTGGAAAGCGCTCCACATGGTGGCGCTAGTATGGACGCTATGCGCGATGGCGGGCCTCTATGTAATCGGCCGCGAGTTGTTTGATCGCAATACCGGTTTGATTGCCGCGCTCTTTTACAGTGTTTTCCAACCCTTCTGGTCGTGGAAGAACCTCACATTCGATGCCGAGATGCTAATGAATCTCCCTATCATCTGGGCGTGGGCAATCGCATTCCGCCGCGGTTCGTCGCGATTGCGACCAGAACTCTTTCTAGCGGGTGCACTTCTCGGCGCGGCCTTCCTGCTCAAACAACCGGCCGCGATTGCAGCAGTTCCGCTCGGCATTTATTTACTTCTCCGTAGCTATCGAGCTAGCCGCAGTTTGACGCGAACGAATTCGATTATTCAGGCAGCCATGCTCACGGCAGGATTTTTCGCGACTCTCGGTCTCGTGACGATCATCCTTTGGAAACAAGGGATCCTTCATGAGGCGTTTTACTGGACAATTGCCGATCATGACGTTCCGCACATTTTTTGGCGGAGGGGAATCGTGACTACGCTGACCTTCCTCGTGGTCTGCTTACCCCTCGTGATCGGGGCGATATTGGCGTGCCGGGATAAGGGCGAGATTTGGGCTAGGAAGACAGCGGAACGAACAGCGCTTCTAGGATTGCTCGCTGCTTCAGCGATTGGCGCTGCGGCAGGCGCCCGCTTTTATCCTCATTACTATGTCCAATTGATTCCTCCCCTTGCACTGCTCGCAGCGCCATACTACGAGCGACTTTGGTCCCGCAAGATGCAGCCGCCCCAATGGTTCCTGCGACCTAGGGTGACCTACTTGTGGCTGGCTCTTACGATCACCGCCTTCTCAATCAGGCACTGGGCGGGGCTGGTGCCACGACGTGTCCCGTCTGAAGCGGGACGATATTTATTCACCCATTCCTCTCCTGACGATAAAATTTTTGTCTGGGGCCAAAGTCCGGAAATATATCTAGACGCTCACAGACGTCCTGCGTGCCGCTACGTCACAACCTTTCCGCTCACGGGTTATGTTTTCGGCGGACCGATCCCCGGTTTCGATACCCGTAAAAGGATTTTGCCCGGCGCCTGGAGCACTCTCCAGCAGGATTTTGCCAGGCATCCGCCGACCTACATTGTCGATGTTCACCCCGACCCGAAAAGTGCGTACTATCCAGTGAAGGACTTTCCGATTCTGGCCAAACTCTTGGCGGAACGATACCAGCCGGTAGCACAGACTGCCGAAGGTGTGATTTATAGGATGCGCTAGGTTTGGTTGCGCTCGACGATTGATTTTTCTCTCGCCTTGATTGAGGAGGACCACGGGCGACCGTTTGTGGTCGATGCATTTAACGCGAAGCAAAGAATGTTGGGCGAAATATACCAAAGGGCACTATAGCCGCCCGTGTGGGCCGCTGGAACTCTAACAATCGTGGAGGTTGATCAACGCACCCATTGGAACCCGATAGGCACATCCAGCTGTCAACAAAACCAAACTGATGGCGATGCATGTCTCTAATGTTTTCATCGCGGCGTCCGTTCAACGAGGGTCACCGCCAAGGAGCGCTGAAACCGCTAATTCGTGCGTGATCCTCTCAAGTTCAAGAAATGCTGACAGCATTTCATCTGACCGAACGACAAACCTTTTGCCGTTATCACGGTGTGCATCAACGATCCAAAACGGTTTCCCGTTAGAATCGATCGCGGACACGCAGCCCCAGCTCCAGCCGGATGCGCTCAGATTCTCAGCGATGTCACTGTTTAACAATACCATGAGAATCCGCACTGTGCCTCCCAGTGCTTTGAAATGGCCCCTAGATTAATGCGTCTCGATTACGGCCCCAGAGTAGTCTAACACGCGGATAATCGCCCGGCGCGAACGCGACAAGGAGCGATACTTCGCGTACGCGATCGCCTTGCGGACAGCGTCTGGCCCTGCATACCAGATTGGGCCGTGTCGAAGCTGGTTACCGATTAGGTCAATGCCGTCTCCTTCCCGCCGGGGGCGAATCTCGTAAACATCCGATGGGGCGGCGTCAACCATCCGAGTCGTTACGCCCCGCCGACGTTTGCCTCCGAGAATGTTTTGTTCAATACCCTTGAATCCCATTGCGCTCACCCTCCACTGCTTGGAAGACTGTTTCTTGTTACTTTGTGAGAAGCCATGTCCATTCACCGTTGATTCGAATTGGAGTGTTACTGCCGCGGAATTTGAATGAATGTGCAAGTCGAAATCAACCATGCAACGCTGCATCTCGTGCCACGGTCTGGCCGGGCGCGGATTCGGTTTTGCATCAGCGCTTGCGAAACAATTCCTTTTTGCACCTTGCGTCGCATGTCCGTAAAGACCAACAAGGAAACGCCTCTTGTGTTGGCGACCGTCGGGGAAGTTTGTCTAATCTAAACTATTATACGGACACTGCGTGAATTGCCTAGTTAGGCGTCACCTAGTTTTCATGCAGGGCTGCGCTTTACCTGGTGGAAAGTCCTTGCGAATGATCGGTCGCAGCGCTTTTTGTTTAACGTCGATGCCATCGAAGGCCGCGAATTACTGGGAAATCATCGCTGACAATCTCAGCAAAGCCGGTTGGAGTTGGGGCTGCACCGCAACCATGGATCGCGAAGGGCGGTAGAATCCGCTCACGAAATTTCGTGTCAATCAGCTCCGTCGCGTGACTAGGAAATATCCGATTTGTGGATCGATCTTTCGATCAATTGACCGGAATGGCGCAATAGCAGCGTTCTGTAGCTCGGGCATCAATTCCGAGATTCTGTCCTTGGGCACGACAAGTGCATCGAGCGCTCCGCCGTTCCATTCCTGCACGGCTTCGTCCGGCTTGAGGAAACGCGGTTTCTGCAAGTAGAGCAGCATTCCTTCGTAGCCCCCGCCGCGGCCGGAAATGACTTCATAACGCCAATGATGGGCGGTAGCCTGTTCATTCACCGCGCGGCTGAAAACCTCGAGATGATCGGCATGGTCACGATAATCGGACAGCACTTTTGCGGCAGTATAGCCGCCGGTAAACACGACCGAGAAGAGCAATGCCGCAGCGCTCCATTGCAGGACGCGCTCATCAGTTTGCTCTCTTCGAAAGCCGCCGGCGATCTGCGCAGCGAGCAACAAGCAAAGCGGTGGCACAACCGGGTAAATGCGGTCGACGCGTTTCGACGGAACCAGCGACATCACGACAAAACCTCCCAAGCTCCAGCAAACCAGCCACAGGATATCTGGCTCTGTCTGGCGGAATAGATTGCGAATTCCCGAGCGCGTTCGGCGGAAGGACAACACGCCCAGTACGAGGATCAGCACGCTCCATGGCGCGAATTTATGCAGCAGGTGCGGCAGATAAAAAAGAATCGGTTCCGGACGATGGACGGTTTGGCTGAACCGGCCGAGAAATTCCTTCATGACGACCTGCTCATAGAAGCCTGGGACGAACTTGATGCCGCAGATCACCCACGCCGAAAATAACGCTATAGACGCAATCCATGGCCACGGGCCGCACCATGCATTCGTCCCACTCCGTTTGCCGGCGAGGCATTGAAACAGCACGATGCCTGGAAGCAAAAACGCAAAGACGATCGGCCCCTTGATGAACATGGAAGCGGTGAGCAGAGCGAACATTTCCCATCGCTCGCGCGGCTGCCACGACT
>Ga0070698_100008170_pt1 | contig 11314 bp, 8 predicted proteins | sample KBSK1502metaG_FD_65477 | JGI IMG/M metagenome (GOLD analysis project Ga0070698, IMG submission 65477) | Corn, switchgrass and miscanthus rhizosphere microbial communities from Kellogg Biological Station, Michigan, USA - KBS K1-50-2 metaG | ecosystem: Host-associated > Plants > Roots >...
GCCGCAGGACGGCGCCATTTTCGGCGACGATCGCGTCGAACGGAGGCGGGTCGCGGAACAGAGCGTCGAGATCGCTCAGGATACGACCAGTGACGAGCACGGTCAGCAGGCCGGCGCCCCGCGCCTCCCGAATGGCGGCGGCGGTATCCGCATTGATGGCGTCGTGCTCGGCAATCGTGCCATCGAAGTCGAGTGCGAGAACTCGGGGCTTCATGCTGTCGTCGCCTCGCTAGCCGCGTTTGCTCACGTTTCGGCCGGGCCATGCGATGGTGAGCAGCAATGCGCTGTCTTCAAGGGCCTCAACGTCGTGAGGCAGGCCCAGGTCGAGGGCGAGCAGACTTCCGACCGGTAGATCGAACGTCCGCTGGATTGCTCGAATCCGGATGTGGCCCCGGATGGTGTGGACGGAGATCCGCCCCTCGGCCTGATGGCCGGGAATGCGCGCGTTGGCTCTGAGGGCGATCAAGACGATGCGAAGATCGTCGTACTTCACGAGCGTCTTGGCGTTCTGGCCGCCGATCGGCTGAGGTTCGCGGGCGAGCTGCTCCAGCTCACCCGCGAGATCGAATTCCAGGAAGGGAGTGCCCATCGGCTGCGGATGCGGTCTCCTGCGCCGACTGTTGCCGCGACGAGCGTTTGCCATCGTGACCCCCTTTGCGTTCAGAGCGTGGCGATCCGACGCAGATAGTTACGCCGTGACACGCTTTTCGCCTTTCCTACGAGCGTCGCGGCCGCCGAAGCACCACCACCGACCGAGGGCCCACGTTGTAGTACGCGGACGTCAGACGCGCTTCCTGCCCCGGCTCGAGGATGTCACGCGGGCTCTCTTGCGCGGTGTCGATGACGCAGCGCCAGTCCGCGGGCGCTCCCTCCTGCACGATGAAGTCGAGCGCCTTTCGGTGCGCGTTGACCATCACGTAGAGGTCGTCGTCGCCCTGGGACGCTCCGCGCAGATAGAAGGCGAGGCTGCGCGAAGCCTCCGAAAGATCGGCCTCTCGCCCCACGCCATGCCAGCGGATGTCGCCGCGCCAGAAGCGACTGCGGCAGAGCGAGGGGTGCGCCTTGCGAAAGGCGATCATCATGCGCGCGAACCGGAACGTGTCGCGGTGCGCTTCGAGGCGGCGCCAGTCCAGCCAGCCCGTCTCGTTGTCCCGGTTGTACGGGTTGTTGTTGCCGCCTTGCGTGTGGAGAAACTCGTCCCCGGCGCGCAGCATCGGCGTGCCGTTCGCGAGCAGAAGCAGGCACAGGAAGTTCTTCGCCTGGCGCTTGCGCAGAGCCACCACTTCGGGCGGGGCGCCGTCGTCCCCCTCCCAGCCGCAGTTGCTGCTGAGGTTGTGGTCCGTCCCGTCGGTATTGTCGTGACCGTTCGCCTGGTTGCGCTTGCGCTCGTACGAGACGAGGTCCCACAAGGTGAAGCCATCGTGGGATGTCACGAAGTTCACGCTCTGATAGGCGTGGCATGCGTTCTCGCGATCGTCGGGAAAGAGGTCGTCGCTGCCGTAGAGCCGCCGCATCAGCGCCGGCGCAGATCGTCGCGAAAGGCGGCCGTTCCACTGCGCCCACGACGTCCCGGGGAAGGCGCGACCGAGCTGGTAGGCGCCGGCCGCGTCCCAGGGTTCGGCGATCAGGCGCACAGCGCCGAGAGCGGGATCGGACGCGATGTCCCCGAAGATCGGCGGATCTTCGTACCCGAGGGAGCCGTCCGGTCGACGCGCGAACACCGAGGCCAGGTCGAAGCGAAAGCCGTCCACGCGCATGTCGCGAGCCCAGTAGCGCAGACTGTCCAGGATCACCCGTCGCACGTAGCGGTGACCGCAGTTCAGGCTGTTGCCCGTGCCGGAGAAGTCCGCGTAGGGAGCCTCCGGCCGGCCGGTCATGAGGTAGTACGTGTCGGTGTCCAGCCCCTTGAAGCTGTAGACGGGTCCGGTGGCGTCGCCTTCGCCGGTGTGGTTGTAGACGACGTCGAGCACCACCTCGAGCCCGGCGGCATGGAAAGCCCGCACCAGCTCCCGGAACTCGGTGTGCTGGTCGCACACGCTGCAGCGGTACGCGTACGTGCTGTGGGGAGCGAAGAAGCTGATCGGATTGTAGCCCCAGTAGTTGCCCTCGTCCGGGTCGAACTGGAACACGGGCATGAGCTCCACCACGGTCACGCCGAGCTCGAGGAGGTAGGGAATCTTGTCGATCAGCCCCGCGAAAGTACCGCGACGCTCCGCGGGCACGCTCGAGCTCGGATGAGCGGTGAAGCCGCGGACGTGAAGCTCATAGATCACCGCATCGGCCTCGACGCGGTAGCCGTAGTAGCGCGCACCTTTCATCGCAGCCGCGGGGATACGGCAGTGCCACACCTTGCCGGACTTGTTTCGGAGGTAGTGGAGGTCGTGCGCGACCACCGGAGTGGCCAGGTCCGGCTCGGCGTAGAGCAGCAGGGTGACCTGCTCAGCATGCTCGGAGTAGACCGCGAAGTTCCATGCCTGCTCCGGGGCGATCCACGTCGCCCCCAGGGGAAACGGCAATCCTTCGACGTTCGCCCACAACGCGCCGCTCACCCGTGCAAGAGCTCCAATCCGATTACCTGGCTTGCCTGGCTACATGCTCTCGTGAGGCAGCGAGCCGCCCGGACGACGAGCCACACAGACAGCCCGAGCCAGCGAGCACCGCCAGCGTCATCGCCCAGGCCTTGCCGACGAGTCATACATTACCTCTGCCAGAGAATCTCGTGCGCCTCGAGCGGGATCGAGGCGAACGGATGGCGCGGCAGGAGTCGTGGAGTGTAGTCGCCGAGCTCCCGCCGGACCGGAATCCGCACGCTGTACTCGTAGCCTTGCTCGGGCCCGTCGAGCTTGTGGATCGGCTTCATGGCGTGACGCTCGGGCTCTTCCTGGCCGAGCCCGTCCGCGTACAGCTCGACTCCCACCGCCTCGGGGTCGAGGCGGCCGAGGTGCACTTCCACGCTGACACGGTGCTCGGCACCGTGGGTCTCCACGCGCATGGCGCCAAACCGCGCCTCCTGCCAATGCGCGGCGAGGGCCCGCTTCCACGCGACCAGCTCCGCCCCCGGCCCGCCACCATCGGCCGCGCGGGCGCGGTACGCGGTCGCCGCCGGCACGTAATACTTCTCCGTGTACTCGCGCACGACCCGGTTGGTCGAGAACCTCGGCGTGAGCCGCGCCATGCTGGCGCGCATCTTCGCGATCCAGCCGGTGGGCACGCCGAACTGGTCGCGGGTGTAGAAAGCGGGGATCACCTCCTGTTCCAGGAGCCGGTAGAGCGCCTCGGCCTCGGCGGCGTCCCAGGCCGGATCGTCGCCGTGCTCCCGGCCGTCGCCAAGCGCCCATCCGACGTCGGGCGCATAAGCCTCCGCCCACCAGCCGTCGAGCTCCGAGAGGTTCAGGCCGCCGTTCACGAGCACCTTCATCCCACTGGTTCCGCTCGCCTCCCAGGGCCGTCGTGGCGTATTGATCCATAGGTCTGCGCCCTGGACGAGCCGCTCGGCCACGAATAGATCGTAGTCGGGGAAGAATATGGCTCGCCCGAGCACCTCGGGGCGACGCATGAACTGGATCCAGTCTTTGATGATCTCCTGGGCGGCCTGATCGGCGGGATGCGCCTTCCCGGCGATGACGAGCTGCACCGGACGGTCGCGATCTGTCAGGAGCCGGATGAGTCGGTCCGGGTCGTGGAGCAGCATGCCGGGCCGCTTGTAGGTGGCGAATCGTCTCGCGAAGCCGATCGTCAGCGTGTCCGGGTCCAGCGATCTGCGAATCACCGCGGCCTCGTCCGGTTTCACGCCCATAGAGGCGGCCTGCGCCGCCGCCCGCTCGCGGGCATAGTCGACCAGGCTCCTCCGGGCTTCGGCGCGCATCGCCCACAGCTCGGCGTCGGCGACCCGGGCTAGATCGTGCTCGATGTTGTCCATGATGCCGCGCCAGCGCTCGCTCCCGCATTTCTTGGTCCACAGCGCGTCGGCCGCGGCGGAGTCCCAGGAGGGCGCGTGCACCCCGTTCGTGACGTGACCGATCGGGACCTCGGACTGGGGCCGGCGAGGGAAGAAGGACTGGAAGAGACGCCGGCTCACGTGCCCGTGCAGGCGACTGACACCGTTGATGGCGCCGCTGCCGCGGATCGCAAGGTAGGCCATGTTGAACGGCTCGCTCGCGTCCCGCGGATTCTCCCGTCCGAGCGCCAGCAGGTCACGAAAGCTCAGACCCAGGCCATCCTCGGCATATCGCCGCAGGTAGAGGTCGATCAGCTCGGGCGAGAAACGGTCGAAGCCGGCGGGGACGGGAGTATGGGTGGTGAAGAGATTCCCCGCACGCGTGACGGCCAGGGCAACGTCGAACGCACACCGATTGTCCTCCATGAAGCTCCGGGCACGCTCCAGCGCGGCGAAGGCCGCGTGGCCCTCGTTCAGATGACAGACCTCCGGCTCGAGGCGGAGCGCGCGCAGCAGGCGCCAGCCCACGATCCCCAGGACGAGCTCCTGCCGCAGGCGAAGCTCGGGGCCCCCGCCATAGAGCTCGCTGGCGACGCCGCGTGCCGCCGGAGGGTTGCCCGGATCGTTGCTGTCGAGCAGGTAGAGCGCGAGCCGTCCGACCTTCGCCTGCCAGGCTCGGAACCAGACTTTGATCCCCGGCAGCTCGATCGCGACTCGGATCCACTCGCCGCTCTCATCGCGCACCGGGCTGATCGGCAGCTGGGCCGGCTCATTATATGGATAGAGCTCCTCCTGGCTGCCGTCGGCGGCGATCGACTGCCGGAAGTACCCCCGCTGATAGAGCAGGCCGACGCCCACGACCGGGACGCCGAGATCGCTGGCCGCCTTGAGCTGATCGCCCGCCACGTTGCCGAGCCCGCCGGAGTAGATGGGCAGGGCCTCGCTGAGCGCGAACTCCATGCTGAAGTAGGCGACTCGCGTCAACGGCGACTGCGGGTGCCTCTGCTGGAACCAGGCGGGCGAAGCCAGATGGCTGCGTCGCTGCGCGAGGAGGCTCGTGACCCGCGTCCGGTATTCGGGCCGAGCCAGCAGGTCACGCAGCTTGCTCCGCGACACCGTCTGGAGCACGACCCACGGGTTGTGGGTCAGCGCCCAGAGCTCCGGGTCGAGCTCGGCCCAGAGCTCATCGGTGCCGTGGTGCCACGCCCACCGCAGGTTCAGCGTGAGCTCGGTGAGCGCTTCGATGCCGAGATCAAGCGCTCTCGTCGACGGCGCCTTTGGCTTGGCCATTCGAATCTCAGCGTGACCGCGCGGCCAGCTTGGTTAGCTCGCGGAGCCACAGCACCGAGCTGCCCACCGCCGCGCAACGCAGCCAGTCGCCGGCGCTCAGGCTCACCGTCGAAAACGCCTGCTGGAGGAACGGCACATAGATCACGGCCACCTGCAACACCAGCGAGAGGGCCACCGCGCCCCACAGCCACTTGTTCGAGAACATCCCAACGAACGCGCTCCGGTCATCGGAGCGCGCGTTGAACACGGTGAAGAGCGAAAAGAACAGCAGCGTCGTGAACGCCATCGTCTGCGCGTACCGCATGTCGCCGGAGCCCTCGATCAGCCCGCCGGGCAGGCTCCAGTCGAGCATGAGCAAGGTCCCCGCCGCCACGATCGTGCCCACGAAGAGGATGCCGGCCCACATGCGGCCGGTGATGGCTCCCTCGTCGCGGGCGCGCGGCGGTTCGTTCATCACGCTCGGATCCGCCGGATCGACGCCGAGCGCGAGCGCGGGCGCACCGTCCGACACGAGATTGATCCACAGGATCTGCGTCGCCAGCAGTGGCAGGACGACACCGCTCCCGTCTGCCTTCAGACCGATCACGTCGGCGAGCAACACGCCGAAGAACATCGTCATCACTTCCCCGAGATTGGAGGACAGGAGATACCGAAGGAACTTGCGGATGTTCGCGAAGATTGCACGGCCGACCTCGACCGCGGCGACGATCGACGCGAAGTTGTCGTCCGCGAGGACCATGTCGGCGGCTTCCTTGGCCACGTCGGTGCCGGCCATTCCCATGGCGACTCCGATGTCCGCCCTCTTCAAGGCGGGCGCGTCGTTGACCCCGTCGCCCGTCATCGCCACCGTCGCGCCCTGACGCTGCAACGCCTCGACGATCCGCAGCTTGTGCTCGGGATTGACGCGCGCGTAGACCGACACGTCGCGAACCGTCCGATCGAGCGCCGCGTCGGACATTCGCTCGAGCTCCGGGCCCGTGACGGCGCGCCCCTCGGCGGCGATGCCGAGCTCGGCGGCGATGACAGCGGCCGTCTTCGGGTGATCACCCGTGATCATGATCGGACGGATGCCGGCGCCCTTCGTGCGGGCGACGGCCGCCTTCGCCTCCTCGCGCGGGGGGTCGATCATGCCGATCAGTCCAAGGAAGACGAGATCGTGCTCGACCCGCTCGTCGAGCTCCTCGAACGCGGTCCCGTCTCTCGGCACCGACCGGTAGGCGACGGCGAGGGTTCGCAGCGCCTGGCCCGCTAGCTCGTCGTTCATCCTCGCGATCTCGGCGCGGCGCTGCGCGGTGAGCGGCCTGGTCCCTTCTCCGACCTGCTCAGTCGAGCAGCGCGCGAGCAGGACGTCCGGGGCCCCCTTGGAGAGGGCGAGGAGCCGCTCGCGCCGCTCGTTGTCCGTGTGGATCGTGCTCATCAGCTTGCGCTCGGACGAGAAGGGCACCTCGGCGACGCGCTCGAACCGCGCGTCGAGCGCCTCGTCCTCGAGGCCGGCCTTCCGCGCGGCGACGATCAGCGCCCCCTCTGTCGGGTCGCCCTGCACGGTCCAGCGCCCGCCATCCATTTGCAAGACCGCGTTGTTGGCCCGGTCGGCGGCGGAGAGCGCGCGCACGAGCTCGACCCTCAGGGCGCCATCGATCACGCCATCTCCGTCAGATCGCACCGCGCCCCGCGGCTCGTACCCGGTGCCCTCGAAGCTGACGCGGCCGCTCGCGGTGACCACCGCCTTCACCGTCATCTCGTTCCTGGTGAGCGTGCCGGTCTTGTCCGAGGCGATGACGGTGGCCGAGCCGAGCGTCTCGACCGCCGCGAGATGGCGGACGATGGCGTTGCGCGCAGCCATCCGCTGCACGCCAAGCGAGAGGACCGCCGTCACGACCGCCGGCAGGCCTTCCGGCACGGCGGCCACTGCGAGCGCGACGCCGAGCAGGAGCACGTCGAACATGGCCGCGAACCCGCGCACGTCCTCGACCAGCACGATGGTCGTGATCATCACCACGGCGATGACGACGACGATGATCGCGAGCGCTCGCCCGACACGAGCGAGCTCCTTCTGCAGGGGCGTGGTTTCGGTGGGCTCTTTCTTCAGCATGCCCGCGATGCGGCCCATCTCGGTCTGCATGCCCGTTGTGACCACCACCGCGCTCCCGTGGCCGTACGTGGCCGCCGTGCCGCTGAAGACCATGTTGAGACGGTCGCCGAGCCCGGCCTCTTCGCCGATCGGACGCGTGTCCTTTTCCACCGGGACGCTCTCCCCCGTGAGCGCGGCCTCGGCCGTCTGCAGCGCGGTAGAGTCGATCAGCCGCGCATCCGCCGGGATCGTGTCACCTTCCTCAACGAGGACGACATCGCCGGGCACCAGCTCGACCGCGGGAACGGTATGCCGCGCGCCATCGCGGATGACGTGGGCGTCGATCGCCGACATTCGCCGTAACGCCGCCACCGCCTGTTCCGCGCGTGACTGCTGGACGTAGCCCATGACCGCGTTGAGCAGCACGACGGCGAAGATCGCCGTCGCCTCGTAGGGCCAGGTGGACTGGCGCTCGTAGAGCCAGAGGCCGGCCGAGATCGCGGTCGCCACGAGCAGCAGAACGACGAGCACGTCGTGGAACTGGGCGAGGAACTTCCTCCACGCCGCGATCGGTTTCTCCGACGTCAGCTCATTCCGTCCGTAGCGCTCGAGCCGGGCGCGCGCCTCCGCCTGGGTCAATCCACGCTCGGCGACCGTATCGAGCGCAGCCAGCACCTCGGCGACCGGCTGACGATAGGCGGCCGACTGATCGCGCGGCGGGGATGTGGCAGTCATTTCAAGACGAAGCGGCTCTTCCAGGCCGACGCGTGCAGGCTCCCGGTTCTTGTGATCACGCCGTCGAGATCCAACAGGAAAGCGTCGAAATCGGAGAGATCGATGACGAGTGTGTCCATCCAGGGCACCTCCGGCACGCGAGGCAGTCCGGTCGCGCTCGGCTACGGGCAGAAGCTCGGCTACGGGCAGAAGAAGGATGCCGCCTCACCGCAACAGCCCTATGGACGTAATCGTACCGCCTTCCTCCAAGCCGCCGGGGGGGCTGGGGAAACCGGCCTCGGTTGCAGCGTCGTCGGCCATGCAGGTATGTTGAAGCATGCCCTTCGCCAACGTATCGCTCGCGGCGGTCCTCTTCGGCTCTTATGTGCTCTTCTGGAGCGCCATGGCGGTGTCGCCGATCGATTGCCACAGCTGGGCCCTGGCCAGCGTGATCCCCACGGTCGTCGTCGGAGGTTTGGTACTCGTGCGGCGAGCCCTTCCGCTGTCGAAAGCCTCTATCTCCTGATCGGCGCCTTCATCGCACTACACACGATCGGCGCCCACTATACCTACGCCCGGGTTCCCCTCGGCGACTCGCTGTCGAGCTTCCTCGGGAACGGACGCAACGACTACGATCGGATCGTTCACTTCGCCTTCGGTTTGCTGCTCGCCTATCCGCTTCAGGAGATTCTAGCGAGGGTCACGAACGCTCGAGGGTTCTTGCTCTACTACGTGCCGAGCATGACCCTCGTTGGCTTGAGCGGCCTGTGGGAGGTTCTCGAGTCATGGGTGGCCAGGATCGCGAGCCCTGAGCTCGGAGCAGCATACCTGGGCTCCCAGGGCGACATCTGGGACGCTCAGAATGATATCGCCGCGGCCTTCTACGGAGTGTTGCTGTGGCTCATCATCAGCGCCTGGACGCGCTACCGCGTCGCCGGCCACGCCGTCGAGTCGCCCTCTCCTCGGACTTAGGATCGCCGCCGCCTATCGGCTCTCCGGCTCACCGGCGCGGAGAGTGCTTGCCGCAGCCCGTGGCTCAGCATCCTTGACGCGGAGACTCTCCACCCATTCCCGCGCGAAGTCTCGTCGGAACCACGTGTGCACCACCGCCAGTACGCTCATCGCGATGAACGCACCCAGGCCGGCGAGCGCCATGTCCTTCTGGGCGTCCCAGACGTCGCCCTGCGTTCCGAGATAGGTCGCGCCGAGCTCGCCACCGAAGAGCGACGCGGCCCCCCATTCGACGAGCTCGTAGTCCGCCGATGTGGACATCGTGATCGCCAGCGGCAGATAGTATCCCCAGAATCCGCGTACCCCGGCGACCCGGATCAGGATCTCTCGAATCGGATACGCGAGGAGAAAACCGTAGCTGAAGTGCGTGAAGCGGTCGAAGTGGTTGCGCTGCCAGCCGAGCAGCTCGTTCAGCGAGTGACCGGTCAAGCCGCGGGCCCACGCATCGTAAGGTACTTCCGAGTAGGTGTAGTGCGCTCCGACGGTGTGCAAGGAGAGAAAGACAAAGATCGTTGTATAGGAGGTCCTTGATAGGGCGAGGCCACGGTACGAAAGCGCAAGCGCCGCGACGAACGCCACGCTGAGCGCATTCTCGAGCATCCAGTCTTCGCGCGAGCGAGGCCGGATCGCCATAACGAGCCACTCGAAGGCAAAGAGGACGGCGAGAACGACTACATAAGGATGCGGGGCGGGGCGCTGGATGCCGAACGTCTCTTTCATTCCGCGGTGCCGGCGGCTTTCAGGCTGCCAATCCGTGTCTTCTGCCGCGATGCAGGGTAGGATCACGCCCCATTCCGACTGCGTCAAGCACGAGGCGCGGCCGAGCGTCTCGAGAACGCGGCGCAGGGACGTCGCGCCCGGGCTTCCGGCACCCGGGACCGGGTCGAACGATCGCCTCACCTGGCCACGAGGACCGGGACGGGCGAATGATTGAGTGAACCCTCGGCGACACTTCCGAGCAGCATTCGCGAAAGCCCGCGGGCGCCCCGCGCCCCGACAACAAGCACATGCGCCTTCGTCTCCGCAACGGTGGCGAGCAGCTCTGTCAACGGCTCACCCGAGCGGACACTCGTCCGAACCCTCCAGGCGGCGCGACGGAGTTGTGAGGCATCCTTCTCGACGTCCCGCTCGGCCTTCGCGATTCGTTCCGCGTTCAGCGCAGCGACCTCACGTCGGAGAGTGCCGCGAATGCCACCCGGCAAGAGCCCGGCTGACTGGAGACCCACCGGCTCTACCACGCGAACGATCGTGGTACGACCACCAGTCGGCGGATGTAGACGGGACAGGAACGTGACCGCGCGGCGCGCGTTGAGTGAACCGTCAACGCCTACCAGGTACGCCCGAAGGTGTCGCGGGCGTCGGCGTACAACGAGCACTGGACAGGCGGCATGTCGCACCACCTCCCGCGATACGCTACCCATCAGCAGCCGCCGGAAGCCTCCATGACCGCGCCAGCCGACGCAGACTGCGGCGGCCCCGAGACGGCGAGCCGCGTCCAGGATCGCCTCGGCGGGTGGCTTGTCGACGAGAGTCACCTCCGCATCCGGCCAGCGGCGCGCGAGCGCCCGGCGGGTGCGGGTCACGATACGCTCGTCGGGCTGATTCGTAACACCGGAGCGCTTCCTCGGGGCTCCAGCTCCGGCTTCCTGTCGCGCCACGACGGCGTGGACGCGGGCGGTTCTGGGCCAAGGAAACATCGCGGCCGCTGCGATCGCGGCTCGCGCGCTCGGCGAGCCGTCGGTTCCCACGAGCACGGTGAATTCGGTTCGTCGCGCCATGATCGTCCTCTTGCTGGCCGTTCTGACGGGTCACGCCGCGGGAACCTCTGACGCGGCACTCGCCGATCCACCCGGCTCAGCTTCCTACCTGCTCGTCGTACGGCATACTGGCAACCACGTTGAGCTGATTCGCCACGCCGCGGCAGCCGGGTATTGTCAGGCCATCGTCTCGATCGCTGCCCGTTCCGGCTCGGACGCGACCTGTCCCCACAGCCAGATCGCGCCATTTTCGGCTTTGACGCTGATGGCCGGGTTCGTCACCCATGGCTCGTCGTCAAGTCGCGCCAGCATATCCCGTGCAAGCTGTGCTTCGGATACTGTTCCTCCAGCGGCTGGCGCTGCCGCGAGATTCTTGATCAAGTCACTACGGCTCACGATGCCGACCACTCGACCTGTCCTTCGCCAAAACCTCGGCCGCCGGGCAAGTCGTTGATCTGTCGGCTCTGATCCTGACACACTCCCGGCTCGATGATCACTCTCGTGCTCCACCTGCTTCGGCTGCTCCCGTTCCTC
>Ga0070698_100008172_pt1 | contig 11313 bp, 12 predicted proteins | sample KBSK1502metaG_FD_65477 | JGI IMG/M metagenome (GOLD analysis project Ga0070698, IMG submission 65477) | Corn, switchgrass and miscanthus rhizosphere microbial communities from Kellogg Biological Station, Michigan, USA - KBS K1-50-2 metaG | ecosystem: Host-associated > Plants > Roots >...
GTACCCAGGAACCCGCGCCGTGTGACGTCTCTGTGCATGTGGAATAACATGGGATTCTGCATATTCATTTTCAATGAAAGATCCGCTCAAATTGTTCCGGGGCGCCGTTACGGCGCTCGAGCAGGAAAGGTGGGGGGACGTCGCAGAGCTCTGCGATCCCCTCAGCCTTCGGGCTTTCAAGCAATCGTTCCTCAGTCAGTTTGACGGTGCATTGCAGTTTTCCTGGACGCTCGAGGAGCTGATCCGTTTTTCACCGGATATGCCGCGCCAGGTGGCCGAGTATCAGCTCACTCAGATTCAGCGACAGAGCGATCCTGCTGTGCGATTTGCCCGGGATTTCCCCTTTGTGAGGAACATCGACGAACTGAGAGATCTGGAGCCGGCAGAGGTTTTCGCTCGCTGGCTCGAAGGAAAGTCGCCGCGGGGTCAGATACTCGCCGCGGTGCGCGACGGTTCGATCTCCGAGGCAGTCGCTGCTGCGCACGGATCAGATCTGGGACGTTTCCCTCCATACGAGCCAGTCGGCGCAATCTCCGACGGCGACGATGTGGCGTACATCATTTACCGCTTTGGCAAGATCGAATCTCCGGAGCTGCCCGACGAGGCAAGGGAATGGATGGCTGAACTTTCCCCGGAGGAACGGGAATTTGCAGAGCTCGAGCTACCGCATCCGAGCATCGCTACGTGCAGGCGCCAGTCGGACAAGACATGGAAGCTCATCGCCGACCATGATTTCCTGCACATCAGCTCCATAAGCATCGGGTTCTCGAAAGGAAATTGAAGAATGAGATTCATTCTCATCGCGCTTCTCACCTCGACGCTCGGCGCCCAGCAAACCCACCAGCACGAAGACTCCGATCATTCCGGACATCTCGGCACAGTGGAATGGCCAACATCGGCGACTTCGGCCGCGCACGCTCATTTCATTCGCGGCGTTCTCTATCTCCACAGCTTTCACTACGACGAAGCGGCGAAAGCTTTTAGAGAAGCACAGAATGCCGATCCTGGCGATGTGATGTCGTATTGGGGCGAGGCGATGTCTTACACGCACCCAGTGTGGAACGAACAGGACACAACAGCGGCACGCGCCGCACTCAGGAGGCTCGCTCCAACCACGCAGGCGCGGCTTGCGAAGGCACGCACTGACCGTGAGCGCGCGTGGATTCAAGCGGCAGACATACTATATGATGGCAACCGGCCCAAGGCGCAGCGCGACACGCTCTACTCGCAGGCAATGGAGAAGCTTCACCGGGCGAGGCCAGCCGATCCCGAAGCAGCCACCTTCTTCGCTCTCGCCCTCCTCGGTCTGAACCAGGGTCAGCGCGACACAGTGACGTACGCACGTGCGTACAGGATCGTCGATTCGGTTTTCAGAAATCACCCCGATCATCCGGGTGCCGCGCACTATCTGATTCATGCCGTTGACGACCCCGATCACGCAAAGCTTGGACTTGATGCTGCTCGACGGTACAGCAGCATCGCACCGGGTGCGGGTCATGCTCAGCACATGACCTCCCACATCTTCATCGCTGTGGGAATGTGGGACGAGATGGTCGCCGCCAACGAGCGCGCTCAGGCCACCATTCCGTTCCTGAGCGCACATGTGGCATCGTGGCTGGTGTATGGCCTGATTCAACAAGGACGATATCGCGAAGCGTCCCGATGGGCTGATTCCATGTACGCTCAGGCATCAAAGAGTGGCGGGAGAGCCGGAGCGTCCTGGTTCGCCGTCGCGGATATGGCAGCTGCGTGGAACGGCAGCACTCATCAATGGAGCGATCGGTGGGGAAAGCTGCGCGCTGATACCACCGGGAATGACGCCACGGTCGCACTGCTTGGCATTGGGCTCGGCGCAGCAGGCAGAGGCGAACGCGCGGTTGCGGATTCGATGCTTTCGGGAATCACAGCTCTTCGCAAAATGGAAACCACGAGGCTCGATACTCTCACAAATCCGCAGCCATGGGATATCCAGTGGTACGGAATCGCGCGGGCTCGAGAGAACATTCTGAGAGGAATGATTCTTCGATCAGAAGGAAAACGCGAACAGGCGTTCGAAGCATTCAGAGCCGCTGCGGCGATCGACGATTCGCTGCCGGTGGAGTTTGGTCCTCCCAATACATACAAGCCGCCCCATGAAGCAGCGGGAGAAGTGCTCCTGGAGATGAAACGATTTCCTGAAGCAGAACAGGAATTCCGTCGTGCGCTTGCGCGAACTCCGCGACGTCCGTCGGCGCTTATCGGACTGGCGCGAGCAACCAGAGCGCAGGGAAAGAGCGAAGCGCGGGCGCACTATATCGAGCTTACACGGATCTGGAAGCGGGCGGACTCGGGAATCGCTGAAGTTGAAGAGGCTCGAGCGTTCGCAAACGCTCGCTAGGAGATCAGGCCGAGACGAAGTCTCGGATTGATTTCAGTGCCTCGTCCACCTCCTCCTCGGTGTTGTAGTAGTGCGGTGAGATTCGAATGGCCGCATCGATATTCTTCTCCCCAAAGTCGAGCAGACCGTACCACTTGAGGCTGGCAGTCGTGTTAATCCTTTTGTCCTTCAGCGCGTTGACAATCTCTCGCGCATCGTGACCTGAGAACATCGCAGTCACAATTGCACATTGCTCCCGGCCGCGATCGAGAACTCGCGCTCCGGGCATCTCGGAGATGCTCTCACGGATCCGTCGCGCGAGCGAAAATGCACGGGCACCGGCGACATCGATCCCAACATCGAGCGCGTACCATGCTGCTGCGCCAAGTCCAAGCACCAGTGCGTATGGAAACTCCCAGTCCTCGTATCTCATTGCAGTCGGCGCGATTTGATACTGATCGGGCTGGACCCACGTTGCGCCACGCATGTCGACAAACAAAGGGTGATCGCCGCGATCGAGCGCCTTATCCGACGCGAACATGAATCCAATGCCTCGCGGACCGCGAAGAAACTTTCTCCCCGTTGCGGTGAGGTAATCGCATTTCAGCTGAGCCACGTCGATCGGAATCTGACCGACGGCCTGACATGCATCGAGCACGTAGGGCACATCGAGCTCCTCGCACACTTCGCCGACAAGTGCAGCATCCTGAATCATTCCCGAATGTGTGGGAACCCAGGACACATGTACGAGCCTGCATCGCGGATCACGAGCGAGCTCACGCACTGACTCAGGATCGACACTACCCTCCGGCAAGTCCTCTGCATGCTTCACGACCACACCCAGCCGTTCTGCAAGCGAAAGAAATGTTATCTGGTATGACGTGTAGTCAGCGCGCGTTGTGACGATGACGTCGCCCGGCGCGAGATCGAAGGACGAAAGCGACTGGATGAATCCAGCGGTGGCGTTCGCAACGACGGCTATGTTTTCGGCGTTGGCACCGATGAGCTTGCCGAGATTCTGATAAACGCGGCCGACTTCGTTCGATCTGAAGTCGGCTGCCTCATATCCGCCGATCTCAGCTTCGAGATCGAGGTGGGACTTGCATGCATCGAGAACCGCCTGCGGCATCAATGCCGCACCGGCGTTGTTCAGGTGGATGCGGTTATTGGTGCCCGGTGTATCCTTGCGCCATTTGTCCAGAAGCTCGTTCATAGAAAAGCCGGTCGATTTCGTTCCCACCAATCTGCATTGGCTTCGACACAACTCCGAGTCCGAAAACGGTTACACCTCGATCCGAGGGGCTGTCGAATGACGTGCGCTCGATGAACACTCCTTCCAGCCTCTCGCGCCGTCCATTCGGAAAGAGCTTCGTCGCGGTGAGAAGAGCGCCCTGGATTTTTCCATCGACGAGCGTGAATGGTCGTGACAGATTCGCATCGGAATCGATTGGATCCTCACCCGAGCCTTCGACGCTTCCGTTACTCTCGACCCGCAAGCGAAGGGCGAAGTCGAAGCTCAAGTCTCGATAAGTTCCGGAGTACGTCGCTGGATCTGCGACAACAACCGGCTTGGAGACGACCTTCTTGTATTTCTCCAGGCGTACGCCGCGCTTTTCCTTGACCACGTGCTTGCTCTTTGAAAACAACGCTGCAAGCTCGTTTGTGCGCTGCGACACAGATGTTGCCGGTTTTTGTGAATGTGCGGGTGAGGGATTTGCAGCAATGAGAGCGACAAATGTCGCGAGGATATACCGGGCCATGGGATCCACCGAATGAGGTCCCAACTTTGACAGCGACACCCCGGATTCCGTTCATTTCCTGCAGAGCACTGCAACATTGCCCCTTTTGGAGGAGACTGACATGTTCGCGCACGCAGTGAATCCGATTCTCAATGTCTCGAATTTCGCGGAGAGTGTCGCATGGTTCGAGAAAATCGGATTCGAGAAGATCTGGGACTGGGGAGATCCACCCGGCTTCGGCGGAGTCAAATCAGGCAACGTCGAGATCTTTCTCTGCCACGACGGTCAGGGCGGAAGAGGGAAGAGTCCAGTCAAGATGACCTTCGGGCCCGAGGGCGATCAGACTGCCGACAAGGGAGTATGGATGTCACTCTGGGTAGACGATGTCGATGCCGTGCACAGAGAATGCGTTGCGCACGGTCTCGACATCGCATGGCCGCCTACCGACATGCCGTGGGGAGTTCGCGAGATGCATCTGCGCCATCCCGATGGCCATGTTTTCAGGATCGGTCATGGGGTGAGCGAGGAGTAGCTCGTCAGGTTTTTTTGGGTTCTTCGATCTTGTAGATCTCGCGTCGTCCATGATCGACGAGATCATGGTAGTCCTTCATGATCGCCTCGAACTGCTTTCCCAATTCTTCAGTCATTCCCTTGCCGCTCATCATGTCTTCGAACTCCTGCATGCTCGCGACCTCCATTTCGGCGACGATCGTCCAGTAACGCTCGCCGGCGAAGTCGGTCATGATTCGGAATTTTCCCCAACCCGCTTTTTCATTGAGCGACGACATCGTCAGAAACTTGTCGACCATCGGGCGAACCTTGCCCGGCTTGCAGTAGAAAACTTCGCGGATGAGCAGCATGTCTTTTCTTCCTCAGGTGATGGTTGTCAAACGATGCTCACTGTATCTCCAACGGTGACTCTTCCCGGCTGAACCGGCGATCCATAGACGCCGAATCGTGCGTCGCGCTCCTGCGCAACGGAGCGAAGAATTGCGGGATCACGAATGGTGGTGACAGGATCGACATTGATCATCACGCAGCGTTTGTCGCGCTTGTCCACGCGCATTCGCATTTCTCCTATCTGCAGCACTTCTCCGATCCACGAATTCTCCGGCGCATCTCCTGCTTCGTCCGATTCGATGTAGAGGTTGGGACGAAAGCGGCGGAGATTCAGGTCCAGGCCAACAGATGCGCTCAGCGCTGCAACTGATTGGGCGGTAAGAAGCGAAAGCGGGAATGCATCAAATATTCCACGGTCCTGTTTGATCACCCGCGCATCGTGCCCAAGCTCTTCTGCCAGCGCAGGGTCTGCGACATCGAGCTCGTTGCCTGACGGAGTGCGCACCATCGTTGCGGATTTATCAGGGTGATCAGGCTCGACGAAACGCGGATGATAGTGCCACATCTTCGGATTCTCTCTGATGGTGAGCCACGGGAATCCGCTTCGCACCTGGTCGCCTCGAACGAAGGCCCAGCGCCGATCACCTGCAAATCCATTCCAATCCACCTCGACGGTCTCGAGTGGCTCGGCGCTCATGGATTTGACGGGATAGCGAAACAATGCCGCGACTCTGCCAATAATGCGAGCCGCCACGTCAGCTCACCGCATTCAGTGCTTCGACTGCATCCCACGCAACCGAGAGAATCCAGTATCTCGTCCCGTCGTTCCACAGCTGGATACTGTTGACTCCCTTTCGAATCGGTTTTCCGCCCGGCTCGCGTGCAGCTTCATAGCTGCTCCACACGTGGACAAGCTGTCCATATCGAAACTCTTCCCGCGCGGTTTCCCACTCGTAGAAATCGTCCTTCGCAAGAAAAGGCGAGCGCGATGCGATGTATTCGTCAGGGCTCATCACGTGCGGAGCTTGTAATCCGTCGTCCATGGCTTCGATCGGAATCAGTCGTGCACCTGGAGCGTGGAGAGCCTTCCACCGCTTCCAGTCGCGGGGCTCGCCCGCGCGTCCCGAGATCAGCGCATAAGCAGTGTGAATGATCGATTCGGACGACTCTGCATCCATCAGAAACCCCCTTTCATCTAACCGTTCGCAACACTCAATTAATCGTCGATCCGCAATGGTAGTTAGTCCAGAGGCCGCATAGTCCTCAACTCCCGGTCCTCTTGACTATTCGATTCGAAGTCTTCAATGTGAGGTTGGCCGCCGATTCCGGCCCAACCTCGTGACTCTTCCCCAGCGGGAGTCCTCGAGAGGCAAAGGGGGGCAGACTCCCGAATCAGTATCGTCAGTCCTTTGCGTTCACTGCGGAGCGCTGCTGGGGAGTGACCCGTGGTGTACTCAAGGGAGACCATGACGATGACCCAGAATAAAGACCTCAAGCGCCTCGTTCGCGCTCGCATGAAAAAGACGGGCGAATCGTACACTTCGGCCCGCGCACAAATCACAAGAAAGCCAAAAGAAAAAAATCAGACAGCCGGCGTGCGTCCGGCAGTCAGCAAGAAGAACTATGCGGAGCTCGCAGGCATGAGCGACGCAATCATCAAGGAAAAGACAGGCTGCACATGGGAGAAATGGGTGAAGTCACTCGACTACCATGGGGCCGAGAAGATGTCGCATCGGGAGATCGCTCAGCTGGTGAGTGAGAAGTACAAGGTTCCTTCGTGGTGGACACAGAGCGTCACGGTTGGATACGAGCGCATCAAGGGTCTGCGTGCTCGCGGTCAGCGACGCGATGGTAGTTACGAAGCAACGAAGTCGCGCACTTTCGACGTGCCGGTTGAGACTCTGTTCGATGCCTGGGCCGACGATTCGCTGCGCAAGCGCTGGCTGTCCGATGCGAAGGTGAAGGTCCGAACCAGCACGAAGCCCAAATCCATCAGGCTCGACTGGAACGGGAACACAATCATCGCAGTCGGGTTCATGTCGAAAGGCAAATCGAAGAGCTCTGTCGCCGTACAGCACCCGAAACTGCCGGATCGTGAGACCGCAGAACGTCTCAAGGCTTACTGGTCCGAGCAGATGGAAAATCTGGCTGGCGTATTGAGCAGGTAGCTACGAGATTGGCAGGCCGCGCCGGGTATGGCGCGGCCTCCAGTTTCGTTTGGGGTGTAGCTCAATTGGCAGAGCGCCGCACTGTTAATGCGGAAGTTGCAGGTTCGAGTCCTGCCGCCCCAGCTCTACCTTTTTGGCGGGCGGTCGCCGATCCAGTAACGCGGTCCCGGCCCGAGCCGCGCGGCGCGATCGCCCGGATTGGACAGCTGGCATCGCTCGAGCGAGAGACAGCCGCAGCCGATGCATTGAGTGAGACCAGCGCGCAGTCGCTCGAGCTCTCTGACCCGCTCGTCGATCCGCGCGGTCCAGGTTCCCGATAGCCGCGACCAGTCTTTTCCTGTCGGTGCGCGATGCGGTGGAAGCTTTGCCAGCTCTTCACCGATCTCCTCCAGCGTCAATCCAATCCGCTGAGCGAACACTATGAATGCGATTCGGCGGAGTACTTCCCGCGGATACTTTCGCTGCTTGTTGCCTTCGCGCTCGGAGCGGATCAGCCCTCTTTCCTCGTAGAACCTGAGGGCCGAAGCTGCAACTCCGCTTCGTTTTGCCACCTCTCCGATGTTGAGCAAATCACTCATTCCATCAAACTATTGCAATCACCCCTTGACTTCAAGTTCACTTGAACTTGTAGAATGCGGTTATTCAGATGAATGGAGACAGAATGAAGACCGCCAGGGAAAGAACTGCACTCATCACCGGAGCATCGAAGGGCCTCGGGCTCGCCCTCGCACGTGGACTCGCTCGAAAAGGATGGAACCTCATCCTCACAGCTCGAAACGCGGATCAGCTGCGAAACGTCCGCGATGAGCTCGCCCAGATCACACACGTCGCCGCGATCGCAGGTGACATCAACGACCCCGCGCACCGCGAAGCGCTCGCCGTTCTCTCCAGAGGCCACGCAGGGCTCGACCTCGTCATCAATAACGCCGGTGCGCTGGGACCGAGTCCGCTGCCTCCGCTTCTCGATCATCCGCTCGACGAGCTCTCGGACGTCCTCGCCAGCAACGTCATCGCACCGCTCGGCATCATTCAATCGGTGAGACGCGAGCTCAAACCCGGCGCGCGCATCATCAACGTCTCCAGCGATGCGGCCGTCAACGCATATCCGGGTTGGGGCGGCTACGGCGCAAGCAAAGCCGCGCTGGAACTGGCATCCGCGGTTCTCGCAGTGGAGAATCCGGAGCTCAGGGTGAACTGGGTCGACCCCGGTGACATGCGCACCGACATGCACCAGGCCGCGTACCCCGGTGAAGACATCAGCGACCGGCCGTTGCCGGAGCAAAGAGTACCCGGGTTCATAGCACTGATAGAGGGTGATCTCCCGAGCGGACGCTACTCCATTTCCGAGCTGCTGCCGGCCGCACTGGAGGTCGCGTGACAGCTATTGCTGCACCTGTCGATTTCGTTCTTCCTGCGGAGCTCGCTGCGCATGAGCCGCCCGAGGAACGGGGTCTCGCACGCGACGAAGTGAAGTTGATGGTCTCGCGCGTCGCGGAGAACGAAATCTTCAACACGTGTTTTTTCCATTTTCCGGACTATGTGAGCCGCGGTGATGTAATCGTCGTCAATACGAGCGCTACCATCAATGCTGCGTTCAATGCCGGTGACGTCACGCTTCATCTCTCGACTCCGCTCTCCGAAACGCGATGGGTAGTGGAGCTGCGACGGAATTCGCGAAAGGGAACAGCTCCGCTACTGGACGCTGAAGCCGGCCAGCTGATCTCGCTGCCTGGAGGCGCGAGCGCATACCTGCTCGAGCCGTATCAGCATTATCCTCGTGCGCTGAGTGGCGTGAGACTATGGGTCGCCGAGCTGCGACTTCCAACCGACGCGTTGACGTATTCGAATGTGTATGGCGCGCCCATCAGGTATGACTATGTCCCTCGCTCATGGCCTCTGTCGTACTATCAAACGGTTTTTGCGAATGAGCCTGGAAGCGCGGAGATGCCGTCTGCGGGACGCGCATTTACAAATGACATCGTTGTGAGACTGACAAAAAAAGGAGTGACCATCGCTCCGCTCGTCCTTCACACCGGAGTATCGAGCCTCGAGAGTGGAGAAGCGCCATACCCAGAGCGATATCGAATTCCGCCTGGCACTGCGCGAGTGGTGAATGCGGCGCGCGAAGCCGGCGGCCGAGTCATCGCGGTCGGAACAACGGTGGTTCGAGCGCTCGAGACTGTCGCATCATACGACGGGTTTGTGAATGACGGTGAAGGTTGGACCGATCTTGTAATTACTCCCGAGCGAGGAGTGCGGGCTGTGGATGCGATTCTTACGGGATTGCACGCTCCAGATGCTTCGCATCTCTCGATGCTTGAAGCATTTGCAGACGCAGATCATCTCTCACTCGCCTATGCGAACGCTCTCGATGAACACTATCTGTGGCACGAGTTTGGGGATCTTCACCTGATCCTGCCATAGTTCGCCAACGGGACCACTTTCCACCTCTCGCGCACGAGCGCACTTTCCCCGGTCACTGAATGATCGGGGAAAGTAGATGATCAGCTGGTCTGTACGCGCAGCATCAGCTGCTGCGCTGCTAATTGCGTCATCGGTCGCGGCGCAGCCACCGGGCGCGCAGGGCGCCGCCGAAACGAGACTCGAGGCGGGACAGTCCTGTCCTGCAGGACAAACCGAGATACGTCCGCGAATTTGCAGAGCGCCCGAGGTACCTGCGCCGAGCATTCTCGATTATCGGCCTCATTCGACGCTCGTTACGCCGTCGCATCTCGTGCCTCGGGCAAAATTCGCGGCGATCGATTTTCACGGTCATCCGCAGGATCTGATCAACTCGGCCGAAGGCCTCGCCCGGCTGCGCACAGCGCTTGACGGTGTCAACATTCGATTGATGGTGGTCGCAGACAACCTTTCCGGTGACAGGCTTGCGACCGCGCTGGCTGCAATTCGCTCCTCACCCATGAAGGATCGCGTGAGAGTGCTCGCAGGAATCGACTTCAACAACGTCGGTCCGGGCTGGGCTGAAAAAGCGATCAAGCAGCTCGATGCCGACATCGCCGCGGGCGCAGTTGGAGTTGGCGAGATTCCGAAGTTCCTCGGGCTTCGATACAAGAAGCCTGACGGTTCACGCCTCCGAATCGATGATCCCGCGCTCGATCCAGTGTGGGATGAGTGTGCGCGTCTCGGGATCCCGGTGTTCATTCACACCGGAGATCCTCAGGAATTCTTCAAGGAGATCGACCTCACCAACGAGCGCTGGCTCGAGCTTTCACTGTTTCCGGGTCGCCGTTATCCGCAGGATCAGTATCCAAGCTTTGATGAGCTGATGTCCGAGCGCGACAATCTCTTCAAACGGCATCCGAAGACAACGTTTGTCGCAGCACACCTGGGGTGGCACGCCAACGATCTCGGTCGTCTGGGAAAACTGCTCGACTCGTTTCCCAACGTTTACACGGAAGTGGGCGCGGTTCTTTATGATATCGGGCGACAGCCGCACGGTGCGCACGATTTCTTCGTGAAGTACCAGGATCGAATCATGTTCGGAAAGGATTCGTTCCAGCCCGAAGAGTATCCATACTACTGGCGAGTCTTCGAAACGCGTGATGAATACTTCGACTACTACCGTCACTATCACGCATTCTGGAAGCTTTACGGAATCGATCTTCCCGACAGCGTGCTGAGGAAGGTCTATTATCAGAACGCGCTGAAGATCACTCGCGCTCTGCCACGCAGTTAATCCGGAAAGATTGATGGCGAGAGATTCGCGCGTAGACGAAACCCTTCGCTGGCTCGAGAAACGGGGATCGAAAGCGGGTCGCGACGGAATGGCGCGCTATGGAATAGTTGCGCCCAAGGCTTACGGCGTCTCGATGGCGACAATGAAGTCTCTCGCCGGGAAACTCGGCAAGGATCACGATCTGGCGCTTGCTCTATGGGATACGGAATGGTTCGAGGCACGGATTCTGACGTCGTTTGTCGACGAGCCGGCTCGCGTCACCGCCTCGCAGATGGACAAATGGGCCAGGGATTTCGACAACTGGGCCATCTGCGATTCGATCTGCTTTCACCTCTTCGACAAGACGCCGCATGCGTGGCGAAAGATCGATCAATGGAGCAAACGCAAAGATGAGTTTGTGAAGCGCGCGGCATTCGCCTTGCTGGCCTCAATTGCTCTTCACGATAAGAAGGCCGCTGATGCTCCCTTCATGAAATCATTGAAGCTCATCGAGAACGCCGCCGACGATGAGAG